>Ga0209581_1002435_pt1 | contig 17887 bp, 29 predicted proteins | sample Coa_R2_FD_187160 | JGI IMG/M metagenome (GOLD analysis project Ga0209581, IMG submission 187160) | Surface soil microbial communities from Centralia Pennsylvania, which are recovering from an underground coalmine fire - Coalmine... | ecosystem: Environmental > Terrestrial > Soil > Unclassified ...
TACAAAAGGCTCGTCGCGTCCATACAGAACCTTCACAGCCACCTGGCGGCGCACTCTGCGGTCGTAGGCCAGGTACACCTCCGCCATGCCACCTTGTGCAATGCGGCGGCGGAGTTCGTAGCGTCCCAGCGTCAGACCTTCAATGCCCTTCATCTACCCTCCCTTTCCAATGCACCTGAATACATCCGCTCCCAGCCTCTGTCATTCAGCCTAGATGCCCGCGCGACGGCTGATTTCCCCAAACAACAAAAGAGCGGGCATGAGAACTTGCATCTCTCTTGCCCATGTTATTCTATCACTATAATACCACGCTGTGAAATAGTTGCGAGCGAAACAGGACTTTCTAGGGATCTGGGGGAGCGAGGCAGAAGCCTGTTTATACTACCAGCAGCTAAAAATCCCAGTGGACGGTGCGGTAAAGGGTGGCTGGCCTGCACTTTGACTTATCGATTGGGCTCGATGGCGTTGATGGCTTAGGACACTCTGTGGTCTGGACAGTCTCATAATAGTAGTAGAGCGTTGAAGTGTAGGAAGAAGGCGAAGGCAGGGTAACTGCGATCCAGCCGTCCGCGTTGGCTTGCCCATCCAGGGTATGAGCGAGAGCTGGATGTGTTACAAGGTCTGCCTGAGCCGGCGCGGTGGCGATGCGATCAAACGTATCAGTCGCTCGATTGTAGAGGACAAAGCCGTGATTGGCGTCCGTATTCCACAGAGAAATCTGGCGCTCCTGCTCGTTATGAGCTTTGAGGTGGAAGAGCATAGTAGTTCCATGAGGTTGGACAGCCATGAGAGTGATTTCTACATCATCAGGAGTGACAAGAGTATTGCCTACCTTGCCAGAGGTGGCAAAGGAGCCGGTAGCAAACGAAGCAGCCGTTTTCGGAGTGAACTGGGAGGCGATCGTAGGGTAAGCAATTACTGCCACTGTTGCCAGGGCAAGCAGAATGCCCAGGGGGAGCAGGTAAATTCGCCGCATGAAAATTCCCTCCTTGGTGCTTGTTCTGGATAAGCACCCGATAATGGCTCAGATGAATAATACTTTACTGGTCCGACTTTGTCACCGCGAGGGGAATTGGCCACATTGATAATCCCTTGAATGGTAAACATTGTCATCGATGGCAAACCACGTACATCCGTAAGACGGATCGGCTAACTGAGTCGTGCTTGTTAGATAACTCTCTTGGGTGAAATAGAAGTTACAGTCGTTGGGGTAAGTGACCCACCCAGATCGGCCTGTTTCATTATAGCGGGTTCCACTTGAATTGAGTAGCCGTGCCTGCTAGGTGTCTGACTCAGCATCGTGAAATGAACTGCCACAGTTACTGATGTAGGTATCCACATATGCGTTTATACCACCACAATGGCTGTTTGTATCGTAATGTGTGTATACACCACTCAAAGAGCTACTGAAATGGCCCGTTCCTTGACAAGGATTAGCAGGCTGAAGAGAGCGTGCATGAGCATTCTGAACACCCACACTGGACAGACAGATAAGGAGGGCTAGCAGCAGACCAAGTGAAAGTTTTTCCGGAAGGTGACGCATGGGAAGCAAAATCCTTTCTAGCCTGGAGGCTTGCTTACTTTTAGATACACGTCCCTGATGCCGATCTCTACTGAAATCATGCAGGCAAACCGTCGGAGGTACTGTTGGCGCCAACGCTCTCCGAGTTACGCGAGATATAAATAGATGCTATTTATTTGTTGTCATTATAACATATATATAAATATAAATCAATAGTTTATGTTACCAATTTCGGAGTCTGCTCATAGTTGTTCCATAGACACTGTCCGCTTAGCCTGGTGGAGATCTTGCGTGGAATGTTGCGTCAGTTTCTCCGATCAAAGAGATCCAGGGCTTTTTTTGATAAAATACGGGTCAGGCTCGTATTTTATCAAAAAAAGCCCTGGATCTTCCTACTCGTACCTATAGCAGAGAGCAAAAGTATTGAGCCACGCCTACCTAGCTTTGGACGTGCAAGTCCAGGCAAATATAGGCTCAATCTTTCACTCCACCGCTATAGCAACCGTTCCCGCTTCAGTGGGCCATCCAATAGCGTTCCAGGTGGACTGTTTCGACAGGGCGAATGCTGTGAGAATAGTTCTCGATGGTTCTGAACAGGGCGCTCTCGTCGCCAAAGTTCACAGCCGTCTGCGAAGCGTATTTTGCCGCCGCCTCCTGGCGCAGGTGGAGCATTTCGGACATCTCGACCAGGCCCGGCTCCAGGCTATTGCCAAACTCCTCAAGGCGCTCGATCAGCGCGCTCTGCTGGCGAACCACATAGGGGAAATCTTCGTAGAGGTTGACCTTTGCGCCCATCTGCGTCAGGCGATCGGCAGCCGAGCAGACGATCTGGTGATCGACGTGGCGGCCAATGCCCAGCGGGGCATACCAGACTGTATCGGGCAGGCGTTTGCACAGGCTCACCAGTATCTCCGCCAGTTCTTCGTCGATCCAGCGGTCGCCGGGATGGACCTCGCCGCCTATCAACTGGCTCTCCTGCGTGTAATAGGGAGGGTCGCCGCGATAGATGGCGTCTGGATAGTTGAGCCACAGGTAGTCAACGTCCAGCACATCCATCGCCGCCGCATCCTCCTGTCGCCTGGTCTGAATGACGGCCTTGATATCCTGGCTAAAGCCCATCTTGCGATGGACATCCATCGCGAACGAGCTCAGCGCCGTCTGCTCCAGCATCCCGCCGAAAACGGTGATAACCAGCGGGCGCAGGCCAACGCTGACCTGCACGCCCAGTGTGCCGCCGCAGGAGTACACGACATCATCGAAGTGAGGCGAGAGAAAAATATGCCGATGACTTGTTGTAATATCATCAATACTTTGAAGTTGCAATGCGACATCCTCCGTGAAAAAATGTTGTATAAAAGCTACCTGTGCGCCGAAATATCTCTGGAAAGACTCTTTTCCACAGCGAGAAGCTGCTATGTATAGCGTAGCACGCGCGGGAAAGAGTGTCCACTCACGGCAGCCTCACCCCCTGCGCGTTCCATTCGACCAGGCCGTCTCGCTGTAAGCCGCTGACGATCTTCTCCAGCCAGGGCAGGTCGGCGGGCTGGAAATCAGCCTTGAGGACAGGGCCAAGCTCGCTCAGTGGCAGATATACGCCGTTTGGCAGCGTGCGCAGGTGGGCGACGATGCGCCCGCGAAAATAGCGGTTGGAGCTGGTGAACGGCTGGGGAGCGTAGGCTGCTTTCTTCTCGGCGACCTTGCGCAACTGGCGCAACACGCTGCCGTCGGGAAAGAGGCTGTGCTGGCTCATCTCCTGATAGGCCGCGCAGCTTTCCTGAAGCGGGCAGCGTCCACATTGTGGATTCGCGCTGGTACAGATCGTCGCGCCGACATCCATCAGGGCCTGATTCCAGTCATACGCCTGGTCGGGCGGCAGCACCTGCTCGGCGAAAAGAAACATCTTCTCCGTGCTGAGCTTTGGCTCGGGATATTCCAGGCCCAGGAACACGCGATGAAGGACGCGATAAATATTGGTATCCACCGTGGCTACCTGCTTATGGTAGGCAAAGCAGGCAATCGCCCCGGCTGTATAGCGTCCGATGCCTTTCAGCTTCAGCAGGTCCTCAACCGTTTCCGGCAATCTTCCACCATACTCGGCCAGCACCTGGCGGGCAATTCCTTGCAGGCTCACCGCACGCCGATTGTAGCCCAGCGGTACCCAGGCAGAGATGACCTCGGAGGTCGGCGCCTGCGCCAGGTCGGCCAGCGTGGGAAAGGCGATCAGAAATTGGTAGTATTTTGGCAACACCCTCTCTACCTGCGTCTGCTGGAGCATCACCTCTGAGACCAGAATCGCGTACGGGTCATTGGTCGCACGCCAGGGCAAATCGCGCCGTGCGCTGGCGTACCATGAGAGGAGAGAGGAGTGGACCCGCGCGATCTGCTCGGGCGCGGGCTGCACCGCTTGTTTGGGAGAGAGTGATTGTCGAGCCATGAATACACTATCGATTCTACGATCGGCTCGGCTGCGGCTCACTGCCTGCACTGGTGGTCGGCTGAGACGAGTTCTGCCGGGTCCCTTTGCGTGCGGCCAGCGAGAACAGCGTTTCGCCGCCTTCCTGCCAGCAGCGAGCGTCGGGGGAGGGCAAATTTTCACAGAGAATCCAGTCGGCGGCATCGCGCAGCACATGCCCCTTGATGCACTTGGCGTACATGATGTGCTCGTTTAAGGCGGGGTCATCCGGGCTGATGCCCGGCGCAGAGATCTTCGGAACAAAATATTTACACCACGCCACGGCTTTCATACCTTCCTTATGTACAATGTATGGCCGAACCCCCTTTCGGAGTCGGGCCGCTTGACGCTCAATTAATGAGATTGCCAGGCTATTATAGCGTATTTTGCCAAAATACACAACAAATCGTCTCTAAAAAAAGGCAAGAAACAGCCTGCACAGCCATTTCTCGCTATCGAAATGCCCTGAAAGAAAACCACCTTACTGCACTGTTACTGCAAACTATTGCACAAAACTACCCAAACATATCGTTGAGTTTGTCTATCGCCGTTTGTTGCATATCAGGAAGCACATGTCCGTACATCTGCAATGTTGTATTTACATTGCTATGCCCTAACATCTCCTGCACTACCTTGATATGCACACCAGCAGCCAATAACAATGTTGCTGCACTATGCCGCAAATCGTGAAATCGCATATACGGCAACCCCGCTTTACCTAAAATGCTTTGAAACTGCCCTCGTATTGCCCACCGATCAAGATAACTCCCATACCTGTTAGGAAACAAAAGATTATATTCTTTCCACCGAACACCAGCACGAAAACGAAGCTCTTGAATATACCGTCTTTGCTCCTCTAACCCTTCTAACACTGGCTGAGATAAACGTACTGTACGAACACTACTCCTCGACTTTGGATCACTCGGCACCAGACCCACCCCATTGATCCGTACAATCGTCCGACCAATATACATCTCTCCCTTCTTCTCATCAATATCTGACCAACAGAGACCAATGACTTCCCCACAACGCGCCCCAGTCGTTAGCATCAGCAGCAAAAACAACCAGAGACGATGCCCCTTTGCCGCCGCGACCAGCCGTCTGCTTTCCTCCAGCGTGAGAAACCGGGCCTGATACCGCTCCTGACGTGGCAGCGTTACCCGATGACAGGGATTGCGCGCTAACAAACCATTCTCAACTGCCTCCTGTAAAGCCGACGACAATAAGACATACACCTGCTTGATATACCCAGGTGCAAGCCCATCATCAAACAACTCCGCACAAAACATCTGAACCTGCTCCCGTGAAATCTGATCTAATCGCAAATGTCCAAACTCTGGGATCAAATGCACGCGGAAAATCGACCGATATACCCGAAGTGTCTGAGGCTCAACTTTTAAACGGTGCTCATGCTCTAACCAATAGGTCAGATATTGCTCAACCGTTTGTTTCGGACCAAGCACAATCCTCCCTTGCTTTAAATCGTCTAATGTCCGTTGGAGATTCGTATACGCTTCCTTTTCGGTTTTCCCATACTTGGTAATGCGACGACCTTCGTACATCGCCTGTGCCTGATAACGGCCATCTTTGCGCCGTGAGACTGAACCCGATCCATAAATGCGTTTTGTCATTGTCATCATCACGTTGGGTATCCCAGGAGCCTGCCACCTACCCAACCAGGCAGCACGGCTATCTTTTTGTATGTCAGGCTACTGCAAGTACCTGACCATAGAGAAACTGCCTGTAACGCACCTCTTGCGGAACGTTCCAGCGTTTACCCTCACGTCTTTCTCGTTCCTCACGTTCGTCCAGGTAGGAAAGCGCACGCGGGTAGAGTTCGTGTAGAATTTCAGAAAGATCGATGTCGTCCCCACATGGCCGATCGCGCAGCCGCCACGCGTAAAACGTCAGCAAGCACCCCACCAGTTGCGCAACCAGTTGTTGTGTATTGGCCTTTCGTCGATGTTCCCTTACAATCGGCCCCATATCCGGCTGACCAGGCGCAAGCGTTTGAAGGTACGCCTGCTGCACCACCAGCCAGGAATCATGCACTCGCCAGCGTGTCCGGTTAGAGTCAGAATCAGGCACCACATAGCGCAACCATTTTTGTGTCGCATACTGCCAGAGGCCAGGAAGGCTGCTCAGAAGATCATAGGCCGACTCAATTCCCGCCTCACAAAGCGCCGGACGCTTGAAGCGCACTTCAACCCGCCAGACTTCGGAGGAGCCATCCCACCCGGCAGCCTGCCAGAGCGCATGAAACCACGTCGTGGTTTTAGCCTTCTTACGGATATAGTCCGACTTGTTGTAAATCACCGCCGAGACCTCGCTTTTATGAGAGCCAAAGGTGAAGCCGGTTATCGTGCGATACCGCATGTGTAACCGCTCAGGGCCAAGCAGGTAGACTGTATTTTCCTCGCGGTTCTCCTCGCACTGGTCGCTACTCTCTTCAGAAGAAGCAGGCTGCTCAACAAACCTGTACTCCTCAAAATGGGGCGTGAAGGCCGAACGACGAATAAAGCCTGCACGCCACTCACATTCAGCAAAGTCGTAACCTATCACGTCAGTACAGAGATGCACCTCTGAAGCCGCCAGATACACCGGAGCCTCGAAAAAGATATCAGCGAGATAGACATGCAACTCCAACAGCACTGCATGAAAATCCCGCCACTGCCAGAGATATTCCGCCGAGAACCGCACTTTTGCAATCAGGCCGTTACGCGTTCCCAGGCCGACTTTCAGTTCGATTGCATGATTGCGCAAAATGAAACGCCAGGCGCTTGTCAGGCCCCCACTATTGGGATACATCATCAGAGGCGCACCTGCATACTGGTAGTCAGTCGGAATGGGCCGCTCCACTTCACGGGCCTGCTCCTGCCATGCTGCAAGCTCCTCATATTTCGCCACATCCAGAGGGCGAGGGGACGGCTGTACATGACACTCTTCCCCGTCTTCTGTAATATCCCGATCGCCATACGAGACATTGACCCATACACTATCCAGACCAAAGAGCAATGATTTTAGCTCCTGCATACACCTTCCTCCTTTAGAACTACTGCAAGCGGGGAGGCTGCTTCCAGGACCACCGGCACACCGAACAATACCAGCACCCATCTTTTTGTATCAGTTGATGCTGCTGCATGTTTTCCTCTCCTATGACTCTCAAGAAAAATTCAACCACTGTGTAAGTTGCGCGGCATCTTAGAGTACCGGATGCCGCGCAACACGCACGGCTCGACAGGCAACCTACGCCTGCAAGCGACGAGCATTCCCTCTTCCCGACCAGATCGAGGCCAGCCGGTAAACCAACGCTAACGAGCATTCCGCACAAAGCCGCGTGGACCGCACCTTATCAGAACCCCGGTCCGTCAGGAAGTGAACCGCCACTACCTCCACTCGCCGCCCGCACTGACAACACATTTCCCGATACACTTCACTGACATACGGCATCTCATTCATGTTCCGCATCTGTTCTTGTCCTCCTTTCTGTTTCGCTCATCCCGATGAGCAGTCATACACTCCTCATTTTCAAAGACTTTGCTTGCCCTGTTTGCGACTCGCTGGCTTCACAAGCTGCCGATACCGCCATTGTTCCCAGGCCCGGCGAAACTGTATAAACTCTGCCTCCTCTGCCGAGAAAAACCACTGCGACCCCTCCATATTCGGATAGCGATGCGCATACCGGCGCAGAGCTGCAAGGGCTTCCTCACCAATGGCATGCACCGGGTTTTTTCCTTGAAACCACAACTCAAACCGCGCCGCAGCCAATGCACTTGACCGCATCTGCTTGCGTGTTCTCTCCATCTCAGGACCCTCCTTTTTTCTGCCATACAGGCTAATCATCACGCCCTCGAATCTCTTCCAGAAAATGCTCGAAAATGGCGATCTGATCCAATACCCGCGCGTGACGAAACCCCCGGACTCGACCCACCTCACGCCGCAACACAACAAGACGCGCCTCAACCGCTGAGCGAGCCTGCGAGAGATACAGCACCCGTTTTAAGACATCGCTCAGAAATCCATAGGCCGCCCGCGCCGCAGAACCAGGCCGCGCCGATCGCCAAAGGCTTTCATATTGCCGGTAGAACCCATAGACCGTGAGTTGCCTCATCGCCACGCCTCCTCACTCCAATCGGAATAGCTCCTGTGGGCAAAGCCGCCGATGATACTCTGACGGCGCAGATCAGCAAAGAACGAGGCATCCCCAACCGTCCAGTTGAGACCGGAAACGGCCACCAGCACTGTGCATGAAAGAGGGACCGAAGAGAGACGCGCTGCGGGATAGACTGCCTTAATCGCACTGATAAAGCGCGAGGCATTTGAGACTTCCGTACAGGTAATCAGTGACACTTTCATAGCATTCTCCTTGTGTTAGAGTCCCTCGCCCCGACATAGGCGAGTCCATAACTCTTTCGCTGACAATCCGTAAAACCGCTGAAGGAAATTGAAGACGTTGCCAGAGTCCCCGCTGGTATAGCACCGCCAGCAGGTCCCACCCGGTCGTTTTGGCTGGAAGACCTGAAAAGACGGATGACGATCCCGCCGGGTGTGATGCTCCTCAAAGGGGCAGCGGCCCATCCCCCGACTATCCAGCGAGACGTAGCGGCCAATGAGCGCAAAGGGGTCTTGCCGGGCGCACCAAGCGGCGATGCCAGCAGCACGCCCGGCGGGTTGCGCGGCAGGTCGTTTTTCTGGTTTGTGATGTGTGTGGTGGGTGGGCGAGGGAGCGCGCGCAAAAGTACGATCCGTGTAGAGAAACGGGGTAGGGACCGCCGCACGCTCAACACGTTCCAGGGCTGCTAGCGTTTCTGGCAGTGTCGAGGCCACCGGTTGCAAGCGGTCCTTTTGCCAGACCAGGAAAGGATACCGCTTTCCGGTCAGCCGATGCACGCCAAGCGGCACCCGAATGAGCGAGCCGTAGCCTGCACACTCATCCTGTTTCGGGTAGAACTCGACCCCCGGCGGGCAGAAGGGCAGGAGCCATTCACGCAGCAGCCGGGCCGGGAGCGGCGTTTCTAAAAAGACCCAGAGATGCCCGCCGCGCCGGGACGCTTCCAGGTAGGACGGCACCCCTTCCAATGACAGGTATTGGCGCAGATCAAAAAGCTGCAAAAGACCATCGTCCTGGTCGGCATCAAAAACCGCAAACGAACAGCAGCCCTGCTCATCCATGACATAGGTCCCGATGGTGCAGGAACCGGCAAGATGAGCGCGGATAACTTCGAGGGAAACCGGACAACCCACCCGCCGATACCGTCCATCAGAGCGTTGCAGGGCATAGTCAGATTGCCGCCCAATAAACAAATCGGCAAAGAAACGCGCCTGCTCATCTGACCACCGATTCATTGCCCGCTCCTTCCCCGACCAATCAGCCGATACGCCTCACGCAAAAGCGCCCGCTGAAATGCGTCAACGGAAGAGAAACAGACGCGACCCGATGGCCTGTCCAGTTCAATCATTCCCCGCTGAACCTGAAGACGATACCCAAGCGCCCGCACCAGCAGCACACAGGCAAACGACGAGGAAGTAAGCTCAATTTGCGCCACCAGGTCACGAATGGCAGAAAGGTTACGCCTGCCGCGTTGAATCATGAGACACCTCTCTTTCCTTTTCAAAACACCGATAACCCACAGGTTATGTATTGCCAGACTGTCCCCAGGCAGACCCCCACCAGACAGGCATTTTTTCGCCCTGAGAAGGCCAGGAGACGGCGAAACACCCGGCCAGGACCATCAGTCAGCCCACCCCCGTTTCGCCGCGCTATGACGATGGGCCATAAAGCCGCCTGGAAAGCCCGCTCAGCCCCCGTGAACTGCATATGCCTGCTCCTTTTTCATTCCTTTTTGTTATGCCTGCGCGCCGGGCGTTGGGCGTCCTCACAGAAAAGCCACGCGCCCGGCGTCTCGCGTCTGGCGTTGAGCGTCTAAGGGGGCTAGGGATTCGCGGGCCACACCCGGCCCATTCCCGAACCCGACGAAGCCACCGGACCAAGCAACTGCGTTGGCCGCCCATCAACCAGAGAACCGGTCACAACGGTTGACCCGCTGCTGCCAGACCCAAAAGTCAAATCACCACTCTGCACCCGGTCGATAAACTCCTGCGCCCGGTCTTTAGCGATCTCATCATAGGCTTCCCGAATGGTCCGCGCCTGCGCCCGCTGCGATCTTAGGAAAGCTGTTCGGTGCATAATCCGCTCCTCGACGAGTACTGCGTGATTGTCCATCTGATCCTTTTCCAGCAGGTCATGGACAAAATGATCCAGATCAACGAGGGCAATCCCACCGACGGCAAGCGGGAGCAGAACCGCCAGGCCCACCTGATACGGCTTGTAGATGAACGGCGGGAGCAGGCGACCGAGGAGAGCAAACATGCCCACCAGATCATGACCGGCCAGCACCCACCCCAGGTTATTGACCGCGCTCACCAGGACCAGGAAGAAACTCAGCACCACCATGATGACCAGGGCCAGCTTATGCTCGCGCGCACCCTTGCGTACCATGATCGCCACCGTGCGCGTGGAGACATAGGTCAGCACCTCAAAGAAGAAGCCACGCAGGAGCGCCACCAGGGAGGACGCCGCCATCGCCCAGGTCGAGAACCCGGCAAAACCGTAGGCCGACGCGTTGGCAATACTTGATTCGAGGATCAAGCCAAGCGGCAGAAAAGCGACTAAGGCCAGTTCCAGGCGCGGCCAGAGCAGGTACAGACGCATGACAAAACGCATGTTCTCTCTCCTCCTTTCTTACGCCGCACGCGAGGCCGAGGCTTTCAGCACCTGTACCGACTTGGCGAAGAAACGCGCCTGTGGGACTTTCTTCCCGGTTTCCTTGCCATCCACTTTTTCCGCACGCAGCCCGGCTGAGAACGAGCGCAGGACAACGCGAACCGGCTGATCCATGAGTTGCTTCTCGCTCTGGCACAGTTCCGCAAACTGCGGATGATCGTCCTGCACCTGAATGGGCCAGCGAACCCCTTCATCGTTGTCAAGCACCACGAACGAGAAAAAGCTGTACGCTTTGCCCCCGGCGCTTTGGCCCTGCATATGGCGGGCATACTTGATAGTTCCTTCGATTGTGACCATGATGTTTTCTCCTTTCAAAGCGGTGCGTTGTTTTTCCAACAACTCTTTTTTCAGGCAGCCCGGCCAGCCAACGCACCACACCAGCCGGGCCAGAACGCGCGCTAGCGCATAGGACGATAGACATTTAAGCCAACTTTAATTTCGGCACGACCAGGCACCGCAATATTGCCCGCCGTCGTCGCAATGATCTGCGATTTGCCGGAAGCCGAAGAGCCATAGGACTTGCTGAGATCAACCGTGATAATCAGCCTGTCACCCTGAACCCGCAGATCCACGTTTTGCCCCTGATTCTGCACGTGCATTCCCTCCTTTCCTGAAAATGAATGTAAACCGATCAAATGGATGATAAGATGAGCAGATGAACGGCCTAGCTATCCAGTGCGGCAAGGTAGCCTCGACATAACGCGACCCGCTTTCGCCAGCACTCCCGCTCCTCCTGATCCCTGGAAGAACGCAACCACTGCCGCGCCGCTCGCAGATTGTCACGCGCGACTTGCTGCAAACGAGCACGGCAAGCCTCCTGAGAGGGATAGCCCAATTCATCCCATGCCGCCAGATTTATACCAGCAAGACGCCGACCTAGCTCAAAAGACTGCTGATTTTCCATCGTTCTTTTCCTCCAAGTCAGCAGCACTCTCTGTAAAGCGCAGCAAGATAGCCCTGCTGAAACATCACCTGCTTATGCCAGATAGGTACCCACTGCGGAGCAGCAACAGCCATTGCCTGCTCTGCCTGCCGCAGATTGTACCGCGCAAGCCGCCGCAGGCGAGTGCGGCAGACTTCCAGGGAGGAATAGCCCATCTCCTGCCACCCTGAAAGAGCAGCACAAGCCGCCTGCCGACCCTTCTCAAATGCCTCTTGATCTTCCATGCTTTCACCCTCCAAGAAAAGCCACGCTTACGGCCACAGGGAACGCGGCTGATCGACTTCTTGCCGGAACCGCACCCGTTCGCCTGCCTGCCGCCCGGCCTGATAGCCGTCTAGCGCGGTAATGTGCCGACGAGATGCACGTTTCCGAACCTTCGGGTAAAATTGCTGCATTGCTTCTTTCAAATCCCGCTCCTTGACCACCAGGAGCGCCCGGCAGGTCGGAACAGAGGCAGCATCCACACCCAACGAAAAACGATCAGAGGAGGCCGAAGGCAAGGGACGCGCCTCCAATGCCCGACGTTCCTCCTGCAAGCGCCGCTGAATCACTGCGAGCGCCCCCTGGTAGAAACTGACCTTCCAGGACCGGCCATGAGCAGAGCCACCAGAGCGAGCATAGCGAGCAAAACCAGAGGCCGCAAACTGTTCAAGCTGCTCCTCGACAAAACGAGTCATAACCAGCACCGCCTCAATATTTTCCTGCTCTCCAATGAGCGCCACCCGCACCGTACCCGACCAGAACACCAGTTCACAGAAGTTGAAGCGGGCAATCGTCGCCATAAGCTCTCGCCGCCATTGATCCTGACCAGCAAGCATATGCTGATACTGCACATAGGTGGACTTCTTCCCGGTCCGCACCTGCACTTCTGCCAGACTCAGGTTATGCTCTGCAAGAAGGGCCTGCGCTTTTGCAAGCGCCGTTGCCGCTTCATGCTCATTGCTTGAGTGAGAACGAGCGAGAATCTTTTGAATCCGCTCAATGATTTTTTCACGTTCTTGCATATCATTTTCTCCTTTCACCAGGCCCGGCGCACAGGCCGACCAACCCAACAAAACCCATCCTGTGGCGTCCACATACACGCCAGGTAGATCGTACAGGGAGCATGCCGCGCCCCAATTTGCCGCACAGCAACACTTTCGACATAGCGCCCGCCGGTCACACGACGCAACCCTAAAGAAGCTGCTTCCTGGGCACTGGACGCCGAGACAACACACGACCGGGAAACGGCCAACTCAGATTCGAAACACACGATGACACGATACTGCAACACCGGAATACGCCTCTCTTCCCGTCCTGTAGTCAGGCCACATTCAGGCACTCTTCATACAAGAACCCGATCTCTACCCCGTACAGGCAGCCATAGAAAGCTACCTTGCTTTGCGGCTTGCGACCCCGGCCCGCGCCCTGCGTGACCTCGATACAATCAACCGGAGCGCCTCCAAGAGACGCGAGAACCGCACCCGCCGCCTCTGTCGCATGCTGTGCGACAACCAGACGGGTAATTGTGCGATTCTTGTTCAGATCAGGAATGACCACCACCTGATAGGTTTGTAACTGTGTCATTGTTTCCTCCAATGCGTAAAAGAACGTCCAAAAAGATATGACAACCATCCTACTGTTTTTCTTGCTGTTGCCGCCTGAGCGCCATCCGATGCCTCATTCGCTCAAGCCTGTACTGTTCCTGTCGTTCATAGTAAGCCCAATCATAGCGGCCATGACAGGACGGACACAGGGCCGCCAGGCGCGGATCAGGATTCTCAGGATCATGATCCAGATGAGAAGCAGCAAGCGCCACCTTGTAGGGATTGCCCGATCGCCTGCTAATGCGCTGCGTTCCATGCGGGACCGTGCAATGTTCACACTGCCAGCCAGCCTTTTCTTTGCAGGAGCGGGAAAGCTGCGGCCAGTTTTTCGGGTAGCGATGACGATTTCTCACAGCCACCTCCCAGGCTACCGCCGCCGCTGCTCTGGCAGAGAGGGCCGCGTGACCTCGCCAGGATAACGGCGTTCCTCCGGCGGAACATAGACATACACCCGCCGCTTGCGCTGCTCAACGGCCTCTTGCCACCCAGGGAGCCGGAGAACCAGCACCAGCAGGACCACCGGAATAAACAGAAGGACCGCCGCCAGGGCGAGCGGGAGCGCAAGCGAAACACTTACCCCGAAGGCTGCCATCTCTGCAACCCCGCACAGGAAACAAAGGAATCGTTGCATAGCACACCTCTATTGTGCGCGGACCGTTGACCTTGACACTCGCCCGCCGGTCCGCGCATACTGGAACCGAGACGAGGCACTACCGAACGCTGAGACTCACCCGCTGGCTTCGATGCGTCACCACCGGAGCCAGCATTCTTTAATAAAACACGCGCAAGTCAGGACCGCCCCCACACTCTTCACCTTACACGACTCAGCTTAGCACCTCAGTCGTGCATCCATCTTTACCCTACCATCACTTTACTTACAACAATTATGAAACCAAACTAAGCCTATAACCCTTGAAACAACTGGCTTTCACCCGCGATTTCTGACTGATCTCCATCCCTCAGTTTTGACGGGTAATATCGAGTACACCAGAAACATTATGTATCTCACAATTATTATGTATCAACAATACCTAATTGTCAAAGAACAGGACAGTTGTGCTATAATTAGGTCGTTGGAAAACCAGAATGGAACCAAGAATATGCTGAAAGATGTTGACCTTAATCGTGAATATCTCTCGACACCCCAAGCAGCCGAAAAAGCTAATTTGAGCAAGGTTCACATTGCTCGATTGTTGAGAGACAAAAAACTAGAGGGTTTCCAGCTAGGCCGGGAATGGTTTGTATATACCGACTCACTGGAAAAATACCTAGCCACACCCCGCAAAACTGGACCGAAAGGGCCAATAAAGAAAAAGCAAACTGACTAAATGACGGAAGGTAGAGAAACATGCGCAATACTTCGCTCCGAACAGAAAGGCTACGACGTGGTTGGACACAACAACAGCTTGCCGATTTTGCTGCTATCTCTCTTTCCACAGTAGAACGAGCAGAGAAAGGCGGCTCTATAAGAGTAGATTGCATTCAGAGACTCTGCGAATGCCTCTCGAAAACACCAGAAGAGTTAGGTTTGTTCAAAATAGAAACAGTAATAGAAAGCAGTAAAAGTACACAAAAAATGTTTATACCGCCAAAAAACGAAGAGATAGACGGATGCTTTTCCTTTGGAAAGCTAGAAACAACCTGGAAAACCCTTGACGGAGACGGCAAAGGCATATATCTACCACAGCACATCCGCTCACACTATATTCCTTTTGCAAAGGAATTACCTGAAGAATTACAAGATAGAAGAAACGAAATCCAGCGAGAGCAAGAGCGAAAGAGAGAGCAAGGTTTACCTTTCTTCTGGAACGGCGAAATCTACGCACTTGATCGTTTCGTAATTGGACGTGAGCCTGTCAACGAAAATATGACACTTGATCTATGGTTCCGCCCCTCAGATTACTATACATTCCTTGCCACAAACATGAGCTTGAAAGAGCCAGAATTGCGAGAAAAATACCTTGCTAACATTGACTGGCGCGAAGCCGTCCCATACTTTTCTCATTCCTTTGGTGTTTCTCTCGCAGTTATTACATCTGATAAATATGTCATCTTTACCCAAAGGGGGAAAAACGTAGGGAGTCGCCCTAGAACTTATGAAACCGGCGTTGTAGAGGGCCTGAGCAGGCCAATTGACCGCAGCACGAACGGAGAAGCACCAGATGTCTACCGGTGTGCATGCCGGGGACTAGCAGAAGAATTAGGGCTTTATGAGTCCATTGACTTTTCTGTTTCAGATATCACCTTCTTGAGCTTTGGAGTAGATACACGCTATTCCCTGCGCGGACTAACAGGCATGATTAAAGTGAAGACCAGCATAGAAAAGTTAATACTCCGTTGGAATAACGGAGTAAGAGATAAATTTGAAAATCAGAAACTATTCCCGGTCCCTTTCACACCTAAAGACGTTATCACTTTTGCATATTCCCATCAACCGTTCGCTCCCGGCCCAACACTCTACTACGCTCTAATTCATGAGTTCGGGTTGACAATGGTAGAAGACGCTTTCGATCAGTTAGCCCCCTCATTCATTGATATGTAGCAACACTAGCAAACTTAACCTCCTCAACTACTCTTCAACGAGCGAAAACAAACGAGGGTTTATCTCCCCTCAGGTAAACCCTCGCTCAACCTCATCAGGAAGCTCCTCTATAAGATCAGCCACAGAAACACCTAGCGCCCTAGCCAACCGTTCCAGCGTAGTCGTTGTGACTTCCCTATACGGGTTTTTAAAAATAGCGTTAATCGTCTTGTAGTTTGTATCAGCCAACCGCGATAAGCGCGTCCTACTGATTCCCTTTTCCTCAGCTATTTCTTTTACCTTCAGTCGTATCATCAATACAAGTCCTCATCTCTTCTTAGCTCCATTCTAGCAAGACGGGACCATTGACAGCAGTCGGTTTATAGTGGTAGCATTTAATACTCCCATTTAGATGGTAGTTTAAGGAGTAAGTTCACATGACAAGCAATAAAGAAGCTCTATGGGTCATGGGATGCTATGAGAAAAGCACCAAAGGCGATATCTTACGGCTCTATATCATCGGAGCAAAAAACGAGCTTGACGCCCACCGCAAGGCCGGGATCATCTTAAGAAAACACAGAAATCTCTGGTTTGATACACTGGAAGAAGACGCGAAATACCCGCAACTGTACCCGCCGGAGCAGCTCCACGACGAGAGAACTACCATCACCATTTATGACCAGCACTATTACCAAGAACCATAACCAGCAGAAACAATTATGGTATAATCAAACCAACAGCCAAACTGCCAGTGTTAGCAAAAAGAAAGGTCCAACCTATGCCAACACAAGAAGAACGATTAAACACGCTGGAAAAGAAAACAACAGCAGCCATCCAAGAAATAGATGAGAATACCACCATCATGTTAGGTGTCATTCGACATCAAGGACAAGACATCAGAAGAATTCTTCAACGTTTAGAAACTGTCGAAGAATATCTAGACACAGTAAAAACAAAGCTCGACGAACACACAACCCTACTAAACCAAATCCTTGCACGATTATCAGAAAACCATAACTGACTGTAACACTTGCATCAATAGCCTCTCACTCACAAGCAATCCCAAAGAGGCAATAAAGCCCCAGGAAAACATAAATTTTTGACTGCGATGTTACTGCAATTCTGCTGTCAAAACAGGCAAAAAGCAGTAAAGAAAAACGTCCAAAACCCCTTCAGAAGCCAACCCATTCATATTGGCGTATTTTGCCAATTTTCACCAGGGTGAAATCGCTGAGAACAGTCTGCCTGTTGTATACTTGAGGCAAACGCTCATCTGAGTTTGAAAATCTTTTTGCTGAAGGGACGTTATGGAAGAACAGGCTACCCCGTTTGTCTGGAATCCCATCTTACGGCACTATTTGCTGAACGCGCCGCATCGTATGAATCGACGCGAGGGGACGACCGCGTGCCCTTTTTGCGCGGACATTACCAGTGGCAAGGTTGCCCCGCACACGCGCGTCTGGCTGCATCCCAACGATTTTCCTCCGATGCAACCGCCGGCGGGGGAGGCTTATGTGGTGATCTACAGTCAGGATCATCAGCGCAGCTTCACCCGGTTGAGCGTGGATGAGGTCTATGAAGTGACCCGGCTTTGGCGCGATCTCTACCGCGACCTGGCGTCGCGCTACGCTGCGGTGATGATTTTTGAGAACAACGGCGAGGCGATCGGGCAGACGCAGCATCATCCTCACGGGCAGGCGTATGGGCTGGCGAAGATTCCGCCGCTGCTGGAACGCGAGTGGGAGACGGTAGTGCAGGCGAATGAGGCGGGCCGAGGATGTCCTTTCTGTGCTACCAGAGCAGAGTTGAGCGGTCAGCCGTTTGAGGTGACAGCTAATCTCACCTGGCAGGTCTTTCTCCCTCCCTATGCGCGCTATCCCTACGAGACGCACCTCTATGCGCGCCGGCATGTCGCGAACCTGGCGGGCATGCGGGATGACGAACTGCGCGACCTGGCCGCGCTGCTGCTCGATGTGATTCGAGGCTATAACGCGCTCGCCGACGGGGCGATGGCTCCGATGCCCTATATGCTGGGTATTCATCAGCTCGCGGATGAGCGCTTCCATCTGCATATCGAGA
>Ga0209581_1002443_pt1 | contig 17794 bp, 12 predicted proteins | sample Coa_R2_FD_187160 | JGI IMG/M metagenome (GOLD analysis project Ga0209581, IMG submission 187160) | Surface soil microbial communities from Centralia Pennsylvania, which are recovering from an underground coalmine fire - Coalmine... | ecosystem: Environmental > Terrestrial > Soil > Unclassified ...
ACGGGACGAACTATTGGCGCCGAGCTGTTGTCGCCGTGTTTGGACTTGGTGCGAATCTCCGGGCAGATGCGATGTATCTCAATGCAACCGTCGACGGAAACGGAGATCATCTGGACGGAGGAAAGCGATACCGCTTGACGTTTGCACCAGGTAAGACGCCCCCGGTGCATGGCTTCTGGTCCGTGACCCTCTACGACGACAGAGGCTACCTCGTCGCTAATTCGACGCATCGCTATGCGATAGGCTCCGGTAGTCATCTCTCTTATGAACCGGACGGCTCCTTAACGATTTTTTTGGAGCCAGAGAGCCCCGGATTCAGCCACTCCGCCAACTGGATTCCGACACCGAGCGGGCGTGCCTTTCAGCTCTCGCTGCGCGCGTATTGGCCCAAGGACGAATTGCTGGAGGGAAAATGGATGCCTCCCGCTGTGGTTCCAATCGACCGGAAATAGTACACGCTTTGTGCTTGCCGCGGGTGGCTCCGAAGCGGATGCGACAGGAGTACACTGCACAAAATAAGCAAGTCAGTTGCTGTCGAATCCGACATCAGACCATCCGCCGAATACTTCTCGGCACAGATGATGCTACGCCGACTGACTCTTTGAAACCTGCGATCGGTCACACTTATCGGTCTCATTCGATCGAACCGCGTGGAGCATCACTGAACGACTAGCTTCGCAAAGCCAGAGCTCGTGGTCGAAAGCGACAACTTCTTAGAAGGAGCATCTACAGTAGTGAAACTTGGATACTCAGCGCCGTCAGCCAAAGTTGTGAATTGCATAGAGGCGGTCAGAGTATTCTTTGGCTTATCAAAGTAGGTTTTTATTGACACGCTGTTGAGTTGCCCCATAGTTGGGTCGACGATCAGCTTCACTTCATCACCCCTCTTTATGTAATTACTGATGACTACCACCATTTGACTCGAACTTGTCCGATCTACGCTGACCTGTCCCGAAGTAATAGCCTTCTTCAGCTCGCTCCGGTCGAGTGGCAAATACATCTGAGTTAATGCGCGCGCTTGCTCCAAGCTCTCTTGGGTGGCCTTTTTCTCTTTCTCCATCCTGGCCCGTCGGATCAGACCACCGCGAAGTGGAGCACCGAGATCTCGCTCTTCAGCTCCTGCCCCTCCCGTGCCTAGAGGCGTTCGTTGGACCTTCCCATCCGGCGCATATCTGCACATCGACTGTTTCGGCGGACGTGAGTGTCCGTCAACCGTGACGGTTGTGGTTTCGATCCATTCGTATTGGTGCGGCCTTTTCGCCCTCTCGGCGAAGATCTGCTGTAGGATTTGGACTTTCTGTTGTTGAGGTGTGGCTTGTTGCGCTACTCCGAATTGCGAGGTTAGGAATGCGAAGATGGCCATTGTGGCAGCCGCACATAGCCTTAAACCTGTAGTAGACCCTCATTTTTCCTCTTTTCCGTAATGTCTCGACTTTGCCTGTACCACTCCTTGGCACAGTCATCGTCATCAGTTGGAATCGCGATCTCATGCACGTACCGAAATAATAGGAACGGTGTGACCCGCTATTGGATGAATGCGGCCACAGGGCAAAGGTTTCTGTAGTGCCACTTCGGCACGACAAAATTCGACAAATCTCGAACGGCATTCGAAAAGGGGAACGGTCTGTGCAAGTGACGTCACTGTTCCGTCCAGGAGTTTGCGTGAATGGACTGGGGTGCTTCCTTTCTCGCCCGTGCCCTCTTGCTCGCGCCCTGATCTCTTGCATTGTTTTGCGATAACAGGATGATCTAACCGAAAGGCTCTTTTACGGAGACTCGTCAGAATTGAACGCTGGAAAGCCATGAGAATCTCATTGTCAATTGTGATCTTCGCCATCGCGACCAGCCTGTGCGCCCAAGATTCCTCAACAATCTCGGTGAACGTAAATGTCGTGACACTGCTGGCCACGGTTCACGATCGCAGTGGCCGAATTGTCAGCAATCTGACGCCAGATGATTTCCTGTTGGAAGAGGACGGCAAGCCACAGAAGATCCGTTATTTCTCGCGCGAGTCGGATTTGCCACTTACGATTGGGTTATTGATTGATACGAGCCGTAGTCAATGGGGCGTTCTATCCGCGGAAAGTCAGGCAAGCAACGTGTTCCTCCGCCAGGTTCTGCGGGAGGGTAAAGACAAGGCATTCGTAGGACATTTCGACACGCGAGTGGAGGTATTGCAAACCTTAACATCATCGCGCAGCGATCTCTCAGCGGCGCTGGGGCAACTGTCGGTTCCAGACGAGCTTGGCACGCTGATTTACAGTGCAATCTGGCAATGCTCAAACAGCGAGATGAGTGGTCAACTGGGGCGCAAGGCACTCATCCTACTGACGGACGGCGTGGCATATAAGGACCCCGTTTCAATGGATATTGCAATTGACGCTGCGCAGCGAGCCAATATGATTCTCTATTCCATTCGCTATTCCGACCCGATTCGTGTTCTCCGTCCCGTCAGAGCGGCGATCTTGGAAGGGATGAAAGAACGCGGTAAAGAAGCACTGGAAAGAACGGCTAAAGAGACCGGTGGGGGTTCCTACGAGGTGAAAAACAAGCAGCCCATCGAGGCGATCTACTCCCAGATCGAAGAGACGCTGCGTAACCAATACAGCATCGGGTACATTCCACCGAGGCAGGCGCCCGACGGGAAATATCACAAAATTAAGCTCATTCCTAAAAACCACAACCTCGTGGTTGTCACGCGAGCTGGATACTACTCAAAATGATCTAGTGTGGTGCATCAATGCAGATTGCGATTATGAAGAGCCGAGCATGCGCGCTTGACGCAAGGCCTGTACGTTTCTGCTGATTGGCCAAATGCGGAGAGCTTTGCGAGGAATCTTCTGGCAAAGGCCCCGTAAAGAAATCGAAGCATTATTGATGATCTCAGTAAACGAATGGACGGAAGAAGAGCGAGCGGATAAGATCACCGAGTTCTAACGGGCCTTGGCCCTTGGCCATGAGGCAGTGCCGAGAATACGAGTGGTGGCATTGTCCCGCGCAGGGACGCGGCGCAATCTCATTGGGAACCGCAGATGTGACCTGGAGACCTGGAGCGCAGTGACTACCTACGCAGAAGGCGAACAAACTGGTTCAATCGCCACGGAATGGCCGAGCGGTTCCCTCGATGTTGCAACTGCAAAAATTCTTCTCAAATGTCACTCGGGAACGGTGCTATAGTCGCCCGCCCATAGCGTCCGCTTCTGATTCAGTGTCATCACTGACCGAAAAACTCCCGCAGTTTTTCGGTGAGTGATTTGATGTCGTTTGTCTGACATTCCCAAACTACAAGTACCTGCCAGCCCTCCGCCTTCAGTTGAGCGCAATGTGCAGCATCTCTCTCTTTGTTTCTGAGAAGCTTGGGTTCCCAATATTCAATTCGAGAAGATGGGATCCGTCCTTCACGACACGCTGAATGTTGATGCCAAAAACAACCATGCACAAAAATAACTTTGCGGCGGCTTTGAAATACGATGTCAGGGCGTCCGGGGAGGTTATGGCTGTGCAATCGGTATCTGTACCCGAGCGCGTATAGCAAACGGCGGAGAATTAGCTCCGGAGCTGTGTTTTTACTCCGGATATTGCGCATGTTGCTGCTGCGTCGTTCTGATGAAATCTTATCCATTCTCAACTCGTGGGTTCGAGACCGCCCTAATAAGGGCGCCGCAGAACCTCGAAAATCGACTTGCACTCGATTCTTTGTGCGCCTAAGGCAGTTGCTTGAGCATAAGCTGCCGCGAGCGACGGATAGAGGTTGTTCGGATCTGTATTCCACAGTGGGTGAACAATGATCTCAAAAGTGTTGCCCCGCCGGCCTGCGGGCACACCTGCAAGCTGAATGAACTGCCATTGTGGCTGAGCGACGAAGTAGGCAGCAGGAGCGATTGTCGCCAGTTGTTGCCAATATGAAGCTGTGAAGTCGATTGGTGCAACTGGGTCAAGCGCGAGACGCGCTAGATCAAGCGCCAAGCGCCAGTCAAGAATGTTGTGAAATGCGAGATTGCTGAAGTCTCTCAAGCAATCTGGGCACGAAGTCTGGCAGCTAGCGGAGTGCGCCGGGGACACCAACGGTCCATAGAAGCTTGTATCACCTTGACCAACGAGAAACTGCAAGAGAGCCTGCGCTTCGGCTAATGTGCCAAGGTGAGAGCTATAGCCCGCGCCGTTTTCAAGACTGTCCGAGATGAAGATTTCTCCCCTGACTTGTGCATTGTCCTGAATGACACGGAGACCCACCTTGAGTTCTCGCTCGTCTATATCAAGTCTGTCTGACGCAGCCCGGCGCATCATGAAACCGAGGGAATAGAGGGCCGCGCGCCCGTTCAGGTTGAGCGGAGAATTGATAATTCCAGCCGGCCAGTTCCGTATGCCGATCACGAGCACGTCGGTTGGCTTGATGGAAGCGAGCGCCCGCCTATCCTGCCCGGCCGCGGTATTGATCTGCACGTTGTTGATGCCTATTTGCGTGAGCGCGTCCTGTGTCACCCACGTTTCACCCTGGTTAAGCTTAATGAAATCAAAGCAGCGCCCGGCATTGTCGTTGACCACGAAGATTGTCTCTTGACCGGACCAGATGCCGAAGTTCGCTTGCGTAGTAAGAGGCTGAAGAGTGGCTCCCATCTTCGGCCGTGAGGCACGCGGTGTCCATTCAAAGACGCCGTCAAAGTCTGACTCACGGCCAAACCATGTTCTAAATCCGAGCGGTTGCGACAATTGAACGACTTCGTATCCGGGCGTCTGTAGTGAGGTTGCGCCGCAAACCGGACAGGCGGCCGCAGGCCCAGGCTGAACGTCCACGGCCTGACACCTCCGGCAGAACCCGATTGGCCTGGGCGGCCCTAGCGGGTTCGGCTGTTCCAATACCATGTTTCCTTGTGGTCTGAAGTCGACCACGCCGATAGACGTATGAATGAGGCCATCCTTGACGGTTTCTGCACCTGGCGCAAACTGGCTGATTGCCAGGTCAAGGTCCCGATCAACGACGCCTTCTTCGGGCGGCCAATCATAGGCAGCGATTGGGCGCTGATGGAAAAGGAAGCGCACGCGCGTCGGAAATCCGAACATTGGCAAAAGGCCCACATTAGCGAGCCGTTCGCTCAACGAATCTTGGACGAGCATGGGATTGTTGGCGGCAGCGGTTACATCCCCGATGAGTTGTTGGTTAACAAAGTCGATGAGATTTTGGCGTTGGGCAGCCAAATTCGGATGCGTATAGGCAAGCAGAACATCAACGGTCGAGCTGAGGGCGTTCTGGTTTGCCTGAATCCATGCCGAGACGATTTGCTCGACAGTCATGCCTGGAGGTCCTGCCGGATGTGGCATGCCCCATTCAACGGCGCGGCCGAATTCGCCATGCACGCTGTCGCTTGCGCCAGCAAAGAGGCCCAATGCCTGGAAAGCCTGCCTTAAAATCTCTTTTGTCAGAACGCGCCGCACGATAGCGAGCCTCTCGACGTCCACATATGGCTGCGGCGGAGGATCGGCCGTGATGCGGCCAGGACGCTGGAAGTAATAGTCGTCATGGCTACGGCCGCGGCAAAGAGTTAGCGCGAGTGACAGGCCTGCACCACGCCGGCCTGCGCGGCCGACTCGCTGCTGATAGTTGAAGCGCATGGGTGGCATGTTCGCCATCATTACAGCAAGCAGGCCGCCAATATCGACGCCGGCCTCCATCGTCGTCGTGACACTCAGGAGGTCAATCGGGTCGGTACGATCGTTTTCGATGCCCGGCAGGACGATGTTTTGGAAGAGCCGCTGACGCCGACGCGCATCGCCCTTATTGGTCTGACCTGTAAGTTCCTCACAATTGAGGCGGAACAAATCTCCCGTTTGCGTCGCGAGATAACTGTAGTAGTCAGAATGAATTTGCGCGAGAGTAAGCGGTTGCGGCGCATTGAGAGTCGTTTGGCAATCCGTGCAGATCCCGCAGCTAGGATGGAGATGAATGCGCCGGCAACGGGGACACTCGAAGAATTGCGTTCCTGCCCGAAGGAGGCACAGTGCCTGAGCCTGCAGGATGAACTGATTGGGATTCGTTAGAAGACATCCGGCATTCTCCAAATACTGAACGACATCCGATTCAAGCGTCGCGGCGTTCACGCCTCTCCGGATGGCGATAGCACCAAGATAATCACGAACGTACTTTGGCGTATTCTGTGGCGGATTGGGGTCATGGGACGAGATTTTCTTGCGGGTCCCGAGTAACCGGATCACGCCGTCCGCCGCCTCTTGCACGTCCGCGCTCGGCGCCGCAAAGCGGAGGCGATCGGTCGTTGCGAAAGCAATACACAGTGACTCAAGGCTGCGCTGGCCGGAAGCAAAGATAATATCCATCAATTCCATCAGCGATGCATCCCTGATACGCGCTGCATGGGCCTGTTGTGCCGCAGAGAGCTGGTTGTCCGGCCTTGCGGTCGGTGCTGCACCCTCAGGCCAGTTATAGAGATCGCGCCAAGGACCTGAGCGGTTCGCTGCATTCGTCCAAAGGACGCTCTGTCCGTAACCACCCGGATTGATTCCCTGACGTAGCAACTGGCCTGACACATCAATTGCGAGCTGAGACACGAGATCCGGTCCTTGCGCAGCACGCGTTTGAATGACTTGGGCGGCCTGCTGGCATGTCAGAGAGGGAAACGCAGGTGATGGTTGATTCGCCATAGGCGGCCCTTGCCGGGCCATGAGCAGGGTCGTGGCTTCAGAAGGATTTGAGGCGGCGAATGCCGTCGCGCTCGCTGTCTCTTCCGGAGTTAAGATTTGCCCGCTGAGCTGGGAGATGAAGGCGAGTGCTCCCGTTCCCTGGTTAACGAGAGCCGCGGCCAGTGCTTGGCGCACCGAGTCGCGGTAGTGCGCGAAACGCATGCCAGCAGACAGTTTTGCCGCATCCTGCCGGCTGTCTGAGAACACAACGAGTTTCCGGCCGCTCGGATTCTGATATCCCACCTCCCGGAGAAGAACGTCCGACAGAACTTGCGCGAGCTTCTGGAAACCTGTGCGTTGTGTTCTGACGGGAGAACCGATATCGCGCCGCGCCCAATTGGTGTCACACCTTGGACACCGCGCAGGATAGGCGTTGTTGGCGCTTGGGGCCATACTAGCCGGAGGCGAATCGAGAATTTCGCCGTTGGCACCATGCATGGGCGGCACGCGATACAAATAGCCTCTGACGGCCTGTGCATTTCCGCCATGTGCAACCCGACCTTCAGCGGGGATGAAATGCGCTGATTGCCATATTCTTTGAACGGTGTCTTGCGACCATTGTCCCGATACAGGTTGCACTCCATTCGGCGCGGGCCAGAAGACTGCATATCTCGCATAGTCGCGGTCAAGCGCCGCCATGTCGGGCGAAGCTTCGAGATCGGGATGGTCGGGACTCAAGAACCATTCGTTCGGATTCATGCCTGCCCTGCGATAGCCGCCAAGGAATACTTCTCCACAGGCTTCGCAGTAAAGCAGTTCCATCACCCGCGAACCGCACTGGCAAGTAACCGCAGGCGTGTAGTGGAGCTGACCCACCGGGCAGGCGCTGGCACGCGCTATTGCAGTGCAGCCGGGGTTCGAACACACCCACAATCCCTGAAGGTTGCGGAAGAATAGATGCGCGCGTACCGGCAAGGGAGCGTTCCCTTGCGGCCCCGTCGTATCGCATATTGCGGCGAGAAGGCCTGCGACGGCAACCTCTCTTTCTACCGGAGGAAGCGCCGGAAAGAGACGGTCCCCTATATCCGAAGGGAAGCGCGGCTGAATTGCCGTGCCGGGACCTCCGGGCATGCAAGCGATCCTAAGACTATCGACCGCTTGGATATGTTCGAGGCCGGCAAAAATGAACTGTTCCGGCGAAGCGCCGGCGACAGGCTGCGGCGCTCCTGTCGCGGCATGAAATGCTTGGGCCGCAACGGGAAATGGGACAGGAGGTGTCGCCCTCTGGCTCTGCGCCAAATCGCGTAAGGCAGTTCCGTGCGCCGCGATAGTCTGCGCCGATCCGGGATTCGGATTGATGGTGTTTCCTCCAATGATCCGAAACCTGTTGTGGTCGCGTCCAAAAAACGCTTCGAGGTAGTCGAGACCAGAGTTGTCGCCGCTGAGCGAGGCGCTAGATGCGATGATGCGTAATTGATCCGAGTCTGGGTGCAGCCCCAGCCGGTCCAGTAGAACGCGGATTAAGTATGCAACTTCCGTTCCGGGTGTTCCCCGGTAGCTGTGAAGCTCGTCGACGACGAGATGAAAGACGCGGGAAGGATCCGCCGCGAGCCATTGCCGGGTCAGGTCGAACACCGGCAGCTCCATGCTCCTCATGAGCATGATGTTCATCATTGAGTAGTTTGTGATAAGGATGTCCGGCGGACTGTCCTGCATGTCCCACCGGGACCACATCTCGCCTCCGTCCATCCGGGGAAAGAAACGCGCTGCCGCTGACCCGGCTACCTGCTGGGCTTCCTGCTCCATATCACGGAGCTCATCCCGGAGCTTTGTGATTTTTGCTGGGCTTCGTTCGCCAGATATCGGGGTCCGTCCCGTATATCTGCCAAAGTAGAAACGGTTTCCTGTCCGCCTGCCCTGTAGCCAGTTCCTGGCGTCTGCGCTATCCAGCGCCGTCCGCATTCGTCCTAGCTGGTCTTCCACGAGCGCATTGAGGGGATAGAGAATGAGCGCGCGCACAGCAGCCGGCCGAACTGCAGGGTCCTCGTGATCCCGCTGCGGAATGCGCGGCAGCCAGCGATTCGAGTTCGCGCTCTGACGGTGATTCCACCAATCCCAGCGCGGGTCTTGCGGTCCCGGTGCTCCCCATGTTGCGGACTCTCGGATCAAGGAGGCGATTATGGGCAGCAGAAAGCATTCAGTTTTTCCCGAACCGGTGCCCGTGGTCACGATAACGTCATTGCGGTTGATCACCGATTCCGTAAAAACTTCCTCTTGGTGGGCGTAAGGCTGCCGCGTAGCAGGGAAAAGCTCGAGCGACACGAAGTCTGCCAAATCAACGATAGCGGCTTGAGGCCATGTGCCCGCCAGGAGTGATTGCGCCATAGCACTGAACGTCCGGTTGCACGACTGATACGCAGGAACAGGCTCAATCAGCGGTTGACGGAATATCCGTCCGTCAGCGTTTAGCAATGTGCGCCGCTCGGCGACCAGATCCGGATAGCGCAGATCAAACGGACTATCCAGATATCGCAGATACATTTCCCTGAGTTGGTCAAAGAGCGCGATTGGGTCAGTCATATGATTTCCTGTTTAAGAATCTCAGCCGCCATTCCAGCTATCTCCTCGGGAATGTTCTGGTATGTCAAGGTGGACCTGTTGTAAGCAACATTGTGCACTGGCAGATGGCCAGAGCAGAGGATCAAGGCACGCTCAGTCAACAGCGGTGGGCGGAAGATCGCCGGCAGGGTAAGTGTCATCCTGTTCCGGTCATATTTCAGAACCCGCCTGCGCCACCGTGCCAAAAGCCAATATTTGGCGATGGCTCCCGGCATCCTTATCGTCTCGCCACCATTCCGCAGATAGTATTGTGGGGTTTGAAAGCGCGTGAAGGAAAACAACCCTTGCCCGCCTGGGGCATTCGCTTCATCCAGTGTGATCGGGCGCCATACAGCACTTTTCCCCTTGCGGACGAATTGTTTCACATCCCAATCCCTCCCGATACTCGGTAAGGGTGCACGCGGCCAAGAGTGAAGAACGCCAATTGATGGAATTTGCGAGAGCAGCGTAGCAGGAGCATCGTCTTGCCAAACGAGCCTGTTTAGTTCAGCGAATGTCTTCAATGTGTGGGTAGTTGATGCAGTGATCTGTACAATGTCCGGACAATCCTGACATGAGGTGAAGTTGACAGAGGTATGTGCGACGTTGTCCCGTAGTGCCGCAAGCTGTTTGGGCGAACGGGCACCGCACAAAATACCAATCACGTTCTTCTTTGTGACCGAAACGGCTAGAGAGGGTGGGACAACCCGCCAGCCGTTCTCACTTCCCTCTGTATCAAATTCAACGTGCCCCATTCGTTCGAGATTGAAACGGACCCGCTGATAGAGAGGAAAGGATACCCCTTGTTCAGCCTCATCAGGATCGACTAACTCAAGGTTCTCGATGGCGCCGCGGAACTGAGCCCAAGATCCGTTGGTTCGCGCCGACAGCCAGAGAAGAAGTTCGTTCGGCGTCATCGTTTGGCTCTCCTCCGAATACGCCGGGCAAGTTCTCTATAGGCAGCCCAAGTCAAAGTGGCATCGGGAAGGCTGGTCTCAATGCGCAGACCCTTCCGTGCCGCATCGAGAATTGCATTAGACCAATTCAGCTCCGCTCTTCCCGAATTCGCGCTGTATTGCGGCTGGAGCTCGCTGAGTTGAATGATGCGGGCTGTTGACTTTCTGCAGATAAGGGGGTGGGCGGGCAATGCCCAGATGGGATCAAAGGGAACCAAGCCCTTCCAAATTCCGCCGCTTCTAACAGTGCATCTGAATATTTGGCCCGGCTCTGCTCCTATCAGTAGCGGATTGCTCGTTGGCACGCAGACCATTTTATTGTCGGCAGCGTCTGCATGAGGCTGGATGATTGGCCCACAGATGCTGGCTCCGCTGAAGCGATAAGCTGGCCACATTTCCCAGGACTCTGGAGCGTCCACGATGGAATAGGATCTAGAATGCGACAAGCCTTCGCAGACTACAGTGTGTTGTCCAAGAGAATCGAAAGTGGCCGCTAAGATCGTGCCGTCCGGCAAACGCTGGGCCTCGACACCGTCGACAAACACTTTCACTGCATCGCTTATTTGCCCGAATAATTTGATCTGTGGAGGATACCCAACCAGCCATTCCGAATTGCGAATGCATATGCCGCCCTCGAATTCGATTTCAAGATCAGGAGCAGGCTTCAAAGCATAATATTGATCTGCACCTTCCCCCAGTATTATTGCCTTCGTGGGAGTAACGCCGCGGAAAAGAATCCATCCTTCTGGAACACCGGATGACTGATCGAGCTGTGTATAGGAGTCGCATCCTGCTTCGCGGAGGACCCTGCTCACCTCCTCGACTTGTTCTCCAATGCACATCACGAGATGGGATCGCCCTAGAACTAACCGGTTAGTAGATACATAGCCGCTCGCATCCGGATGAGTGGCGAGGACGTATACATCCCGGCCTGTCAAAGTCCAGCGGACAGGTTGACGATTGTCGAGACGTGCTCTTAGTTCAATTCCATTTCTTAAGTACGAAGCGATTTCTTCAAAAGGGAGATCCTGGTACCACTCCTCCTGCGCCACCAGCTCCAGTGATCCATCCGGATAACGTGCCGAGATCGTTTCATTTAAATCAGCCGTACGAACTGGAAGCAGGTAAACAGCGCAAAAACCATGGCGATCGAGAATGATATGGACCACAATATCGAGCTGGCGAAATGTAGCTACTCTGCGCTTAACTTCTGACGGTGACGTATTTCTTTCCCTTGTATTGGGCGATTTCTGCGAAGGTGGGCGATAGCGCCGAAGCTTAACCGGAGTCTCGTCAAGGCTGATGTCGCTGAAATCCTCGATGGGTGCATCTCTGTTGGCTGGCAAATGCGGAGATTCTTTGTTCTCGGCAGCATCGTCAAGAAGGAGTGCTGAGTCGTCATCATCGTCCTCAGTTAGCAGAATGTCGGCAATTCTGGGGTCTTCCACCTGAAGAGTACTCCCCGATTCCTCCCGAATTGCATAAGTGGAGGTGGAATCGACGTCATCTAATCCTTCGGTCTGGACAGACTCATCGCTATCCGTCGATTGAAGATCCTCCGCGAGAGACTCTTCAACGAATACGTTTGACACATCGGGTGGAAGCGTAGGGATTATCCCGGGCTGGTCAGCATTTTCCAGTCCAGAATCCCCGGTGGAGTGGGAATCCTTATCGCATTCCAGCTTTGATGGTGAATGAGGTGATATTCGTAAATCGTTGTGAAAACCGTCTGCACGCCCTGAGAGGCGCGATTCTTCTACATGTTCGGCTGGGTTTAAAGCAAGATTAGATGATAAGGGAACAGGAGCCACCACAGTAGACGGATTTGGCGGGGGGACAGGTACAGAACGCCTCTTGCGTGAGCCCGTTCTGATTTGGCGCCACACAATCCAAGTAACAACTGACGTCGCTGATATCAAAAGTGCGACGAGACGGACTGTCATCTTGCCGTTCGTAAGAAGGTCTCTTGATTTTATCCGACAACGTTAGACCAGCTGCGCGGAACCCGCGCGCAGCACGCCAATTCGATGGGGACGATATCAATCAGAACGCTGTGAAACCGTGTGGAAACATTTGGCCGTTGCTCTTCCAATCGCAGCGGCAATGCATTTTGCCAGAGGAGGCGGCACTGCGTTTGATATCTGCTCCACCTGCTCGGACAGATTTCCTTCCAGGACGAACTTGGATGAAAAACCTTGCAGGAGCATGGCTTCGAAAATACTGAGCCTCCGCTTGCAACCGGGATGAATGTGAATCTCACGATGACCAAACGCGATTGTCGGACTGGGCTTACTCCAAAAGGTTCTCTTGAAGCTGCGAGTCTGCTTCCATTTAGACGCGGGTGTTGAAAACCTCGCCGATCGCGGGGTCATCGTCCAGTGATTGGGATGAACCGGGATGTCGACTGCTTTAAGGTCGCGCCGGAAATACGCAGGAGATCCTAAGTGACCAATTGCAGCCCGCACCGACTTCTTGCCTTGTCTCTGTCTCACCCTGATCGTGTCGTAGCCGCGATCGGATCGAATCCCAATGATGATTACTCTTCGTCGTACCTGAGGTACCCCAAAATCTAGAGCACAATATTCCTCATCCGTCACAGATAACTGAAGCGATCGGAGGCCACTGAGGAGCGACGCAAGAGTCGCGCTGTGCTTGTCGTCCTTGATCCCGCGCACGTTCTCAAAAACGACGAATTCGACTTGATAAACGGACGCTAGAGCACTCACAATTTCCAGGTATAAGGGAACAAGGGCATTCCGAGGATCGTCGCTGCGCGACGATGCATTCGCCCGCGAGAATCCCTGGCAAGGCGGCCCCCCGATGACCCCTATCCTCGATCCGGCAGGTAATGTCTCCGATAGCAGCTCGCAAACTCCCTGCCCTCGGATCTCCTTCAGATCGGCGCAAACGCTTCTGGTTCCGGGAAAATTGCGCTGATGAGTCTTGATTGCCGCGGCGGAGCTATCAAGTGCCAGTTCTATGTGAAACCCACTTTCACGAAATCCGGCATCCAAGCCGCCAGCACCGCAGAACAAGCTAACAACTTTCGGGGGGGGAGATGACCGAGACTTCTTAGACGCACGTGATTGCAATACGCCAGAAGTAGCCAAGCTCTATCCCCTCGTTAAATTTGCTCGCGCTGGTAGGCACAATACTCTATTAAAAAGCATAGCAGCCAATCTCTGGGGTGCTGGCACAAAATCGCAGAAAACACGAAACTTGGACATCCTTTGTTAACGTGACCAACGCTGAAGCCATGCCGAAGTAGTGTGGGACGGCAAGAGCTAAGAACCGTCTCAATTCAGATGGTAGGCGCGTACTCAGAATCCGCGGCTCGACCAGAGCGGTGGACTCCTGAATACATTGGAGAAGTACAGCTGCCTTCGTGATGCTTGACCTCTCTTTCGGACCGTGCCGTTGAGGTGTGGTCAATTGAAGGGCGCTTCTGTTGAAGCGTCCTTCAATGTTTTACGAATTTCTTGGCGCAGCAACTTCTTATTGAATATTGCTTCCGCTTTATATGGGATGGTGGATACGCGGGGATTTCTCTCCAAGAAAGAATGACCGTTCAAGATTTCCTTCGCGTTCGGAGATGCGATGATCAGCCGCAGACCAGCGTTCTTTCTCATACCTTGCTCGATTATCTGATTTACATGCTCGTCCGCGAAGCTATAGCCCACCACCGCGAGGATCTGCGCTTGGAGTGTTGCTCTTGAAAAATAGTAGGCAAGTGTCAGAAACGGTTCCTTGGCCGATAGTTTGTGCGCTGTACCGAAGACGAGATGCGGACGTGTATCATCACCCTGCATCATGTCCGCACTTTCATGTCGCGGATAGGCGAGGGAGCAGAGACCGTAAATGGGATCGTCCACCCAATCCAGTGAGCCATGGAGTTTAAATAGGTTAATTCCGCCCCCCTCAGAGAAGCTGCCCGGTGACCAAATACCATCTTTATCGAACCCATTGATGAACTTCTCCGAGGCGGCACTTAGGGCCTTTTCGACACACAGGTCATAATTCAAGCTAAAGATGTCGAGGCCAGAGCCGTCCACGCAGAGATCCCTTAAACCTTCCAGATACGTTACGTCATTGGGATTGCGTAGTTCCTCCTCAACTGAACAATAAGTAAAATCCAAAAACGAGCTGAGCAATGTAGAGTCGCCATTCTCGAGTTCGTCAATACGTTTGTGCCAACCAGCGGCATATGCTGCGAGCGGATTTTTGCTCCGGTGATGCAACTCCTCAGCGGCAATTGCAATTTGTTCGATGTTTACGGGAACTCCGGGATTTCTGTTGAGAATTCCTTCCTGAAAACGAACCCCTCCTTCGAGGAAATGAAAGAGCGCGAGCCAACGTTTCGCCTGTTCCCGCGCGCCCATTGCGGCGGTCGTGCCCTCTGGTATTTCCGCTCGTCCTAACAGCTTCTCGCGAAGTCGTTTCGCCAACTCAACCGACATCGGCAATCCCGCATCCGCGCTAAGCCCCGCGCCCGCAAGCAAAGCAATACGAGGAGGCTTGGTCATATGAACCACATGCGCTCCTCTAACAGCCGCCGCGAAGAATCAGGAAGATTCTTCATGCGCTGGGCGGGAATATGACTGAGCAGTTGCGCTATGAGCGTACCGTAGTAATTGGAAATCGGCTTTGAACGCGCGTTGAAACCGCGCCAGTTGACCTGACTGAGATCGTTGATCTGTCGGATAACGGTCTTAATGCCACCAGGATGTCGGGCGCCATTCTGCGGAGTGATGCGTAATGCGACGGGAACTCGAAAATTAGCCCAAGATTCCTTTTCGTCTCGCCCCTCCGTATAAAGAAGGTAATCACGATCATTTATTTGCAGGACCGTACCCCGATGAGGGATTCCATCTCGAAATCGAGCATCGACTGCGAAGAAGGTTTCTTCCTCGGATATCTTCACAACCACGATTTGAAGGATGTTCTGTTTGGGATGGCTGCGAACCGCACCGTATACGGCATTCACGGCTCATGTGTTTTGGTACGTGCAATGTCACGGAAGATACGACTCTTCCCACAGCCTCGGCGCGTTTCAGTGAATTTGCCACCACTTCACCAAGAAGATGCAGGTACTTATTGCGATCATCCGTAACCTCGGCAAGTGCGACGAACTGGAAAAGTCCCCGCGCGGAAAAGCAGGCTGTGAATCCCATATAGCCGGTCGTTTGGCGGGATTGCGGATCAAAGAGATAAGATCGCCCCAATCCAATGATCAGCTCTTGATCCAGCTCCCTGCCATAGACGATCCAAGGAGTTCCACCGAGCTTCACAAAGGCTCCCAGCGCAATATTCGCTACTGACCATCGGAATTTAGCCTCATCCGCAAGGAGCTCCGCGGTTACACTCTGCGAAAGCACTCCTTCCGCAAGCAGCCTTGCTTTGCATGCGTAGTACGGCGTATCGGGCTCCGAGGCCGAGGTTTGCGGATGAAGAATGAAGAACATATGGGGCTTAGGATTCGTTGCACCCGCGTTCCAATTCAAAATTGCTTTCTGATAGAGCTGTGCCGCGTCATGATGACTCTTGCCGCGAATGCTGAAACCGCTGACTGAAAAGACCTGGTTTTTTGTGAGGCGAAACCGGAAGGTGGATTCAACACCTTTGAAGGACCCTACGCCGTTCTTGAGTGCCAAGAATAGTTGATTAGCGTAATCGCGATATTCTGTAGGAAAAACAAAACCAAAGATCGGGTCTTCGGAAAGAGAGCGATACGGACCAAACTCCACCAGGCCTCGGAGCTTATCAGGACGGCTCTGCTCATTACCAAAAGCGAACTGCACGGGCTGGAGTATGTGTCCGTTCACCAGGAACTCCCCAACGTCGCTTCCATGGGGTTGATGCTTATGGAGAGCGAGCCAGATTCGAATGATTTTAAGGGGATCACTAGCTGATCCGTGGATGAACCCAACTCCTGAAGCAATTTCCGGATGGCAGCGAGTCGGTCTCGCAGAACTGTGACACTGCGGCGATTATCACTAGTAAGGCTCATATTCAGTTTTTGAATTGCCCGCACCACGGCTGACGCGCCCGATCTTCCTCGGACTCTGCTTTCATACAGTTTGATAACTGCCGGCGAGGCTTCGAGACGAAGTTCTTTGAGAGAAATGATCCGGTGCTGATCGTCCTTGCAAAGAACCGTTGCTGTACCATCTCGCTCGACATTTCTGACTCGTCCGACAAAGCGATTCAAAAAAGGTTTTAGATCTTGTGGTACCGCACCAGCGGGACGATATAGCACGGGCATGCCGATGGCGATTCCTGCGAGTGCTGTGTTCGCCAGGCTCTGCTTAAAATGTGCCTGTACGATCCACCGAAAAGCGACCGCGAATCTATAGGCATCCTCCCGAAATGGTCGTTGAACTTGGTAGGAAACTCCAGTCGCAAGTTCGATAGCATCATCTGGCGATGAGAGATACGGGCGTAATGCGACGCTCTCGAAATGGTTCCGTTCGACCACGAATCCTTTTTGTGAGAAATGGGACGCGAGCGCATGTTCCGCCAGCAGATTGCCGATACGCCAGAACCTTCCAATGTCGAAAGGCATCTGAGCCGCATCCGTGGGCATCGATGGTCCACTCAAAAAAACCATCCGAATACGTTTTGTGGATGTGCCGGCCTCGCCCTCGTCCATTTCGTAACGCCAGGTCTGATAGTTACTGAATTGCGAATCTCGCGTCGCCGTGGATTCATCCCACGAGCTGTAATCAAGGAACGGGAGCGAGGGCTCGACAGGCATTAAATCAGCGGCGAAATTATTGATGACGAGCTGCATATCGGTCCAGTCAACGCTCCTTTAATTCGTTCAATCCTCGTTGTCCTCAGTGGTGCCAATATCTTTTCGAGCGGATCGAAGACATAACTTCAGGGCGCTCAGATGGGGGAATATTGCCCACACGATCACGCTCCCTCCGGACGAGCAAAGAGCGGCCATTTGTTCGCGATGTATTGTTCCGCCGCGTCGCGCATCACCCACGCCAGCGAAACCTTCTTCTCGCGCGCGATCCGCTCAAGCGTTTGGTGCACATCAGGAGGCAATGTCACGGAAACACGTAGTGTTGCTGACTTGCGCCCTTTGCCCTTGGTCGAGGCCATGTGAGCTCTCCCTGAATATGTTGCAGCACTTTGCAGCACAGTGCTGCACCTCACTCTCTCTCAATTGTATCGAGGAATCTCTGGGAGAAACAGGGGATATTCCGGCTAGGCAGGAGCCGAATATTCATTCTGCGGAAAGATCCGCGGCAATTCCAAAATGAAACCATCTGGAAACGCCAGAAAACATCAATACAAGCATTCAAACCAGTGATTTTGTCTCTGGACAGCCGAGCAATCCGTTTGCCGGAACTCGGAACGAAATGCGCGTGGTGCACGACTCCAACAACAAACCCTGAGAATCCGTGGGTCACGCCACTGACTCGATCAGGGGTCTTCTAAAGGGAATCGATAGCAAACTCGGATGGTTGCGGGGGGTGGATTTGAACCACCGACCTTTGGGTTATGAGCCCAACGAGCTACCAGGCTGCTCCACCCCGCAGTTCCATATTAACAACCTTGAAACAAGCGGGTCAAACTCTGGTCCAACTCTGAGTTTG
>Ga0209581_1002444_pt1 | contig 17789 bp, 18 predicted proteins | sample Coa_R2_FD_187160 | JGI IMG/M metagenome (GOLD analysis project Ga0209581, IMG submission 187160) | Surface soil microbial communities from Centralia Pennsylvania, which are recovering from an underground coalmine fire - Coalmine... | ecosystem: Environmental > Terrestrial > Soil > Unclassified ...
TAGGTGTCGTTCGACGACTGGCTCATGTTCACGTGATCGTTGGGATGAACCGGCCTTTTCGAGCCTTTCTCGCCGCCCAGGATTTCGATGGCGCGGTTGGCGATCACCTCGTTGGCGTTCATGTTGGACTGCGTGCCCGATCCCGTCTGCCAGACCGAAAGCGGGAAATGCGCGTCGAGCTTTCCTTCCATCACTTCGGTGGCGGCCTGAACGATCGCCTTGCCGATCTTCGGATCGAGCAGGCCGAGCGCCATGTTGGTTTCGGCCGCCGCGCGCTTGATGATGCCCAGCGCGCGCACGACCGGAAGCGGCTGCTTCTCCCAGCCGATCCTGAAATTGTGAAGCGAGCGTTCGGCCTGCGCGCCCCAGTATTTGTCGGCTTCGACCTCGATGGGGCCGAAGGTGTCGGTTTCGGTGCGGGTCTTGCTCATGGGCGTCAATATAGGCGGATTCGTGCGGCCGCGCGGTGCGGCCCAAAGGCCTATTTCTTGCGGAATTTGTCGAGGCTGACGACATCGGCGGCCTGCGGCTGGGCCTGACCGGCGCCCGTTTCATCCGCCGGTTGCGGCCGGGGCAGCGTGCCGGTGTTGGCCGCCGCCGCGTCCTCGGACTTGAATTGAAGGCCGAACTGCACGCCGGGATCCATGAAGGATGTGAGCGCCGTGAACGGGACGCTCAGTGTCGCCGGCACCTTCTTGAACGTCAGCGTCACTTCGAAGCGATCGTCCTTCACCTTCAGCCCCCAAAACTGGTGCTGGAGGATGATGGTCATTTCCTCGGGATATTCCTGGCGAAGGAAGTCCGGAATCTCGACGCCGGGATCGGCGGTGCGGAATGTCAGATAAAAATGGTGCGAACCGATCAATCCCTGCTTTTCGATGCGGCGCAAGGCCTCACGCACGACGCCGCGCAAGGCGGCGTCGGTCAAGGCGTGATATCCGATGAAGTCCTTGGCCATGGCGGTCTTTAACACTAGCCGGGGGCGACCTTGAGTCAATCCGTGCGGCGCCCGATGTTCGAAAGCGCGGCCGCGGCGCGAAAGAAGGGAGCCTGAACGGGCTGTCGGGCGTTGAATTGCCGGCTGAAACCAGTGTACTTGCGGACAAGCTCCATGAAGATCGCACAAATCGCACCGCTGATCGAAAGTGTGCCGCCCACCATGTATGGCGGAACCGAGCGCGTGGTCTCCTGGCTCACCGAGGAACTGGTCCGGCGCGGACACCAGGTCACGCTCTTTGCGAGCGGCGATTCCCGCACCGCAGCCGAACTGGTCGCCGTTACGCCGCGGGCGCTGAGGCTTGATCCGCACGTGCGCGAGAGCCTGCCCTACAACATCATGATGATGGATCAGGTGGCGGCCCGGGCGGGCGAGTTCGATGTTCTGCATTTCCACATTGATTTCTTCCACTATCCGCTGTTCCGCCGCACGCCGCACCGGGTGCTGACCACCCTTCACGGCCGGCTGGATCTGCCTGACCTGCAGCCCTTCTATCGCGCCTTTTCCGAAATTCCGGTTGTATCCATCTCCAACCACCAGCGGTTGCCCATGCCGTCGGTGAACTGGATGGGCACCGTCTATCATGGCCTGCCCGATATCTTGCGGCTGGGGGCAGGAAAGGGCGGATATCTTGCCTTTCTGGGACGCATCGCCCCGGAAAAGGGTCCCGAGCAGGCCATCGCGATCGCCAAGCGCGCCGGCATACCGCTCAAGATGGCCGCCAAGGTGGATCCCGTGGATCGGGAATATTTCGAGGTCAGGGTGAGGCCCCTTCTCGATCACCCGCTCATCGAGTTCATCGGCGAGATCGGCGACGCCCGCAAGCAGGATTTCCTCGGCAACGCCATGGCGCTGCTTTTTCCCATCGACTGGCCCGAACCGTTCGGGCTGGTGATGATCGAAGCCATGGCCGTGGGGACGCCGGTCATCGCGTTCAGCTGCGGCTCGGTTTCCGAGATCATTGAACCGGGCCTGACGGGCTGCATCGTGAAAACAGTTGAAGAGGCGGTCGCGGCGCTGCCTGAGGTGGTGCGGCTTTCGCGCGCAGCCATCCGCCAGAGCTTTGAGCGCCGCTTTACGGTCGAAATCATGGCGGCGCAGTATCTTGCCATCTACGATCGGTTGGTGAATGGACATGCCGGTCTCACCCAGGCCGCAGCCTGACGACAATTCAACGCCCGGCACGGTGCAGGCTTTTCGCGAAGAAGCGGCGCGGGAGATTTCCTCCTACACGATCCAGGCGCGATCGGCGATCCAGGACCGCTGGCCGAATATCCTCAAATATGGCGACATGTTCGCCCTGTTCGACCACTACGGCGACATACCGGATGCCGGCACGACGCCGGGCGGAATCTTCTTCAACGACACGCGGCACATCTCCTTATTGAAGCTCTTCCTGAACGGCCAGCAGCCGCTGCTGCTGAGCTCGGAGATCGAAGGCGACAATGTCCTGTTCACGGTCGATCTTTCCAACCCCGATCTTTACCGCGACGGAGAGCTTGTCCTTCCGTCCGAGACGCTTCATCTGCGGCGCTCCAAGTTTCTCTGGCGCGGCACCTGCTACGAGCGCATTGCGATGCGCAATTTCGCGCGCGAGCCGCAGCGCTTCTGGCTTACGCTGAATTTCGGCTGCGACTTCATGGACCTGTTCGAAATCCGCGGCGTGCCGCGCGCGCGCCGCGGCGCCAGCAGCTTCACGCAGCCCGACAACGCGACCCTTCTTTACACATACAAGGGGCTCGACAAGGAAAACCGCATCACGCGTATCCGCCTTTCGCCCGCGCCAAGCCTTCTTGAAGAAGGCGCCGCGACCTACCTGCTCGAGCTGAAGCCCGACGAACACGCCTCGCTTTTCGTGACAACCGAATGCGACCGGAAGCATGCCGCCGAGAATGGATATTCGAAGCCGTGCCGCGCGGCCAGGCATGTTGCGCGCTCGCTCGGCGAGCACGTCGCCGTGCCGCGCAGCCCCAATCCGTTGATGGACCAGGTCATGGCCCGCGGCGCGGCAGACCTGCGCATGCTCATCACCCAGACCGAATGGGGTCCATATCCCTACGCCGGCACGCCATGGTTCAACACGCCCTTCGGGCGCGACGGGCTTATCACGGCCCTGCAGATGCTCTGGATGGACAGCGACCTGGCCAAGGGCGTCCTGCGGCTGCTGGCGGCGCATCAGGCCAAGGAGGAAGACGTCGCGCGCGACGCGCAGCCCGGAAAGATCCTGCACGAGATGCGCAAGAGCGAGATGGCCAACCTGCGCGAGGTGCCGTTTGGCCTTTACTACGGCAGCGTGGATTCAACCCCGCTGTTCGTGATGCTGGCCGGCCGTCATTTCCAACGCACGGGCGATCTCGATTTCGCCGCGGAGATCTGGCCGAACGTCGAGGCTGCGCTCGGCTGGATCGACAAATATGGCGATCGTGACGGCGACGGCTTCATAGAATATTTCCGCGAAAGCGCCGACGGGCTCGCCAATCAGGGCTGGAAGGATTCGTACGATTCGATCATGCACGCCGACGGCAGCCTGGCGCGCGGCCCCATCGCCCTGTGCGAAGTGCAGGGCTATGTCTATGACGCGCGCAAGGGAGCGGCAGCGCTGGCGCGCGCGCTGGGCCATGCCGATCGTGCCGAAGCCCTTGAGGCGCAGGCCGAGAACCTGCGCAGGAAATTCGAAGACTCGTTCTGGTGCGCCGAACTTGACACCTATGCGCTGGCGCTCGACGGCGAAAAGAAAACCTGCTGTGTCCGCTCGTCCAACGCGGGGCAGGTGCTTTTTTCGCGCATTGCCAGCCAGGAGCGCGCGGCGCGCGTCGCCGACACGCTGATGTCGCCGGCCTGCTTCTCGGGCTGGGGCGTGCGCACGCTTTCCAACGATTCCGTGCGTTACAACCCCATGTCCTATCATAACGGGTCGGTTTGGCCGCATGACAATGCGCTCATCGCGCTCGGCATGGGCCGGTACGGATTGCGCCACGCAGCCCTCGCCATCCTGAACGGCATGTTCGGCGCTGCCACGCACACCGCGCTCATGCGGCTGCCGGAGCTGTTCTGCGGATTCGCCAGGCGCGGCGCCGCGCCGACGTTTTATCCGGTTGCCTGCATGCCGCAGGCCTGGGCGGCGGCTGTGCCTTTCGCGCTGCTGCAGGCATGCCTCGGCCTTTCCTTCGATGTCGCGCGGCAGGAAATCATCTTCGAGAATCCCGTCATGCCGGATTTTCTTGACGGCTTGCGGATCAACAATCTTTGCCTGGGCGGGGGCGCCGTCGATCTCATGCTGCATTGCCATGATGGCAAGGTGGAAGTGGGGGAAGCGGCCCGGCGCGGCAATATCGCCATACGTCTCATCAATTAGCCGATCGGGGCGCCTCGGGCGCGCACGGCTTGGGCTTTCCGCGCGGGCCCTTGAGCCGGAACGCCGCAAAGAGTACGTCCGTGGAAACCATGAGCGAGTCCTTCGATAACGGTTCGCAAGACGCAAGCACGCAGGACGACATTCTGACCAGCGCCGGCACGCCGCCCGACGTGCCGCCCGCCGAACAGGAGATGGAGAAACTGGCGCAGCCTTCGGGCGCGCTGGCGTTGCTGAATGTCTTCAAGCACCGCAATTACCGGCTGTTCTTTTCCGGCCAGATCGTCTCGCTCATGGGCACCTGGATGCAGAGCGTGGCGCAGGCATGGCTGGTTTACAGCCTGACCCATTCCACCGTTCTCCTGGGGCTGACGTCGTTTGCCAGCCAGGTGACCGTGTTCTTCATGGCGTCCTTCGGCGGCATGATCGCCGACCGCGTGGATCGCCGCAAAATGCTGCTGGTGACCCAGGGCCTGTCCATGCTTCAGGCGGCGCTGCTTGCGGCCCTCGTGTTCGCGGGCATTGTGCAGGTGTGGGAAATCATCGCGCTGGCATTCGGCCTGGGGCTGATCAATTCGGTGGATGTGCCCACCCGCCAGGCGATGACGCTCGACATGGTGAGCCGCGGGGATCTGCGCCACGCCATCGCGCTCAACTCGATGATGTTCAATGCCGGACGGATCGTGGGCCCAAGCCTTGCGGGCGTCCTGATCGCCGTGGCGGGCGAGGGCGTATGTTTCGCCCTCAACGCGCTTTCGTTCGGCGCGGTCCTGACCAGCCTGATCCTGATGCGGCTGCCGCAGCGTTCGCCGCGGACGAGCGGCCGGGCGCTGCATGAAATCGTTCAGGGCTATCGCTACACGCTGGCCAGCCCGCGCATCCGCACGGCGCTGATGCTGGTCGCCGTTTCCTCGATGTTCGGCGCGGCCTATCTTTCCATGATGCCGGCTTTCGCCCGCGATCTGCTGCACGGCAATTCCACAAGCTACGGGACCCTGATGACGAGCGTGGGCGTCGGCGCGCTGATCGGGGCCTATCTGCTGTCGCACATCCATGAGCGCTGGCTCATGACGGCGCCGGTGGTGGCGGCATTTTCCTTCGGCGTCTTCCTGATCGCCTTTTCCCATTCGCACTGGATGTGGCTTTCCATCGCGCTGGTGCTTCCGACGGCGTGCAGCCTGATGCTGCTCGGCGGCACGACGAACACCATCATCCAGACGCTGTCCGACGAACACATGCGCGGGCGGGTGATTTCGCACTATACGCAATGCTTCATGGGGATGATGCCGTGGGGTTCGCTGCTGCTGGGCTGGATCGCAAGCCATGTCGGCGTCAGCGACGCCGTTTCGTTCGGCGGGCTTGTGGTGATGGCGTCGGCGGCTGTGGCCTGGTTCAGCCACCGCGATGTCGGCGTCAACCCGGCCGCTGCGCAATGAGGGATGGAGTGGGAGGGCTTCTGTTGCCCGGTGCCCTCCCGAAACCGCGCTTGCCTAATTAGGCAGCGAGGGCCATTTCGTTATCGTTGGCACCTGTACGATTAGCCCGATAACGGCGGATACCATACCGGGCGAAGGGATCTGCCTTTACACGTCTGTCGATCCTGTTTCGCCCCCACAGATGCCCACCGCGATGAGCATGTGGTGGAGGCGCCGGGTACCGCCCCCGGGTCCAGCCCGCTTATTACGCAGCCGTTTATCGCCATAGTCCGGTTGCCCGAACGTCATGAATATAGGCGCCGCCGGTCAAGATTTGAAGGCGTCCTCAATCGCCCGGCTTTTCCGGCCGCGCCCAGCGGGGAAACAGCAGGCGCGTCTCGCGCCAGTGCCACGACAGGAAGACGGGCGCCGCAATCAGAAGATCGCGCGCGCGCCGGACCAGCGAAAACGCGATCGCCGTGCCCGGCGGCAGGCCGAACAGCCCGCACAGCAGCACATAGGCTGCTTCCTGCACGCCCGCAGAGCCCGGCACGAAAAACAGCGCAGCGCGGATGGCCCCCACAAGGCTGTCGATGACGATGGCCTGGCTTGCGGTGACCGGATGGGCCATCAGAAGGAAGATCAGCCAGGTTTCGCCCGCGCCCATCATCCAGCAGGCAAAATGCAGGATGCCTCCGGCCCACAAATTCCCGCGGCGCGACGTGGTCTGGCGCGATGCTTCAGCAATGCGCTCGCGCCAGCGCGCGAGATTCTGCCAGCGCGCAAACGCGCGCTCTGCGAGCAGGCGAAAGAAAGCCTTGATGCGCGGAAGGAAGAGAAGAATCGCCGCCGCGGCGAAAGCCAGAACCGCAAACCCGCTCAACACGCCGGGCCGGCCGGGCTGCATGAGCTCCAGCAGCACAAGCCCGAGAAGCATGTAGGGAATCTTGCCGGCGAATTCGAGCGTGAAGTCCAGAAGCGTGGTCACGCCCGCGAAGGCCGCGTCTGCGCCCGCCAGCACAAGCGCGCGCGCGCCGATCGCGTATCCGCCGATCTGCGAAAAGGGAAGCGCATCGGCCGCCGCCTCGCGCACGGCGCGCGCCCACACGAAGCCCCAATAGTGCAGCCGCAGCTGGCCGCGCCCGATCGCCCACCATGCGGTGCCAAGGCAGACCACGACCGCAACATGGGCCAGCGCGGCAATCAGAAGTCCCGATACGCCGAGCGAAGCCAGCGCATCTCCGATGGCGCCAAGGCCGGCGTAGATTACCAGCCCGAACCCCAGGAGAATGCCCGCAAGAAACGCGGCAACGCCAGCGATCTTCAGGCGGCGATTGGCGCGTGCAGGAGTTGCATGTCCTTCCAAATCGCGAACTCCGGCTGAATCTCGAAGCGATTCATGTAGGAACGGAACTGCACGCAGATTTTCTCCGGATCGAGGCCAAATTCTTCCAGGTTGTGCGTGTTCCTGTGGCGCGTGAGGCCCGCAAGGTAGGCGCCCATGCGCGCCCCGGCCCCGGCCGAGAGGGCGATTCCGAAATGCCGGTAGAGCGCTTCGACGGCGCCGAAGGGGTCCGCGGCAAATTTCGAATAGTGCAGATGGAAAATCCGGCCCGCGGCATCATTGTCGGCGCGCTTTTCCATGATGCCCGCGGCCTCGGCCACGCGGCCAAGCACCTGTTTGCCGATTTCGGCCCTGTTGACCGCCCGCGAAAACGGCCGCCGCAGGACTTCCGTGAGCTTCGCGGCGGATGCAATCACGCGCAGCGGATCGCGATGCACGAATACGAGCCTGCTGTCGGGATAGACGGCATCGATCGCGTCCAGCGCGTGGACATGATCGGGGCATTTCAGAACCCAGCGCCCTTTCCCGCGCTGATGCTGCAAATGCTGGAGGAAGCGCTTGTGGAAGCGATAGGCCGCCAGATGGCCCGTCCCGTCCAGCCATTTCTTGTAGCTCGGCACGTGGTGGGTGGCTTCGTAGCGGATGCTCTGGAAAACCTGCGCGGTGATTTCGGTGCATTCCTGCGGCGCATCCGCGGTGATCGGATGCAACGTCGCCATTTCCGGCGCCAGCCGCTGGAACATGCGCAATTGGCTTTCCACCAGCCGCTGGCGCCGGTCGCGCCGGTTTGCGGCATCGGGATAGGGCGAGATCGTTTCCCAGCATCGTGGCGCGAGCGCCGCCGGATCTTCGGCCAGCAGCGCATGGAGCAGCGTCGTGCCCGCCCGGGGCATGCCCGTGACGAAAAGCGGCTCTTCGATGCGCTCTTGCAGCAATGCCGGATTGCGCTCCTCTTCCATGTCAAACCGCAGGACATTCGCAAGGCAGCGCAGCGCATCCCATTTGGCGGCATAACGTCCGAAGACATTCAGGTCCGCCTCGCGCTCATAACATTGCAGAAGCAGACGCAAGGGGCCCATGAACGCGGCATCGTGGAAGCGCGTCCGGCCGGCCGCGCGCAGGGCGCGCGCCGCCAGCGCATCCGCGTCGAGCTTGAGCGAACGCAGCCCGATGGAATCGGCCATGCCGTTCAGGACGCGGTAGAATCTCATTCGGATCAAGGCTTTCTTCATGCAGATTCCAAACGTGAGGACAGGAAAAGTGACGTCCGAAGGCCGTATTGGTTGCGGCGCGCAGATTTTCACCCATTCCTGTTGTGAAAGATAGGCGGGCTGCGACGCCCGCCCTCAGCCGTGCGGGGACGGCCCATCAAGCCAGTGCCGAAGTGGCCTCTGGCGTCTTTGACCGGCATTGCGATCATGACCAGGCGCACCGGCAAGGCGGCCGGCAATCGGGAATTGCCGCTCATGTCAACCGTGGCCCGGGTGCGGTTCCGCCACTTTTCGGACGGCGAGCTGAACGCGATTTACGATTATCTCGCCGCGCGGGGCCGAAAGCTCACAGGTTCCCCGCAACAATAGGCTCTTGGGCGGCGCGCGGATGGGCTAATCTGGCCACGGAATCGGCCAAAACGCGTTATCCCGGGTATGCGCCAGTATCACGACCTCATGGAAACCGTGCTCAAGAAGGGCGTGGAGAAGCGTGACCGCACCGGCACCGGCACGATTTCGATTTTCGGCTACCAGATGCGCTTCGACCTGACCGAGGGATTTCCGCTCGTCACCACGAAGAAGCTTTACACCAAGGCCATCATTTACGAGCTGCTCTGGTTCCTGCGCGGCGACACCAATGTGCGCTGGCTGCAGGAGCACGGCGTCACGATCTGGGACGAATGGGCCGATCACAACGGCGAGCTCGGGCCTGTGTACGGCCATCAGTGGCGCTCATGGCCGCGCGACCATACCGGCACGATCGACCAGATTGACTGGGTGGCGAAAGAAATCCGGCACAATCCCGATTCCCGCAGGCTCATCGTGACTGCCTGGAATCCGGCCGACATTCCGAAAATGGCGCTGCCGCCCTGCCACTGCCTGTTCCAGTTCTACGTGCTGAACGGAAAGCTGAGCTGCCAGCTCTACCAGCGTTCGGCCGACATTTTCCTGGGCGTGCCGTTCAACATCGCATCCTATGCGCTCCTGACGATGATGATGGCGCAGGTCACGGGGCTGAAAGCGGGCGAATTCGTGCACACCTTCGGCGACGCGCACCTTTACCTCAATCATCTGGATCAGGCGCGCGAACAGCTTTCGCGCAAGCCCTATCCGCTGCCCACGATGAAGATCAATCCGGACGTGAAGGATATCTTCGGTTTCAAATATGAGGACTTCAAACTGGAGAACTATCAGTCGCATCCGCACATCAAGGCGGAAGTGGCCGTATGAAAAAGAAGCTCCGGACTTTGCGGTCCGGAGCTTCTTCAGGCACGCAAGATTTCAGTAATAAACGTCGTAAACCACGCGCAGGACCTCACCGGTTTCCGAATCGATCAGCAGCGCATCGTTGCCGACGCGGACCCACACATAGCCCGGCGGCGGCGCGATCAGGCCGAACACGACGTAGTTGGTGATGTAGTAGTCACGCACGATCCACGCGCGCGGCAGCCGTTCGCCGAAGACCCAGCGGCGATAGTACCAGCCGGGGGGCCTGCGGTAGATGCCCCAATGATAGCGACGCGCCGAACGGAAATTCCGGCGATAGACGCGGACATTGAAATGCCGGCCGCGAACCACATTCCGGTTGACGTTCACATTGCGGTTGACGTTGACGTTGCGGTTTACGTTGACGTTGCGATTGACGTTGACATTGACGTTGGTGTTGCCGCCGCGCCGGCCCCTGCGGTGCGCGGCGGGCTGGCCGCGTTTCTTGTGATGATCGTTCGCCGCGACCACATATGGGCTTTGCGTCGCCGCAACAGCCGGCGGCATGGCGGCCAGAATGCCGACCGCGGCAATGGCGATGAGAATGTGTTTCATTGGGGGAATCCTTGAAGCTCGATGCTGCTTCAACTAGCAGGTCCCGCAACCCGGCGGATTGATGCGGATCAATGGCCCGCAAAGCGGCCGTCAGTAGAAGATATCGCGCACGCTGCGCAGGACTTCGCCATTATCCATGTTGACAAGCATGGCGTCGGAATCGACCCGCACCCAGACATATCCGCGCGGCGGCTCGATCAGGCCGAGCTGCCCGTATTCGGCGATCCAGTAGCGGCTGAGAAAGAACGCGGTTGGCAATCGCTCGCCAAAGGACCAGCGGTGATAGAACCAGCCGCGCGGATAAAGATAAGGTCCGGCGTGAAACTTCCGGGTTGACACCGCGCTTCCCGCATAGCGCAGGATGCGGGCAGGAATGCGCGGGCCGGTTTCGATTTTGGGCAGCGGTTTGGGTTTGGGAATCCACACAGGCACCGTCACGTGGTGCCTGCGGTGGGCTGGCGGATGATGCTGTGGCGGCTGACCTGCCATGGCAGCCGCCCGCCCAAGCAGCGCGGTCATGGCCAGTGCAGTCAGAACAGTCTTCAACACAAACGCCCTGGCGCTTTGTCAACAAAATCCGGTTGTCGCGGTGGCGGTTTGCCCGCCTGTGCAATAAAATTGCGGATGCATGAGGAAACCTGAAGGTGGCGGAAGTTTGAAGAACGGGATTTTGATCCGCAAGGCCGAACCGGCCGATGGTCCACTGATTCTTTCATTGATCCGTGAGCTCGCCGACTATGAAAAAGGCCTCGACCAGGTCGATGCCCGGCCGGACATGCTTGCATCCGCCCTGTTCGGGGAAAGACCGCGCGTCTTCTGCAATATCGCCGAATATGGCGGCGCGCCTGCGGGCTTTGCGATCTGGTTTTACAACTTTTCCACCTGGCGCGGCCGGCATGGCATCTATCTCGAAGATTTGTTCGTCCGGCCAAAGTTCCGCGGCCACGGAATTGGAAAGGCACTGCTTGCCGATCTGGCGCGCCGCGCAGTGGCAGAAGGCTGCCCGCGGCTGGAATGGTGGGTGCTGAACTGGAACGCGCCGGCCATTGCCTTCTACAAGGCGCTGGGCGCCGAGCCGATGGAAGACTGGACGGTTTTCCGGCTCTCCGGAGAAGCGCTCGCGCAAGCGGCAAAGGAATAGGCCGGCGGCCGGAAGCCGCTTCCGGCCGCCCAACCCTGGCGCCCGCGTCTTCAGATGAACACGCCGTACACAACGCGGATTATGGTGCCCGAATAGATGTTGATCAGCAGGGCATCGCTGCCGACACGCACCCAGCGATAGCCATAGGGCGGAGCCAGAAGCCCGAACACGACATAATTCGGAATCCAGTAGCGGCTCACGAACCATGCACGGGGAAGCCGCTCGCCATAGACCCAGCGGTGCGGATACCAGCCGCGCGGACGATAGTAGAAGCCGACATGAAAATGCCGCCGCGCGTGGAAATTGCCGCGAAAGCGGCGGACATTTACCGTGGTCCGGCGGTTCACGATCGTGCGGTGTCCGCGATGCCGCCGGGTAACGACTGTTCTCACCGTCCTGTGGCGGAACCTGCCGTTGGTGCGCCGAACCGTTACGCTGCGGTGCACGACCGTGCGCGCCCGGACGTGATGCCGGCTTTGCCCATCTTGATGATGCCGGGGTGCGGCGAGCGCTGATCCGGACAGGCCCAGCATCAGGGCCGCCGTCAGGGCGGGAATCAGCAACAGTTTCATGATTCTCCTCTCTCATTGCCAGGAGCGCCCCCGTTCGGTAACCCCGGCCTGCGTCTCGGGTTCCGCCGCGCGAATGCGTGAAAAAGTCGGCTTGCCGCCGCCCTCCGCGGCGAACAGGATGCCGACAATGAACAGCCGCGTTGCCCTTGTGGTTGCCGTCGCCGCCAACGGCGTAATCGGCCAGCATGGCAAAATCCCCTGGCGCATCCCCGAAGACATGCGTCACTTCAAGGCCGTCACCATGGGCAAGCCGGTCATCATGGGACGCAAGACCTGGGAGAGCCTGCCGAAAAGGCCGCTGCCCGGCCGCAAGAACATTGTCGTCACCCGCGACCGGAGTTTTCGCGCAGAGGGCGCAACTGTTGTCCACACGCTTGCGGAGGCGCTCACGGATGCCGCCGCCGAAAAACCGGAAGAAATCGCCGTGATCGGCGGCGCGGAAATCTACGCAGCCGCGCTGCCGCATGCGAACCGCATGTATCTCACGGAAATCGGGCGCGCCTTCGAAGGGGACGCGCGTTTCCGCTTTGACCGCAGCGGCTGGAAAGAGGTGCGGCGCGAAGCCCATGCCTCTTCCGAGGCCGGGCCCATTCCGTTTAGTTTCGTGACGCTGGAACGCAATTCGCCGTAGGGGAGCACAATGGCAATTCAGGAAATCGCCACCGGCCTTCGTTTTCCCGAAGGACCGGTCGCCATGGACGACGGTTCGGTCATTCTTGTCGAAATCGCCGCCGGCCAGATCACGCGCATCCGGAAAGACGGAAAGAAACAGGCCATCGCAAAAACCGGCGGGGGACCCAACGGCGCGGCCATTGGTCCGGACGGCGCGCTCTATATCTGCAACAACGGCGGCAGTTTTTCATATGTGAAGCGGCAGGGGCTTACGATTCCCGGTCATGCGCCGGACAGCCACAAGGGCGGCCGCATCGAACGCGTGAACATTTCCACGGGCAAGGTGGAGGTGCTCTACGATTCCTGCGACGGCCATCCGCTCATCGGCCCCAACGACATCGTGTTCGACAAACAGGGCGGCTTCTGGTTCACCGACTACGGCAAGACGACCGCCACGGGCCGCACCCACGGCGCGCTCTATTACGCCAAGGCTGACGGCTCGATGATGATGCAGGCGTTGCGCGAGCTGATCTCGCCCAACGGCGTGGGGCTCTCGCCCGACGGCAAGTCGGTCTATTACGCCGAGACCTTCACCGGGCGCCTGTGGTCGCTGCCACTTTCAAAGCCCGGCAAGCCGGCACGGGTGGAAGGATTTACGCCGGGAGTTTTCGTGGGTGCCTATCCGGGCATCGCCTATTTCGACTCGCTGGGCGTGCAGGCCGATGGCGGCGTCTGCGTCGCAACCATTCTGGCCGGCGGCATCACGACATTCTGGCCGGGCACGAAGAAGGTGAAACATACGCCGCTGCCCGACCCGCTGGTCACCAACATCTGCTGGGGCGGGAAAAACATGAAGACGGCCTATATCACCATGTCCGGCACCTCGAAGCTGATCGCGATGGACTGGCCGAAACCAGGCCTTCGCCTGGCCTACAACGCGTGAGGCCGGCCATGTGCAAGGTCCTCATCTGCGTTGCTGTCATTCTGATGCCGGCGGAGGCATTGGCCGCCGATCCGCTGGCGGCCTATTACGGCAACACGGTTGTCATCACCGACGCCAAGGGACAGATGGGGCGCACGCTCATCAATCCCGATCACAGCTTTGTCAGCTACCAGCCGGACGGCACGGCGGTGCGCGGGGTATGGGAAACCGACGCAAAGCAGATCTGCTACACGGTCACCAGTCCCGCGCCGCCGCAGGGCCAGGCGGCGCCGCGCGTCTGCCGCCCGCTGGTGGCCCATCGGGTCGGGGACAGCTGGACCATCTCGCAGAACGGCCAGAACTGGACGGCCACGCTCAAGCCGGGGCGATAACGAAGCAGATTCAGGCTAATGCGCGATCCGGCGGGACGCGCATGGAGGCCATGCGGCCGCGCGGCACTTGCCGTGCATGAGGCTGCACCCACATCCCTGCGGCGGGGTTCATCCCGTTTGGTTGAGGGAGACAATCCAATGAAGCATTTTGCAGCGGCCGCGGTTGCGGTCCTGTTGTCGGCTGCGGCGGCGCATGCTGATCCGTTTTCGTCAGCGTACGGCAACACCGTCACGGTGACGGCGCCCGACGGCAAGAAGCAGATCAATTACGTCAATCAGGACGGCACCTGGGAGCAGCGCGAGGCCGACGGTTCGGTCATGAAGGGCACATTCGTGTGGAAAGATGCGACGACCGCCTGTTTCGCGCAAACCGATCCCGTGCCCAGCGATCCTTCCAAGGCTACCGGCTGCCAGACAATCAAGGGCGATCACAAGGTGGGCGATACCTGGACGGAAACCGACGAGAAGGGCCAGGCCTACACGATCACGATCACGGCTGGCCGTTGACTGGCGCCAGCAGGTCGAACTCGATGGCGATGCGTTGGCCTTCACCCTCATAAAGGCGCTCCCCGCGGGGCAGCCATGACGGATGAAGGATGATCATGCCCGTTTGCGGCCGGATGGTCTCGGACTGTCCGGCCGTAAGCCCGCCGGGAATGCGGAAAGCAAGGTTCGGCGCCACCATGGCGGGCAGCGGACCGCGCGGATCGCCCAGCTCGACCTCGCCGCCGAGATTTTCGTCATCCGATTTCTGGTACCCGTCATCCACGAAATAGACGCCGGACCAGACGGCGCCGGGCCGCGCGCGCAACTCCAGATATTCACCTTTCGCGCGGACAGTCGCCGAGGCGGTGATTTTCCAGTCCAGATTGACGCGCGCGCCGCCGCGCGTGGCGCTTGCGCCGTCGGCCAGCTCGCGCAGGACGCGGAACAGCGTCTGGATCTGCGCGCCGCCCCAGCCATCCAGGTCGTTGGCCGAACGCCAGCCCTGGCCGCGCGTGGAGTTGGCGCCATCGGTCTGCATCTTGTCGATGATCAGGGGGCGCAGCGCCGCATTCGCCTCCTGCGCGACCGGCAGGAAATGCACGCAGACGGGCGTGGCGAACAGACTGCGGATTTGCGGTTTCGGCGTTGCCATCAGGCTTATTCAACAGTGATTTTCGGCGCTGCGCGAGAGGGCGCTGCGATTTTATCCGCAACCTCTCTTGCAAGTGCAAGAAAAGATTGCGCCTCTTTTGAGGCAGGCGCGGCCACCACGATCGGCGTGCCGGCATCGGATGTTTCACGAATGGACGGCACGAGCGGAATTTCGCCGAGAAACGGCGCGTCCAGTTGCTGCGCTGTAGCGCGCGCGCCACCATGCCCGAAAATCTGGCTCTCCGTTCCGCAATGCGGACAGACGAAGGTGCTCATGTTTTCCACGATGCCGAGAATGGGAACATGCGTCTTGCGGAACATCGCAAGCCCCTTGCGCGCATCGACCAGCGCCAGGTCCTGCGGCGTGGAAACGATGATCGCACCCTTCAGCGGAACGCGCTGCGCCATGGTGAGCTGCGCATCGCCCGTTCCCGGCGGCATGTCCACCACCAGAACGTCCAGCGGCGCCCATGCCACGTCATCCAGCATCTGCGTGAGCGCGCTTTGCACCATGGGCCCGCGCCAGATCGCCGGCGTGTCTTCGTTCACCAGGAAACCGATGGACATTGTCTTGATGCCGTATTTCTCGACCGGCTTGATGGTCTTTCCGTCGGCCTCGGGCTTTTCGCGGATATCCAGCAGCCGCGGCACGGATGGCCCGTAAATGTCGGCATCGAGCAGCCCGGTCTTAAGACCCAGCTTTGCCAGCGCGAGCGCCAGGTTGGCGGCGACCGTGGATTTTCCGACCCCGCCTTTGCCGCTGGCCACCGCGATGATGGACTGCACCCCGGCGACGCCATCGGCGCCGGCTCGCGCATGGCGATGGACATGCGGCTTCGGGCCGCGATGGGCCGTCAGCACCGCCATCACCGACAGAACGCCCGGCATGGCGCGAACGGCATCCTCGCAGGCCTTGCGCACAGGCTCGGCCGCGCGCCCGCGTTCGGCCGGAACTTCGATGGAAAAGCTCACATGCCCGTCGCGCACGGCAAGGCCCTGAATCAGTCCGGCCTCGACCACATTTCTGCCGCTCGCCGGATCGTTCACGCGTTTCAGCGCCTCGATCACCTGTGCTTGCGTTGTCATGCCGTACCTGAATGCCGGCCCATGCGCCGGGTTCCGTCTTCGTTGCGCGATCAGATGGATGCACATATAACCGCCTGACTCTGGGAAACCAAGAAACGCGGCGGCCGGTGTCGAACGCGTCGCGGACCGCAAAATGCCTTGGACAAACAAGCCGGGTGGCAACGATTCCAACGGGCAGGGCCCAGGCGGGCCCTGGGGCCGCGGTCCTTCCGGGCGTGGCGGCGGCGGCCCGCAGCCGCCCGATCTTGAAGAGCTTCTTCGCCGCAGCCAGGAACGGCTGAAAATGGCGCTGCCCGGGGGCCTGGGCCGTGGCGCCATCGCGGTCATTCTTCTGGCCATTGCCGCCGTATGGCTGGCAAGCGGAATCTATATCGTCAGCCCCAGCGAGCAGGGCGTCGTGCTGCGCTTCGGCAAATTCGTCGCGCGAACCGGATCGGGCATCAATTATCACCTGCCATGGCCGATCGAGGTCGTTTACACGCCCAACGTCACCCGGCAGAACCAGATCAACATCGGATACCGCACGAACGACGAGGATACCGACACCGAAGCCCAGGCCGGCGACGTTCCCGAAGAAAGCCTGATGCTCACCGGCGATGAAAACATCGTGGACATCAACTTCACCGTGTTCTGGGTTATCAAGGATGCCGCGGCCTTCCTCTTCAACGTCCAGAACCCGCCGGATCATCCGGATGCCACGATCAAGGCGGTCGCCGAAAGCGCCATGCGGGAGGTGGTGGGCCAGAACCAGATCGAGCCCATTCTCACGCAGGACCGCGGCCCCGTGCAGGACCAGGTGCGGGAGCTGATGCAGAAGACGCTCGATTCCTATGGCGCGGGCGTCACCATCACGTCCGTGCAGATGCAGAAGGCCGATCCGCCATCGGAAGTGATCGACGCCTATCGCGACGTGCAGGCCGCGCGCTCCGACCAGGAAAGCATGCGCAATCAGGCCGAAGCCTATGCCAACAAGATCATCCCCGAGGCGCGCGGCAACGCGGCGCGCATCGTCCAGGACGCGCAGGCCTACAAACAGCAGGTGATTGCGGAAGCCGACGGCGAAGCCAAGCGCTTCCTCTCTGTCTACGACGAGTACAAGAAGGCGCCCGACGTGACGCGGCGTCGGATGTATCTCGAAACGCTCTCCGGCGTATTGGGCGGCGCGAACAAGGTGGTGGTGGACGGGGAAGCCAGGGGCGTGATTCCCTATCTGCCGCTTCCGGCGCTCAAGGCTTTGCCCGGCGCATCGGCCGAAAATTCCGGCGGCGCGAGCGATTCCGCGAGTGCCGCCGCTGCGGGAGGCCCCCGATGAGCCGCGCTTTCGGATTCACCGCCGCGCTGGCGGCCATCTTCGCGATAGCCGTGGCATTCTCGTGCTTCTTCACGGTCAGCCAGATGTCGCAGGCGCTTGTCGTGCAGTTTGGCGCGCCGGTCGAAGTCGTTTCCGAGCCCGGGCTGCACACGAAACTGCCCTGGCAAAGCGTCAACTACTTCGACAAGCGCCTGCTCAATCTCGACGCCCCGGCCGAAGAAGTGATCGCGCAAGACAAGAAGCGGCTGGTGGTGGATGCTTTCGCCCGCTGGCGGATCGTCGATCCCCTGCGCTTCTATCAGACGCTTTACGACCAGAACACGGCGCTTGTGCGCCTTGCGCCGATTCTTTCATCCGACGTGCGGCGCGTGCTCGGCTCGCAGACGTTTGCCGCCATGCTTTCCGCCAAACGCGGGCTTCTGATGCAGGATATCCGCGACGACATGAACGGCGATGCGGACCGCTTCGGGATCA
>Ga0209581_1002445_pt1 | contig 17776 bp, 16 predicted proteins | sample Coa_R2_FD_187160 | JGI IMG/M metagenome (GOLD analysis project Ga0209581, IMG submission 187160) | Surface soil microbial communities from Centralia Pennsylvania, which are recovering from an underground coalmine fire - Coalmine... | ecosystem: Environmental > Terrestrial > Soil > Unclassified ...
TCCCATGCTGCGCGGATTCTGGCTCGTCCATGCGGTCTGCCTCCTCGCGCAACGAGCGGGCAGCCTGCTGAATGCGCAGGCCGGCCAGCCCCACCAGCCTGCCGATGCGTTCCCCGGCCCGACTCAGGACCTGCTCAGCGCGCTCAATACCTGGCGACTCCTTCTCTTGCAGTCGGGTCATGCGGACTTCCTTTCCGCCTTCGTGGCTCCTTTGCGCCGCGAGGTTGTTGCTTCAGCCTCTTTTGCCGGCTCCCTCTCTTTTTCCTCTTCTTCTTTTGCCTGCTGGCCGGCCTCCTGCATAGCTTGAGCAGCCGCGCCGCTGGCCTGCTGCACTCCTCGCCCAATGCTGCGCGCAAAGGAGGTTACGACATCGCCGGCGGCAAGCGCGCCCGCCATGCCATAGACCAGGCCCTTGCGAATGACCTTGCGTGCTCTGGGCGAGAAAACCGCCGCCGCAACTGCCGCCGTCACCGCTATCTCAGGCTCTACAAAATCCTCAAACTCCATCTGCTTCCCTCTCTCTTTCATATAGTCGAAATAAGCGAACAAAATTCTCTCCCTGAATAGATGAGGTTCAAGGTGTTTCCTTTAATTGTTCGCTTCTCAAATCTACCTCCTCAGCCTTTAGAGGCAACAAGAGTACTGCAGCTTCTAAAGGCTGAGGAGGCTGGCGATCTGCCTATCCTCTGAGAATAGTGTACCAGTGCGGACCAATGTTCTCTTTGATAGATGTGCTCATATATCATTGTCATGTTATGCCGGCTCGGCGCTCGCCTTTGGCTCTATGTCGAGTCCCTCTTCGCGCAACCTGGCCTGTACGGCGGCCCGCGCGCGCGCGGGACTCCAGTAGCCGGTATTCAGGTATACTGTGGGCAGGAAGACGATGTACCCGGCGACGCCTACCCACCACCAGATTGCCCACTGGGTCGGATTTAGCACATTGGTGACAACGAAACCAAAGCCCAGTGTCGAAAGGACCACGACGACGCGGATCACAAAGCCCCAGATCGCAATGCCAGTTGCAACGAGGGCCGGGTTCACCTCCTCCAGGGTTTCCGTATACGCCGCCATCCAGGTTACGTAGGCGACCGGACCTACCAGGGCGGAGACTCCCAGCAGGACTCCCATAAAGGCCGCCGAGGTTTGCTGTCCGATGCGACTGATAAAGACGATGCTCGAAACGATCGTCAGGAGGGTGAAAATGATCATCATCGGCTTGCGCACCTCAAGGCGGTCGGAGATGATTCCGCCGATGATGGAGGCGACGATATCGACGATCCAGTAAATGCCCAACAGCCCGTTGGCCAGGGGCAGCGAATATTGAAAGACGTTCGTGAGGAGGATCGGGCCATATCCCACGAAGGCGTAGTAAGTCAGCAAAAATACGCTGATTCCGAAGGCGCTCAGAATGACGCGCGATTTTAGCATCTGCCGCCAGGGATGCTTCAGCGACGTTTCAACGTCGATTCCGCGCGCCCGCGCCTCAAGCAGCGCCTTCTCCTGGGTCGAGATCATAATCTGAGCGCGCAGAGGAGCGGAGAGATCGCGCAGGCCAAAGAAGCAGAGCACGGTAATGACCAGGCCAACGAGGCCCGCGATGATGTACTGCGACTGCCACGTGCCAAATATTGGCAGCGTCTGGCTCGCGACGGTCGTTGCCAGCAGGCTTCCACCCACCGGGCCAATGGTCCAGAAGGCCATCGCGGTCGCCCGCCCCAGACGGGGAGAGAAGTCGCGCACCAGGGCCGGAGTTGCAACCAGGATGATGCCTTCGAGGAAACCCCCGAACCAGCTAATGAGCAGAAAGAGCCAGGCTGTTCTGGTGAGCGTCAAGACGAGGATAATGATAGAGTTGAGAAGCACGCCATAGACGACCAGGTTGGCGCGCCCTATGCGGTCCGAAAGACTGCCCAGCAGCGAGGAGATCGCGCCGAGGGCCCCTAAGAGGACGTTCAAGAAGATGTACTGAGTAAACGTTATGCCGAAGAACGGCAGCACCAGGGGGGCGACGGAGGGAAGGACATACGCCTCATAATACAGGACGAACGTAGCCGCTACCGAGAGCGTGAGATACCAGATGCGTCGGGAGGTGGTCGGGTAGACGTGCAGGTCTCGCTGAAGGAAACTCCATTGTTGCGTTGCCATATAGATCCTCCTGAATAATAAAGAGAACACGCCAATGTGGAGTGCAGGCCCGGTAAGAAAAGGTCAAAGGTTCCCAGGGGGTCTACGCCTGCTAAAAAACTATACGCGAAAAATGTTCTGGAAAAGTTCTGATCTCTTCCGGGGAAATTTTTTTCGCGCAGGCGCCAGAAAGTGAAACAAAAACGCTGGTTCCTCGCTCCAACAAGCAGAATACAGATGATTATCTGCCGAGGTCCTGAGGAGTGTATCTATGGCATGGTTTGTGAGCGTAATCACATCTCTCACGGTAGCCGGTCTGGCGGCTTGTGGCGTTCTCTTGATGCTTGGTCGTCGCCTTATTGAGGAGTTTACGCGACCCGGGATTACTATCGAAAAAGGGACGCCGCAGTGGGGTGGATGGGAGTTTCCAGTATTGGCGGCTGAGCCTCCTCTGGAATTACAGCGCGCCGTGACATTCCGCGCGGCGGACGGTACGCTGCTTCGAGGTCAGTTTTGGGCGCAGCCGCAGAGCGCGCCGACGATGATTATCAGCCACGGGTTTCATTTGCCGAGCCGCTATTTCCGCTCCGTTGCTGCACTCGAGTACGCGCATGGTGTGAATATCTTGCTTTTCGATTATCGTGGGCATGGCGAGAGTTCGCCGCTGCCAACGACATGTGGCAATGCAGAGGTCAGCGATCTGATGGCTGCGATTGATGTCGTAACGGATCAGGCGGAAACCATACCCGGCCAGGTCTACATTCACGGATTTTCGATGGGTGCTGCCGTTGCGCTTCTGCTGCCGCCGCATCCTTCCGTTGCAGGTATCATCGCCGATAGTCCCTACGCGCGTCTGGACGATATGATCCATATGCTTACTCTGCAAGTTCTCGAACAGGAGACGGCTCGATGGCGCGGGCTGGCGAGATCTGTACACATCTTTCTTCCTCTGCTGGCACATTTGATGTTACTCAGTAGTCGGCTGCTGTTTCTCGCGCGCTATCGCTATCCGTTGGTGGCACGTCCCGACCAGGCGATCGGCGCCCCTCTTGCCAGACGGCCAGCATGCACGCCTGGAACTCTCTTGCCACCCATCCTCTTGATCCATGCCGAGAACGACCCATTTATCTCACTCCATCACGCCCATCGCCTGGTCGCAGGCGCCCGTGCAGCCGGGCGGGCGATTCAAACCTACTACACGCCCAGTGCTATCCACTGCGGCTCTTATGGACACGATCCCCAGCGTTATATAGCTTTGCTCCAGGCGTTCGTGGCATTGTAGGCGGCGAGATCGAGATTATGGAATAAGCGCCCGGGCAGGGGGGAATCAAGCATACCAGAAGTACTTTCGCAGAACTTCCTCCTCTTTTTTTGCTGTGCATAGTGATTAATATCGTACAGCTTATTCTTTTGCAACTTCTCTATCCTCTTTTACGTATACAGAGTAAAGTTTAGAATCGTTCTAAGCTTTCATGACCCCACCTGATGGTGAGAAAGTGTGTGCTTGTGGATATCTATCAACAAGCTCTTCCTCAACCTACCTATCAGCCTGCCATCGTGCCGATCCCTGGTACACTGAAGCATTCCTTGAGGAAAATAGCAATTGCAACGACCGATGCCCCTGCGCGTATTTGTGGAGTGGCCCTACGCGTCGGCTATACAGGTACCCTGGAGACAGATCTGGCGATGTATCGCCTACGTGTAAAGCCCGATGATGGACGTGCGGCCGTGACTCTGGATGGTTTTTTTATCCTGGAAAAAGGTGTTTTTCGCATCTATAAATCCGGGGATTGAAGAGAGGAGCGTGAGAAGAGGTTGTGTATGGATACGGATGAAAAAACGGCGAAAGCTGACCAGGAGCGTGTTTTTTCAGTGACAGACTGCGAGCCAGACGAGAGTCAGCTTGTCAGAGCCAGCCAGACCGGGGATCAGCAGGCTTTTGCGCGCCTTGTCCAGCGTTATCAGCATCGTATTTTCAATCTCAGCCTGCGCCTGGTGCGCGACTACGATGAGGCCAGCGAGATCACCCAGGAAGCCTTTGTCGCGGCATGGCAGGGACTGCCTGGCTTTCGCGGCGAGGCGCAATTTTCAACCTGGCTACATCACATTGCCTACCACTGCGCGATGCATCAGATTGAGAGACAGAAAAGGGAAATAGCCTTGCAAGAGGCGATGGCAGCGGAGCAGCGACTCAGAATATCTAACGAGGAAAAGCCTCTCGAGGATATGATCGAAAAACATGAACAACGGGCTCTTCTGCGCTTGAGTCTGGAGCAACTGCCAGCTCATTATCGCCTGATTCTCATCTTGCGCGACTTTCAGGAGATGACTTACCAGGAGATGGCGGACAGACTCGCTCTTCCTATGGGCACGATCAAGACTCACCTCTTTCGCGCCAGGCACCTCTTGAAGCGATGTGTACTGGCCCTCGCGCTAGAAAATCAGTCATGAGCGAAAGCTTAGAATCACTCTTATGATAGGTGGGATGTCAAAAAGTATGAGTAAGGCGCGCAAAGAGTGAAACAAATAGCAGGCAATCTCGCTCTAATGAGTGGTACATTTTTGAAGGCAACTAACTAAGGGAATTTTCCATGAACACACAACAACCGCTCTCGCTGGCTTTGCCGCCCGCTGAGATTCTATCTCCGTCATTGCCGGGTCCCGCCTCAAGGACCTCAGGCGGCAGCTATGCTGAACTGAAGCGGCGCGTGAAAAGCAAGGGGTTGTTAGAGAAACAACCCGTCTATTATACATACCGTATAGCTCTGCTCTTCGCTTCTCTGCTTGTAGGAATCGGAGCACTCCTGTTCGTACACATCTTCTGGGTCCAGGTCCTCAATGCCATCTACCTCGCGATTGTCTCTACTCAGATTGGTTTACTAAGCCATGAGGCCGGCCACCGTCAAATGTTCCATCACTCCTGGCAGCACGATCTGCTGGGCTTGGTCGGAGGAAACCTGATGCTGGGAATGAGTTATGCCTGGTGGGTGGAGAAGCATAATGCCCACCATAGCCGTCCCAATCAACTTGGCATGGACCCGGATCTGGAGGTTCCTTTTCTGAATCTCGATGGCACCGAAGACCCTGAACAGATGGGGCGGACGCGGCGATTTGTCGCGAAGTACCTGGCAATCCTCTTTTTCCCTGCCTTGATGATGGTTTCCCTGGGTCTACAAATCAGCAGCGTCAGCTTTTTATTCCAAAAGAAATCCCACTATCGGGTGCTCGAGTGGTTCCTGATTGTGGCTCATGTTGTCGGCTACCTCACCTTCATTTTCTGGTGTTTAGGGTTCTGGCAGGCCATTGTTTTTATCATCATTCATCAGGCATTGACCGGCTTGTATCTTGGGACCATCTTTGCTCCCAATCATAAAGGCATGCCTGTCCTTGAGAAAGAGAATTCCTGGGACTTCCTTCATCGCCAGGTGCTGACCTCTCGCAACGTGTATGCTCATCCCCTGACCGATTTCTGGTATGGGGGGCTAAACTATCAGATTGAACATCATTTGTTCCCCAGCATGGCCCGCAACAAATTGAAGGAGGCGCAATCCGTGGTGCGAGCTTTCTGCCAGGAGCAGGCCATCCCTTATCATGAGACGACGGGCTTGCAGTCTTTTGCAGAGATTCTCTCCTACCTGCATGGTATGGGCGCGTCATTGCGTAGGGCATCCGCGCAAGCAGGAGGGAACAACGGGCAGGACTGATGGATAGAGTAGTTCACGCGATTCCCGCACAACGATAGCGCGCCCGCAAATGCTATTGAGGCGGACCGGAGAACATTTTCCGGCCCGCCTCGGTGAATTGCACGGCTTAATTGAGGCGTTCCACGATCATCGCCATGCCCTGGCCGCCGCCCACGCACATCGTCTCCAGGCCGAGGGTTTTGCCGGCGGTCTGCAGGCCGTTGAGCAGAGTTGTCATGATGCGCGCGCCGGTCATGCCATAGGGATGTCCCAGGGCAATCGCACCCCCGTTGACGTTGAGTTTATCCCAGGGGATGCCCAGGTGCCTGGCTGAAGGAATGACCTGGGCGGCAAATGCCTCATTGATCTCCACCAGGTCGATGTTGTCGATCGTCATGCCCGCGCGCCGCAAAGCCTGGCGACTGGCCTCGACCGGGCCCAGGCCCATGATTTCGGGATTGAGCGCGCTCACCCCGCTTGCGACAATCCTGGCCAGCGGCGTGATGCCCAGTTCGCGCGCCTTGTGATCGCTCATGACCACGACGGCTGCCGCTCCATCGTTCAGGGGACAGGAGTTGCCCGCAGTGATCTGCCCGTCGGGTCGGAAGACGGGTTGCAGGCCGGCCAGAATCTCAACGGTTGTGCCCGGTCGGGGACCGTCGTCTTTTGTAACCACCGTTCCGCTGGGGGTTGTGATTGGGGTGATCTCGCGGGCAAAGAAGCCATCCTGCTGTGACTGGACCGCGCGTTGCTGAGAGAGGCAGGCGAATTCATCCATCTCCAGGCGACTGACGTTTTCGAGCAGGCGCACATTCTCAGCGGTCTGGCCCATCGCGATGTAGATATCGGGCAGCCCGTCTGGCGGTTCCCACGAACTCGCTCCCTGCTGGCGCTCGGCTGTGCGCGCCTCGGCCTTTGCGAAGGCGGGATTGTGGGGACCCATATCGGCCACCCCATAACTAAAACGGCTCACCGTCTCGACTCCGGCAGCTACAAACACATCTCCCTCGCCGGCTTTGATGGCGTGGAAGGCCATGCGAATCGTTTGCAGGGAGGAAGAACAATAGCGGTTCACGGTGACTCCCGGGGCATTGGGCAGTCCGGCCAGCAGCGCGACCACGCGAGCCAGGTTGTATCCCGCCTCGCCGGCGGGCTCGCCGCACCCCAGCAACACATCCTCGACCAGCTCTGGATCAAGTTGGGGCACTTTCGCCAGGGCCGCGCGCACAATAGTTGCGGCCAGATCGTCCGGTCGGCACTCGACCAGCGAGCCCTTGTTCGCGCGACCGATGGGGCTGCGAGCCGTTGCAACAATGACAGCTTCAGGCATGTTTTTTCTCCTTAACGTTCGGGCTTTACCCAGATGCCGCGTTCATGCAGCAGCTCGATCTGGGCCTGAATCACCTTCTCGCGGTACTCGGCGTGTTTCATCGGCTCGCGATCCAGGTAGAGATTTTTAGGATAGATGGGCTGCTCATAGAGCAACTGGTAGAGTTCGGTGCGCAGGTCTTTGAGCCAGTTGTCCCACTGCGCGCGCGCCCGGTGGTCGCGCAGGGCCTCGATATCGATCACGCCTGCTACATACGTCGAGCCTGCGCCGTACTCCTGCTTGCCGACAATCTGGCCCTTGTAGTTGATGACGAACGAGCGCCCACCGAAGGTATCGATAGGCGTATCGTCTTCGGGCATGAGGTAGTAAGTCCCCATATTGGGCGCGATCAGATACATGTTGTTATCCAGCGCGCGCGCCCGGCTCTGAATCTCAAAGATATCATTGCCGGTAGCCGGATGTGGATAGGAGGCGCGATAGACCACCTCGGCTCCGTTGAGGGCCAGCGCGCGCGCATTCTCAGGATAGGAGCCTTCGTTGGCCATCATGATCCCCAGGCGGCCAATCTCCGTGTCAACCACCGGCCAGAAGGCATCAAGGGTTCTGCCGTAACGCTCGATCCACCAATCGAGGATGTCGTGCGGGCAGACCGAGTGCTCGACGGGGAAAAGCGGCGACACCTTGTAATGTTGCAGAATCACCTCTCCCTGTGGATCGATGATAAAGCCAACATTAAAGAAGCGATCGGCGATCTCAGGGTGGTGCGCTTTGGCCTGGGCCATGATAAAGGCGTTGTATTGCCTGGCGAGCTTGCCCAGGGCCTCGGTTTCCGGGCCGGGGATGTCGATGGCGCACTCGCGGGCAAAATCGACGTGATCGAGATCGAGAACTTCGTCGTTAAAGCCCTGCAGCGCCCCTTCGGGAAAGGCGATCAGGCGCACCGGCAGATCCAGGCTTGAGAGCCATGAGGCGGCTTTAACGAGATGGGAGAGATGTTCGAGGTTGCGCTGAATGTCCGCGCGGGTACGAATGCCGCGCACCGTGGGGATGAGTCCAACGGCTGTGTAGGGTTTAATCATCCTTGACTCCTTTGGAGTATGCCAGGAACTCAGTACCAATCACAACGAGAGAGGGTAATTCTTGTGTTACCTGTAGGATTCTTAACCCAAGACTCGCCTGTTTGTCAATGTGCAGTATGTTGAGCGGCCCCGCGCGCCAGTTCAAGCGCCACATCGAGAATCCAATCCTCCTGCCCTGCCACCGCCTGGCGGCGTCCCAGCTCGGTTAGAATCGTGCGGGGATCGATGCCGTAGCGTTCACCCGCGCGCTGGGCGTGGAGGAGGAAGGTGGAATAGACGCCCGCGTAGCCGATTGTGATGGCATCGCGCGTGGGGATTGGCTGGTAGGGCATCATAGGGGCAATCACATACTCGGCGGCATCCATCAGCTTATAGACATCCAGACCGGGGTTCAGGCCCATTTTATCCAGCACGGCGGCCAGCAACTCGGTAGGAGCGTTGCCCGCGCCCGCGCCCAGCCCGCGCAGGCAGCCATCAATCTGATCTGCCCCAGCCTCCAGGGCCGCCAGAGTATTGCCCACCGCCAGGCCCAGGTTATTGTGAGCATGAAAGCCCACCTGGATCGCCAGCGCCTCTTTGAGTGCCTTCACCCGCTCATAGGCATCCCGGGGCAGCATCGCACCTGCTGAATCCACGATATAGACGCAATCGGCTCCAGAGGACTCCATGATCCTGGCCTGCTGCGTCAGCACCTCCGGTGGACGCATATGGGCCATCATCAAAAAGCCAACGGCTTCCATCCCCAACTTCTTCGCGAACTCAAAATGTTCCTCAGAGACATCAGCTTCGGTGCATTGCGTAGCGATGCGCACAACCTGCGCGCCGCGCTCCATCGCCTCCTTGAGCTCTTTGACAGTGCCGATGCCGGGGATGAGGAGCACGGCGATCTTCGCCTGGCGGCAGACCTCTTTGGCCGCCGAGATCAGTTCCATCTCTGAGGTTGCGGAAAAACCATATTGCAGGGAAGAGCCGGCCAGACCATCCCCGTGCGTTACCTCGATCACCGGAATGCCGGCCTCGTCGAGAGCCTGGGCAACGGCCCGGACCTGCGCGACGCTGAACTGATGGCGCATCGGGTGCGAGCCATCGCGCAGACTAGTGTCGGTCACACGTGGAGCTTTCATGCCGCCGCCTCCTGCCGCCCCTCGAGCAGCTTGCGAGCAAAGAGCTCGCCAACGCGCCTGGCGGAGGCGGTCATAATATCCAGATTGCCCGCGTGCCTGGGCAGATAGTCCCCGGCCCCCTCGACCTCCAGCAGCATGGTCAGTATCGGTTGTCTGCCCCAGGGGGTATCGCGCATCTCGATCACCAGAGGATTTTTCAGGCGATAGCCCGGCACGTATGTCTGCACCTCGGCCACCATCTGCTCGACCGACGCCCTGACGGCGGCCTCGTCGAACTCGCCTTGGGGGATGGCGTAGACCGTGTTGCGCATCATAATGGGGGGATCGGCGGGATTGAGAATGATAATGGCCTTGCCACGCTTTGCTCCCCCGATCACCTCCAGCGCGCGGGCAGTCGTCTCTGTAAACTCATCGATATTCTGACGGGTGCCGGGTCCCGCCGAGAGGCTGGCGACCGTACTGACCATCTCGGCGTACAGCAAAGGAGTGACGCGGCTGATGGCGTAAACCAGGGGAGCTGTGGCCTGGCCTCCGCACGTAACCATATTCACATTGGCCTCATCCAGGTGTTCCCTGAGGTTGGCAGGCGGCACAACATAGGGACCAAGCGCCGCCGGGGTCAGGTCGATAGCGATTTTACCGGCGGAGCGCAGTGCTGGCGCGTGGCGCAGATGGGCCCTGGCACTGGTTGCGTCAAAGACGAGCTTGATATCGGGCGCATCGAGCACGGTCTGGATGCCCTCGTAGCTGACCTGGATGCCCAGGGCGCGGGCGCGGGCCAATCCCTCAGAGGCCGGATCGATCCCTGTCAGAAGGACCAGCTCCATGTGACCGGGCTGTTTGAGGAGTTTATACATCAGATCGCTGCCGATATTTCCGGAGCCAATGATCGCAACCTTTATTTTCTCGTTGGCCTGATGCTCCATCTCCATAGAATTTCTCCCTTTCCGTTTATTTGCTCCCTGCGCGTATGGCGGGTTCAGTGCGTCCTCACAGCTTTCCTGGGGGATCATTGTTTTCCAGTATAGGGTGCCTTTTTATGAGAAACAAGGGCTGTGTTCGAGAATGCCGAACGGGCGAATTGACACCGGCCTGGTCGCATGCTATGAATCTTCAAAATCAAAGGGTTAACAGAATCTGGCAGGGATTGCTCTCCCTTTGCTATGATGGCCGGCGAGAAAGCGCTCTTTTTCTTCCGGTGGGATGGACAGGAGCCAAGAAAGGCGGGAACGACGTGACGATTCGCATAGTGATTGCCGACGATCATAAGGTTGTACGCCAGGGCCTGCGCCTGTTTCTGCACGTAGACCCGGAGCTTGCTCTGGTGGGCGAGGCCAGCAATGGCGTGGAAGCGCTCGCATTAGCCAGGGAGCTCAGGCCCGATGTTGTGTTGATGGATGTGCTTATGCCTGTGATGGATGGTATTGCGGCCACCGAGGCTATTCGCCGTGAACTCCCGGAGACGGAAGTGTTAGCTCTCACCAGCGTTCTGGAAGACTCGGCAGTTATCGAGGTCATGCGTGCGGGCGCAATTGGCTACCTGCTCAAGGATGTCGAGGGCGACGAACTTTGCAAGGCCATTCATGCCGCGGCTGCCGGCAGAGTGCAACTCGCGCCCGAGGCCGCGGCTCTCCTGCTGCGTGAATTGCGCACGCCGGGCCATGCCGAGCCGCTGACGGAACGCGAAACCGAGGTTCTACGCTTGCTTGGGCGAGGGCAATCGAATCGCGAGATTGCCAGTTCTCTCCATCTCAAAGAAGAGACGGTCAAGACGCATGTGAGCAAAATTCTCGCCAAAATCGGTGTGCGCAGTCGCACGCAGGCGGCTATTTACGCTATCCGCAGCGGTCTGCTTGCTCACATATAGAGGCGCGGTCGGCACACGGAGGACATGCAAATGACTATGCTCAGTCCTGAACATCTGCTGGAGGCTCTCACTGTTGATGGCTTCCAGGCGGCCACTGACGGGTCCGGGCTGCGCCTTGAGAGCTTTGACTCGGCACTGCTGGCCTCGATGCTGGAGTCCTCACTCGATGGTTTTCTGCTGTTCGATGACCAACTCTGCTGCCTCTTTGCCAATCAAGCAATTTGTCAAATCCTGGGCCGCTCCTCGGAGACTATTTGTGGGCGACCGCTGCCGAGCCTCTTTGCTGATGGCAGGCATGAGGCGCGCTTCATGATCGGGACGGGACACTGGCCGGCTGTAGTCGTGCGTGCAAACGGCGAGAAATGCGAGGTCGAGTGTACGCAGGCCATCATTGAGCAGGGAGGGAAGATCCAGGGTGTTCTTATGGTGCGCGATCTTACCGACGCCAGACCAGCAACGCGCGAGGCGCACATTTTGAGGCAACTGACGACCAGTATCGTCTACACCAGGCCGCTCGAGTCCATTCTGGCGACGCTAGCCCGCGATGTTGTGCAGATGCTGGACATTCCAGCTTGCTTCATCACGCTGGTCAGCGGCTCCCCTCCACAGTTTCGCGTGCTCAGCGATTATGGCCTGCCACCTGGCTTTACCGCTACGATGAGAGATCTGGCCCAGGTGGGCGCGCGGCTGCCCACGCTGTACGCTTTCCAAAAGAGCCGGATTGTGTTGCACAATTTCCCGGCCAACGACGCATTCTATACCCGCCTGTTTCCTCAGCGGCACTGGTCTTCTGAGGTCGATGCTTTGCTCCACCGCTTTCTCGAATTGCGCTTGCAATTTCCTGGTGGAAACATTGTCTCTGTTCCCTTGCGCTATCGGGGCGCGACTCTGGGCGTGTTTAATGCGTATTATCCGCTGGCCGCGCCGCCGGATCTCGCGGACTTAAGCCTGTTTACCTCGATCGCCGAACTTACGGCAGTGGCTATTCATAACGCGCGCGAGTTTGGCGCTGCTCAGGAGAGGGCCGCGCTTGAAGAACGGCGGCGACTGGCGCGTGAATTGCACGACTCGGTTTCACAGCAACTCTACGGCGTTGCCCTGGGCGTACAATCGGCGCGGCACTTCATCGAAACCGATCCGCCATACGCGACGGAGGCGCTGGATTACGCTCTTTCCCTGGCCAGGGCCTGTCAGGCGGACATGAGAGCCTTGCTTTTTGTGCTTCATCCAAAGGAGTTGGAGTCAGCCGGGCTGGTGGAGGCTCTGACGCGCCACGCTCTGGCTGTGGGGAGTCGCAACGACCTTGCCGTCGAGCTTGATCTCTGCGTGGAGCCGGATATGCCGTTTGATAGCAAGGAGGCGCTCTACCGCATTGCCCAGGAGGCACTGCACAACGCCGTCAAGCACGCCCAGGCCCGGCGGATCATGCTGCACCTGTCTCAGGTTGGGACAAATATCGTCCTGCAGATCGAGGATGACGGGGTGGGCTTTGATTCCACGGCTACCTTCCCCGGCCACCTGGGCTTGCAATCAATGCAGGAACGCGCCCAGCGTCTCGGTGGGGCGATAGAGATCAAAAGCGTTCATGCAAGAGGCACCTCGATCCTCGTCTCCCTGCCACTGCTCAAAACGAGCAATGTCCTGCCGGCCCCTCCCCCAAAAGAGGGAGCCTGAACTCGCTCTAAGGTGAGGGTGAAAAACATATCGTTTGCGGGATGTGGATTCTCCTCTTCTATGGTATACCCTAAATGAGCATCGCACGTCTGTCGCTTGAGTCGCTTCTGTGCTTTTTGCTCTGCTCGCAAAGAGAAAAGACCTGTGATGGAGGAGAAAGCGCAGAATCCTCAAGCGGCATGGACAAGACGCCTGATGGCCGGGCGAGGATGGAGGGCGCCCGGCACGAAAGGATACGCATCAATGAATATGGATGCAAGATTTCCAGATCGGCGAGAAGATCCATCGTCGCCACTTTCTGGCTCTGCAGAGCAGGCGGAGGCTTCTACGGTTGTGATTGAAGACCTTGATCCGTCTCTCCAGCCTGCGAGTGCCGGCCAGGCGGTGCCGCATGCACGTTCGCTTTGGCGCGCTGCGGTCCGCGCGATATCCTCGCAGGACTACATCGGGGTGTTGATCGCCACCGTGGTGCTGACGCTTGGCATCGGCCTGCTGCACCCGAATTTTCTGGCCTTCAACCAGCTTATGGATATTCTCAGCCAGGCATCCTTCGTCGCCATTCTGGCCTGCGGCATGGCTTTTCTCCTGGCGATGCGCGAGCTGGACCTCTCGGCTGGCTCGACGTATGGACTCACCTCCATGTGCGCAGCTCTGTTGATTCATATGGGCATGCCCTCCTGGTTTGGGGCTATCAGCGGGCTGGTCATCGGCGCGTTGCTGGGGCTGACCAACGGGCTGCTCATCCAGCTCTTTCGCCTGCCATCGATTATTGCCACCCTGGCGACGCTCTCGATCTACCGCGGGCTGGTGTACGCGCTGAGCAACGGCCTGCAGGTTGTTTCGCTGCCCTTGACCGATCCGTTCGCGGTTTTTGTGGGCGGCTCGCTGCTCGGCGTTCCCACCAACGTCTGGGTGATGCTGGTGATCGTTGCTCTGTTCACTACTATTTTACACATGACCCCTTTTGGCTACCGGGTGCGCGCGATCGGCTCTAATCCCGAAGCGGCGCAGTTCAGTGGCTTGCCGATGCGGCGGGTGCGCCTGCTGGCCTTTGTGTTGATGGGCGTTCTGGGGGGGCTGGCCGGGATGCTCTCCCTCGGCTACTTTGGCTCGTCGGACCCTAACCTCGGGGTTGGGTATGAGTTGCTGGCGATTGCTGCCGCAGTCATTGGCGGCACTCCCCTGCGCGGCGGCAAGGCGACGATCATCGGGGCGGCGCTGGGGGCCATCCTGCTCGGCGTTGTGAACAGTGGGATGGCGTATTTTAATGTGCCGATTAACTGGACCGACTTTGCAACCGGCCTGGTGATTCTGCTGGCGGTCGCTCTCGACAGCACCTTGCGCCGCGCCCGCGCGGCCCGTCGATCCCAGTCGTAAGGGCTGCGCCAAATCCGACGCGGCCTGCCTGACCGAGCTCTTTTTCTTCCTTGTAACTAGAACGTATGATCTATTTGTGTTAAGGAGGAACCTATGCAAGCGAAACGTCGGCTCGCAAAGATCTTTGCCGTCCTGAGCAGTTGCTCTCTGACGCTGGGGCTGCTGCTTTTTCTGACGGCCTGTGGCGGCTCAACGACCACAACAGGTTCGTCGGGAGGCGGAAAGAGCGCGTCTGATATTCATGTCGGCTTTGTAAGCGAGACCAGTAGCCTCAACTTCGCTGCCGAGATGGCAGCGGGCGCGCAATATGCCGCGAACCAGTTCCATGTCAATGCGCAGATCGTCGCTCCGCCTAACATCGATGACGAGGCCGCGGTCAAACTGTTCCAGGACCTCACCAGAACCGCGACAGACGGAATTGCCGTAGAGACGCTCGCGCCCAATCTCTTTGTGCGCCCGGAGGCTCAGGCAATCAAGGCAGGCATTCCGATCATTGCGGTAGATACCATCGCCGATCCCTCGACGGGCATTACCACCTATGTTGGCAACGATAACGTCGCGGCAGGAGCGATGCTGGCCGATGAGGCAATCAAGCACCTGCCTGCCAACGCCTCTGGCACGGTGATTGTGGGCATCGACACGCCTGGTGTGCCGGTGCTGGTCTATCGCTTCCAGGGTATCCAGCAGGAATTTCACAAGCTCCTGCCCAACGTCCAGGTGCTCGGCCCTTTCGACTCGAAGCAGGAGCCGCAGGCCAACTACAACGCCTGGACCAGTCTCATCAGGGCACATCCGAACGCGCTGGCGTATCTGGGCGTTGGGGATGCTGACAACGCCTCGCTGGCTCGCATCAAGCAGGCCCAGCACGGCACCTACCTGACAGCCGCCTTCGACCTCAATCCGACCGGTCTGCAGGCTGTGCAGAATGGCGTGAATTTCGCGCTGGTTGATCCCGAGCACTTCCTGAAGGGCTATGTCGCTATGCGCCTGCTGATCGAGCATGCCATGCACGGCACGGCCATTCCTAAGGGCTGGTGGAATCCCGGCGCGCAGTTGGTGACGCAGGCAAACGTTCAGGCCATCATTGCTCGCCAGGCGACGCTCGAAACGAAAGGCGCGTACTATCAGCCAATTATCGACCGGGAGTTTGCCAATCCGGCTGCGCAGATCAAACCATACGACCAGGCCAAATAAACCATTCACGCTCTCCGAGCGGGGAATGAACAGGCGGCAAGCACTTCATTCCCCGCCGGGGGCGCAGAGATATGCTGAAAATTCTATGCTCCGTGTTGTGCAGGCCAGGGCAGAGGGGACTCAACAGCGACGCAGGCAATCTGCACACCGGACTACTCATGAAGGGGAAAGCTCATGGCGGCTGCTGGCTATATGCTTGAGGCTGAACGGGTTCGCAAGTCATATGGCGGGATTGTGGCGCTCAAAGATGTCGATTTTCGCGTGCGCGCCGGCTCCGTCCACGCGCTGGTCGGTGAGAACGGCGCGGGCAAGTCAACGCTTGTCAAGATCCTGGCGGGAGCTCTTGCGCCGGATGCGGGGATTCTGCGCCTGGCCGGGCAGGAGACGCATTTCGCCAGCACTGCCGCCGCTGCGGCTCACGGGGTTGCAATCGTTTCGCAGGAGTTGAGTCTCTTTCCTGATCTCGATGTGCTGGCCAATCTCTTTCCCGTTCACATGCCAACCTCGGGAGTGTTTGTGACGCGCGCGCGCATGTGGGAGCAGGCCAGGCCGGTTTTCCAGGATCTGGGCCTGCAAGTTGATCCGCACGCGCTGGTGGAGTCGCTCACGCTGGAGCAGCGTCAGTTGCTGGAAATTGCGCGCGCACTGATGATCCATCCTCGCGTGCTGATCCTTGACGAGCCGACCTCGGCACTGCACGCCCGCGAAACTGAGCGGCTGCACCAGATCTTACGTGCGCTGCGGCAGCGCGGTGTCGCCGTGATCTATATCTCGCACATTCTCGAAGATGTCCTGAATCTGTGTGATGAAGTGACGGTTTTGCGCGATGGCGAGTGCGTGGTCAATGCCGAACCCGTCGATGCGCTTTCGATTGATGAGATTGTGCGCGCGATGCTGGGTGAGAAAGAGCAGATGCAGACGTTGACCGTGATGCATAGATCGCCCGCGCCTGGGGGGAGTGCGCTGCGCCTCGAACACGTGAGCGTGCCGGGATACCTGGAGGATGTAACGCTAGACGCTCCGGCAGGAGCGATTGTAGGCGTGGCCGGTCTCTCCGGGTCGGGGTATCGCGAGGTGCTGGCGGTCGCGGCGGGAGCGCTGCGTCCGAGCCAGGGACGTGTGGTATTGGTGGATGGGACCGAGCTTCGCCCCGGGTTGCGCAACGCTATTCGCCAGGGAGTGGCGCTCGTTCCCGGCGATCGTCAACTGATCGGCCTGATGCTCGATAAGCCGCTCTGGGAGAATGTTGCGCAGGTACGAGCGGTGGCCTTGCGCAGGGCCGGAAGATGGCTCCGCGCGAGCCGTCTACGCGAGCGCGCCCGTGCGCATGTAGAGCGTCTGAGAATCAGAGCCTCATCGGTTAACCAGGAGGTGGGATACCTCTCCGGGGGGAATCAGCAGAAGGTGGTCTTTGCAAAATGGCTCGAGGCGGAGCCATCGGTTCTGCTGCTCGACGACCCCACGCGCGGAATCGATGTGGGCGCCAGGGCGGAGATCTACGGCCTGATGCACAATCTGGCCGCGCAGGGTGTCGTTCAGATTCTGGCCTCGACAGACCCGCGAGAACTGGCCCTGGTCTGCGATCGCGTCTTTCTCTTTTATCATGGACGTGTATGCGCCGTTCTTGAGCCACCACGGCTCAATGGCCATACCATCCTGGAAGTGATCAATACGGGAATCCTTCCGTAACCAGAGCGCAAACTCGCCTGAGCCCTGTCAGACCTGTGAAATGAAAGGATCTTTCGATGAAGAACGGAGTATTCGTGTTTGACGCGCATACAGGTTTCTGGAATGCCAGCCGGGAAAATTGCAGAAATCGCTTCGGAGAGGTATTCATTGAGTCCTTCTATGGCATCCATAACGCGCTGAACCCGCCCGATCCAAAGTGGACGATAGAGTACGAGACGCGCTTTCGCAAAGTCGATCCCGAGTGGTATCTTGAGGAGGTGTTTATTAAGGGCGATGCGGACATGGCCATTCTTTCGACGCAGGTGTTGCAAGAGTTTTACTACGAGGGTTTTTGCTCTGCTGATCGCAATATGGTCCTGCGCGATCGTGCGCCGGAGCGCATCATCTCGCTGGGGGGGCTTGATCCACGCGTGCCCAATGCGCTGGAGGAGATCGAGCGCCAGACCCTTGAGTGCGGCGTGCGGGGCTTCAAATGGTACACTGCCGAGTGGCGTGGTCAATCGCGGGGATGGCGGGCCAACGATCCGATGGTTTTTCCCCTGTACGAGCGTTGCCTGGAACTGGGCGTGAAGAACATGCATTTTCATAAAGGGCCTGGTGTCGAACCGCTCTCGCTGGCGAAGTTCGACGTGCGC
>Ga0209581_1002447_pt1 | contig 17775 bp, 19 predicted proteins | sample Coa_R2_FD_187160 | JGI IMG/M metagenome (GOLD analysis project Ga0209581, IMG submission 187160) | Surface soil microbial communities from Centralia Pennsylvania, which are recovering from an underground coalmine fire - Coalmine... | ecosystem: Environmental > Terrestrial > Soil > Unclassified ...
CCGCTCGAAAACAGCAGGTACAACGATGGCAGCCGGATCATCGCGACGCCTCCCATGTCTTATTCATACGGCGGAGACATCAAGAAAATTGCGGCAGGAGGAACGGTTACAGCGGCATCCAGCCCTCATCGTCGCTATGGTAATACATCTTACCAATTTGAAAATTGGGCCTTGCAGCGAATCGTTTGTACATGAGAGAATTGTGCGAAGTTTTCAATGAGTTGCGTTGTGGTTTGCGGGCGCCGAGGCAAATTTGTCGAGGCGTGCGCATAGTCGGGACTATGTGTGCGCGGACATAACGCGATGTAACCAGGAGAAATACGCAGTGAAAGAAAAAGGTGTTGTGAAGTGGTTTAACGCCGCAAAGGGATACGGCTTCATACAGAGGTCGACCGGCGAAGACGTATTTGTTCACTTTTCTGCTATCCAGATGACCGGTTATCGGACGCTGGATGAAGGCGCCGAGGTTGAATTTGAAGTCAAAAAGGGACCCAAGGGCCTACAGGCGGAGAACGTCGCTCGCGTGTAGATATCGGGCGTGACCAGTTCACGCGATCTTGCAAGGGCCGTCGCGCAAGCGGCGGCCCTTTTCGCTATTCAGCCCTCAGCCATAATTCCAGCCTCGCAGGAAAAAGCTGCAATTCGCGTCCCGTCCCGACCTTGACGAAATCGCTTCTTGACGGCTGCGCGCGTTATTGCTAAATTTTTAACAGCTAGTGAATTTTTACACAGTTGAGGCGATGGCGAACAAGCGCACTTTCCCGGAAACCGCGTTAAGCCGCCGCGAGCGGCAGATTATGGACATTCTGTATGCGGCGGGGAAGGCCAGCGCGATTGAAATCCAGGAGCGCCTGCCCGACCGGCCCAGCAATTCCACGGTCCGCACGATTCTGCGCATTCTGGAGCGGAAGGGCTACGTTCGGCACGTCGAAGAAGGGCTTCGATATGTGTTCGCGCCCGCGGTTCCACGCGAAGCGGCGCGGGTCTCAGCGATGCAGCGCGTTTTGCGCACATTCTTCGGCGGATCCGCCAAAGAAGCGATTGCGGCATTTCTGGATCCGAAAGCATTCGAAATTTCAAAGCAGGATCTTGAGGACCTGGCCCGCATCATCGAGCGGGCGAAGAAGGAGGCGGAATGACTCCTGTTGCGGCCGTTATGTTTGTGGCGCGAGGGACCGTGATGCTGGGCTTCGGCGCGGCGCTGCTGGCGGTCATGCGTTCATCGGCCGCCGCTTCAAGGCGACTGGTGTGCGCGCTGGCGCTGGCCGGGGCGCTCCTCGCGCCTACGCTTGCGCTGATCGGACCCGCATGGGTGACGGTCGCTCCGACGCCGCCGGCATTCATCCTGCGCGCGGCTGCGCTGGCTCGCTTGGACGCCGGGGCAGGCGCGGTGATGTGGCCGACGGTTGCGTTCGTGGGGTGGGCCGTGATTGCAGGGGCTATGCTGCTTCGAATGCTCGCGGGCCGGGCGGCCATTTGGCTGGAATTGCGACGCGCAATCGCGGTGACGGATCGCTCATGGCGGCGCGAAATGCAGGATGTTGCGCGGCGAATGGGGCTCGTGGCCACTCCGGATCTGAGGCTGACCGACGTCGCATCGCCGGTGATCTGCGGCGCCATGCGTCCGGTGTTGTTGCTTCCGGAATGCGCGCTGGAGTGGAGCGCGGAGCGTCGCCGGATCGTGCTGCTGCACGAATGCGCGCACGCCATGCGATTCGATCTGTGGTTGAACTGTCTGGCGCAGCTCGTTTGTTCGGTCTTCTGGTTTCATCCGCTTGCCTGGTATATGGCTGCGCGGCTGGCGCGCGAACAGGAGCTCGCGTCGGACGATGAAGTACTGCGGGCGGGCGTGCGCGGCTCCGATTACGCGGATGTTTTGATGGATTCGGTTCGCGGACTGCGGTCGCCGGCGCTGTTCGGCTGCGCGATGTCCGGTCCGCCGGCGGCTCGCGCGCTCCGCGAGCGGGTCGAGCATATGTTGGACGAAAGGAGAAATAGAGTGGGAGATCTCAGACGGCATGCGCTAATGGTTGCAGCCTTTGCAGCGATGCTGGCGATTACGGGGGCGCTCCGTCCCGTGTGGTCGCAGCCCGGAAAGACCCCCAAGATCGGCAACGGCGTGACCGCGCCGCAAGTGATACAGAAGGTCGAGCCCGACTACACCGAGGATGCGCGAGACCGGGGCGTAGAAGGCGCAGTAATGCTTTCCGTTGTTATTTCCGAGACCGGTGAGCCGAAGGACGTTACTGTGGTTCGCTCTCTGGATCCCGGCTTGGACGCCAACGCGGCTGCAGCAGTGCGGCAGTGGCGGTTCAGACCCGCGACGAAGGACGGCCGGCCGGTTGCGGTCACAGCGCATATCGAAGTTAATTTTCGCCTCAACTGAGCGGCGCAGGCTTTCGATTCCATGCCTATGTCCGCTATGCGCTCTTGCAAGATTTTCCATGGGACTTCTGATTGCGACCCGCCACGGTTGCGACCGCCACGCTGAGGAGTCCGGAAAACGTGAAAACCGCCCCAAGATACGCCGTGGCGGGACGGTAGCGCATCTCGATGCGATGTTTGCCGCCGTCGACCACGACGCCGCGCAGCACGCCATAGGCCTCGTAGATGCGCGCGGGCCGGCCGTCGACGGTAGCGCGCCATCCAGGGTAGTAGGTTTCGCTGAAAACCACCATGCCGCGGCAGGCCATTTGGACCTCCGCACTCAGAGCATTGTCAGATCGATGCGTGAGCCGCGCCTGGTCGGTCCCGGCGCAGGTCTCAAGCGGCGGGGCGGCGCCGCCTGTGATGATCGTCTGCTGGCGCAGATCGGTTTGTTCCAGACGGGGAATCAGATTCGATTCTTTAGCGGCGAAAGCCTGGTGGACGGTCCATAATAGCGGAAAGACGCCCGGATTTCGAAATATTTTCACGCCGGACTTGCTGGTGAACACTGGCGTCTGATCGGGTCGCAGCGCGGCGCGTCCGGCGTAGTAGTTCAACGCGAACAGCGCCGGGGCAAGGCGCCCGCCCTTCAGACGGTCCACTTCAAAAGGCGCCAGATTCGATGTCATACCGCCCAGGTAGGCGCGGAATTGGTCAATGCCTTCCCAGTCGCCGATATTGAATGGCACGGAATCCGTGTCTACTTCCAGGCGCACAAAGTCGGGCTGCGCGCGGAGAAAGTCGACGAGATCCCGGCTGTTGTCGAGGGCAGCCAGGAATCCGCCTGGCGCCTCGCGGGGCCGGTAGTTGGCGGTGGTTGCCGTGCTGAGTTCAAACAAGACAGCAACAAAAAGCATGGTGATCGCCGCGCGCTCCGAAAGCCGCCCCGATTTCCAACCATAAAGAACGCCCGCCAGGGTGAGGGATACGATGGCCAGCACCGCGACGCGCTCGTATTCACGTGAAGCCTCGGGGCGGACGGATACGGCCGCGGCCAGAACCGGCCATGGCAGAAGTCCAAGCGCGGCGAGCGCCGGAATCCACCACCGGCCCAGCGCCGCCGTGCGCAGCGCGTCGAGGCCATACGCAGCCAGAACCGCCAGGCCGAACTGTACGATGACCAACGCCATGGCCGGAGTCCGAGCTTTTTCAACCATTGGCACAAGTAAATACGCAAGGCCGTGGAAGACGGAATATCCGCCGAATGCGAACAGCAGTCCGCAGGCGCAGATGATTCCGAACATTCGCACTTGCGGCGACGCGAAGGTGAGCGTAAAGCCCGCCACCGCAAGCGAGAGCACGGCCAGCCCGACGAACGCGTCCTGCGCAGTGATGTTGGGGAGTACGAATCCGAGCAGGCCCAGCGGTGGAAGTGAATTCTGCTGATGCACGGAGTACGGGACCGCCTGTCCCCAAAAGACGGGATTTTGCGAACCGACCCAGCGGATTGACCGCACGCCATACTCATATGCGGGCAGCGTCTGAAACGCGCTGACCAGAGCCGTGAAGAGCGCGAACAGGCTTGCTGGCGCGAGCGCGCGCAAACGCCTTCGCCAGATCTCGATGGCCCACAGTCCCGCCATCATCAGGGCGGTGAACGTAGGAATCTGGTGATGGCCGCTCAGAAACGATACGCCGAGAAAGGCGCCCGACAAGGCGGCGCTGACAAGCGGGCGCTCGCCGCGCAGCGAGCGCAGAAAATACAGCATGACGAGCGGAATCCAGATGGCGCCATTGAGCATCTGGGGCCAGCCCAGCGATCCGATCACGCCAGCCAGAGCGAACACGATTCCGCTCAGGATCGATGCCGCGCGACTCAGCCGGAGATCGCGGCACAGCAGATAGCAGAACGCTGCGCCGAGAAAATGCGTCAGGATGTAATACAGGTTCATCCACAGCAAGTGGATGTGGCCGTTCTTGAAGGGCGCGAGGAACAGCGGCCAGTTCAGGGGGTACGCGGCGCCCGGCTGCATCTGCCCAAGCAGCGGCTGGCCTGCCCAGACATGCGGGTCCCAGAGCGGAAACTCGCCATGGCGCCAGGCCAAAGCCTGAGCCTGGTACCATGGCAGCACCTGGAAGGCCATGTCCGGCTGGTCCAGCCAGGTGTACTGCGTGGTGAGGAGTTTCCAGAAGAAGCCGGTGACGATCACCAGGAGAACGAGAAGCCCGGAGCAGTGGCGCATCTCAGGGCTGCGTCATCTCGATGGTGACCTGGCCTTGCTCATCGACGACCGTGTAAACCGGGTCCGCGTTCGGTCCGAGGATGAGAGGCCGCTCCGATCGCGTTGCGCCCCAGGAATCGTGGTAAATGCGCTCGATAGGCCTTTTCTGCGCGCCGTCGCTGAGCGTTTGCGCGTGCTCATTCAGCTGCCCGCCGGAGCAGGGAGCGCCCGTTGCCATCGGGCGGCCAAACTGCATTCCGCCAAACGTCATGCGGAAACGGGCGCCGGCAGACTGCACGGAGCGGCCGGAAACCGATCCGCCGCTCTGGGCCCAGCTCACGGCCAGCCCGGAGGCGGCGATCATGAGACAGCGCTGGAGAGTCATCGAGAGGGCCTAGGCGGTATCTTACGACGCGATTTCGCCGCGCGCTAGCTTGTGTCCTGAGCGGCGTCTGACTGCGAGCGCTTGAGTTCCTGCATGACGCCGGCCACCAGTTCCTTGGCGCCGTCCAGCAGCGCCGCGATCATCTGGATATCCATCGCCGGCCGGCCCGGCTGACGCGCGCTCTGGCAATACACGCCGTGCTGGCCAACGAGCACCAGCGCATCGGTCAGCATGTCGAGCGAGACCGCGAGACGGGCGCGTTCGGGACCCATCATGAATTCATAGCGTTCAATTTCTTCCCGGCGGTCGTCATAAATAGACATTCACCTCGATTTGGACACAGCAGCCGGAGCGGAATCAAGAGCGGCCCTCTGATGCATCCAACCGGGTATGAACGAACTGTTCCGGCAATTTGCGACATGGAGCTCGGAAGCGCTCGGCTCGGCGCCGGCATTTCTTATCGCGATCGCGGCGCTTCTGGTATGGGCAATCACGGGACCCGTGTTCCGGTACTCCGAAGCGTGGCAGCTCATCGTGAATACGGGGACGAACATTGTCACCCTGCTGATGGTTTTTCTGATTCAATACAGCCAGAACCGCGATACGAAGGTGGTGAAACTGAAGCTGGACGAGCTCATCAAGTCCAGCCGCGCGGCGCGGAACAAAATGATCGACCTCGACCGGCTGAGCGATGAGCAGCTGCTTGCGCTGGAGGCGGAATACAAGCGTCTGGTCGCGAAGGAATCGGGTCGGGATAAAGTATCGTAGCACGATATAAAAGCGTGATACGATATGAAGGTGGCCGCCGATCTGGAAGTCTCTGAATACCGCGCTCTTGCGGAGTTTCGCGCCCGGCTGCGGCGTTTTTTGCAATTCAGCGAGCGCGCGGCGCGCGAGGCTGGAATCGAGCCCCAGCAGCACCAGCTGCTGCTGGCCATCAAGGGCCTGCCTGAGGACGCCCGGCCAACCATCCGCGAGCTGGCCGGGAGGATGCTGCTGAAGCATCACAGTACGGTCGAACTGATCAACCGGCTGGAGCGTCGCGGGGCGGTGGCGCGGACGCAGAGTCAGGATGATGCGCGCGAAGTTCTGATCCGGCTCACGCGCACTGGAGACGCGATTTTGCGGCGTTTGACCCTCGCGCACCGCCAGGAACTCGAGACCACCGGGCCGGAGCTGGCTCGCGCGCTCAAGGCAGCGATTCGCAAAAGCCGCCCATCCCGGAAAGCCGCATGAGCTCGTGGATTGCACGTATCCGAGAGTCGTTTGCCAGCGACGAGCTGGCTAGGGCGGACAAGCTCGGAGATTTCACAACAACTTTGCGAGTGATTCCGATCTCCGGTCTGGCGCTGCTGATTGGCGTCGTCGCTTCGTTTGTCGCGCTTGGGCTGCTGCGGCTGATCGGCCTGTTCACGAACCTGTTTTATTTTCAGCGCTGGAGTTCGGCGCTCGTCTCGCCCGACGGAAATCAGCTCGGGTACTGGGCGGTTCTGGTTCCGGTCGTGGGCGCGCTCATCATCGGCTTGATGGCGCGATATGGATCAGAGCGCATCCGCGGACACGGCATCCCGGAAGCGATTGAATCGATTCTGATCAACGGAAGCCGCGTGGAGCCGCGGCTCGCCATTCTGAAACCGTTGTCGTCTGCGATCTCCATCGGTTCTGGCGGGCCGTTCGGCGCCGAAGGCCCGATTATTATGACGGGCGGCGCATTCGGATCGATGATCGCGCAGTTTTTCCATCTCACCAGCGCCGAACGCAAGACGCTGCTTGTCGCCGGCGCCGCGGCGGGAATGTCGGCCACGTTTGCCGCGCCGGTCTCGGCCGTTCTGCTCGCCGTCGAGCTGTTGCTGTTTGAATGGAAGCCGCGCAGCATGATCCCGGTCGCGCTGGCCAGCGCAATGGCGGGCGCAGTGCGGCGCTATATCATCGGGCTGGGACCGCTATTTCCGGCGCCGCCGCATCCGGTGTTCATCGGGCCGGAGGGGCTGCTGGGATGCGTCATCGCGGGTCTGCTGGCTGGCGCTCTATCGGCGCTTCTCACGGCGGCCGTGTACGGCGCCGAGGACGCGTTTTACCACTTGCCGATTCACTGGATGTGGTGGCCGGCCATCGGCGGGCTGGTCATCGGCGTTGGCGGAATCATTTTCCCGCAGGCCCTGGGCGTTGGCTACGACACCATCGCCCAGCTTGTCCAGGGTCGCATCACCACCAGCGTGATCGCCGGCATTCTGATCGTGAAGTCGATCATTTGGGCTGTGGCCCTTGGGTCGGGGACGTCGGGCGGCGTGCTGGCGCCGCTGCTCATGATGGGAGGTGCGCTGGGCGGAATCGAAGCGATGTTTTTGCCCAATGAGGGGGCCGGTTTCTGGTCGCTGGTCAGCATGGGCGCGATCCTCGGCGGCACCATGCGGTCGCCCTTCACGGGAATTATCTTTTCCATCGAACTGACGCACGATCTCAATGTCATGCTGCCGCTGCTGGTGGCGTCAGTCATCGCGCACGCCTTTACGGTGCTGACGCTGAAGCGGTCGATACTGACCGAAAAGGTCGCGCGCCGCGGATTCCATCTCAGCCGCGAGTACGCAGTCGACCCGCTCGAAATTCAATTTGTGCGCGAAGTAATGCGCACCAATGTCGTCGCCTTTCCCGCCGAAAATCAGTTTGATGACATCGTGACGCAGTTCCGCCGCGACCACGGTCCCAGGGGTCAGCATCTGTATCCGGTCGTGGATCGCGACCGGAGGCTTATCGGCGTGATCACGCGCAAGCATGTCCTGAAGCTTGCAGACGAAGGCGGACGCGGAGGTCTCACGATGGCCGAACTCGCGCGCAAGGATCCGGTGGTGGCCTACGAGGATGAGCCTCTGCGGGCCGTCGTCTACCGGATGGCCGAAACCGGCGTCACGCGAATGCCCGTTGTGGAGCGGGGTCTGGATGGCCGCATTCGAGGGATGGTCTCACTCGAGGATCTGCTGAGGGCGCGAACCAGAAATCTCAGCGAGGAGCGGGCGCGGGAGCGCGTCCTGCGAATTCGCTTGCCCTTTCAACGCAGGCCCGGCGCTCCGACTGTGGCTGGCGGTCCCGCTGTCAGCCGGCGATAGCTGTTGTTGATCACGGCAACGGGGAGGCCGGAAGTTTATTTGCGAAACAGAAACTTGATCGTTTGCACGCTGGGCACCTTCTTTCCGTCGATCGTGGCTGGCTGAAAACGCCACCGCTCCGCGGCGTTCACCGCGGCGCGTTCAATGTGCTGGTATAGGCCGGTCAGCTTTTGAATCGGATCGGCGCGGATGACGCGGCCGGACGCATCGATGTGAAGCCTCACCTCGACTTCCACATCGTTCACCAGGACAGAGCGGATGGCCGGTTCAAGGCGCGGCGTGATCTGAGATATGACGATGGGCCCGGTGTACTGGCGCGGGGTGGACGGCGGCGCCGGAGATGGGCCGGCGGCGCGCTGAGCCACAGGCGCCCGGTTGAGCCCCGGAGAGGCGGGTTGCTCCGCCAGCTTCTGGCCGGGCGGACTCTGCGCTGGCGGAGCAGGGATCTCCAGGCGCGTTTGGGCGATCTGAAACGCGGGCGCCGCGACCAGCAAGGGCGAGGGGGGCGAATCCAAAATGATTGTACGCTCCACGGGTTTTGCAGCCTGTTGTGGTGGAGGCTGGAACGCGCGGGCGCTCACCGCCTGCTGCGGCTGCAATGCAGGAGACTCCGACGGTCGTGGCGCGGAACTCGCCGGTGCGTAGGAATGCAGTTCAGGCGGCGAAGTCGAGGAAACCGGCGGCTGGTCCCGGTACGCGCGCGCGGTGTTCTTGTCGCGCAGGCGCGATTCGGATCCAGAGGAACCCGCCAACGGCGTCCCGCCAAGAACAAGCACGGAATCCGACCAGCGACGGCCGCCGGGATCCACCAGCTCGATGCGAAAGCGCAGACGCTCGGAATTTGTCCGGTAGAAAATCTTGCTCTTGCGGACGTCGTCCGCTGCAAGCGGAATAATTTCAGATGGCAAATCCCCGTCGGTGACGATCAGCTGCCCCCCGACGGCGCTTGCGGCAGCCCCGTTCCAACTCACCATCAATCCGCCGGGGGCGCGGTTCACGCCAAGATCGAGGCCTTGACCCGCCGATGCGGCTGCCGGCGCGGTCGAGCCGTCCGCATGCGCCAGATCGCTGCGAAGCAGGAGGCGTCCGCCGCTCCACCAATACGCGGCCGCTGCACCGGCCAACAGCGCACTTAAACCGGCCGCAGCCGACAAAATGATATGCCGCCCGTTTCGCGTTGAAGCAAGCTCTAAAGGAGCGGAAGGCGTCGGCGCGGCAGGCCGCAGAGGCCCCAGCGCAGCCTCATCGAACTCGAAGCGTTTTGTGGGCGTATTGCGGAATTCCATGCCATCGGAATGAATCAACCCTGCGAGCACGCGTCCGTCAGCCGTCGGCGAGAGCAGCAGCGCCACGGCTGCTGGATTTGAGAACTCGCGCGCAAGCGGAGCTTCATGAGGCCGCATTCTCAGATCCGTATCGCCTTGAGTTCGAAAATACCCGATGGCGTGCGCCCTGTGCGCCTCCCGGAAATTGCGGACCTGTTCGAGGGACGGGGCGTAATCGCGGTCCGGCGCGTCTGCGGAGGGCAGCGCCGCGAAATCCGATATGTCCAGCACAAGCGCTCCGCTCGCATTTTCCGTCGCAGTTCCGAGCAGCACGCCCCCGATCTCGTTGCCCGATCGGGAGCTTGCCGCGCGCAACACGGTTCGCTTTAACCGGGCTACCATATCGGCCCGAAAACGAACGTGTACTGCGCCGCAGAATACGGAGCGGCGTTCGGCGGTCTCCCCTGACGCATGCATCGCCGTATACAACTCCTTGTGTGAGTCCTATTCTTTGAATGCCGACGTTCGAAAATCAAGGACCAAAACCGGCTGACAGTATCAGTACTGGCAGTACTTTCCTCTTCCGCCGGGCGCGAAACCGTGCGGCAATGTAGCCGGCAGACGTGGACGGTATCGCTCAGAGAAATAATGAAACGATACGTTTCAGAACTTCACGCGCGGATATTTGGCTTTCATCCACTCCACGAAAGTGTCGGGTGCGGCCATGGTGGACAAACGCCCCTGGCGGACCAGCGCCCAGTCGTTGAACTGGTTCGACTGCTTGATCTCGGCGAGGGTCACAGGCGGATCGAGACGGCGCGCGAATTCGAGATCGACGATCGCGGACTTCGGGTTCTTGGGGTCGTCGCGCGGCTCGGATCGTACAATAGCCAACCCGACAATGGCGGATTCTCCGCCGCTGTGATAGATAAAGACCCGATCACCCGGTTTCATCTCGCGGATTGTCCTCACGGCCTGCGGGTTCGTTACGCCATCCCAAGTCGTGCGATGTTCGTTTTCGAGATCGTTGATGGAGTATGTTTCCGGATCGGTTTTGGCGAGGAAATATCGCGCTGGCATGAGGCGATCATAACAGGGCGAAGCGGATCCGCTCTTCAGAGGTACTGTTACTCATACAGGCGCCATTTTCATCGAAATCACGGTTTGGTTGCGAAATAGGCAGTATACTCGCTAAATGCCGCCGACAAAACTATTGTTCGTTGCTGTTGCGGGAGTCTTTCTGGTGGTTTCGCTGCCAACACAGGCCAACGTGGTTAATCCTGGCCAAACGGTTTCTCCGGAAGTGTTCACCCTTGACTCGGAGCCTCCACTGCTCGGCGGGATTTCGGGCACGTTCAGTATAGGCGCCGGACAAGTAACAGGCCGCTGGCAGCAGGTGGTATTGGTGGACCCTCTCGGCGTCACCTGCGCCGGCTGTCTCGACTTCGCGTTTCAGTTGAGCAACGACCCCACTTCGCTCTATCCCATTTTCGCCGTCAACGTTTCGCGGTATTTCGGCGTGATTACTAATGTTGGCTATCTCGGAGACGAGGGCGACACCGTTCCTGTTTCTGTATCGCGAGGCGCCGGCGGCGGCGGCATTGGATTTTCGTTTGCCACGGCGGCCGCCGACATCTTCCCGGGCTATACTTCCCCGTGGTTGGTCGTGGCTACAAACGCGACTGCCTACGACAGTGGAGGTTTCGCCAATATCCCTGCTTACAACTTCACGAACCAGACGAATATCACAACCCAGATTAACGGGCTTTTTGAACCATCCAGCCAGGCGGCTCCGGAGCCCTCTGCCGTAACGCTGATCGGCCTGGGGGGTTGTGGCGTGTTGATGTTCCGCATGTTCCGCTTCATCCACGCTAGGAAATTGTTCTGACGCCCGTTCCGGAGCAGATCGGGCGCCAGGTATAGAGGCGGATCAGCCTTCATATCCGCCTTTTGTCATCCAAGCCGCCACCTCTGTCTTGTGCGGTTTGATATGCTCTATCTACTCATGAACAAGGAACTGGCGGAGATCGATTTTCAACGCTTCTGGAGGCGCCTGCAACAACTCGGACTAAACGCATATGAGGCGCGCTCATATCTGGTGCTTGTGGGCCACCCACGGTTCAAGGCCCTGGAACTCGCGGCGCGTGCGCATGTGCCTCGTCAAAAGATTTATGAAGTGCTAGACAGCTTGGTAGAAAAAGGTTTCGCTCAAGTAGTTCAGGAGAAGACGAAGCTTTTCTCCGCGGTAGAGCCAAGCCTGGCGATACCCAGTTACCTCGAACGACGAGCGCAATCTCTTCAGCAGGAGTTAACCGATCAGGCCCGGCTGGCAGGCGGTCTGGTCGAAGACCTGATGAGCGCCTACTCGGAGGGACAGGGCGGCCGCGGAACGCTCGACTTCCTTCGCATCGTGAGCGAGCCGACTCAAATCGCCGCTCAATACCGCCGGATGCTCGGCGAGGTGGAGCGAGAATATCTGGAGTTCTCCCGTCCGCCCTATGCCGTGGATCCGCTCGACGAGCAACTCGTCAAGCAGGCGCGAATGCGCGGCGTGAGTTGCAGGCTGCTGTTTGAATCGGGCACGCTCGATGCTCCGCATCTTCAACGTCTGGGTGAGTATATTGCGGCAGGGGTGCAGGTGCGGGAGCTGGGCAAGCTGCCGATGAAGCTCGCGCTGTTTGATAACGCCCGTGGGATGATTGCGCTTCTCGATCCCGTGATTACGAAGCCGACGTGGACCTCTGTGATTTTCGATCACGCCGGGCTGGCTGAAGCGATGAACGGATTATTCGAGGACTACTGGAGGCGCGCTGAAGGCCACCGCGTTGCGGGCGCGTAGGCGCGCGAGCTCCTCCTGAAGCCCCGCAGGCGACTCGAATAATACGGCGGACATTCCGAAATCGAGCGCGCCGCGCACATTTTCCGGCCGGTCATCCACGAACAACGCTTCCGCTGGCGCCACGACAAGCTTTCGCGCGCAGTCGCTGTAAATGGCAGGATCAGGCTTGACCGCGCGCACCTCGTAGGAGAATGTGTGGCAATCAAAGTCGCTGAGCAGGCTCATTTTTGCGCGTAAGTGCTCGCCAAGATCGGGCGGCAGGTTAGAAAGCACGGCCGTTCGGTAACCGGCCTGTCGCACGCGCCGCGCCCACTCGACCATGCGTGCGTCGAGTCTCAGCCAGAGGCCGATATCCAGTCGCCGGAAATCGGCGATCTGACCTGCGTCGTAGCGCTGCCCCAGTCTTTCGCCGATCTGCGTCCAGTATTGTCTGGGCTCCAGATCGCCTCGATCATAGGCAAGCCGCGTTGACCAGTAGGCCTGGAGAAAACGGTCGCGCGGAGCGCCGCACCGCGCGGCGAGCTCATCCACCTGCTCGGTGGTCGGGTGGAAGCACAACACTCCGCCGTAGTCGAAAATGACGGCCCTGATTTGCATGGAAGGCGTGAGGAGCTAACGGGCGCCGTCTGTCATCTGCGGTTCCCGCCGCGTGCGGATCTCCCGGATCGCGTAGATCCTGCGGCCCTGGCTTTCAAAATACGTACGCATGAGAACCTCGCCGATTAACCCGGTGCAGAACATCATGATTCCGCCCAGCAGCATGAGCGCGCCGGCCACCATCAACGGACCGTGTTCATCGACGATATCGTGACCATACAAGATTTTGTGCGCTGCCAGATAACACAAAACCGCTCCTCCGATGCCGGTGCCGATCAACCCCAGCGAGCCAAAGAAATGCATCGGACGCGTGAAGTAGCGCAGCAGGAACTTGATCGTCAGGATATCGAACAGCACGTGAAACGTGCGTCCCAGTCCGTAATGCGAGGCGCCATTTGGCCGCGGCGTGTTCCGGATCGGAACCTCGGCGATGCGAGCGCCGTAGAAGCTTGCGAGGGCAGGGATGAACCGATGCAGCTCTCCGTAAAGATTGATATCTTTCAGAACCTCGGCGCGATACGCCTTGAAGGTAGTTCCGAAATCGCGCAGCTTGACTCCAGACGCCTTCGCCATCAACCAGTTTGCGATTCGCGATGGGATTTTGCGGGTGATTGCGTTATCGATACGGTTTTTACGCCAGCCGCTGGCGATGTCGTAGCCTTCTTCAATCTTGGCGAGAAGCGCGGGAATGTCTTCCGGGTCGTGCTGAAGATCGCCGTCCAGCGAAACGATGATTTGCCCCTGGGCCTCGTCGAACCCGGCGGAAAGCGCGGCGGTTTGACCAAAATTTCGGCGCAGACGGATGACCTTCAGACGGTGATCCGTTTCCACGAGATTTGCCAGAAGATCAAAACTGCGATCGGTGGATGCGTCATCGACGAAGATGATCTCGTAGGGCTTGCTCAGAGAATCGAGCACGCTCGTCAACCGATCATAAAGAGGCAATATAGCAGGCTCTTCATTGTGGATCGGGATGACGATTGAAAGCATTTTAAAGCTCTCATTTTACAGCAACGGAGCCGCTTCAGCCGCCCCACGAAGTATGCTGCCCTTCCGGCTCTGGCAGATCGGAATCGTACAAAGCTCGAAAAAATCCCATCTCTCGCCGCGGCTCTCTGACTAAGATGGAGATTTATGAGCCGTTGCTGGAGCGCATATGAAGGGTTGAGCGTGGGCGTCTGGAAGCTGGAATCGTTCCTGGGCGAACGGGATGAGATTGCATTTTTCACGGCGAAAGACGCCAGGCGCGAGGCGTCGGCGCTGGTGACGCTGGTCGATGCCAGCGCGCCCGGGGCGTCCGCCCGAGCCGCAAGCTGGCGAGAGGCGGCGAGGCTGTCGCATCCGGCGTTGCTTGCGGTCCATGACCTTGGTGAAGCGGAGCTTGACGGCGCGGCCGTCGCTTACGCGGCGCTCGATCTTCCGCACGACGATTTGAGCGAAGCCGTTACGCGGCGCGTGCTCACTGCGGACGAGGCGCGGTCGACATTTGCGCCGGTCGCGCGCGCGCTCGAGTATCTGCATGCTCGCGGATTACGGCACAATGCTGTCAGGCCGGAAAACATTTTTCTGGTCGGAGATACAGTCAAGCTCGGAATCGACTCCCTCACGCCGGCGCACGGCGGCGCAGAATCCGATTTGCGGCAGTTTGGCGGCACGCTGGCGTATGCGATGACAGGCGTGGATGTCCAGTTCTGTAAGAGCGATATAACAGCCGGATTGCCGCCGCCATTCAATGAAATTGCGGCCGGTTGTTTGAACGAGGCGTCCAATCCGAATTGGAATGCAAGGCGCATCGCTGACGTTCTTGGGGGCCAGTCCGATACGCTTCCGCCAGGCCAGCCGGGCGCATCTGAAGCTGAGAGCCGGCCAATGCGGCGGCGCTTCAGTCCTGTCATCATCGGCGCGATTGCTATTGGAGTGATTGCGGCGTACCTGTTTTCCGGCAGGCATTCGCAGCCGCCGGCCGCACAACGGGCGCGCACGCAACCCTCGCCGCCAGCAACGACCCCTACGCTGCAGGTGGAAAAGCCCAACCCGGCGCGCGTCGCTGCTCAGGGGGCCAGAGGCGCGCCGCCAGTGTATCGGGAGGCGTCGCCGCCGGTCGAGACGGCCGAAGCGGACCGGCTTATGGACCGGCCCGCGGCGGCTCGTGCATCTGAGCCGGCGGGTCCGAAAGGATCCTGGGCCGTCATCGCAGCCACATACAGCAGCTTCGGCGCCGCCGCAAAACGCGCCGACGCTTTGCGGAAGCTTTCGCCGCAATTGCGCCCGCACGTCTTCCCGCGCGAAGGCCAGGGAAGGCGATATTATGTCGTGCTGGGCTCCAGCCTGACGCAGAATGCAGCGCAGCGCCTCCGCGCGCTGGCGACCTCGCTTGGCGCTCCGAAGGACACCTACGTGACCAAACTCGATGAAAGCTGATCCGCGGTTCTTTGCTCTGATCGCGTGCGCCGCTGCTTCTCTGAGCCGCCCCGCATCGGCTCAACCTGATCTGCGCGGGGTCATCGACATACATGTACACTGCGATCCCGACAGCCTGCCACGATCAATTGACGCCATCGACCTGGCGCGTCTCGCGAAGCAGCGGGGCATGCGCGGGCTGGTGCTCAAGAGTCACTACGAGCCGACGGCTTCGCTGGCCTATATCGTGCGGAAAGAAGCGCCGGGCATCGAGGTGTTCGGCGGCATCGATCTGAACCGGTCTGTGGGCGGCGTGAACGCGGAAGCCGTCGAACGGATGGTTCGCATCAAAGGCGGCTGGGGACGCGTGGTCTGGATGCCGACTTTCGACGCCCAAAACCAAGTCCTATACTCCAAGGAGAGCCGTCCGTTTGTCGCGGTGTCGAGAAACGGCCAATTGCTGCCTGAAGTCAAGCAGGTGATCGCGCTTGCCGCAAAACACCGCCTCCTGCTCGAGACCGGGCATTCCTCCGCGGAGGAATGCCTCATGATCATTCGTGAGGCTCGCAAGCAAGGGGTGCAGCACATAGTGGTGACCCATGCGATGCTCGCGCCCGTGCGCATGACCATTGCCGAGATGCGGCGGGCCGCCGCCGAGGGCGCCTATATCGAGTTCGTTTATAACGGCCTGATCGGTCCAAACAAGATGTTTGAACCAGCCGATTACGCCAAAGCCATCCGTGCGATCGGGCCGAAGTCGTGCATTCTTTCGAGCGATCTGGGCCAGGCCGGAAACCCGCTGCATCCGGACGGTTTGGCCGAGTTTTTCGCAGCGCTCGCAAAACAAGGAATATCGAGCTCCGATATCGAGCTGATGTCAAAAACCAATCCCGCACGGGCGCTCGGGCTCTCCCCGTAGTATTCCGCCGTCGTGACGCCGGAATGCGCGTAGAACTTATCACGCTGGCGGTTTGCTGCACGCTTGCGGCCCAGGATCCGCTGCAGCGCGAGCGTGACCGCATGGTCGCCGATCAGATTGAGGCCCGCGGCGTGCGCGACGGCGGAGTGCTGCGGGCCATGCGAGCCGTGCCCCGTCACCTTTTTGTTCCGCCTGCAGTGGCCAAGCTCGCCTATGAAGACCATCCGCTCCCGATTGGGCATGAGCAGACCATCTCGCAGCCTTACATCGTTGCTTTGATGACGGAACTGCTTGATGTGAAGCGGGACTCCATCGTTCTGGAAATCGGAACGGGTTCCGGCTATCAGGCCGCTGTCCTCTCCTTGCTGGCGCGAGAGGTTTATACGATTGAACTGATCCCCGAGCTCGCCCACAGCGCGGCGCAACGCCTGCGGGAGCTGGGTTATTCAAATGTTGTCGTCAAGACGGGCGACGGTTACGCCGGGTGGCCAGAAAAGGCGCCCTTTGACCGCATCATCCTTACCGCCGCCCCGCCGGAGATTCCGCACACGCTCATTGATCAACTGAAACGCGGCGGAAAGCTTGTGGCCCCTGTCGGGCGCTCCTCCCAGACGCTGGTTCTGCTGTCGAAGCGCCGCGACGGAACGGTCGAGCGAAAGTCAGTGCTCCCGGTTGCCTTCGTGCCAATGCGCCCAGCCCGATAGACGTCCGCTGGCCCCAGGCTAGCGTTGTCCCGCGGCAAACGCGGCCTTGCGGCGCCCCGCCATTTCCCGGCCGATGGCTTCCTGTGTCTCCATGCTCAGCACCCGTTGGGCGACGGGAAAGACGCGCTCGTCTTCCAGTGCGATATGAGCGGCGTACATGGTCGAAAGCTTCTCCAGAAAGCTGAGCAACTGTTCTGCGGCATCCTTTGGCAGTCGCCCGTTTCTCAACCACGCTTCTCCAAGCTGGTTCACTTCCCGGTGCAGCCGGTCCGCACGGACATGGTCCGTTTCGAGCTTCTCAATTTCCGCGAGGACGGCCTCGACCTCCGCCCCGCCGGCAGCCCGCAGTCGGGGAAAGAGCGAGAGCTCTTCGTCGGCAGTATGTTTGGGCGCGGAGTCGCGGAAGTATTGGAGCGCTCCGGAGAGGGCCAGCCGCTGCTGCTGCGTTAATTCGCCGCCGCGGGCCGTGGACGCCACCGTTTTCATGGTCTCCAGAAATCGTTCAATGCGGCGGTGACAGTCTGTCATAAGTGCGATCGGCTGGCCGAAATGATGAGTTTCCTGGCCAATCTGTACAGGCATTCGCTTCCATTGTCTCATTCCGGCCCTTCTTTCGTGGAATTGAGAGGCGTTCGCGGCATTAGGCGGCGCAACCGGCCGAGCGCGTGCTTTGAATGGTTCTTTACAGAGCGCATATGTTAGGGCATAATCCCGTAAGTTCATTTGAATTCGCCGGCAGGCGTCGAGGAGGGCAAGCATGGTTTGGAAGCGCTCCAGGTGGAGTGGACTGGCATTCATGGCGCTGTTAGGCGCGGAACTCGCGGCGCAGACCGTAACGGAGACTACCGCTATCCCGACCGGATCGGCGTCTCTCGGCGTACTGGCGCTCAGCGCGGCGGCCGCTCCTGCGCCGAATCAGCCCGCACGAGGACGCCTCATGCCGAAGCCCGGACGGCCTCGCGGGGCGGCCCCG
>Ga0209581_1002450_pt1 | contig 17769 bp, 17 predicted proteins | sample Coa_R2_FD_187160 | JGI IMG/M metagenome (GOLD analysis project Ga0209581, IMG submission 187160) | Surface soil microbial communities from Centralia Pennsylvania, which are recovering from an underground coalmine fire - Coalmine... | ecosystem: Environmental > Terrestrial > Soil > Unclassified ...
CAATCTGTTCCTTGAACTTCTGGCTCTCCGCTTGAAGTTGCAGGACCAGCTGCTTGGCGTTCGCCAGGTCCACGCGCGAATTCTCCAGGCCGATGACGTAGGCGCCGACGAGCGCCGCCAATAGCAGGAGGATGGTCAGGAGGCGGCGCTGGCGCGTCCTGAGCCAGGCGCCGAATCCGGAACGCGGCCGGCCGTCGCGGTCGGATCGTGGCGTCTCGCTCACCCTGGAACCCCCTGCCGAAGACGTGTCATCGCGCGTGCGCCGCCTCGCCGTTTACGGTTTCGGTTTTGCTTCGTTGTCGCCGGTCGCCGACTTGCTCGGACGCAAGGCCTCGCGCAGCCGCGACAACAGCGTCTCGACGTCGATGTCGAGCGGCGCGACCATGCCCGACTTGACCGAGGGCGGGATGTCGCTCGCCTTCTTCTCGGACTCAGACTGCGCCGCGGTCGCGGCGCTCACGTCCGCGGGCGCAGGCGGCACCGTCGAGGTGCGCTGGTCGGGCCCCTTCAAGCTGCCGGTCGGCGCGCTGCCGCCGGTCGCCGGGCGGGCGGCGGGCGGCGGCGCCGGATTGTCGATATTGCCGAGAATGATCGGCAGGCCGTCTTTGCCGCTGCCGATGACCACGATCTTGGAATTCGGCGACTGCGCCAGCGCCAGCGTCGCCTCGATGCCGCGCCAGCGCAGGTAGGAATCCGAAATACCCTGGCTCACCGTCTTCTGGAAGGCGGCGATGCCGTTGGCCTCGACCTGCTTGCGCTTGGCCTCCTCGACCTCGCGTTCGACGCGGTATTTGAATTCCTGGATCTGATAGAACTGCTCGGTCTGCCGGTTGATGGCGGCGACGATAGCCGGCGGCAATTCGATGCCGAGCACCGGGGTGTCGAGGATCTGGATCGAGTTCTGCAGGAAGTCGTTGTAGTGCTTGGGGTCGGGCTGCTCCATGGCGGCCGGCTGCACCAGCGTATTGAGGTGATCGCCCAGCTTGTTCTGCGCGCTGCTGCGGATCTTCTCCTGGATTTCCTCGCGCGAGGTGTAGACCTGCTGCGCCGTGTACTGGGAAATGACCTGGCGCGTTTCGCTGCCGATCTCGGGCCCGACCACGGTGTCGAGGAAACCGGGGCCGATGAACTTGTGCAGCACGCCGATCGAATTGTGCAGCAACTGGTAGCGGATGCTGACCGTGACCGTGACGTTGACGCCGTCCTTGGAGATGGCGTTGTAGGTCTGGTTGGTCGATTGCAGGCGCAGGTCGTAGAGATAGAGCTTGTCCCAGGGCCAGATGATGTGCAGGCCCTCCTCGCGCAGCTCGCGCGGGTCGAGGATGGTGCCGCGGCCGACGAAGCACCAGCAGTACAGGTCGTAGCCGTTGAACCGCTTCCACAGCACGCCGACCATGCCGCTCGGCACGGTGATGACGACATAGGGGAACAGCACGGTGGCTGCGAGCATCGACACCAAGAGCGCCACGGAAAAGCTCGGCAGATGACGCCCGATGAACCGCCACCAGCCGCGCTTGCGCGGCGGCGGCACGTCATCGAGGAACTCCGAATACGTCATCGACCCTACTCCACCGGACGCTGCCGCCCGCCTCAACTGATCACACGCTGCTCTACAATCCGACCCTCGTCCATCTTAATACGGCGCGCGGGCAAGTGTAGCTCGTCGAGATAGCGGTCATCGTGGGTGATGACCACGACCGTGGTGCCGGCCCGCATCAGATCGGGCAGCAGTTCATCGTAGAATTTGCGCCGGAATTCGGGATCCTGCTCGGCGGTCCACTCGTCGAGCAGCAGGATCGGCCGCTTCTCGAGCAGGCTGACGATGAGCGCGAGACGCCGCCGCTGGCCGCCCGACAGATCGAGCGTGCGAAACTCGCCGTTGACGACGCCGGTCTTGTCCTCGAGGCGGAACTGCGCGAGCAGCCGGTTGACCTCGCCGCTGTCCGGGTCGGGAATGCCGTAGAGCTTCCGGAACAGGTGGTAGTCGAAGAAAATTCCCGAGATCAGCCCGCGATAGGCGTCGCGCGTGTGGTCGTTGATGCGCATGCCGTCGAGCGTGATGTCGCCGGAGTCGGGCGGATATAGCCCCGACAGCACGCGCAGGAAGGTCGACTTGCCCGAGCCGTTGCCGCCGGTGATGAAGACGAGCTCGCCGGCCTTGAGGTCGAAGTCGATCGGCCCGATCTGGAAGGTGGTGGTGGAGAACCTGTCGGTGTAGCGGAACCTGATATTGCGCATTTCGATGTGGTCGAAGCGCTTGGGCACCGCGATCGCGGCCTTCTCCTCGGTCGAAACCAGGCCCTGCAACGCGGCGTCGAGCTGCTCCATGCGGTCGGCGGCGGCGTTGGCGTTCATCAGGATCGGAATCGCCTGCACCATGCCGAAAACGGCGCCCACGACATAGAGGAGCGCGGTCGTCACCTTGGTGATGGAGGCGCCGGCGCCCAGCGCGCTGAACTGCGGGGCGACGAACACCACGGCGCCGAGCAGGATGTACATGTAGCTCTGCGCCGAGACGATCTGCTTGAAGGTCTCGGCCTGGGCATGGATCTTGATGTTGGCGGCGCTGCGCGAGACGTCGAAGGCGTCGTCGTAGAGCGCCTTGCTGCGCTCGGCGTTGAGCCTCACCTCCTTGAAGCCGTCGAGGAAGTCGCCGACGCGGTCGAACAGCCGGCGCTCCTGCTCGGCGGCGCGCGAGCGCTCCTCGGCGAGGCGCCGGCTGCGAAAGTGGAAAATCGTTCCGGTGAAGGTGACGATGACCACGCTCAGCGCAAAGGCCGCGAACGACAGATAGGCGACGTAGACCGCCACGAAAAAGATCAGCACCGGCGCCTGGATGGAGAAGCTGAGCATATTGCTCGCCTGCGTCAGCACGGCGGCGTCGCTGGTGATAGCGCTGACGATGCGGGCGCGGCCGATGCGTTCGACCGACAGCAGTTCGGAACGCCGCACGTGGTCGAGCAGGCGCACGCGAATGCGGTGGATGATCGCCTCGATCTCGGCGGTGATGGTGGTGGTGACGTAGACCTGCGTTTTCAGGAACAGGATCAGCGCGATCACGAACAGCGAGACCGCCCAGAAGTTGGTCTTTTCGCCCTGGTCGGCGCCGGCCGCGCCGGCGTTGATGGCGGCGAGCACCGCGGCGTTGCTGACGCCGCCCAGCGCCGACATGAACACCACCTTGCGCAGCGAGGTGTGCATGTCCCGGGTGACAAGCTGGATGAAGGACATAGGTGTAACGCCGCCCCGTCTACATATCCTTGCGGCGCCGCCGCCGGCCCGACTGAGGATACGCTGGCCGCGCCCGATAGAACAACCGTTCTAGGTGCGGCGATGCCATTCCATGCGGCGCGAGGGGCCTGTGAGCAACAGTATCGGCAGGACCACCAGGGGGGTGGTTGCCAGCGCGAGCAGAAAGGTTCCGAAGAATCCCATGCGGCGTTCGATGCCGCAAAGGCCGGTGAGGGCGCAGAAAACGATGTAGACGGAGGATTCGAGCATGGGCTCGCTGCGTCACCCTCGTGCTGTCGCGCCTTCGGGGAGTGAGTGCGCTCCCCGATCGCCGGGCAAACGCCCGTGGGTCCCTTACGAGCTGCTCGTCGACGGCTTCGTGCGGGAGTCCCACATTTCCTTCTGGGCGCGCACGAATTCGCGATAGTCCGGCGGATTGAAGTCGAGCAGCGTGCCGCCCGTTTCGAAATGCTGGATGAAGGCCTTGCCGATGGCGTAGGTCGCGCCGGCCGACAGCGTCGGCATCACGAAGCCGGCGGCGAGCGTTCCGATCACCGGCACGAATTTGAGCGTGCTGGCGGCGCCGATGCCGCTGGTCGAGGGGATCATCGAGCCGGCGAGGCTCAGGATGATGGCCTTGCCGCTGTTGTCGGAGAACGACACATTATAGATCTGCGACAGGCGGCGAACCATTTGCAGCTGAAGACCGCCGACGGCGAAGACGTCGACCACCGGCATCGGGATCAGGCCGGCAACGCCCGACCAGATGGCGAAACGGTTGACCAGCCGGTTGGCAAATTCCTTGCGCTCCTCCGGCGTCATATCGCTCCCGGCCATGGCGTCGGTGTCAGAGCTGGCAGATGATTTCGTTGCCATAGCGAATCCTTTCTCGTTCCCCCGGATGGGCCCACCACGTGACTCTCGCCGATGCCAAGTCGTTCGGCGGCTTCATCCGCGTGAGCCGTTTGACTCTGCAAAGCCTAACATGAGGGGGTGGCCCTGCCAAGCGCCGGGCCCGGCGTCATAATTTTCGACGGCGGGTTCGCGCGGGCGCCGGCGGCCGCCGTCCGTTGTGGCTCGCTGCTCGCCATGCCAAGATAACCGCCTCTTGGCATTGCGGCTTGCGGAGGCGGACGATGCGGCAGACTGGATCGCGCAAGACGGGGCCGGCGCCACGGCGCGCCTGGACGTCGCCCGCCGTGACGGCGGTGGGCGCGCTGGCCGACGCAAAATCGCCCGGCCGCGGACGCGTGCCGCAGCCGCAACCTCCGGCAGCGCCCGCAACCAAGCTCGGCTTCTCCTTCGAAATGGCGTTTCCGCTGTCCGCCCGCTTCGAATAGACCGGCACGCGGGGGTGGCGTGCGATGAAACCCGCTACGATTCGGCGCGTCTATCTCCGTGAGGCGGCCGTTGCGCTGCTGCTGGCGCGGCTTGGCCTGCGCCTTCTGTCCCTCCGCCGCATTTTCGCCTGGGCCGGCCGGCCGCCGCGCCGCATCCGCCGCTTCGCCGCCGACGAGGCGGACTGGATCGCCTGGGCGGTCGATACGCTCGGCGCCCGGATGAACCTGCCCGGCTTGCCGCGCGCTCTGGCAACGCATGCCATGCTGCGGCGCCACGGCATCGCCAGCAGGCTTTGCCTCGGCTTCGGTCAGGACGGGCACGGGCTAACCCCGCAGGCCTGGGTCGAAGTCGGCGGCGACGGCATCGCCGGCGCGCCGGACACGGTCACGCGGCTCGCCGCATTCGGCCGGACGCCGTCATGAGCGGCATCGCCGGCCTGCTGCGCTTCGATGAGCGCCCGGTCGAGCGGCGCGACCTCGAGCGCGCCGCCAATGCGCTGCGCCAGCACGGCCCCGATCGCGCCGCCGTCGTCGCCGCAGGCGGCCTCGGCCTCGTCCACGTGCTGATGCGCATGACGCCGCAGGACGGCTTCGACCGCCAGCCGCTGCGCGGCGCAAGCGGCGCATTGATCACGGCCGACCTGCGCATCGACAATCGCGACGAGGTGCTCGCCCGCATCGGCATTCCGCCGGCGCAAGGCGCGGAATGGTCCGATGCACGCCTGCTGCTCGCCGCCTGGGAAAAGCTCGGCGACGCGGTCTGGCCGATGCTGCGCGGCCCCTTCGCCGCCGCGATCTGGGACCCGCGCGCCCAGGCATTGACGCTGGCGCGCGATCATCTCGGCCTCAATGTCGTCATGTGGCATCGCGGTGAGCGCTTCTTTGCCTTTGCCACCATGCCGAACGGCCTGTTCGCGCTGGCCGATGTGCCGCGCGAGCTGAGCGAGGAAAAATTCGCCGACTTTCTCGTGCTCAACCACGCCGACCACGAGACCACCATCTATCGCGGCGTGTTCCGCGTGCCGCCGGCGCACCTTCTCAAGATCGACGCCGCCGGCGCCATGAGGCGGCATCGGTTCTGGTCGCCCGCCGACGTTGCGCCGATCCGGCTCGCTTCCGACGCCGCCTATGCCGAAGGCCTGCGCGAGCGCCTCGACCGCGCGGTGCGCCGCCAGATGCGCAGCGCCTATCCGGTCGGCAGCCTGCTCAGCGGCGGGCTCGATTCATCATCCGTAGCGGTGCTCGCCGCGCGCGCGCTCGCCGAGAGCAACCGGCGCCTGCCCGCCTTCACCGGCGTGCCGCGCCGCGGCTTTGCCGGCGAGCTGCCGGCGGGCGCTTACGCCGACGAAACGCCTTTGGTCGAAGCCATCCGCAAGGCCGCGCCGACGATCGACGTCACATACGTCCACAACGATGAATGCGACGACTTCGGCGAGCTCGATCGTTTCTTCGGCGCGCTCGAAGGCCCGGTGCGCAATCCGACCAATCTCGGCTGGGTGCTGGAAGCGCTGCGGCGCGCGCGCTCGCAAGGCTGCCGCGTGCTGCTCGGCGGCCTCCACGGCAATCACACCGTGAGCTGGCACGGCTGGTCGCAGGCGGCCGGGCATCTCAAGCGCGGCCGGCTGCTCACCGTCGCGCGCCAGTGGCGGCTGTTCTACCGGCGCACCCCCTACTCGCGCTGGGTGGCGCTGCGCAAGCTGCTGATCGAGCCGCTGCTGCCCGACCGCCTGGGCGACTGGGCCTATCGCCGCCGGCATGGCGGCGGCGCGCCGTGGCAGAGCCACGCCGCGATCCGTGCCGACTTCGCCGCGGCGATGCGCGTCGGCGCACGCGGCGCCGCAGCCGGGCACGACTTTCTCGACCGCATGCGGCCCGATGACCGCGCGCGCGGCCTCGCGCAGGCCGATTACGCCGGCGACTGGCACGCCGCGGAAAAGGCGGCGACCGGCGTCGAGCTGCGCGATCCCACCGCCGACATCGACGTCGTCGCCTACTGCTTCGGCATTCCGCCCGAGCAGTACCTGGCGGAAGGCGTCGACCGCTCGCTGATCCGCCGCGCCATGTGGGGATTGCTGCCCGACGCCGTCCTCACCAACAGGCTGAGCGGTTTGCAGGCCGCCGACTGGTACGAGAAGCTCACCAGCCGGCAAAGCGAACTCGCCCGTCAGGTTGCCGAGTTGCGGGAATCGGCTTTGGCCGCGCGGATCATCGACCTGCTGCGGCTCGAGAAGGCGATTCGCAATTGGCCGGCCGGCGGCTGGTATCGCAAGGACGTGTTCCAGGAATACAACCTCGCGCTGACGCGCGGCCTCGCCGGCGGCCGCTTCCTGCGCTGGTTCGAACGGGCGAATTGATCGCTTTCGCGCGCCCCATCAGTTACCATAATACGTACGCGTCGAGCCGACCGATTGCCCGGAGGGGGTAATGCAGAGCGCAATTTTCGACATTGTCGAATTCCTGGACCGCATCGTGGAACGGGCGGCGCAGAACCTCACGATCGAAAAGCTTCTGATCCAGCTGCACCTCGACCCCAGCAACATCACCTTCGACGCGGTCTATCAACGCGTGCTCGAAGTCACGCTCGCCAACATCAATATCGCCAATTTTTGCGCGTTGATCGGCGCCGCCTTCTATGCCGGCACGTTCCTGATGCCGACGATGGTGCGTCTGCGCGTGTTCGGCATTCTCAGCTCGCTGTTCTTCATGGCCTACGGCCTCCTGGCGACCGCGATCCCGACCTTCCTGATGTATCTGCTGCTGCTGCCGATCAACACCGGCCGCCTGGTGCAGATCCTCAGGCTGGTGAAGAAGGCGCGCATCGCCGCGCAAGGCGACCTGTCGATCGACTGGCTCAAGCCCTTCATGGACACGCGCAACTACAAGCAGGGCGACGTGCTGTTTCACAAGGGCCAGAGGGCCGACGAAATGTTTCTCATCACCACCGGCAAGTTCCTGGTCAAGGAAATCGGCGTCGAGCTTCTGCCGGGCCGGCTGATGGGCGAGCTCGGTTTCCTCACGCCCAGCAACAAGCGCACGCAGACGGTGGAGTGCATCGAAGACGGCGCGGTGATGACGATCACCTACGACCGGCTGCTCGAGGTCTATTTCGAATATCCGGATTTCGGCTACTACTTCCTGCGGCTGTCGAGCGACCGCCTGCTGCAGAACATCGCGCGCCTGGAAGCGACGATCGAGGACTACAAGACCAAGCTGCAGGCGGCGACCGCGGCGCCGGCGCCGTGACTCGTGCCGGCCGCTACAGGCCGTGATCGGGAATGATCTGCCAGGCCACCAGCCGGTTCCAGATGAACAGGATCAGGACGGCGCCGACGGTGGCGCCGACGAAACCGGCGCCCTGGTGCGGCATATAGAGGCCCATCCAGTGGCCGAGAAAGGTGGCCAGGAACGCGCCGGCGACGCCGAGCACGATCGTCAGCACGAAGCCGTGCGGCTTGTTGGGGCCGGGCGTGACCAGGCGCGCGATGGTCCCGGCGACAAATCCGATGAATATGATCCAGAGAAGCACGGGCATCGGATCGACCTTCTTGCCGATTCAGCCGCAGCGTATTTTACGGTGCCGGGAAAACCGGCGCAACGTCCGGCACCTGCGCAAGCCGCGCTCACTGATAAGGTATCTGATAAATCGTCACCTTGTCGGCCACGCCGCGCAGATTGGCGACCTGGGCGGTCGGTCTCGATCCCTCCAGCATCTTGGAGACCTCCGGGTTGTCGATCACCGGCTTGGTCGCCAGGATCGCTTCCGCATCGGCAAGGCTCTGTACCCGGGCGGCAATGTTGACGGTCTGGCCGAAATAGTCGAGCCGGTCGTTGAGCGTGACGGCAAGACACGGGCCCTCGTGGATGCCGATCTTGATGACCAGGTCGTTCTTGATGTCCTGCACCGATTGGCGCATGCGCAGCGCGGCGGCGAGCGCGCGGGCGGGCGACGGGAACGTCGCCATCACGGCGTCGCCGATGGTCTTGACCACCGCGCCGGCCTCGGCGGCGACGATCTCGTTGAGGACGCGGAAGTGCGCGCGTACCAGATCGTAGGCGACCAGGTCGCCGACCCGGTCATAAAGCGCGGTGGAGCCTTTGAGGTCGGTGAACAGGAAGGTCAGGCTGGTGAGCTTGAGGCCCTGATCGACGTCGAGCGTGTCGGTGCGGAAGATGTCGCGGAAGATCTGGTTGGTCAACAGCCGCTTGGCGGTGAGGAACGGCTTTCGCCTGCCGAGCAGATGATGCAGCGCGTCGTCGGCGATCCAGATCGACGGCAGCGCGCGCATCTCGGTGCGGTTTTCCACCGACAGGCGCAACGGCCCCGGCTGCATTTCCGTCGTCACGGTCTTTCCCGTCACCTTGTTGAAGATCAGCGACAGGTTCTGGCGCTCGCGCGTCGGCTCGCCTTTGACGTCGATGAAATGAGCGGTGTGCGTGACGGGCTCGAACACGATGAGGAACTTCTCGGGCATCTGCAGCGACATTTGCGCCTTCTCGCCCGCCGCCAGTTCGATCGAATCGAGCGTGACTTCGTCCATCACCTCTTCAAATCCGGTCTCCGGCAGGTCGACGCCCGAGCCCCAGAAGATCTGGCGGAAATACTCCCAGACCGGCAGCAGCTGCGGGTCGTGCGCGGCGATGCGGCGCACGCGCGGGTTCACGGTGAAGGCGACCTCGACCATTTCGTCGAGCGTCGGCTCGTAGCCGGTCGCGCACAGCGAGCAGTCGTAGTTCTCCTTGTGCACCGATTTGAGCGTGCTGGCGGCATCGAGCACGCCGCCGCATCCGGGACACAGCACGTTCCAGGTCAATTCGAACAGCCCGAGCCGCGCCGCGTGCAAAAAGCCGCCGATGACCTTTTCCTCGTCGAGCCCGCGCTTTTGCGCGAACGTCAGCACGTTGACGCGGCACAGTTCGCGGTCGCTGCCGTTGGCGATGGCGTCCTCGATCGCCGCGACCACGGCGGGATCGGCGGCGTTGCGCAGCGATTCGAACAGCGGCTGGGTGTCGGTCACCAGCCGAATCTAGGTGAATTCCACGGAATTTAAAGGTGCCCCGCCTAGCGCAGATGACAGGCGACCAGCTGCCCCGGCTTCACCTCGCGCAAGGCCGGCACCTCCGCGCGGCAGCGCTCGACCGCATAGGGGCAGCGCGTGTGAAAATGACAGCCGGACGGCGGGTTGATCGGGCTCGGCACGTCGCCCTGCAGCACGCGTTTTGGCCGCTTCACCCGCGGGTCGGGCACCGGCACCGCCAGCAAAAGCTGTTCGGTATAAGGATGCAGGGCCTTGGTGAACAGCGTCTGCTTGTCGGTGTATTCGACGATGCGGCCGAGATACATCACCGCGATGCGGTGGCTGATGTGCTCGACCACCGCCAGATTGTGCGAGATGAAAAGATAGGCGAGCTTAAGCTCCTTCTGCAGGTCCATCATCAGATTGAGCACCTGCGCCTGGATCGAGACATCGAGCGCCGACACCGGCTCGTCGCCGACGATCAGTTTGGGCTGCAGCGCCAGCGCCCGCGCAATCCCGATGCGCTGGCGCTGGCCGCCGGAGAACTGATGCGGATAGTTGTCCATCTGAGCGCGGCGCAAGCCCACACGCTCGAACAGCGCGGCGACCTTGTCGCGGACGGCCGCGCCGCTGGCGATGCCGTGAACGCGCAACGGCTCGGCGACGATGTCGCCGGCCGACATGCGCGGGTCGAGCGAGGAGAACGGATCCTGGAAGATGATCTGCATCTGCCGGCGGTAGGGCCGCAGCGCCGACTTGTCGAGCCGGGTGATATCGCTGCCCGAAATCCTGATGGTGCCCGCGGTCGGCTCGATCAGCCGCAGCACGGTGCGCCCGACCGTCGACTTGCCGCAGCCGGATTCGCCGACCAGGCCGAGCGTCTCGCCCTCCCCGATCGTGAAGCTGACGCCGTCGACCGCGAACACCGTGCCGCCTTGGCGCTGCAGCAGGCCGCGCCGGATCGGAAAATGCTTCTTGAGGTCGCGCACCTCGAGCACGGCGTCAGCCATGGCCGTCCCCGTAAAGCTCGCGCGAGCGCCAGCACGCCGCCCAATGACCGGGCCGCTTTTCTTCGTAGCGCGGGTACTGCGCGCGGCAGCGCTCCTGCACATGCGGACAGCGCGGCGCAAAGACGCAGCCCGGCGGCAGATTGGACAGCGCCGGCACCGTGCCGGGGATTTCCTGCAGCCGCTCGACCGCGTTCGGCACCTCGCCGCGCATCGACGGCAGCCGCGGGATCGAGCCCATCAGGCCGTGGGTATAGGGATGCTGCGGCCGCGCGAACAATTCCTCGACCGGCGCCTCCTCGACCTTGCGCCCGGCATACATGACGATGACGCGCTGCGCGGTTTCCGCCACCACGCCGAGATCGTGGGTGATGAGGATGACCGCGGTGCCGAGCTTGTGCTGCAGGTCGAGGATGATGTCGAGGATCTGCGCCTGGATGGTGACGTCGAGCGCGGTGGTCGGCTCGTCGGCGATCAGCACCTTCGGATTGCAGGCCAGCGCCATGGCGATCATGGCGCGCTGGCGCATGCCACCGGAGAGCTGATGCGGGTATTCGCCGGCGCGCTGCTCGGGCTCCGGGATGCGCGCCAGGCGCAGCATGTCGACCGCCTTCTGCCAGGCCTGCCGCTTGCCGACCTTCTCGTGCAGCAGCACGGCTTCGGCGATCTGGCTGCCGATGGTCAGCACCGGATTGAGCGAGGTCATCGGCTCCTGGAAGATCATGGCGATATCCTTGCCGCGCACCGAGCGCATCGCCTCCTCGTCGAGCGCGAGCAGGTCGCGGCCCTCGAGCCTGACCGAGCCGGCGGCGATGCGGCCGGGCGGATCGGGCACCAGTCTCATGAGCGAGAGCGCGGTGATGCTCTTGCCGCAGCCGGATTCGCCGACGATCGCCAGGGTCTCGCGCGGCTTGAGCGTGAAGCCGACGCCGTCGACCGCTTTGACGACGCCGTGGCGCAGGTCGAAATAGGTGCGCAGGTCGTCGACTACGAGCAGCGGCTCGTCGGCCGCCGCCTCGGTTGCGCGCGTCTCGGCCACCATCGCCATCAATCGCGCAGCCGCGGATCGAGGATGTCGCGCAGCGCGTCGCCGAACAGATTGGTGCCGAACACGGCAAGGCTGATGGCGACGCCGGGAAAGATCACCAGCCACGGCGCGGTGCGGACGTATTCGGCCGCCGATTCCGACAGCATGCGGCCCCATGACGGGTGCGGCTCCGGCACGCCGAGGCCGAGGAAGGACAGCGAGGCTTCGGTCAGAATGGCGGCGCCGAGCTGGGCGGTGGCGATGACGATGAGCGGCGCGACCGTGTTCGGCAGCACGTGGCGCACCGCGATGCGAAACTCGCTCATGCCGACGGCGCGCGCGGCCTCGACGAAGGGCTGCTCGCGCAGCGCCAGGGTGTTGGAGCGGATGACGCGCGCGGTATAGGGAATGAGCGGGATCGAGATGGCGACGATGGTGTTGTCGAGCGCCGGCCCCAGCGCCGCCGCCATCACCAGCGCCAGCACCAGGAGCGGCACCGACTGCAGCACGTCGGTGATGCGCTGGATGATGAGGTCGACCCAGCCGCCGAGATAGCCCGAGGCAAGCCCGAGCGCCACGCCGAACAGGCTGCCGAGCAGCGTCGAGCCGAGGCCGACGGCGAGCGAGATGCGCGCGCCGTAGATGATGCGGGCAAAGATGTCGCGGCCCATCTGGTCGGTGCCCAGCGCGTGACCGGCGCCCGGCTGCAGCAGGCGCAAGCCCGGATCGGTCGCGGTCGGGCTGTAGGCCGTGATGAAGTCGGCAAAGACGGCGCAGAACACGAACACCACCATGATGGCGGCGCCGATCATGCCGAGCGGATGCGCGGCGAGATGGTAACGCAGCTTCGACCAGATGCTCTCCGGGCGCTCCGTCTTTTCCTCGGTCAGCGGGATATCGACGATCGACATGGCGGCTCTAGCTCGCGTAGCGGATGCGCGGATCGAGCACCGCGTAGAGCAGGTCGATGAGGAAATTGATCGACACCGCCACCACGGCGATGAACATCACCAGGTTCTGCACGATCGGATAGTCGCGCCAGCGGATCGCCTCCACCAGGAAGCGCGCGACGCCGGGGATATTGAACACCGTCTCGGTGACGATCAGTCCGCCCATCAGGAAGGCGGCCTCGATGCCGATGACGGTGACCACCGGCAGCATGGCGTTGCGCAGCGCGTGCTTGTAGTTGACGGTCTGGTTGGGCGCGCCCTTGGCGCGCGCGGTGCGGATGTAGTCCTGCCGCAGCACCTCCAGCATCGACGAGCGCGTCAGCCGCATCACCAGCGCCGAGGAGCGGAAGCCGACCGCCGCGGCCGGAATGCTGAACAGCAGAAGCGTGTTCCAGAAGCCCTTGGGCGGATCGGTATAGATGGGAATGGTGCCGAAAAAGGCGACGAAGGCCATCAGGATCAGAAGGCCGAGCCAGAACGAGGGCAGCGACAGCCCGCTCAGGCTGATGACGCGCAAGATGTAATCGAGCCTGGTGTTCTGCTTGACCGCGCTCAACACCCCGAGCGGCACGCCGAAAATGACGGCGAAGGCGAGCGCCAGCCCCGCGAGCTTGGCGGTGATCGGGATGCGCGGCAGGATTTCCTGGATCGCCGGCTTCTCCGAAACGTAGGAATAGCCGAGGTCGCCGTGCGCCAGCCCGTTCACCCATTCGGCATATTGCACCGGGATCGGCCGGTCGAGGCCGAGTTCCTTCTCGAGCTTGGCCTTCTCGGCGACGTCGATCATTCCCGCGGCGTTGAACACGATGTCGGCGATGTTGCCCGGCACCAGTCGCAGCATCGTGAAGATGAGCACCGAAATCCCGAACAGCGTCAGGAGCATCAGGAAGAAGCGCCTGATCAGATAGGTGCCCACTCGCTCCTCCCCTCAAGAATGGCAGCGGCGCGCGTCCCCTCGACGCGCGCCGCACATCTCCGGGCGCTTACTTGTCGATCCAGAGGTCCTCGTAGCGGTAGCCGTTGTAGGCGCTGTTGTTCATGACCGTCATGTTCTTGACGTAGGGCTTCCAGCACAGGCCGGAGCGCGCGTGCATCAGGATCGGGCGCGCCACGTCCTCCTGCAGCTTCTTGTCGATCTCCCACACCAGCTGCTTGCGCTTCTGCAAGTCGGTCTCGACCGACTGCTTGTCGAACAGCGCCTCCAGATCCTTGTTGCAGTAGTGCGTGTAGTTGCGTTCGGAACCGCAGGCGTAGTTCTCGTAGAACGCCTGGTCCGGATCGTCGATGCCATTGCCGGTCAGATTGAGGCCGACCGAGTAGTCGTTGCGCGCCACCTTGGCGAACCACTGGCTCGACTCCACCGGATCGAGCTCGGCGTCGATCCAGATGGTCTTGAGCTGGTCGATCAGCACCACCGCCGGATCGCGATAGGTGGCGAGGTTGCGAGTCGACACCTTGATCTTGAGCGGGTTGTTCGGCCCGTAGCCGAGCTTGGTCATGATGGCGCGCGCCTGCTCGCGGTCCTTCTGCACGTCGCCGTAGCCGGGGATGGTCTTGAGCATCTCGGGCGGCATGCCCCAGACGCCTTCCGGCGGCGGCAACAGCGTGCCGCCGGCGTCGCCGGCGCCCTGGAAGATGATGTCGATGAAGGCCTTGCGGTCGAGCGCCAGCGCCATCGCCTTGCGCAGTTCGATATTGTTGAACGGCGGATTCTCGCGGTTGACGATGAGGTTGGTCGAGACGTTGATCGGCGCGATCTCGCAGATCGCGGTCGGGTCCTGCTTCTTGATGTCGGCGATCAGCGCCTTGGTCATCTCGGTCGGGAAGGTCATGTCGACTTTGCCGGCGACGAAGGCCAGCACCGCGGTGGCGCGGTTGCTGATGATGGTGAACTCGATGCCGTCGAGATAGGGCAGGCCCTTCTTCCAGTAGTTCTCGTTCTTGGCGAGCTTGATCGACTCGTTCTGCTTGAACTCGACGAACTTGAACGGCCCGGTGCCGATCGGGTGCGTGCGCATCTGCGCCGGCGAGATGTGGCAGGAATAGATCGGCGTATAGCCCGAGGCCAGCATCGCGATCAGCGAGGGCTGCGGCCGCTTCAGATGCAGCGTCACCTCGTAATCGCCGTTGGTGGTGACTTCCGAGATGTTGTTGAACAGGTCCTTGCGCGGGTTCTTGCGGAACTTGGCTTCGCCCTTGCCCTGCAGCATGTCGAACGTGCATTTGACGTCCTTGGCCGTGAACGGCTGGCCGTCGTGCCATTTGACGCCCTGATGCAGCTTGAAGGTCAGCGCCAGGTTGTCGCTGCTGACGCTCCAGCTGTCCGCCAGCTCGGGCACGATGGTGCCCATCGAGTTCTGCGGCTTGTGCTGATCGTAGACGACCAGGTTGTTGTAGAGCGGCATCGCCGGCACGTTCACCGAGAAGGTCGCCTCCTCGTGGATCGACAGCGAGGGCGGCGTTTCGCGATGATAGATGTGCAGGATGCCGCCGGACTTCGGCGTCTGCGCCTGCGCGCAGCCGAGGCCGGCGATTACCGCAACGGCCGCCGTCAAAGCGGTGAGCTTTGCAGTCATGAAATCCTCCCCATTTCCCGCGCGGTCGGCCGTTCGGCCGCCGCTGCTGTTCGTTTCTTGGCGGCAACGCTAGCCGGTGTGTATGGTCCGATCAACCGGACAGAAAGCCCAATCCTGCTCGCGTCTTGCCAATAGTCCGTCTTGGCCCCACCATGACGGCAAAGGCCCTTCGTAACGGCCGGGAACACGCGTGATCGTGACAGGCGAGAGCGACCATATCGTCGCCGAGGTGGCGGCGCGGATTTTCGCGGACCTCGCCGATCCTCAGACCGTCAATCGGGCGGCGGACGGCGCCTGGAAACAGCCGCTGTGGCGGGCCCTCGCCGAGGCCGGGCTGCCGCTCGCCTGGGTTCCGGACAATCTCGGCGGCTCGGGCGCAAGCCTCGCCGACGGTTTTGCCGTGCTCGGCGCCGCCGGGCGTTTTGCGCTGGCGGCGCCGCTGGCCGAGACGCTGATGGCCGGCTGGCTGCTGTCGCGCGCAGGCCTGCCGTCGCCTGCGGGCGCGATGACCATCGCCCCTGCCCGGCCGCTCGACCGCATCACGCTCGCCGCCGACGGCACGCTTGCCGGCCGCGCGCTCGGCATTGCCTTCGCCGCCGACGCCGAACACATCGCGGTGCTTGCCGACGGCGCCAAAGGCGCGGTCGTCGCCCTCGTCGCGCGCAAGGATTGCCGGCTCGACGACGGCAAGACCCCGGCCGGCGATCCGTGCAATGCCGTGAGCTTCGACCGCGTCAAGCCGCTGCGCAGCGCCGCCGCGCCGCTCGAGCGCACGGCGCTGATGCTGATGGGCTCGACCGTGCGCAGCGTGCAGACCGCGGGCGCGCTCGAAGCGGTGCTCGCCATGAGCGTCGCCTACGCCAATGACCGCGTCGCCTTCGAGCGCCGCATCGGCAAGTTCCAGGCCGTGCAGCAGAACCTCGCACGGCTTGCCGGCGAAGTCGCCGTTGCGCTCGCCGTATCGGGCTCCGCCGCCGACACGCTGGCGCAGGGCGATCGGTTCGACGATGCCGCGTTCTTCGAAGCCACCGCCGCCAAGATCCGCTGCGCCGAGGCCGCGACCGAAGGCAGCGCCATCGCCCACCAGGTGTTTGGCGCCATCGGCTTCACCAAGGAGCACGTGCTGCACCGCTTCACCACGCGCATGCTCGCCTGGCGCGACGATTTCGGCAACGAAAGCTGGTGGGCGGCCGAACTCGGCAGGCACGTCGCCAGGCGCGGCGCCGACGAATTCTGGCCGATGGTGGCGGCGCGATGAGCACGGCCCTGCACTTCGATCAGATCCGTCTGCCCCCCGAATGCGAGGCCTTGCGGCGGGAGGTGCGCGACTTCCTCGCCGAGGAGATCGCCAAGGGCACCTTCGATCCGCATCGCCCCGGTCACGGCGACTCGCACGACCGCGCCTTTTCCAGGCGCATCGGCGCCAAGGGCTGGATCGGCATGACCTGGCCGAAAAAATACGGCGGCCACGAACGCTCCTTTCTCGAGCGTTACGTCGTCACCGAGGAATTCCGCGTCGCCAACGCGCCGGTTCGTTTACATTTCGTCGCCGACCGCCAGAGCGGGCCGATCCTGCTCAAATACGCGCCCGAGCACATCAAGATGAACATCCTGCCGCGCATCTGCCGCGGCGAATTGTGCTTCGTCATCGGCATGAGCGAGCCGGGTTCCGGCTCCGATCTGTTCGCCGCCAAGGCCAAGGCGACCAAGGTCGAGGGCGGCTGGCGCTTCAACGGCAGCAAGATCTGGACCAGCAACGCCCATGTCGCCGACTACATGATCGGCCTGTTCCGCACCTCGCCGCCGACCAAGGAGAACCGCCGCCACGGCCTCACCCAGTTCCTGATCGACATGAAGGCGCCCGGCATCACCGTCAACCCGATCTACCAGATGACCGGCCAGCACGACTTCAACGAAGTCGTGTTCGACGACGCCTTCATGCCGGACGACCACCTGCTCGGCGAAATCGACGGCGCGTGGAAGCAGGCGACCAGCGAGCTCGCCTACGAGCGCAGCGGGCCGGAGCGCTTCCTCGAAACCTTCTACGTCATGCTCGAACTGATCCGCGCGCTCGGTCCCGAACCGGACCTGCGCAGCGCCGAGGGCCTCGGCCGCCTCACCGCGCAGCTTCACGCCTTGCGCCGCATGTCGGTCTCCGTCGCCGGCATGCTGCAGGCCGGCAAGGAACCGGTGGTGGAAGGCTCGATCGTCAAGGACCTCGGCACCATCTGGGAGCAGAAGCTGCCGCATCGCGTGCGCGAGCTGACCGCCTTCCTCGCGCCCGAGATCGGCAACCGCGCCACGCTCGAGGAACAGCTCGCCTTCGCCACCACGGTCGCACCCAAGCTCACCATCCAGGGCGGCACCACGGAAATCCTGCGCGGCATCATCGCCCGAGGACTGGGGCTGCGCTGATGCCCGACATTGGCAAAATGCTGTGGCCGAAATCGGTCGCCGTGGTCGGCGCCTCCTCCGATCTTCACGGTCTGCGCGGGCTCATCCTCGAAATCATGCTCAGCCACCCCTATGCGGGCCGGATTTATCCGGTGAGCCGCAGCGCAGGCGAAGTGCAGGGCCTCAAGGCCTATCCGTCGGTCGACGCCCTGCCCGAGCCGGTCGACCT
>Ga0209581_1002452_pt1 | contig 17762 bp, 15 predicted proteins | sample Coa_R2_FD_187160 | JGI IMG/M metagenome (GOLD analysis project Ga0209581, IMG submission 187160) | Surface soil microbial communities from Centralia Pennsylvania, which are recovering from an underground coalmine fire - Coalmine... | ecosystem: Environmental > Terrestrial > Soil > Unclassified ...
CCTGATTTAAACCCTGTTACCCACGCGGTCAGCAATTATGCTGTCGGCTCCTTTGGCTTGCTTATGACCTCGGCCTTCTTTATGCTGGCTATGAGCGAGTTTGCTTTAGCTCAGGGGCTTGTGTGCGGCCTTGCGCGCACTCGAAAAGCTATCGTCAGTGTTTTTCTGTTGCGCCTGGCGGCAGCAGGCCTGATCGTGACAGGCCTTTTTCATAGCGATGTGGATGTGCCGCGTCCACCCGCTTCGCCTGGCGCCTTCGTCCACTGGACTGGCGCCGGTATCTCCTTCCTGAGCCTGATGATCGCCATATTTCTCCTCTCAAGTTGCTTCAGGCATGATACACGCTGGCAGGCGATTTCTCGCCTCTCGTCTATCTGGGGGGCCGCTATTGTACTGGCGCTGGCAGTGTATGGCATGCTGGCAATTGTCGGTTGGACAGGCATCGGCGAGCGTATTTACATTGCGAGCAGCGTGCTGTGGCTCCTGTTTATGTCTTTGCGGCTGCGCAGCATCACCCTCGCTTAGAAGGCAAAAGTACCGGTGCAATGACATGCCAGAATCGAATGTGCCATTCTTACGCAGCTATGGTACAATAGGGGCTGGTCGAATTTGAGGAGAATTTCAGAGGATAGGTGAGATGCTTATATTTCGTCTGGCTAGCAGGTGGTATGTATGGATGAGCGCAGGCGCGTAGAAGTTGTGGAGGCAGCGCGCCAGTTGCTGGCCCGCTTTCAGACGGAACAGCCGCAATGGACGGATGACCGCACTCCCGTTGATGAACTGGTGGCCTGGTACGGCCTGGATGTAGAGACCTTCCACCCGGACGATCATCCGAAAGGAACGTATGGCTTCCTTGAACGCGGCGAACCTCTGATCTGGCTCTGTCGCGGCCTGCCTGAAACCTTCCGCCGCTTTACGCTTGCCCACGAACTGGGACATGCCGTCCTGCACCAGGAATCCACCCATGTTCCTTATGATCTCCCTGAGCTTTCTCCCGACGACCCGTGCCAGCAACCGGACGTGCTGGAAGAGGTGATGGTGCCGACCGCGCAGGAGTACATGGAGGAGGCGCTGGGCATCGGCATGCAGTATGACCCGCGCAGCGAACGCGAACTGGAGGCCAATCTCTTCGCGGCTGAACTGCTCATGCCCCTGGAACGAGTGCGCGCTCTCTACCTCGTTGAGCAGATTCCCCCTCATCAGCTTGCCGCGACCTTCGATGTTTCCGATGCCGCCCTGCTCAACCGCCTTGCCGTTTTGCTGAACGAAGCACGTGAGACAGGGGAGCGAGCCAATCAGCGCGAATATCAGGAGAAGCCGGAAGAGCGGCAATCTATACCTGCAAAGGCAAAGCAATATGATGCCTATCAGCAGGCGGCTATCGAGGCTTCCACACCTGCGTTGATCGTCGCCGGGCCGGGCAGCGGCAAAACCAGCACGCTGGTCGGGCGCACGGAATACCTGGTGCGCAGCCTCGGCGTGCCGCCGGAACAGATTCTAGCATTGACCTTCTCACGGAAGGCGGCGCAGGAGATGCGCGAACGCTTGCAGGCTGCCCTTGGCGAAAGGGAGCGCGTCCCCACTGTCAGCACCTTCCACGCCTTCTGCGCCGATGTCCTGCGCATGTATGGCAGCCTGTCTGGCCTGCGCCCCAACTTCGCCCTCGTCGATGAGACCGATGGCTATTTCCTGTTGCGCCAGCAGGCCCGTTCCATGCGCTTGCAGCACTATCGCAACCTTTCCTATCCAGACCTCTACTTCCCCGCCCTGCTCAAAGCGATTTCGCGCGCCAGAGACGAACTCGTTTCTCCGGAGCAATATCGTGTCCTGGCGGAGGCGATGCTGAAGCAGGCGAAGGATGATGAAGCGCAGCAGAAGGCCGAAAAAGCTCTGGAAGTGGCTTCCGTTTACGCGCTGTATGAAGCGGCTCTGCAAGAGCGCGGAGACACCGACTTCGGTGGCCTGATTATGCTGACGGTGCGCCTCTTTACCGAATTTCCAGAGGTGCTGCACGAACAGCAGAAAAAATACCGGCACATTCTGGTAGACGAGTTCCAGGACATCAACCGGGCCAGCGGTATTTTGCTGCGGCACCTGGCGGGAGAAGAGCGGCGCGTCTGGGTCGTAGGTGACGCCAACCAGGCCATTTACGGCTTTCGAGGAGCTTCACCCGCCAACATTGCCAGCTTCGAGCAGGATTATCCGGGCGCGGTTATCCTGCCGCTCAGTCACAACTACCGCTCGCGGCCCGATATCGTGAGCCTGGCGGAATCGTTTCGCTACCGGCAACTCGAACTGGGGCAGGAGGTCGAGCCGGTGAGAAATCAACCGGCGCGGCTGACGGCGCCCGAAACGTATGTGACGGTGGCGAAGGCCGATGACGAGGCCAGCGAACTGGCGGGCCTGCTGGCGGATATACAACACAAACTCGCGACCGGCTACAGCTATCAGGATATCGTAGTGCTGTGCCGCACGCGCTCGCACGCGCGCAAGATCATGCGCGCCCTCGCGCTGGCCGGGCTGCCCGTCATCGAAACCGGCGGCATGCTGGGGCAGGAGCATATCAAAGATATTCTCTCCATCGTCTTACTGCTGGCCGAGAGCAGCGGCATGGGCATCCTGCGCGCCGCTCGTTTGCGCGAGCATCCACTGAGCCAGGAAGACATCGAGGCCCTTTTGCTGGCCGCCCGTGAGGCGCAGTGCAGCCTCTACAGCCTGATGGTGCGCGGAGAAATTCCGTCTGCTTTGAGCGTGCAGGGACAGCACTCTTTCGCTCGCCTCTCCGCCATTGTGCGCAACTTGCACCATACCACCAGCGTCTGGTCGCTGCTGGCGCACTATCTCTTCATCGAAACCTCGCTTATCCGCGACCTGCTCTCTTCATCGGCGAGCAAGTTGCGACAGAGCCTGCTGGCCGATTACGCCAATCTGCTCGCGCTGGCCCGCCGTTATGACCAGCAGCAGGCCGAGCGCATAGTGCGAGCAACGCAGGAAATGCAGGAAACAGGGGAAGGGCAGGAGGACGACGACAATCAACCGGCGGTAAAGGAGCAGGCAAAGGGATTTCTGGATTATCTGAGCGTTCTTTTAATGTTGCACCAGGATGGCGGCAACCGGCAGCAGGGCGAGAGCAACGGCGAGGAGACGCCAGATGTGATTCGTGTGATGACGGTTCACGCCAGCAAGGGGCTGGAATTTCCCGTCGTCTACCTGCCGGGGCTGGTGCAGCAGCGTTTCCCCATCCGGCGACAGGGCAGCCTGGTGGCCGCGCCCGATGGTATGCTTCCGCCGGGCAGTGAGGGCGAGGCTGCACACGACAGCGGAGAAGCCTGCCTGTTCTACGTTGGCGTCACCCGCGCCCGCGACGCTCTGGTGCTGAGCTACAGCACGCGCTACGGCAAGCGCAACTACAAACGCTCTCCCTATATCGACGCGCTGCTGGCCGGGCTGCCGGAGGAACGCATCATGCAGCTGGAATGGCGCAGCCGCGACGAATATCGCTATCTGGCCGCCGCCGCCGATGACCTGATTCCCGCCTCGCAACCCGGCGAGAGCTTTGTCCAGATGATGCAGCCCGCCACACTGACCGTGACAGATATCGAAACCTACCAGCGTTGTCCGCGCCAGTATGCCTATAGCAGCGTCTACCGCTTCCAGCGTGAGGCTGGCGCTTATGCCCTCTTCTGGCGTGCCACGCAGAAAACGGTGGAGGCGCTGCAAAACGGAGACATAGGGACGCAATCGGTTATTTCCCCGGAGCCGCTGAGCCTGCCTGAACCCGTCGCCTCGGTTCAGCAGGAGGCGCACGACCTCTATACCCGCCACTGGCAGGAACTGGGCGGCCATCTCACTCCCTTCGCCTCGTTCTACGAGCAGCACGGCCACGAAGTCGTTGATATGCTGCTGCATAAGCTGGCGACCGGCAAGGGCGAGCAGTGGGGCGAGCGGCAGAGCTATAGCGTCGATATCGATGGCCGCACGGTGCTTGTGCCGGTAGATAGGGTTGAGGCTGCGCAGGAGCAGGCTGAGGAGAAAAAGCCGGTACGCTTTGTGCGTACAGGTTTCCGCAAGCGCAAGGAGAAACCGGCGGCTGAAACGCGCGAGCTGCTTTACGCAAAGGCCCTGCGCCAGCACCATCCTGGCCAGCCGCTGGAGTTACATTTCCACAACCTGAGTACGGGCGAGACGGTGCCTATCACCCTGACAGAGAAAAAAGAGCAGAAGCTTTACCAGGAACTGGTAGAACTGATTCTGGGCATGGAACGCCACGAATACCCGATTAACCCTGACCCCTTCCGCTGTCCATCCTGCCCATATTTTTTAATATGTCCGGCCTAGTTGGCAACGTGCAGAGGGGGTCATCCGTAAGATATAATAGGAGCATCAGTTGTCATTGTTCTTCATGTTCATTCGCATTTTTCCGAATAATGCATGTCGAGACCCAGAAAGCAGGTAATTGGCATGGGTATACCGCTAGCCAGAACACACTGGCTGCTCAATAATAATAACTCGCCGCAAAGGCAACAGCTTGACCCTGGCCGCAATGGGCGTTCCGGCCCTGGCGGGCAGTCGCCGCAGAATCGCCCGTCGATGCTCAATCGCTGGCTGTTAATCATCTTTGTCGTGATGATCGGCGTCTACCTCTACCAGTACTTTAGCGCGAGCAGTAGCAGCTCTAGCGCGCCACAGCGCGACCAGTTAACCTATACACAGTTCTACGATCAGATTAACGCGGGCAACATCAAGGACGCGACCTTTAACGGGCAGATCGATATCACCGGCGATTTTCGCCAGCCGGTCAACGGCTACTCGCAGTATCACGTCTATCAGTTGCCCAATGGCGATAACCAGTTGCCGCAGTTGCTCATCTCCAAAGGGGCGACGGTGGTCTACCAGGCCCCGCAGGACAACAGCCTGTTCGTCAATCTCCTGATCGCCTTTTTGCCCTGGGTGTTTCTGATCGGCGCGTTCGTCTTCTTCAGTCGAAGAGCCGCACAGGGCCAGCAGGGCATCTTCAGCTTTGGCAAAAGCCGGGCGAAGCTGATCCTGGAAGACCGGCCCAGCACGACCTTCGCTGATGTGGCGGGCGTGGACGAGGCGAAGTATGAATTGCAGGAGGTGGTGGAGTTCCTGAAGACGCCGGGCAAATTCCAGCGGCTGGGCGGCAAGATTCCGCGCGGCGTGCTGCTGGTCGGCCCTCCGGGAACCGGCAAGACGCTGTTAGCGCGCGCCGTCGCCGGGGAAGCGGGCGTCCCCTTCTTCTCGATGAGCGGCTCCGAGTTTGTCGAAGTGCTGGTCGGCGTGGGCGCCAGCCGCGTGCGCGACCTGTTCGAGCAGGCCAAGAAAGCCGCGCCCAGCATCATCTTCATCGATGAAATCGATGCCGTCGGTCGCCAGCGCGGCTCCAGCATCAACAGCAACGACGAACGCGAGCAGACGCTCAACCAGTTGCTCGTCGAAATGGACGGCTTTGACACTCGCCAGGCCGTTGTGGTGATTGCCGCCACCAACCGACCAGACGGCCTCGATCAGGCCCTGCTGCGCCCCGGTCGCTTCGACCGCCGCGTCACCGTTGACCGGCCCGACTGGAATGGTCGCCTGGCCATTCTGAAAATTCATGCTCGCAGCGTTCCTCTGGCCAGCGATGTTGATCTGCTGGCCATTGCGCGCGCCACGCCCGGCATGGTCGGCGCCGATCTTGCCAACCTTGTCAACGAGGCCGCCCTGCTTGCCGCGCGCCGCAACCTGGATAAAGTCACGCAGCGTTGCTTTAACGAGGCGCTGGACAAGATTCTCCTGGGAGCCGAGCGCCCTCTGGTGCTGAGTGAAGCTGACCTCAACGTCGTCGCCTATCACGAAGGCGGCCATGCTCTGGTTGGCCTGCTGCAAGAGTTCTCCGACCCGGTAACGAAGGTCACGATTGTGCCGCGCGGGCAGGCGCTGGGCGTCACCATGTCTACCCCGCTCGATGATCGCTACAACTACTCCAAAGAGTACCTGCTGGCGCAGATCGTCTACGCGCTGGGTGGGCGCGCGGCAGAGCAGGTCGCCATCGGCCAGATTACGACGGGCGCGGAGAACGATCTGCAGCGCGTCACCGCCATTGCACGCCAGATGGTCATGCGCTGGGGCATGAGCGAGCGCCTGGGTACTATCTCCTACAGCGAGCGACAAAGCCCGTTTCTTAAAACGGATGATTCGGCTGCCCCCTCCGATTACAGTGAGGAGACGGCAGAAGTGATCGACGATGAGGTGGATCGCATCGTGCGCTCCTGTTACCAGCAGGCGCTTGACCTGCTGACCACCTATCGCCCGACGCTGGATCGTATTGCCCGCGAGCTGCGCATTCACGAAACCATTGATGCGCAGCAATTACAGCAGATTCTGGAGGAGACCGGCGCGCCCATCGTGCCAAAGCAGGAACTCTCCAAAAGCGTTCCACGCTCCATTGCTCCTCCACCCCCGGCCTCGCCCATGCCGGAGACCAATAGTTAGCGTAAAAAGCTTCCCGTGGGAGGACGTCGCAGGCCTGCCGCAAAGAACAGCGTGCAGGCCTGCGGGCGGTTGCTGGCGACTGGCCTGTGGCGCTGTTCTTTTTGATTCTCTTCGTAATTATTCCTCCTGCTCAAAGAAGCTGCGCAGGTCAGGGTAGTCTTGCATGATGCTGTCGGCGAGTTCGGGCGAGATGGTCATGAAGGAGCCTTTCGCCTCGGCCAGGATGACGTTTTCATCATCAGCCAGGGTGAGGACGCCGGAAGCCAGCATGAGGCGGCGGCGCTCGCTATCGAGCTGTGCGCGCACGCGCAGCAAGGGGCCATAGGGGACATTGCGGCGATAGCGCACTTCCAGCCGCCCGGTCATCGTCCATTCTGGCTGACTGCTCAGCAGCGACGTGCGCCCTAACGCCTCGTCAAGCAGGGCGGCGACAATACCGCCATGAATGATGCCGGGGAAGCCCTGGTGTTCCTCTCGCGGCTGAAAATCGGCCACAATCGTCTCGCCTTCCTGCCGGAAAACGAGGTGCAGCCCATACGGGTTGCGCTGCCCGCAGACAAAACAACGCTGGTAATCGCTCGTATCATTCAATTTCATCTTGTTTGCTATCCTGTGGTGTTCTCCGTCTCGACGGGAAGAGTTTTCTGTGATTTGAATGTACCATATCGCAAGAGAATAGACAACAACAGAGCCAGCTCAGCGTACTGAGCGGCTCTGTTGTTTCCGTCCTGAGAGTGGGGGTATGAGTCATTTGCTAGGCATGGACGAGCGCCCGGAAGCGGAAGGCGCGAATGATCCACAGGATGCCGAGGATAATGGCGTAGACGCCGATCACCCAGACGAGGCCAAGCGCGGCAGCTACCGGGCGGAAGAGCAGGATCGCGGCAAACAGCAGCGAGAGCACCCCGGCGATAATCAGCAGGATTTCGCGCCCGGCGGGCTGGTGATAGGCAAAGGCCACCACAAAATCGAAGATGCCCGTCAGAATCGCCCAGATAGCGATCAGATCGAGCAGGATCAGCGCGGTGATGCCGGGCCAGAAGAAGGTGATGATGCCGATGATAATGCCGATCAGCCCACCGACCAGCAACCAGCCCCAGTTATTGTGTCCGCGCTCGCCAATGGCCGCGATGACCGAGAAAATGCCATCCACCAGCGCAAAGGCGCCAAAAAGTGAGACAAGCACAATCACGGTAATACCCGGCCAGATCAAGGCCGCTATGCCGAAGAGAATCGCGATGATACCGCGAATAAGGAGCGCCCACCAGTGGCGTCCCACCGGTCTTGCCATCATTTCCATAGTTTTTTCCCTCCTTAAAAGTAGAGATGTCGGCACGATATTGCATGCTCTCATCAAGAAAGTGGTTGAGAGACGCTGTGCCGGTGCGGTTGTTTCTACTTTCTACACTGTAAAGTCCCATTTTCGGTTTCTACTCCTCCCGGTATTACAGCCAGTAGATGAGATGGTAGGAGAAAACGAGAGGGAGCGAGGGGTTTTGAGACGAATTAGACCAGCTATTCGTAATGATAACAGAGTACGTCTTACTGATACATGTACAAAAGGACAGGGTGAAAAATGGCGAATGTGATTCAGTTGAATACTTCTTCCAGCGAAGGGAAGAAAGCGCGCAAAAAGCTGGCGAAACAGGAAGCGAAGTTGATGCTCAAGGTCGAGCAGGCAAGAAAGGATGTGCAAAAGGCGCAGGACAAAGCCACAAAAGCGCAGACGCGCCTTGAAGATCGCCAGCAGCGACTGCGAGCCGTCGAGGAAAAGCTGAGCGCGCTGCGCACCTCTTCCTGGGAGCAGCAGGCAGGTACTGCTGGCAACGGGCAGGCGCAGCAGGAGGGACAGCCGCAGGCACACGCCGTCGCGACAGATAGGGAGCAGGCTCAGAGCGGGGACGAGACGAACGTGCCGAATGCTCAGGAGCCGAACCAGAATCCCGATGAGGCGGAGGATCGTGTCCTGCCGGAGACGCCGCAGCCGGCAGAATTGCCCGATCAGCATGCCTCTGTCCCGCCCGATTCGCAGCCCTACACTGTCGTTGCACAGGACGAGGCGCTGACAGATCAGGCGGAACCCTACAGTTCAACGCAGCCCTGAACTGCAGGCTATGAGGTCGCTTTCCGCCGTGTGTAGCGGTACCAGTGGCCTCTCTGCCTGCGCGGCTCCAGTATGCCGAGAGCTTTAAGCTTGAGAAAGAGGAAAAGGGCGAGGCCAAGCAAGACGCCGCCGATCAGGTAAGCGCCCAGCACATCGCTGGCCCAGTGGTCGCCCAGGTAGATGCGCGAAGGGCCAACCAGCACGACGAACAGCGCCGAAACGATCAGCAGCGCGCTACGCCACCAGTGATTCCCTCTGAAAAGGATGATGCCGAACGAGAAAAGCAGGCCCCATAAAGCTACGTAGGACATGACATGCCCGCTGGGGAAGCTCAGCCCTCTGGCATACTGAATCACGTCGACCAGCCGGGCCGTTGGGCGCGGTCGGGCCACCACAAGCTTGATGACCAGGTCCAGTAGCGCGCTCACCGCAGAAAGCCCCAAGATAAAAAGAGCTTCGAGGCGCATATCGAGGAGCCAGAAGATCAGGGCAGCCAGCGCCACAAACGCCGTCTGGACTTCCCAGTAGGTGCCAGGCACGCTGACGGCCAGCATGAGGGTTTGCAGCCAGAAGGTGTGATTCTCCTGAAACTCGCGAGTGATCGCGATATCGACGGACAGGATGGGGTGAACATGCACCCACCACGCCAGCAGTCCGAAGAGGGCCAGCACGATAGCATCGACGACCAGTAGTAATTCGCCGCGCCAGATGGCCCGATACCAGGGGACACGCGCTCGCTGCACCTCACGTTTTGCCCCCTCAACGGCCTGCTGCGCTCCCTGATGAAGCTGTTCCGAGGCTTGCCTGTCTTTCTGTTCTTTCATTTCTCACTCCGTCGGTGTTCATGACAACGTCTATTTGAGCATAGTAGTATTATCACGTTTCCGACGAGCTTGTTGTTTCCTCTCATTTCCTCGGACATGCTATGCTTTTTCGCCGATAGTGATGTAAATTTCCCAGCGAGGGCTGCGCACGCGCTCGGAACGGCGGCGCAGGCCGTGTTGTTCCAGGGGGATGTGCTGGCCAAACCAGGCATCCTGCACAACATCGGTAGTGATGCCGGTGCCAGTCTCACTGTCGTTGTAGAGGATATTGCTCTTGCGCCGCTGCTGGCTCTCACGGTTGCGCGCCATTTCATCGTTGAGGTTGTGTTCTTTGCGTGGACCAAAGACGGCGGCAGGGCCGTAGACAAGTATCTGCACGAGCATGAGGAAGGGCTGGAGCAGGCCAACGGGCAGCAGGTTCGCGCCCTCGATGACGATGAGGCGACCGCCGGGACGCAGGACGCGCGCAATTTCGGCAATGGTATCGGGATCGTAGATATATTCGGACGGGAAGGTGCTGACGACGGTATCGAAGGAGGCGTCGTTGAAGGTGAGGCTTTGCGCAGAGCCGAGTAGCACCGTTGCCTCATTGCCAACGCCGCGCCGACGCAGGGTTTCGCGCGCGGCGGCAACCATCTCTGGCGACTGCTCAACAGCGCGGCAGTGGTAGCCTGCCGCCAGCATATCGGCCAGCAGGTCGCCGAGGCCGCAGCCGAGTTCCAGCACGTCGTGGCCAACGATGCGCGGCAGTACCTGGCGCTGCCAGACTCGCCACTGCCCGGCGAAGGGAACGGTGCTGGCGAAGCGGTAGAGGTAGCGATTCTTATACAGGGTTTCAAACAGTAGTTTGCGCAGATGTGGTGTCACTGTTTTCCAGCCTCGAAGAAGATATTCAGTAAATCGCCGATGTGTTCGATGACCAGATCGGGCGTAATGGTGTCGCGCATATAGCGATCGAACTGCCCATCGCGGCTGTTGACCTGGGCGAGTACGAAGTCGTCGTCGGTGATATGCACGCCCGGCGGGGGCGCGGCTACCTCCGCGCCTGCCGCCAGTTCCGCCTGGATGAGCGCCTGGTGCAGACTGGCAGCCACGTTCGTACCGACGCCGGTGTTGGCACCGGAAGCGACGAGCTGCGCCTCGATACGCCTGCGCCAGTCGGGCTTGGGTTTCCAGATGCTGAAGATGCCCAGGCGCTGCGCCCCGACGATATCCGAGCGCAGCGAGTCGCCCACCATGACCGCCTGGTCTGCTGTGACGCACAGCGCATCGAGCGCGTGCTGGAAGATGGCGGGGTGCGGTTTGCGTATGCCCAGATCGGCGGAGATCGCCATATGACGGTACTCAAAGTGATTAAGCAGGCCGAGGGCATGCAGGTCTTCCTGGAAGAGTTTGCCGCCCCAGAGTCGGTTCGTCACTACGCCGGTCTGGAAGCCGCGTCGGCGCAGTTCTGCCAGCGTGGGAAGGACATCGTCAAAAAGCGGGCGCGAACCGGGGATGCGCACGCGCAGGGCTTCAAAGAGGGCTGCGCCGAGACTCTGGCTGATTTCGATACCCCACCCACCCAGCGCCTGCACAATGGCGAGCGCGCAGTCGGGTTCGTGCATAGGATCGAGGCGAATAGCAGCACGCACCTGCTCATTGAGCGCGTCGCGCAGGCGTTGGCCAAGTGTCTCATCATCGAGTGCGGGCAGCAAGGCGGGCGCAACGTGCTGGCGCAGGAGGATTACTGCCCTCTGGTTGGATGCGCCCTCCATACGCTGCCACACGCTGGCATCTTTGCGCGACCAGAGCGTATCGCCCAGATCGAACAGGATGCAGCGAATGGTTCGCCCGTGTAAAGCGGGTACCGGATTGTCAGGCAAACGCCCTCCCTTGTCTCAAAAAAATAGGTCAGGTAAGAAGGAAATTGCGCCTTCCCTTCTTACCCGGCTGTGCGAGTTTATCTGGTCACGATCTCTTCGCCGCGCGTCAGCACATCATCGACGAGACCATACTCAACGGCCTGGCGGGCGTCGAGGTAGTAGTTACGGTCGGAGTCCTGCATGATGCGCTCGATCGTCTGGCCCGTGTGCTTCGCCAGAATCTCATACAGGTTGCGGCGCAGGCGCAGAATTTCGCGAGCGGTGATCTCGATATCCGCCGCCTGACCTTCCGCGCCACCCAGCGGCTGGTGAATCAGCATAGTGGAGTTGGGCAGGCAGTATCGCTTGCCATGCTCACCTGCGGCCAGCAGCACCGCACCCATGCTCATCGCCATGCCCATACACACAGTCGAGACATCCGGCTGCAGCCACTGCATGGTGTCGTAGATGGCCAGGCCGGCATAGATACTGCCACCGGGCGAGTTGATATACAGGTTAATGTCCTTTGTCGCGTCCTCGCTCTGGAGGTACAACAACTGAGCCACCGTGATATTAGCGACCACGTCGTCAATCGGTGTGCCGATGAAAATGATGCGTTCCTTCAGCAGGCGAGAGAAGAGATCCCAGGATCGCTCACCGCGCGGCGTGGACTCGACCACACCGGGGACATGAATCCCATACGGTTCCAGAACTTCTCGTGTCTCTTTAATCCATTTCGGATCTTTCGGGTTAAATGCCGTCATTGTTGCTCCTTATGCATCTCAAACGATCCATTTCTTGCTCATGCTCTTCTCGCTGAACGTTCTGAAATGTACCGTCCGCAAAATTGGAATGTGCAGAGGAATCCCATACTGGAATTTGTACCGTTATGATAGCACTTCTCCGTCATAAACGCAAGGCATTTTTGCTCGATCTTGCACTCAAATCGCAAGAGTGCCAGAACCGGCGCTGCTTGCCACTGGCATGGGCCACGCCGGTTGCGGTGCTAAGGGCTATAACTCTATCTGCCCGCTGCCATTACAGGAGGAACAGGTCTGTTCGATGAAGACGAGGCCGAAGTCGCAGTTGGGGCAGGTCTCCATGTGTTCACTGCCGTCGCTTTCATAGACGAGCAGCTCCCCTGTTCCATTGCACCTGCGACAGGGGGCGCTGATGGCCAGCACGCCCATGCCACTGCATGTATCACAGACAACGGTTGGCATAGATGACCTGCCTTTCCCTGAATATATCTGGTTTCGCCTTAGCGTCTGGGATTCTGCGGGCGATAATCCAGCGCGCCGTTCATGACGATGCGAGTGACGAGGGCATTATCGGAGATGCGCGACAGGATACGCTCATCCAGCCCGGCCAACCCCTGCTTGTTGGCGGTGATGACCGTCGGATAGGCCGAGTTATAGCGGTAGTTGAGCAGCTGGAAGAGCTTTTCGTTGGCCCAGGCCGAACTCTGGTGCGCGCCCAGATCATCCAGAATCAGCACTTCGGCCTCGCGCATTTTGGCGAACCGCTGCTCGTAGGCTTCCGGCGCGCCCGGTCCGAAGGTGGCGCGCAGGTGCGCCAGCAGGTCGGGAACGACGGTGAAGAGGACGACCGCGCCGTCGCTGAGCGTCTGGTTGGCGATGGCGGCGGCCAGGTGCGTTTTGCCGCAGCCGTTGGGGCCGATCAAGACGAGCCAGCCATTGGGGGCGTGCGCGAAGCGGTATGCCTCCTGGAATGCCTCCAGCACGGACGGATGCACGCCCGGAAAACGGGTGTTGAAGTTCTTAAAGTTCTTATTATGGAACGCGCTCAGATCGGAAAGCTCGATCAACTGCTGGCGGCGTTTTTCCTTGCGTTCCGCCTCCTTGCATTCGCAGGGGATGGGCTTGCCAAAATTGGGGTGGCCGAAGGGTACGTCGACGCGCAGGTAGCCGGCCCCTTTACAGATCGGGCAGACGCTACGCGGAGCCAGCGGAGTGGGCAGTGGCATCGACGGGTAGGCCACCGCTTCGCGTTCGCGGATGACCGGCTGGCGCGGAAGGCGAGGCGCGCGAATAGGCAGTTCGCCGTTGCCGCTATTCTGCTCGCGTTCAAATTCCGCCAGTACCTGTGGGTCCAGCGGCTGCGTGCGGCGCTGGGTTCTGTAGGGTGAGGGCATCTCCTGTGTGCGCATAGATGGGGCAGGGGGATGCAGAGGCGAGGCGAAAGACCCGCGCGCGCTACGCACATTGCGCGTGAAGCGAGGGTCATAAGTATCGTGACTGTCAGGGTACTCACGATGGTCGCGCTGATCGCGGGCGTAGGGCTGCGCGTCGGCGGGGAAGCCATAATCGCTCTCGTCGGGGCGCGGATTGCTCTCGCGCTCCGGGCGGCGATAGATGGTGACCTCTTGCTCGCTGCCTTCCCAGTCACCATACTCCATGCCCATCTCTTCATCTCCCTCGCCGTCCCACTCTTCCGCCACATCTGCAGAAGTTCGCTGATAGCTGTCGCCGCGCGGATAGCCACCGCCTGGTCGGGTAACCGGCCTGTTCAGTGGATGCTCCTCGTTGGCGCGCTGGCGAGGGGCATAGCTGCCTTCCTCCAGCTGGTGGCGAGCATAACCGCCCTGACGCGGGGCTGATCCCATTGAAGGCCGCGCCTCCCCTGTTGCGCGCCGTTCGCGCTGATTCGGATTCATAGAGCCATATCCTCCCTGTCCCGTTTGTCCTGTTTGACTCTGGCGCGTACCCTGTGAAAGGCCGCGCGGAGCCGGGCCGGGTGGTTGCCCCTGACGCGGACGCTGCTCTCGCAGGGGGCGCCGGGAACCGGAAACAGGGTTTCCGCCTTGACCGGCTTCCGGGTACTGGACAGGACGCGGGTGCGTATATGTCTCTGGCAGCTGTTGTTCCTGCTCGTCAGCCGCCTGTTCAGCATTCGTGCGTTGTCTGGGAAGATAGCGGCGTTGCGGCGTTCTTCCCATGATGTCATTCAGGCGTTCCATACTTGCCTGCCTTCCGTTTCCCACCGTCGTAAAATAGCACGGATGTACTTCCAATTGCGCTTATTATACAATACCGCTTCACGAAATGCCGCCTCGATCCATTCCGCCGGATAGCGGTCGGCGGCCTCTTTGAGTTCTTCCGCGATCAAAGGTGAAAGGAGTCCGATGTTTTGTTCGTATAACACGAAGATATTGGGACGCTCTACCTGGACCTGTACTTTTCTGCCGCCGCCCGCTCGCCTCGTTGCGCCCTGCTTGCCCGCTTCCCCGTCTCCAGTCCCGGCGGCTTCGGCTGTGACCGGGGTGAGCATGGCTTCGTTGCCGTTGCTCTTGCCCTCTTCCTGCCCGTTTTCCTGTTCCTGGCTGAGCAGGCGAACAGGCACCATCTCGCCTCCTTGCAGTTCGTTGACAACCTTGCGACTGCGCGGCGTGTTAAAGAAATACCAGGCAATCACCTCCGCCTCGTCTCTACCCTCGCTGACGAGGCGCAGGTTGATGCGCAGCAGGGTGCCGCGCGCTACTGCCAGCTCTAGCCCCTGACGCAGCCGCTCCTCCGGCGGGCGCGGATCGCCCTGCCGCCTGAGGCTGCGCAGGAGTACAGGATCGGCCTGTAACTCGCGGTCGCTGGCGCAGCGCGGGTTGCCCTGTTTTTGTGCCAGTAGCCAGAAGAGGTGCAGCGTGACCTTGAGTTCGGCGCTGTCCTCGATTTCTGGCAGCAGGGCCGTGAAGAAGACTTCCGGCACCGGCACATAGGGGTTTTTCCCCGATGGAAAACCAGTAAAACCTGTCATAACGATCAATCCATAGACATCACATAAGAAAGTGATTATTCCGCGGGCGGATTGAGTTCCAGGTCGCGGAACCGGGTCTGGTTAGCCTGAAAATAGAGGCTGACTTCGCCAATCGGTCCATTCCTGTGCTTGGCTACGATAATGTCGGCAATGTTCTTCCGTTCCGACTCCGGGTTATACACATCCTCGCGATAAATAAACATGACGAGATCTGAGTCTTGCTCCAGACTGTTATGAACCAGGAGATCGCCTGCAACAAAGTTGTGTAAACCCTCTACTGTGAGATCATAAACCTCCTCTTCCCCGTTGGATTCGATGGAAATGATCTCATCCCAGTACACGTCGCTTTGTGCAAGCTTTGTTAATTGCTCAGATTGAACAATTTGTGCCAGTGGGGCGGCACGTCCACGACTTAGATTTTGTTTATAGAGACCTGTACTCATCGTGGCTTGCGTGGGGCCGGGAAGGCGGCATGGCAGAGCAATACGCATATCTGGAGTGAGTTCATCTAGCCGCTTCCAACCATAAATGGTGAGAAATTTATGATTGGCGCTGGCGCGAATAGTACGGCCCAGGCGTGTGGTCATCCGATAGACTGGCTTGCGACCGGTGGCAAAGGCATTGGTGACGGTGCGCGGCTCAAGTTGCCACGTCTCGGTGTTGAGCGCCAGCACCTGAAAACCGCTCTGGCCTGCTAACTGCTCTATGGGGCGATAGATGCCTTTATCGGGCAGGTAGATGGGCGTGTCGCCGGTCAGGCAGCCACTTTCGCGTAGATCTGATAACTGCGGCACCTTCGACTGCCTGCTCTCCACCGCGCGTGATAGCTGGGCCAGGGCGAGAACAGGAATATCGAGTTCGCGGGCCAGCGCCTTGAGGCTGCGGCTGACCTCTGAAATTTCCTGCACGCGGTTCTCGTTGCGTTTGTTGCCGATGGTGGCCTGCATCAACTGGAGATAATCGACGATGATAAGGTCGATATGGTGCTGGGCATGCAGACGGCGAGCCTTGCTGCGCATCTCAACGGTGGAGATGCCTGCTGTATCATCGATCCAGATGTTGGCCTCGGAAAGCGTTCCCATTGAGTAGACGATGCGGTCCCACTCGTCGTCCTCAATCCATCCGGTACGCAGACGGTGCTGGTCGATGCCCGCGTCCATCGAAAGCAACCGTTGCACCAGTTGCTCCTTGCTCATCTCAAGACTGAAGATGGCGATGGATTGCCGGTACTTGACGGCGGCGTTATGAGCGAGACTAAGGGAAAGGCTAGTTTTGCCCACGGCAGGTCGAGCTGCTAAAATAATCAAATCGGATTTTTGCAGGCCGCCCGTCAAACGGTCGAGGTCGGTGAAGCCGGTGGGGACGCCGACGATGGTGCCGCGCCGCTCGTGCAGATGGTCGAGCTTGTCCATGTATTCGGAGAGAATGTCGCGCAGTTGCGAGAAATCGGAGCGGGCATGCTTCTGGCTGATGCTGAAAATCAATTGTTCAGCACGATCCAGGGCCACATCGGCATCGCCCTCTTCATAGGCGATGGCGGCGATCTGCCCGGCGGCGTGAATCAGGCGGCGCAGGATCGAGGTGCGCTCGACGATACGCCCGTAGTATTCGACGTTGCCGCTGGTGGGAACCTGGTTGATGAGTGAGGTAATATAGCTCGCTCCCCCCACCTCTTCCAGCCTGTTACGCCGTTCCAGTTCATCACAGATCGTAATGAAGTCCGCCGGTTCGTGTTGCTCGTACAGGTGCAGGATGACTTCGTAGATGCTGCGATGGGCGTCACGATAGAAGTCATCGGGGTGCAGGAAATCCGCGACCTGCACGATGGCTTCAGGATCGATGATGATGCTCCCCAGCACACCGCACTCCGCCTCAATGTTTTGCGGCAAAAGTTTTTCCACGTTTCGTCTCCCGTTTGCCTGTCTCTCTGGCGAGATTATAGCACATTGGTTCGAGTTTTTGGGCGCAAGCAAGCGCCATTATCTCCACATGCGTTGTGTTTCTCGCGTTCGCCCGGCGTTCTCTTGCTGTTCTCCCGATGTCTCCCGAAATGGTTGCTTCACCAGTGTAGCCAATCTTGCCGATAAAATCAATCGAGGGATTGAAATGGGCCATGTGGATATGTGGATATCTTCTGGAAGTTCGAGCCTATCCATGCGCGTAAGAGCGGCTTTACATGACATAATACTGACTTTTCCCCCGGTTTTCCACCGTTTTCCAGGAGTTATCCCCACTTATCCACGAACTTATCCACATACATATCCACAGAAATTCCTGTGCCTTCGGGCTATTGCTCCTGATGAAGAAGATGGGATGGCGGGAAAGAAGTCCTACTCTGTGCCAGACCCGGTTTCCTGTATCCAAATTTTTGCGATTTTCCAAAAACTCACAGAAAACCTCTTGACAAGGCGCAAACGTAGTGGTATTATCTCCATGCGCTTGAGAGAGACGCAGGCGCGCCAGATGCGGATGCATCGGGAGGAACTTGAACAACTGAAGAGTGGTAAGGAACCAAAAGGAACAATTGACCCTGTCAAAGTGACCAGACCTGTCATTTCACAGTATACAGGGACCTCCGTGGAGAGGTTCTTCACATAACTGAATGGCGAGTTTGATCCTGGCTCAGGATAAACGCTGGCGGCGTGCCTAACACATGCAAGTCGAACGTCCTCTCTTGCTTCGGCGAGAGAGGGAGTGGCGCACGGGTGAGTAACACGTGGGAAC
>Ga0209581_1002456_pt1 | contig 17734 bp, 11 predicted proteins | sample Coa_R2_FD_187160 | JGI IMG/M metagenome (GOLD analysis project Ga0209581, IMG submission 187160) | Surface soil microbial communities from Centralia Pennsylvania, which are recovering from an underground coalmine fire - Coalmine... | ecosystem: Environmental > Terrestrial > Soil > Unclassified ...
CTGGTTGGAGGCGAGGGTATCTCATCGCGCTCTCTCTCCTGCTGGTATTGCTCACCTCGTGTAGCTTCCCCGGCGTGGCTTCCACAACACAGCAGTTGCCGGTTGTCAAGACGACGCCAACGCAGGAGCCGCTGCCGCCGATCCGCTTTCCGCAGGATGAGGCGCCGCATCGCGACCTGACGGAGTGGTGGTACTATACCGGCCATATGAATGCCGTCACCCCGGATGGCAAGACGCATCACTACGGCTTTGAACTGGTCATCTTCCAGGCCTTGCGCAGCGATTTTCCCCCGGTCTACGCCGCCCACTTCGCCATCAGCGATGTGACACGCGGCCAGTTCCAGTTTGCTCAGCAGCGACTCACAGAATCCGACACCGTCATACCCGGTGGAAACTCGACTGCCGGGATGAACCTGCATGTCGGCAACTGGTCGATTCAGGGGCGCAATGGACGCGATCACCTGGTGGCACAGATGGCGAACTATGCTATTGACCTGAGCGTGCAGGGACTCAAGCCGCCCGTGCTACACAACGGCAGCGGGTTGATCGCCTATGGCCCCGGCGGCTTCTCCTACTATTATTCGCGCACGCGCATGGCGATCAACGGCACCCTGCTCGATCACGGACAGTTGCTCAAGGTAAGCGGGCAGGCCTGGATGGATCACCAGTGGGGCAACTTTTTGCCCCTCGGCGCCGGTGGCTGGGACTGGTTCAGTATCCAGTTGAACAACTTCACGGAAATGATGATCTACCGCATCCGCGATGCCAGCGGCCATATCATCTCCACCTACGTCAGCTACATCGACCCCACCGCCAGAGATGTCGTCCTGCCCACCGGCGCGCTTGCCATCACCGTTCTCAACCACTGGCGCAGCCCCACAACGGGCGCAAATTATCCTTCAGGCTGGCAACTTGAGATCAATAGCCCGCAAATCCGCATTGCTCTGACGTTGACACCCGAACTGAAGAATCAGGAACTGCTGACCTATCAATCAACAGGGAACAGCTACTGGGAAGGCGCGGTCACCATTACAGGGCAGAGCGCAGGCAAGTCTGTGCAGGGTGAAGGCTACGTCGAATTGACCGGCTATGCCGGGCAATCCTGAGCATTCTGCCAGGCAAATTGCACCGGTATTCAGGGAATTTGCTGTGTCCGGGTCGCTATCGACCTGGCAGCGATAGACAAAAGTACTAGCAGGAGGAACACCAGTAACAATCCTGAGCCAGCAATATTACTGTTATCCGGCTCTATGCTTGTGCTTACAGAAAGCGTCCGCTCTTGCAGGCGTAGCAGAGGTAAGAACCATATGGTATACTTCTTCTCTGGGAGTCGTTGTAACAGCCCATGAGTTTTGTCTGGAGCGAGACAAAAGACAATGCCTGCTAACAATGCCGTACCATCGTTAGCAGGTAGTATTGTTCTGTTTGTTTTTTATGTTATACTAAAGGGCGTGTTCAGGAAGGACGGAACCATTGGCGGGTAGGGTGGCTGGCGCTGAACTGACATGGGGAGAGAAGCACACCCTTTTCTTCGCAGGAGCAGTAGTTGTCGCAGCGACGAGGAGACGCATGGAGACAAAGATACAGGTACCAGCACAGCAGGAATCAACAAGCATCGTCGAGCGTGTTGCACGTGTCGTCTCCAATGTGCGCGGCGTAAAATCCGATTATACGAATCTTGCTGCCGAACTGGCGCCCATCATCCCTTTTGATATTTTTGGCATTGTCCTGCTACGCCATGACCGTGAGGCGGTGCGTGTCACCACCTGCCAGCGTGAGGAAGGCACCCGGCTCTGGGTCGCCCGCTATCACCAGCACCCCCTCTCCGACTCGAAGCTGGAGCAATTGCTGAACCGGCTATCTCCGTCTGAGGACAACACCGGCAGCAACGGGCTACACGAGCAACTGGTCATCGTGGAAAGCTATCCCGACGGGCTGGATGGCCCGCCTGCCAGAAGTGGAGATGCGTTAAGCGGCTTTCACCAGGTGCATTCCAGTTTGATTGTTCCGCTCTGTATCGGCGAGCGCGTGCTGGGAACGCTGGAACTGGGCAGTGTCGACCTCGATACCTATCACGATGAACGCCTGCAGCGGTTGGTCGGCAGCGTGGCGCAGGTGCTGGCAGCAGCCATCGATGGGGCGCAGGTTGGCGGCAATGTGGCCATTCAAGATCGACAGCGCCAGGCGCTCAAAGATGTTTCCAGCGTCCTGACTTCCAGAGTTGACCTGTCCGTCATCCTCAACTCTATCGTCAAGGGTATCGCCAGTTCGCTCAATGTTGCCGCCGCCATCGTCATGTATCACCCGCACCCAAAGGGGCCTGTCGTCACATCCGCGTCTGAACCCGCAAGCAAACTTTCCCTGGCGGCCCAGGCAGGCATGGATAAAAGCATCCTGCGCCAGATTATCAGCAGGAAAGTGGTATTGAGTGAGCTTTCCATCATCGGCGCGACCCTGCGTCGGCGCCAACCCTGCATTTCACAGGACACGCTTGAAGACGAACAAACGTTCCCGGCGAGCCGCATTTTCGGCCTGAAACTCGGCCTGCGCTCCCTCTTCAGCTACCCATTGATGACCGGCACAACGGTTTATGGCGTCTTGCTGGTCGGAGCCGCTGAGGCAGGCGGTTTCACGCCGCTCAAGGCAGATATCCTCGCCCTTTTCGCCAGCCAGGCGACTATTGCCATTCACAATGGGATGCTGCTCGAATCTGCCCACCAGCGCAGTCGTTTCCAGCAGGCCATCGAACAATTAGAGCGGGCCTATCAGCAACAAATCGCCCAGGGCGAAGCGATGTCTTTGCGGGATGAGCAGGAACTGTTCATGCGCGTGCGTACCGCTTCTGAGCAGACCTTTGGCGTCAGTTTCGCCAGCCTCCTGCGCTTCCTTGGCGACCACCTGCTGACGCGCAGCGAAAATAACCTGCATGCCGCCGTACAGCAGGCGGCAGAAGAAGCCAGTGAGCGTGCCTTCTCTTCCGCTACGGCATCTGAAGAAGCGGAGATTGTGGCTTTCAATGATATAGCAGGCGAAACAGAGGCCCCTGTGGCCGGGCAGGTAGCACATGAGGGACTCACGGCATCCCTCTCTCAGCCCGATAGCCTCACGCTGCTCACCCGTACCGCTGAAGAGGCGCTCACACGCACCGGAGTCCTGAGCGAGCTGAGTCGCCTGCTTCTCCAACTCCAGCAATCAACCGGCCATATCCAGGATGCCTGGTTTGCCGTCGACCTGAACGGGGATTGCATTTCGATGAATCCGGTCGCTGAGACCTTCTGTGGCCTGAGACTGGGCAATAGCGCCCTCTCACTGAAAGCTATCTTCGCCAGGCTCCTGCCGCGCATTCGCAATAGCGAGGAAGTCAGTACCTATCTGCAAGAGTTTCTTTCACCGGCCCTGGGCAGCGAGCGCGCGCCGATCTGCCGCCTTGTCCTCGCCGTAGAGCCGGTGCAAAGACAGGAACGGGAACAACTGGAAGAGCGCATGGCGGCAATGGCATCAGCGCCAACCGCTGATGCGGATGAAGGAGATGAAATCGAGATCGGCGACGGCGAAGAAAATGCCGAACTGCCGCTTAGCAGCGCCCCCTCGGATCATCACTACCTGATGACACGCTACCCGTTGTACAACGAGTATGGACAGCTGATGGCCTATGCCTTGCAGGTTCATGATATTACCGAGCAGGTGCGCGATGAGAGAAATAAATCGGCGTTGCTCTCTGCCGTCTCGCATGATCTGCGTACTCCGCTCACCATCATCAAAGCGGCGGTGAGCGGACTCCTGCAAGAAGACATCCCCTGGGATGAAGAGGCGCGACGAGAGATTCTCACCGAAGTCGATGAAGAGACCGACCGGCTGACCAATCTCGTCGACGCGCTTGTCGATATGTCGCGCATCGAGATGGGAGCGTTAGCCCTGGCAAAAGAATGGTGCGATGCCATCGAGGTTGTGCATGGTGTCCTGGTACGCCTGGAACGCGCTCTCTCCGGCTATACCGTCAAGACCAGGTTCCAGACCCCCCTCCCGCTCGTTTATGCCGATCACGTCCAGTTAGGGAAGGTTTTCTCTCACCTGCTGGTCAATGCGCTGCATCATAGCCCACCGGGTTCCGAGATTTTCATTACGCTGGAAGCCATCGAGTCCCCGTCCTCGCACGGGCCGCAGTTGCGAGCTCAGGTCATTGATCGGGGTAGTGACATCCCGGAAACCGAGCGCGAACACATCTTCAAGTCATTCTATAACCTCAGCCCTCTGACATCCGGGCTGGGGCTGGCTATCTGTAAAGGGATCGTTGAAGCCCACATGGGACATATCCAGGTAGAACCGGTCGAGGGTGGCGGCTCCTGTTTCGTCGTTACCCTGCCCTTCTCACCCTACAAAAATCCCACGCGGGATCGGCCTCTTCCTCACTATGATAATGCGGATACTACACAACAGGGATCACCGGAGGAGCCACGATGAAACCTCACAAGGGAAAGTGCATTCTGGTTATCGATGATGAAATTCCTATACAGCGGATTTTACGCCGCAATCTTTCCGCCAGCGGCTATGAAGTGCTTGTAGCAGACAATGGGAAGGATGCGATCGAACTGGCAAGAACGCATGAGCCTGACCTGATCTTACTTGACCTCTGCTTACCGGGCGAAATTGACGGCCTGGGAGTATGCGTGCAGGTGCGACGGTCCCTGCAAACGCCGATCATCGTCCTCTCCGCTGTTACCGATGAAAAGCACAAAGTGCAGGCGCTCGACCTGGGGGCCGACGATTATCTCACCAAACCGTTTAGCAACGAGGAACTGCAGGCTCGTGTCCGTGCCTGCCTGCGCCGCGCGCACGCCGGAGAAAGCGATCTGCAACCGGTGATCCTGCAAAGCGAAGACGGCTACCTGAGCATGGATGTCATGCGCCGCCAGGTGCGTGTAGGCGACCAGGAGGTGCGCCTGACGCCCACCGAATTTGAACTCTTGCGCCAGCTCATGCTCTACGCCGGCAAGGTTCTCACGCATCGTTCGCTGCTCAAATCGGTCTGGGGGCCGGAGTATGGCAATGAAGCGGATTACCTGCGCGTCTACGTGCGCCAGCTACGGCGCAAGGTCGAGGTCGAACCTTCGCGCCCGCGCTATATTTTAACTGAACCCGGCATTGGCTACGTTTTCGCGGGCAATGTCGAAATTCAGAATACTTAACGCAATTTTAATATCTTGCGCACGTTTTTTAATACATATCTAACTCATCTTATCGTACACTGTCTGGGGGAGTATGCTCTGCTCACCCGCCCGCTATGCGCCCAGTGGCATAGCGCCGCGATGTTGTAGTAAAGCAGTTTTGTTATGAGGTAAGATCGATGGATCGAGGGAAAGTTCAGCGCCTCCGCGTTCTGGTTGTTGGCTCACAGAGCAGCTTCGACCACGTGCTTGTAGCTAACATTCGACGCTGGGGCCATGAAGCTGTTGTGCTGCCTTCGGCTGAACTGATGATGAAGGTGGAGTTTGAGGAGGAGGGGGATGTCCTGTTATATGACCTGGATGCTTCTTTCCGTCCTTCTCCTCTGGAGAAGGAGCGATATATGTTTGCCGCTCAACGGTGGTTCGGCCCATTCGACATAGCAGACACACCGCCTGTTTCAACCGCCGTCTCAACGCTGGTCGAGCCTTACCCGGTGAGCGCGGCCCCCATCCTGCCAGGGGTGCGACGGCACTTTACGATCGCTATGAGCAGTTACTCGCTCTCACGGCTGGCAGTCGAACAGATCGGGGCGGTGGCCCTACTCTACAAACCGTTCGAGATCAAGCAACTGCAGCGATATTTCTCCGTCCTGCAGCGACTTTTACAGGAGCAGGAAGACCACCCTGCCGCGAGTAGCAATCGGCAGCGCGTCCTGGTGGTGGATGATGACGTAGAAGTCGCCAGGGCCATTAAACGCTGCCTGCTCGATGAATCGCGTTATGAGGTAGCGGTGGCGTATGACGGCTTAGAAGCTCTGGAACAGTGCCTCGACTGGCAGCCCCGCTGCGTCGTCACCGATTTGATTATGCCCTACATGAACGGCTATCAGGTGATGCGCTGCCTGGCCGGTACCCTCTGTACCATACCCGGTTTTGTCATCATGAGCGCCCTCAATCAGCGAGAAATGCCGCTCAACCGTACCTATCTGGAAGGAAGAGCGGTCGAATACATCGACAAACCGTTTCAGATTGACCATTTACTCAGCGCAGTAGAGCGGGCCTGTTCGGCGTAATTCACTTTGAAATGTGTCCTGAGAACTGAACAGTATTTGCAGTGGTAGCAATCGCAATGCGCACCTCTATGGATCGCGCGTCCGGTTGGATAAAGGAAACTGACGATATGGAGCAACAAGATCGAATCATGGATGGAGACCTGCAGACGCTGGGCCTCCAGGCTATTTTGAAAATGCTTGCGTTGAGCGGGAAAACCGGGACCCTGTTCGTCCATTCCGGGCAGGAAACACTCTCAATCAGTTTGCGCAAAGGGCAGATTGTAGCCCTGCGCGAGGATGGAGTGCCGCAACCGGACCTGCCCGGCATGCTCTGTCTCGTCAACAGGCTCGACCCCGCGCGGGTACAGCCCATCCGTGAGTACGCTCGCGGCAATATGCAGGTCGCGCTGGCCCTCTTACAGGAACAGGGTCTGATGGGGGCAGCCGAGGTGCAGCAACGGCTGGAATTTGCCGTCACCCAGTCCATCAGCCACGCGCTGCGCTGGATTAACGGGCGTTTTGCCTTCCACCGCCAGCTGCTCACCATGGAAAGCCACATGCGACCGCTCGATATCGACTCGACACTGCTGGAAGCCCTGCGCCAGGCCGATGAATGGGAGGAAATGGGCGAAACCTACCTCACCCGAACGACCGTCGCCCGCTGGCTACCAGAAGTGAATAACGATGTACGCAACCTTGGTCTCAGCCAGGAATTTATTGAAGTCCTCTGCCTCTCCAATGGAGAAATTCCGCTGCAGGCGATGGCATTAGCCCTGATGATGCCCGAAGCCAGAGTTGCACGTATCATGCACCGCCTGCTCGAACTTCACCTGATTGAAATCGTCGATACTGCGCTGGAAACCGAATTACAGCAAGATCTCTCTAATGTTATCATTCGCTGCCAGCATGTCCTGGTGCAGCAAAAGCAATCACCGAACCCGGAACAGCACCTGCTCGGGCTGATACGCACCCTGTCTGAATGCATCAACGGGCTGCTGCATCATCATGGCAGATATGCAAAAAGCCTGCGCGGTCGCGGCCACATCCCGGAGACGGAAGTAGCGCGCTACCTGGAACGGCGTTTCGCGCAGTCGCTGCAATTGCTGGCCCGGCAACATTACCCTATCCTCGAAACCGCCAGCTTCGTTGATGGACAACTTGACTGCACTGATATCCTTACACTGGATAAACTGGTCAAAGGGGAGAAATTAGAGGAGTTTTACTGGGAAGCGGTACAGGGATTAGCCGCATACCTGCGCATGGTCTTTGCGGAGTTATTGCGTGACGAGGTCGGCAATTCGCACACCGGGCGGCAGCTCAACGTCGTCTGGAAGGCGTTCCTGACCGAAATCGATCACGAGATTCAACAATATCAGGTCTATCTGGCCTATCGACATACCCGGATGCACGGTCGTGAGGGCACGCGCCCATCACAGATCGCTCTGGCGCCAAACTGGAATACTGGCCCGCAGAGTGACGGCGGTCCTCTCTGGCCAGGGGAGATACGAAGGAGGACTATTTAACGATGCAACAAGAGCCGACAGTGTTAGTGGTGGATGATAGCCCGACGGTGAGGAAAATCGTCCAGATGACCCTGCAACGGGAAAATATCCGGGTGATTACCGCCAGCGATGGCTTAAGCGCACTCACCTCGGTAGCCGACGAAATGCCCGCCGTGATTCTCCTCGATATCCAGCTTCCCCGCATGGATGGGTACCATATTTGCCAGATTATCCGCAAAAAGTTGCAGTTTCGACAGATTCCCATTATTATGCTGAGTGGGAAAGACGGTCTTTTTGACAGGATGCGTGGCCGCCTCGCCGGTTCGACAGAATATCTGACGAAGCCGTTTGACTCGGCAGAGCTGGTGCAAACGGTCAAGAAACACCTGGCTAACTGGCAGGAACGCATGCCGCCCCAGCAAGAAAGCGTGCGCCCGCGTTTGCGCGCCGCCCGTCGTGGCTGACGCCTGTCCTCTCACAGGGTAGGCAGACTGCGCTTGAGCCGGTATGCGACAGACCGCCGTGATGCAGGGAAACAGCGTCACCTGCTTCCAGGCTTCCTCGCCGCGCAGGCGAAGAAACGGAAAAAGGGACGACGAATGGGTAGAACTGGCACCTTTATCGGTACGTAGAGATGTATCGGTAGGAAACATAGCCCATATCTCCTATCTTGCTAGCGTTCCCCCCATATGGGAAGAGTATAATAAGGTGCCAACAGGTTGTTGAGCGAAGAAGTGTGCGAAACTGACTCACGCGGAAAGGTATAATAGGATGCCTGGACAGAAAGTACTCGTAGTAGACGACAGCTGGACAGAGTTGACTATGATTGTAACGCCGCTGCGCAACAGTGGCTTTGAAGTCATCACCGCCGTTGACGGTGATGAGGCCCTCGAAAAAGTCTTTCGGGAGCGTCCACAGTGTATTGTTCTGGATGTCGTGTTACCGAAACAGAACGGGTTTCAACTGTGTCGCAAACTGAAGAACTTTGAGGCCAGTAAACATATCCCAATTATCCTGTTAACCAGTAAGAACACCGCGCTCGATCGGTCGTGGGGGCTGAGACAGGGGGCGGATGTCTACATGACGAAGCCGTTTAATACCGACGAATTGGTCGCCAGCGTGCGCCGGTTGATCTAATTCGCTGGTAGCAGAAGGCGAGGGGCGACTGTTGCAGTCGCCCCTGCCAGGGAGTTTTTTGAGTGACCAGTGACGATCGAATGATGCCACAACGCAATGCTCAGGGAGCAGCAGGCGCTCGCAGAATGGAACCAGGCGCGGGATTCGTTTCACCTTCCCCGGCCATGCCTGCATCTCTTCTTGCCCGGCAGGCGGGATTGCAGGCTCAGTCTCTACAAACTGTGCCACCGGCGCGCATCGGGCAAACCCTGACCAACGGTTTACCCACCCTCCCGACCAGCCTGCCAGAAGTTGTGGGTGAGCAGTACCTGGTTTTCTCACTATTTGAGCGGGAGTTCGCTTTCAAGGCGGAATACATTCAGGGCGTGGAACGCATGGTGGATGTCACCCCGGTTCCCAATGTCGCTTCATGGGTCCAGGGCGTCATCAACCTGCGCGGCTCCATCGCCTCCGTCGTCGACCTGCGGACTTTCCTGGGGCTGGAGCCACTGCCCTACAACCCGCGCACGCGCCTGCTCTCGGTACAGTATAACGAAATGGTGATCTGCCTGACAGTGGATGGGGTGAGTGAGATGGTGCCAGTGCCTGAGAGGGCTATCGTCGGTGGAAACACACACCAGAATCTGATACCCCCGTGGATAGCCCCCTACGCTTCTGGCTGTGCCTTGCTTGATCGGCGATTGATCGTTTTGCTAGACGCGGCGCGCCTGCTGTTTTCGGAAAAGATGCAGCGATACACCGAGTAAGAATATTTATGCACCGACCGGCACGGTACACATTCTGAACTGAAATGCGCTCGGTACAGAGAGAAAAGGGCCGACGGCGCGCAAGGAAGACTGAACAAAAGGAAACGGTAGACTGCTTCATTTGAATTGATAATTTGATTGGCGTAGAGCATTACGTCAATCGCAAGACCTGGACGGTCACGCGCGCAAGGTATTGGCCCCAGTCCAGATGCCGGGAAGGCTCAATTGACTGCCTGCGTGATCTCTCTACAGAAAAAACAGGAGGCCTGGCGGATGAATCCTGATCGTAACAAAGGTGGAATGACCTTAAGCTCGCTGATGCACGTGGGGCTTGCATCGGCAGCCGTTCCCATCGTTCTCATCACTCTTATCAGTGTCGTAGTAGCCTCGCAATCGATGGCTGATCCATCACGGTTTGAGATGGTCGTACTCATTTGCGCCATCCTCATTCTGATCGCCATACTGGCCATCAACTATTTTGTCCAGCGCCAGATCAAAGACCGCATCCTTACGCTGGTCGATGTGAGCCGGGCGTATGCCAGTGGAGAACACAGTGTGCGCGCCCCCATCAACGGTGAGGATGAATTTGCCATGCTGGCAAATTCGATGAACGCCCTGATGGAGAACGCTGGCAATGGCAACGTTGTGCTGGCAGGCGGCGACGCGGCAACCTTGCAGGCACAGATTGAAAAGTTGCTGCAAGAGGTCAGCGCGGTGGGTGATGGCGACCTGCGCGTACAGGCCGAGGTTACGCCCGACACCCTGGGAGTGCTGGCCGACTCCTTCAACTATATGATTGAAGAGCTGGCGAAAGTGGTGGGTCGCGTCCAGTCGACGGCGGTACAGATCAACAACGCCACGCGGCGCATTCTTGACGGCTCCGCCGAACTGGCCCAGGCCTCCGAAACGCAGGTAGCGCAGATCTCGCAGACTACCGCTTCCGTAGAAGCCCTGGCAAGCTTCATTCAGGATGTCGCCCGCAATGCTCGTATGAGCGCCGAGGCCGCGCAAGAAGCCCTGCGCAACGCCGAAAGCGGTCAGCAATCGGTGCGCCAGACCATCGACGGTATGATGGTCATTCGCGAGAACGTGCAGGAAACATCCAAGAAGATTAAACGCCTGGGCGAACGCTCCAACGAAATCGGTGAAATCCTGCGTATCATTGAGGACATTGCCGACCAGACAAACCTGCTCGCGCTGAACGCCGCCATTCAGTCCGCGATGGCAGGCGAGCATGGACGAGGGTTTGCCGTCGTGGCCGATGAAATCCGTCTCCTGGCCGAACGCTCTACCGAGTCTACCAAGCGTATCGCCACCCTCATCAAGAGTATTCAGGGCGATACCTACGAAGCCGTCGTCGCTATGGAAGACAGCACGCAGGAGGTGGTCAAGGGATCGCAACTGGCCGATGAGGCCGGGCGCGCGTTGAACTCCATCTATAACGCGGTGGCGCGCCAGACACAAATGATCGAAGGCATCGCCCGCGCCGCCAACGAGCAAACACCGGTTGCTCACAGCGTCGCCGTTGCGATGGGCCAGATTTCCGAGATCACACGCCGGACAGACGTGGGGACGCAGGAAGCGGCTGCCAGCGTCAGCTATCTGGCCGAGCTGGCGGAACAATTGCGCGCCTCCGTCTCTACCTTCCGCCTGCCAGATCGCCCCGCTGAAATGGTGGGCGCGCTGCCCGGCGCAACCTCCGTCAGCGAGTTTTCTGGCAGCGGCTTTCCGGCCATGGATAGCCAGTGGTCTCAGGACTTTGTCGGCAACTTCCCGCCGCTGCCCGAACCCGGCACTCCTTCCGGCTCACTGATCGCAACAAGCGCCCGCTCCGGTCAATACATGCCCCAGGAGATGAATACGGGCTTTAACGGCCAGTTCCAGTTCAACAGCCAGCCCGGCTTCGATACCCGCTTTGACGGCCAGCAATTCTTTGACGGCTCATCGGGCTTCGATCAAAGCTTCGGGGGCCAGCAGGGCTTTGAGCAAAACTTCGGGCAGCACAACTTCGAGCCGAGTTTTGGGCAGCAAGGCTTTGAGCCAGATTTCGGGCAGCAAGGCTTCGATCAAAGCTTCAGCGACCAGCAAAACTTCGGGGCATTTCCCGGCTTTGACAACCAGCAGAACTCTGGCAGCCAGTCGGGATCGAGCGGCCAGCAGCAGTTCGGGGCATTTCCCGGCTTTGACAACCAGCAAAGCTTCCCCGGTAGTCAGCCCGGTTTTCCTGGCCAGCCTGGCGGGCAGCCATCCTTCGGCGGGAACGGGAACTCGTTCTCCGCTCCCCCCACTCGATTCACCAGCCAGCCCGGTTTTCCTGTAAACCCGGCGCAGGCTCAAGCGCAAATGCCCAGAATGCGGGCATCGGGCGACTCACCGCCGCAGGGGCGACCGCGCTGGCAGGGGCAACCAAATGCGCCACAGAATCAGGGTCAACCACAGTTTAGTCAAGATCAGACGCCTTTCAACAACCGGCAATCTGGTCAGTAGCATATCGAGTTTCACTTTTCTCATGCGTTGGACGTTGCAGAGAGGGCCGGGGTAGCTACCAACAACGCTTCAACGCATGGAAGCCGTGAAGCTAGAATACATGGGTGCGAGCAGCATGTCGAATACATCTGATAAACTATCTATCCTCGATTCGTTTATCGAAGAGGTAAATAGCTATTTGCCGGAAATCGAGGCGAACCTTGAACGCCTGGCAGAAGCACCTGGCGACATGGACGCTCTTGAGGAAACCTATCGCCGCACACACACGATTGGCGGCTCCGCTTCGATGATGGATTTCCCAGGGTTGTCCCACGTGGCTCACGGCATGGAAGATATACTGGGGGATGTACTGGATGGTCTGGCCACCCTCGATCCTCCCACTATTGGCCTTCTGCAACGCTCACTGGGCCGCCTGCATCGACTGCTGGCGGGCATCCAGAGCGGCATTGACCAGGAAGCTATCATTGCCGAAGATGACGAGGATTATACCCGCTACCGGATGATGATCGAGGCCGGGGAGCAGGCAGGGCAGCCCGATGGGGCGGCCAGCGAGCAACTGCCGACAGGTGTGACGCCACCTGCCGCTCCTTCCATGCCCTCGCTCGATGAGGTACTCGCCTCTTTCCGCACCCCCAGCATTTCGGAGGGTGAAGAAATCGAGTGGCCCGAAGACCCGGCGCATGAGCCGACGGCCCCTGCCATGACGTCTGCTACTTCCACCTCCATTGCCCGGGAGACGGCACAACCCTCGATGCAGCCCGTACAACCCATAGAGCCTGTACAACCCGCACCGCCCGCGCAAGCTGCCGGGCCGGTACAGGTCAGCGCACTGGATATGCTGGTCGCCACAACCCGGCAGACTGCACCTCAACCTGCTGTTCCCGCTACCCCGCATCTCTCGCCGGACCAGCAACTTCCGCCAGCATCATCAACGTCACCAGCTTCGTCGGCGCCCGTCTCCGCGCCCCTACCTGCCGGTAGACCTGCCCCGACAGCGCCGAAACAGTCCGCTGAACTGGTTCCCGTACAGGGGAAAAATACTCCGGTAGATGGCTCGTTTTTACGCACCTACGGGGAGATGCAAAACGAAGCGCAGGCGCTGGAGGCCCAGGCCTCTTCTCTGAGAAACCTGGTTGGCCTCCTGCGTTCAGCCGTTCACGTCATTGAGGAGCAGCGAGCAGAATTCAAGGGCTTCCTGGATGGCTCAAAAGACGCACTGGACCGTATGGAAGACTGGGCCGGCAAGGCTATGGGTCTCAACCTGCGCAATAGCCCGGAGCAGGTGCGCCGCTACCTCCCGCTCTCGGTGATGTGGGTCGCCAACAGTAAGCTGAAGAAAGTTCTTGAACTGTTGAACGTCGGCGTCAGCGGCGCGCAGATGACCGATGAGCAGATACAGGAGATTGTACAGCAATTACATAACTCTCTGGTCTCCTGCGGAGCCGCCTTCCAGCAATTGCAGGCGCAGGCAAACACGACCACACCTATCTTCAGGCAGGAACCCGGCTGGACGCCCTGGGAAATGCAGAGCGCGCAGGAACCGAACACTGTGCGCGAGCGCGTCACCTTTGAGCGGCAGGGAGATATCGCCGCGCTGCGGGCGCAGATCGAAGCGCAATTGCAGGGAGACATCGCCATACTCCGAACGCGACTGGAACAGCAGATACGCGAGGAATTGCGTCAGGAGTACGAAGCTCGCCCATTGTCGCTGGCCGCTCGTGCCGAGCTGGAGCAGCAGATACGCAATGAAGTGCGCCAGGAATACGAGGCTCGCCGCCAGTTGCAGGCACAGGTCTCCGGCAGCGAGAGCAGCGAGACACTTCACGAACTGGAAGCGCGCCTGCGCAGCGAGATAGAGATACAGGTGCGCCAGGAGTTCCTTAATCAGATTACCGAACTGGCAGGCAGCAGTGCCATCTCTGGAGCGCCATCCCTTATACCTCCTCCGGCAGCAACGCCTCGCACCTCCAACTACCTGGATCAAGCACGCGAAGCTACCGGTCTGGCCCCTGCCGGGGAAGCCGCGCCAGAGTCGCGGTTCCCTGCCGGGCCTCACACGGCTGCTACCTCGCCAGCGCCAACCCTGTCAGCTTCAGTTATATCCGTACCGCAGGCTTCCGCACCTCCACCGGTATCTGCGGGAATACCTTCTCCGGCTCCTGCCTCAACCGCCTTTAGCAGCGATTTCGTGGAGGAAGCCGCCGAGATATTCCGGGTGGAAGCGGAAGAACACCTGCAAACGATCAGTATGTACGTGGCAGCCCTTGAGAAGGACCCGACCAACCGCGAACTCATTCAGGGTGTGCGTCGCGCCACTCACACCCTCAAGGGCGCTGCCGGTATGATGGGCTTCCGGGCCATTGCTGACCTCAGCCATGTCTCCGAAGACCTGCTCGATAGCATCATGGAGGGAACCACCAGTATCTCTCCAGCCGTCCTCAGCCTGATTCTTGATACGGCTGAAACCCTGGATATGCTCATCAACAATCTAGGCGCGGAGCCTCAAGAGGCGAAGGTGCAAGAGCTGCGTACTCGCTATGCCGCCATCCTGGGTGAACATAGTACCACCCAGGATACGCTGGAGGAGGAGATAGATAGCGACCTGGAGGCCAACGACGAGGCGATGCATGACGCTGCCAGCGTTGCCGGGGTCGTTGCCGACAGGCCGGTGCAGGAAACGAACGCACAGCGCGCGGCACGCGGTGACCTGAGTGTTCGTGTGCGCCTGCAAAAACTCGACGAGCTTGTCAATCTCTTCGGCGAGTTGCTCGTCAACCGCACAGTGCTGGAAGAACGCATTGAACGATTGATGCGGCTGGTTACTGATGTCGGCATGAGTAGCAACCGCCTGCGCGATATTGGCCAGAAGCTGGAAAGTCGTTTCGAGGCGGCAACGCTGCCCAGCGGGCGTTCGGTCTCCGTCATGCCAGGCGAGGGACGTAGTAGCAGTCGGAACGGGCATGACAACGGGCGCATTGAACCATCGCATATCGCCGAATTCGATGAACTGGAACTTGACCGCTATACCGAATTCCACCAGCTCGCACGCGGCCTGAGCGAATGTGTCTCCGATATGACCACCCTCAGCACCGAAATGGAGGCGGTCATCCGTGAGTGCGAGGGCGTTTTCTCACGAGAGAATCGCCTCAGCACCACCTTCCAGGATCGGCTGATGAAAGCGCGCCTGGTGCCGCTCTCCAGCATGACGCCGCGCCTCTATCGCGCCGCCAGAGCCGTCGCACTCAAGCAGCACAAAGAATTCGAGTTCTTGCTGGAAGGCGAGGAAACCGAGGTTGACCGCACGGTCTACGAAGAGATCGCCGGACCATTGCTGCACCTGATGCGTAATGCCGTCAACCATGCCATCGAAACGCCAGAGGAGCGTGTCGCGAAGGGCAAATCTCCCGTCGGCCACATTACGCTTTCCGCTGCCTACGAAGGCAACCAGGTGGTAATCACCGTAAAAGATGATGGTACCGGCATCGATCCCAACAAAGTACGCAACGAGGCCATTGCTCGCGGCATCATTCGCCCCGACCAGGTCTTGAGTGACGGAGATGTGCTGGAATTGATCTTCCGCCCCGGTTTCTCAACCGCTGGCGCGGTAAGTGAAGAGAGTGGACGCGGCGTCGGACTCGACGTGGTACGCGATAGCGTGGCGCGCCTGAGAGGCACACTCGCCGTCGACTCGGCGCCCGGCCAGGGAACGGCATTTACGATGAAGTTCCCCACCAGTCTGGCAATCCAGAGCGCCATGATGGTCATGGTGAGCGGGCAACAGTTCGCCATCCCTACCGTGATCGTCGATGCCATTGGCCGCCTCGACAGCTACAAGCAAACCGTCTTCGGCGGTCGCCCGGCAGTCGTGGTACAGAACGACATCTACCCCTTGAGCCTGCTGGCCCAGTACCTCAATCTTCCTGTGGAAAAACCGGACGAGAAAGCGCCGCTGCTGCTCATCAATACCGGTGAACAGCGCGTGGCCCTGCTGGTCAACGAAATCAAGGGGAAGATGGATGTCGTGATGAAGAATCTTGGCCCGCATCTGCGTGAAGTGCATGGAGTAGCCGGTGGCACCGTTCTCGGCAATGGGCGCGTCGTCCTCATTCTTGAACTGGCCGAACTCCTCTCGACCCGCAGAAGCGTAAGCGCGTTGCCCAGAGTACCTATGTCTGTACCTGCACAGAGCGAAAGCGTGCTGGCTGCATCAACAGCAGAGAAGCAGGTCGAAAGCGCGCCCATCAGACGGGGAGGCATTCTCGCCGCGCCGCCAGCCGCACCGACACAGGCCGCAAGAGGAAAGCATATTCTGGTTGTGGACGACAGCCCCAGCGTGCGCCGCGTCGTCAGCAACATGCTCAAACAGCATGGATGGGAAACCCAGATGGCCCGCGACGGCGTTGAGGCACTGGAACTGATTTCGCAGCAAACGCCCGCCGCCGTGCTGCTCGACATCGAGATGCCGCGCATGGATGGCTACGAACTGATGGCGACCATCCGCGCCCAGGAGCAGTACCGCACCCTGCCGCTCGTTGTTCTTACATCCCGCGCGGCCGCCAAGCACCAGCAGCGCGCCATGCAGATCGGCGCCAACGGCTACGTCGTCAAGCCCTATCAAGACGAGGAACTCATCACCATGCTCAACACTCTCGTCTACGGCACTACGGTCTAACCATGAGCAGGTTTCCACACATGCCATGCCGGAAAAACGTAGCTGGAACCTGTCATGCTTCGCTGCCGCCCAGTATGACAGATCGGCGCTGCTCTTCTACGGTCCCTGAACTGGAGCAGGTCTATGGCAAGCTCTTACATGCCGTCTACTTTAATGTCCGCTCTCTGGCAGAGAACTGCTGATTTTAGATGAACGAGACATCTCTGTGCAGTGGCTGTGGCACTCTCAAAGACATGCCACTCTACAAGAGGACATATCACTGTGATACCTGTGGACTCTTCATGGACAGAGATGAGAACTCTGCTGTGAATATCCTTCACCGGTATCTTGCCCGGCTAGAGCCACACACTCAGAGCGAGCGCGGTGTGCTGCATGACACTCAGGTTGAAGTAGTCAGTAGGGAACTGACTCAACTGAATGAAGCGCAGCAACTGGAATTGTGGTCAACATGTTTGACCACGTTTTGAAAGGCAGAAATAACAGCGTGGGAGTGGAACGCGCCGTGACGCGCTGGTATGTGCAGCGTCAGATGATTCTCGATGAGATTGCCGCTTTGCAGGCCAGTCTCGCCAGCTTGCAAGAGCAGGCAGCGATGCAGCCGACGACAGAGCAGCCAACCGGTGAAGCAGTCGCGGATACAGACAGGCAGGCCAGTTCAGCGCCCATTGCCGAAATCGAGCGCAAACTGGCCGAGGCACACTCCCGCCTGCTCGCACTCGGTCCCTGCCCAAAATCGATGATGGGCTGATTCACTGCGGGTAGCCACACGGATACGCATACCCACCAGACCACACGGATACGCATACCCACCAGACCACACGGATACGCATACCCACCAGACCACACGGATACGCATACCCACCAGACCACACGGATACGCATACCCACCAGACCACCGGCCGTCCCAGGCCACCCGCAAGGGGTGGCCCTACTATACGCGATTCGCTCGCGAGCGAACGGCGCGGGGTGGAGA
>Ga0209581_1002463_pt1 | contig 17684 bp, 8 predicted proteins | sample Coa_R2_FD_187160 | JGI IMG/M metagenome (GOLD analysis project Ga0209581, IMG submission 187160) | Surface soil microbial communities from Centralia Pennsylvania, which are recovering from an underground coalmine fire - Coalmine... | ecosystem: Environmental > Terrestrial > Soil > Unclassified ...
TTCGTAATACTCGCGCCCGGTACATTCGAGGCGGCGATCGGTCTCGAAGCCTTCGGGAAACGCGAAGGTCTCAAAGCAGTCGCTCGGGGTGTAGCGGAGCCGATCCTCAAGCGAAGATGCAAAGAATCGCGCCCAGATTTCGTGGACGCGGGATTGAAGGACGGAGAACGCCGACCAATAGGACATCGAAAACACCACGGCTGAGTCTGCAAAGATTTGTCCCGTCGGAACAAAGGTTACGCCCATTCGTTCGCAGACGCGGGACAATATCAGGACCCGATCCAGGCCATCGATAGCCTGGTCGAGCTCAGGACGGCGGCGGAGAAAGCGCCACCAATATCTCTTGCCGTAGGCGTCATCCTGTTTATGTCGTTCCGGCCTCACCTTTTTTTCAACGATATCCAATAGGTCCGGCCAATCGGCTGCGACAGAACCGGGATAGTCGCCTGGTACAACACCTTCACGAAGCCATTCCCGGCGGCGTTTATCGGATGCCTTCGTCGCCTCATTGAGGAACCACGACGCCAATGCAGGGTCGCGCCGCAACGGGAAGTCCTCGAAATTGATCACATAGCGGTGGTGGGCGTGGGTCGGGCTGTCGTTGACCTCGTCGCCGCCGATATAGGGGAAGATACGTTCGGCGTTGCGCGGGTCTTTCGCGATCAGTTCGTGCATCAGGCTGATCGGGCTGGCGACGCCTTTCTTGTCGGTGTCGTCGAAGGTAAAGCCCATGCCGAGAACATAACTTCCGATAAAGGCCTTGTTCGCGTTGGCACGGAGCGGGTGCGGGTCGTCGTCGCCGCCGTCGTGGAACAAAAATGCGCTGATGACCGGCACCTCGCGGCCGTCGAGGCGATAGGGGCCGGGCACAGCGTCCTTCGCGATGTGCACGACAGAGACGACGACGGCGGCTTCGCCAGGCCATTTGGTGCGGCGGCGGGCGGTGTAGATCGTGCCGCCGGCCTCCCGGATCGGCCGGAGGCCGGTGGCGCGGGTGTCGCCCTGGCGGATCGTGTTGGTGGCGAGCAGGCCGAGGCAGCCGCCCGCGCGCAACAGGCCGTAAGCGCGGCGGAAGAAATGCGCGACGATGTCGGAATTGCCGTGCGCGCCGGGATGGAGCGTCTGAAGCCAATCGAGATAGTGCTCGGCGTTGACCGCGATCGTCGTGTTCTTGCCGGCGAAGGGCGGGTTGCCGACGACCGCGTCGAAACCGGGATTGTCGCGGTCGAACACCTCGGGGAATTCGAGCGGCCAATGAAACGGCACCACCGCCGGCGTACCGCCGCGCAACGCGGCGACCCGCGGCCGCAGCCGGTCCTGCCAGCCGAGGCCGGCCTGCTCGACCTCGGCGCGGACGTCCAACCGCGCCGCTTCGCGCGCCCGTGCCGTGCCGGCCGAGAAGAATGCTGCGATCACCGCATCGCCGACCAGTTTCGGGTCGGCGAGCGCCCGATCGGCCCGGGCCAACACGAGGCGCTGCTGGTCCTCCGGCTCGCTGTCGAGCGCGGTGCGGATGCGCTCGCGCTCGCGTTCCGCCTCGGCCAGCCGGTCGCGCACCAGCATCTGCATCAGATCGACGCGATCGGCCGCCCGCGGCGCCCAATGGAGCGCCTCGATCTGGCGCCGGTCGAGCCCGACCAGCGAGTCGCCGTGGCGGATGCAGTGGTCGAGGAAGGTGAACTCATGATCGCGCGCCAGGGTCGCCAGCCACAGCGACAGCTTGCCCAGCTCGGCGGCGAGCTCGTTGCGGTCGACGCCATAGAGGCAGCGCTGCACGACGAGCCGTTTGGCATAGAGCAGCGCGTCCTCGTCGGGCGGCACCGGCGGGCGGATGCCGTGCACCTCCCAGGCCTTGACCAGTGCGTCGGCGAGCTGCCGGCAGGCCTCGACCAGAAAGGCGCCGGAGCCCATCGCCGGATCGAGCACCTTCAACGCCAGGATATCGCCCGGCGTCGCGCGCGGGCCGAGCCGTGCGAGGATCGGCCGCAGGGTCTCGGCGACGACCGGCTGGGTCAGCGAGCGCGGCGTGTAATGCGAGCCGGAGCGGCGGCGTTCGTCGGTCGCTTGCAACAGTGGTTGACCGGGCGGCGCCGGGGCCGGCGTCGCGTCCGTATCGACCTTGCCCGACAGCGCTTCGGCCAACTCCTCGACGGTGCCGGCCGCGGCGACCGATTTTTCCTCTTTCGGCGTCAGCGTCGCGACGTCCAGCTCGCCCAGTCGTTTCTTGCGCTCCGCCGGTTTCACCGCGAGCAATGCATCGACATCGACGATGACGCCGGCGCCGTGGTGGCCTTTGCTGCGCAACACCAACGCGCGGCCCGCACGGCGTTCGATGCGAAAGCCCATGACCGCCTGATAGACCGAGCCGATCTCCTCGACATCGAGCGTGCGGTATGACAGCCGCTCGCCGTCGAGCATCAGCAGCCGCTCCAGAACCCGCCAGATCGTGCCATCGGACAACAGCGGCAGGGCGCCCGGCGGCTCGCCGGCGCTGGCGCGGCCTTCGAGGAACGGGAAACGGTCGGGGTCGAACAGGCGGCCCTTGCGGGCGGTGAAGCGGAACCCGTCGCGGCCGCCGCCCGCATGGATCAGGCGGAACAGCGCCAGGAGGCGAGCCCAGGCACCATAGCGGCGGTCCATCAGGTCGTCGCCGTGCCGCGCCGCGTCGTCGCGCAGTTTCTTGAACAGGCCGCGGATACCGTAACTGTCTTCGTAATGGGCGTGGGCCGGCATCAGGTTGCGGTCTTCGGCGTAGAGCACGAAGACGAGCCGCATCAGCACGGTGACGAGACCGGCATAAAGGCGCTGCGGATCGTCCGCGGCGAGCTGCGCGATGGGCGCCTGGCCGTCGTGTCGCAACGCGTCGGTCGCGACGAAGCCGCGCAGCAGCTCGTGCAGGGCGCCAAGCACCTGCCGCGCGAGGCGCGTCGATACCGTGTTCTGCACCTCGCGGCTGGCGGCCAACAGCCCGTTCGGGCCGCTCAGGCGCTCCCGTGGCTCGGCACGAAACATCCGGTATTCGCCGAGCAGCAAAGTAAAGGCCGCCAGGATCGGCCGGCCCATCGCCTGCGCCATATCGGCGACGCGGAACGTGATGTGCCCCGATGTTTCGCCCGCCGGGGCATAAACGAGGCGTATTGCTTGGGGGGTGCAGAGGAGGCCGGCCGGTATGCCGGTCTCGCGCAGCAACCGCTCGAAGCGCACTTGAGGCGCCGCGCTCCAGCCGTCAGCCGGCTCCGAAAGCGGCTGGTCGAGATCGGTCCCCTCCGGCTCGACGCGGATCAGCAGTTGCGTCGCGCCGTCCCGGTCCTTGACCTGCCAACACGGTTCGAGCGTCGCCTGCAACTCGGGCAGCCGGACGCGATGTTCGGAAGCCGGTGCAGCGAGATCGTCCGCCTCCCAGCCGAGCACCTCAGTGAAGACTGCGCGGATGTCGGCGACGGCGGTTTCGTCGTCGTTCAGCAGCGCAGCGAGGCGTTCCTGATGCGGTCGGGTATTGCGGTCGATGACGACGCCGCGCTCGACCAGCAGGGGCGGTGCGACGACGAGTCCAACCGGCTGCACGAACCCCCGCCATTCCTCGTGAGCGGCGATCGCGGCGCGGGTCTGCGGATCGTTCGCCATCAGACTGTCGCCGGCCATAGATAGACGATGCCGACCGGCTCCAGCCGACGTGCGCGGACATCGTAACCGGCCAGGATGCGTGCCGGCTGATCACCGATCTCGCTGGCGATGTTTTCGAGCCGATCGCGCCAGGCGCGGATGTCGAGCTCCCGCTGCCGCTGTTCCTCCGGCGATTCAAGAGCGAGCCGGAACTGAGGGTCGTCGAGCCGCGCGAGTTCGCGTTCGATGCGCCGGCGCTGTGCCGCAATCAGCGCGCGCAGCGCGGCGGCCTCTTCACGGCCCCGGGTGTGCAGCCGGTTGCGCGCGGACTCGGCCGCCGCTTCAGCGCGCCGTTCCAACTCAGGCAGCAGCTCGGCGACATCGCGAGACAGCGTAGCCAACAACCGTGCCCGCACACCTTCCGGCACATCGAAGCGGCGGGGCTCGTCGAGCGCGCGGTCGAGCGAATCCATTGTCTGACGCTCTGCCTCGCCGCTGTAGGGTCGCAATTTGGCCCGCCGGATCTCGGGTTCGACCCAGCGGGCGGCGAGCCGCACAATCTCTTCATGCAGCCGCGCCGCGCCGCTACCCCACAGCGACAATCGCCCCATTAGCACAACCCGTGGCACCGCATCCGGCGCCACCGCAAGGCAGGCGCGGGAAAGCTGGTGGTGAACGAGGCCCTGGTTCGAGAAGCGATCGATCAACCGCGTGACAAGCGGGTGTTCCAGATGGAGTTGCACCGTTCTGGCGTCTGTATCGGGCGGCGGATCGAACGAGATGGGCCGTAGCGGCCCCGTGCCGAAATGATCGGTCGGCTCGCGTAGCGCGGCGACAATGCGCCCGAGCGCGGCGTCCTTGATTTCGGCGACTTCTTCGGCGCGGAACTCGAAACGCTGCGGGCCGCCATTCGATGTGCTGACATGCAATGGCGGCGCGCCGGCAAGCTGCAAGCCGTATGTTACGACGCGTTGCAGCTGCACGCGGTCGACGCCGACCCGCCGGCGCGAACGCTCCAATTGCAAGCGCAACTCCTCGATGCGCTTGGCGAGCTGCTCGTCGGCCTCACGAACCGGATCGAGATCCTCGCGGGCGCGGCGCTCCTTGTCCGATTGTTCGATGCGATCGATCTCGGCGGCAACCTGATCCGCGCGGTCCCGCTCGATGCCTCCGGCAAGCAGCTCGGAAATGCGCGTTTCGATGACCGGCGACGCGCTGCCGAGCTGCTGGCGAATGATCTCGGTTTTCTCGACCAGCCGACGCAGTACGCGGTCCTCCGGGCGCTGCGCGTAAATGAAATAGCGGCAATAGACTTGCCTCGCCGGTTGCAACTTGCGGTCAATGCGCCCGTTGCGCTGCTCGAGGCGGCTCGGGTTCCACGGCAGGTCGAGGTGGAACAGATCATGGCAATAGCGCTGCAGGTTGAGCCCCTCGCGCGCCGCATCGGTCGCGATCAGGATGCGCAGGGGATGCTCGCCGGGCGCCGTATTGAAGGCGAGCTTGATTTCTTCGCGCCGATCGGCACTGGTTGAGCCGGTGAAGATGGCGATGCGTTCTTCGGCGCGTTCGGTATGCGCCACCGCCTCGCGGAGCAACCGCTCGACCCAGCGCCGTGTGTCTTCATACTCGGTGAAGATCAAGAGGCGGCGATCCGACCATGCCGTCCCTCCGGCGCGCAGTTCCGGCACCATCTCGCGTTCGATCCAGTCGATCAGCCGCTCGATGCGCGCATCGGGCTCAGCGCGAACGGTTTCGGCCAGCGCGCGCATCTCGGCGACAAAGGCGAGCTCCGCCTCGATCTGCGCCTCCCAGCCCTGGCCGATGCCGACCCCGCCGGCCAGTGTTGCGATCTCGACAGCGCTTTCCTCTTCGGCCTGCAATTCCTCGCCGCCAAGCTCGGCCGCATCGTCATCGGCGCCAATCCCGGTGAGCAAGGTCAGAACGCGTCTGGAGACGCGTTGCCGGGGCGGCGGGCCGTGCTCCACCACCCGCTGCAAGGTCGCTTCGTGCACCCGCAAAGTTCGCGCGAACGCTTCGATTGACGACAGGAGGCGCTGTTGCAAGCCGATCCAGACGAGCTCGGCCTGGGCGCGCCGGCTGATGGTCTCCGATTGGAGTCGCTTCCGCCGCAGCTCGCGATAGGCTGCCAGCTTCTCGGTCAGTACCAATTCGGGCGCGTCGAGCGACAGGCCGTCGATAATGATGGGCTCAATGATCCGCTCCGGGAAGGTTTGGCCGAGCCGGCGGAGATCCTCTTTGAGCCGCCGCACCATGACCGGCTCAAGCTGCGCCGGCTCGATCGGCATTCCGCGGATGAAGCGCTGCGGGTCGAGGATATCCATCAGCGCCGCGAAACTGTTCCGGTGCCCATTGTGCGGCGTCGCAGTCAAGAACAGGCGATGCTCGAAGCGTGGCGCAAGGTCGCGAACGGCCTTGGTGATTTGTGAGTCGATCGCGTATTTCCGACCGCTTGCCGGCGCGGCGTGGTGCGCCTCGTCGAGGATCAGCAAGGAGCCCGGCCGAAACTGGCGCAACGCGTCGACCAGCCCTGCGGTGTAGGTCGGATCGACGAGCAGTCGATGCGACACAAGAAACCCGTTGCCGGTCAGCCAGGGATTGACCGCAAAGCCGCGTTCACGGCGGATTGCGGCCAGGAACGCGCGGTCAAAGATCGTGAAGCGCAGCCCGAAACGCGTTTCAAGCTCGTCTGCCCATTGCGCCAGCATTGACGGCGGCGCCGCGACAACGACGAAATCGATTCGCCGCCTGAGCAGCAACTCACGCAGGATCAGACCGGCCTCAACTGTCTTGCCGAGGCCGACATCGTCTGCGATCAGCAGATTGACCCGCGGCAGCAGCAGCGCTTTGCGCAACGGTTCCAGCTGATAGGGGTCGAGACGGATGCCGGCGCGAAACGGAGCCTGCAACAGGTTCGGGTCGGTGGCCGTAACGCAACCCCAGCGCACCGTACGGGCATAGGCGGCGAAGAGATCGGGGTCATCGAACCGCTGCTCGCCGACGCGCTTCCAGCCGGCGTCATCGATGACCCGGGCGTCGAGCTCGTGCTCCCAAAGCACCGAAACCAGCTCTGCCTGCGCATCATCGTCGACGCAGGCGGCGTGGACAAGCGTGGCTTCCCCCAACCGGGCCGCCGCCTCAACCCCCTCGACGAGCCAGCGTCGCTGACGCAAGTGAACGAGGTGTCCAGGCTTAGGCGTTCCGGATGCTGGGTTCACCTTCGGCAAAGCAAAGACGAGAACTTAAGCCAGACACTAGCATCACGGGTTTCCACGTCAACGTGTCATTGCAGCCAACTTTGATCGCGCCGGCCGTTCAGCTCCGTGTGCGCCCGCTGCTCCGCTTCGGCCCGCGGATAGCCGCCGTCGTATTCGAGGATCGCCGCGCGCTCTTGAAACTCATCATCGTTCGGCATCGGGGCCACGAAAAACGTCCCAGCGCCACAAGGCGCGGAAAAGCTGGCCATCTCGGGCGATTCCGAAACGTCACAGCCGTTCTCCTGTGACGTTTTGAAATCGGGCGCAGACCCGCGGAAATCCGGGGGTTGTGACGTTGTGACGGTTTCGGCGGGCAGGTATCTGGCGAACGCGTCTCCGAATGCCGTCAGGTAATATCCCTCCAGCGTGCCGCCGTCGGGCAGCCGGATCGTTCCTGACGATACCCCGAGCGGCTTCAACAGGCGCGCAACCTGGCTTTTGCTGATCGGCTTCCCGGCGCGGTACTCGGGCCAAGGGCGATCGTCGAGACTGCCGAGGTAGGATGCCAGCTCATCGCTCGACAGCCGGTCAACCCCTTTTGCGGTGAAAGCGGCCCGAACGTCCGCCAGCAGCGCAGCGCGGATGCTGCCCTGATCGCTGTTCTCGGAGAGCTTGGCTGCAGCGCGGCGCGCGCGCTCAGGCCACTCGCCGCCGGCCAAATCCGCGACAGCCAACAAGGGCCGCCAGTTGTCGGCGGCCCGGTTGATGATCCCTTCCGGCATCGCCGGGTCGGCTGCGGCGAGTTCGCCCGCATATCCGCTGCCCAGCGGCCGCCTTGCGAGGCAGTTCCTCGAGCCTGCCTGCGCGATCGAGCCGCAACGGTTCAACCGTTTCATCCGGCCGGCGTCGCCGTAACCCGATCCTGATGCTGCGATCCTCGATCGTGCCGGGCAGGCGTCCGATCGCAGCAAGCGCGACCGGCGCCCATGCGGAGAACTGGCGCGGCTCGTGATTGTCGCCCACCGTCCGGATCACGGCGCCGTCGCGCCGGCGGCCGGCATCGAGCACGCCGCGCAAATCCTCGTTGTCGCGCGCGTAGCTGTCGGCTTCGTCGAGCAACAACGTCGGGCGCGCCGCCTCGATCACGCGGAACAATGCCGCCGGCGTGATGCTCGACGCACCGAGCGGCTTCGGGACCAAGCGCGACAGCACGTCGAGCAAGGTGCTCTTGCCGCAGCCTTTCTCGGGCGAATTGACGAACAGCCGTGGGAAGACCGGCCACGCGTCGAAAGCGTGCACGGCGACGACCCACAACGCTATGGCGCCCGCTTCGGCAATGCCAAGTACGACGTGCCGACGGATTGCCGCAGCCAGGTCGGCGATCAGCGCAACGCCATCCACCGGCTGCGGCCAGGGCTGCGGTTCGGGCAGATCGAGCGGCCGTCCTTGACCGACGGCGGGGCCGCCATTGCTTTGCTCAGCCGCAACGGCTTTGTCGAGGATCGCAACGGGACAACCGAGCCGCTGGGCCGCCGCCTTGCGTTCGCGGCCGTATTCGATCAGCGGCAATCTTGCGAGCCGCATGATCTCAGTGATGCTGTCGACATCGACGCTCGGCTCAGTCGGCGTCACTGGTGTCCACGGGATCGCGGATTGCAGTAGCTCGGCAAGCGCATCCGGCGCAGCGTCCTCGGGCGGCGCGTCGGCGATATCCCATCCGTGTGGCCATGCCGCAGGCACCTTGACGATCGCAATCGATGCCGCGCCCACCGCCATTGCGAGCCTTGCCACGTCCTCCGCGTAGCGCCGGCCCGGCTCGTCGTGGTCGGGCCAGATGACCACCTCGCGACCGGTGAGCGGCGCCCAATCGGACTGCTTTGCGGCGCCAGCGCCGCCCATGGACGTTGTGCCGAGGTAGCCGGGGAACGTGCTTGGCACCAGGTCGGCTTTCTTTTCGCCCTCCGTGACAATGACCGGCGTGCCGGGATTGGCGATCAGCTCGGGCAGGTGGTAGAGCGGGCGCGGCGTCGGCAAAGCGCTGGCACGCCATGCGCAGCGCTGTCCCTCGATCCTGCAATAGGTGATCGGCACGACATCCTTTTGCCGCCTGCCGTCCTCGCCGACGAATTCGACGCGGGCTGCATAGGCAACAAGCCGTCCCTCAGCGTCAAAGTAGGGCCATTTCGCCACCGGGAAGCCGTGCGTCGGATGCCGCCACGTGCACTCCGGTGCATTGTCAGGCACGGGAACGATTGGCACGGGCTTTGGGCGCGCCGCCTCGCCGGGCCGCATTGGAGCGCCTCTGCCGACCGGGAGCGGCGCAAACATGCTGTTGTCAGGCATCGGCCGTGATCCCGAGCATCGCGGCCAAGCGCTCCGCCGCCTCGACCTTGCCAAGTCAGGCGCGCATTCTTGTGAACGTTCATCCGGGACCTCGTGGGGCTGCAGTTGGTCGGTGTGGCAACCACAGCTTTCCAGTCCTACCCCGGATGAACAACCTTCATAGCTTCCACAGCTAGCGCAGTGCGGGCGATTAAAGAAAAGTCAATCGGCGCCTCGGGCCGCCGCCTGCGACGGCGCATGCGGATTGTCGCCCGAGTCATCGGGGCGGGGGCGGCTCGCTCGTGCTTTCACGGGCGGCGCCCTCGATGAATTCCAGGATGTCGCGCCGGCAATACCGGATCGCCTTGGAAAATTTGCGGAATTTCGGCCCCGTCCCGGCCGTCCGGTGGCGCTCCATCGTGCGCTCGCTCAGCCGCAGCAGCGCAGCGGCCTCGCGGGTCGTCAGCAACTTGTCGGAATCCTCCATGTCGTCATCGTCCTGTCGGCAGCGCCGTGCGGCGCGGTGATCTTCGCCCGCATCGGACAGCGCCCCCCATCCCGCCATGTCGGCACCATGTCGGCACCGCAGATCGCAAACCCGGCGGCCAGTGTCGGAGCCGGTCGGGATAAAGTAAAGAAAATCTTAGAGTTATGGCGACGCTATCGGGCTGCGGGCGGCGGCTGTCGGCCCCACCTGTCGGGCTCTGATCCGCCAGTCTAGGTTCGAATCCTAGTCCCCCAGCCAGGTTGATTCATCAGGCCGGCAGAGGCCGTAACGGTCCGGCTCTGCTGCCGGGCCGCTGCCGGGATGGTCCGGCGATCGCTCATTGTCTCCTGCACGGCTCGGCTTCGTGCCGGAAGGCGGCCTTGCGGCCGTGTCGGCTTTTGAGGCGCGCGGCACAGGCTTCGTGCGTCGGGAAATCGCCGGAGTCCGGGATCGGTGTGGCAAGTCTGCCGCTCTCCGTCAGGTGCCGCCCGGCATGGCGATAGCCGCGGGTTACCTCGAATTGGTATAGCACAAGACGATGGCGAGGGCGGGCAAATGAACGCAAAGTAACAGAACGGCTCAATTCCTGAAAATCTTGCTGCGCACCGGGCGGGTTACACGGAAGATCGCACGGGCCTGGCTGGAATTTGCCGGCGGCGTCGGTTAAAATGGCGATGCACGGGGCAGGACAGGCCGATCACCGGGCGGCGCCAGCGCTTGCCGCACGGCAACGACAATCCGCGTTTCGCTAACGAGGAACAGCTTGTCGACGTCCGAGAGTTTGCTGCGGCCTGCCGCCCCGCCCCGCATCGCGCCGCGAAACGACATCGAAGCCAGGCTCGCCGCGCTGTGGGCCAAGGTGCTCGCGGTCCCGGCGATCGGGGTGAGCGACAATTTTTTCGCCAGCGGCGGGGATTCGTTCCAGGCGCTGCGGCTGGCGGCGGAGATCGAAAGCGCGTTCGCCCGGACGCTGCCGCTCGGCGTGATTTTTTCGCTGCCGACGATCGAGCAGCTCGCGGCCCTGCTCGACCACAACCGCCCGGCGAGCGCCGGGTTTTCGCTGGTGCCGCTGCAAACGGCCGGCAGCGGGCGGCCGATCTTCGTCGTGCATTGGACGCTGCGCGAGCTGGTTCGCCATCTCGGCGCCGAGCGGCCGATCTATGCCCTGTCGTTCGGCCTGGCGGCGCAGACCGCGCAGCAGCGGCCGGCGCTGCCGCCGCGGCTCGAAGACCTCGCGGCGCAATATGTCGGCGAGATGCGGCTGGTTCAGCCGCACGGCCCGTATGCGCTGATCGGCTATTCCGCCGGCGGCGTGGTCGCCTTCGAAATGGCCCAGCAGCTGCTCGCAGCGGGCGAGACGGTCGGCTTCCTCGGCCTGATCGACACGATCATGCCGCGCGAATATTTCGACAAAACCGTCAGCCGCCATCCCCTGCACCGGCAAGTCGCCAACCTGTTCCGGCTGCCGCCGCGCGAAATCTCCTACAGCCTGAAGCGCTATTATCTGCGCCCGCTCGGCCGCAGGCTGCGATCGCTGGTTTCGCCGGATGCGGGAAACCAAGCCGACGATCAGGTGTTCGAAGACGGGTCCAGCCTCGAATTCTGGACCGCCTATACGCCGCGGCAATACCCGGGAAAGCTGACGCTGTTCAAGGCAAGCGGGCTGCCGTCGGTGCGCAACCGGCGGGTCCCGCCGGAACGCGCCTGGCAGGCGCTCAGCGAGGGCGGGGTGGAAATTCACGAAGTGCCCGGCCGGCACTTCTCGGTGGTGGCCGAGCCGAACGTGCGGGTGCTGGCGGCGAGGCTGCGCGCCTGCCTCGACCGGGGGGACGCCTGACGCGGGGGGAGACGCCGCAAGCATGAGGATGGCCCATGTCTTCGCCCGAGGATCGCCGGCTGTACGACGCGCCCCATCTCGCCGCCAACGCGGCGAACTTTGCCGCGCTGACGCCGCTGAGCCTGCTGGCCCGCACGGCGACGACCTATCCCGACAAGCTCGCCGTGGTGCACGGCGCCGCGCGCTACTCCTATCGTCAATTCGACGAGCGCTGCCGCCGGCTCGCCGACGCGCTGCGCCGGCGGGGCATCGGCCGCGGCGACACCGTGGCGGTGCTGGCGCCGAACGTGCCGGCCCTGCTCGAAGCGCATTACGGCGTGCCGATGGCGGGCGCGGTGCTGAATGCGCTGAACCACCATCTCGACGCCCGCGCAATCGCCTTCATCCTGGCGCACGGCGAGGCCAAGCTGCTGATCGCCGACCGCGCGTTCGGGCCGACCGTTGCGGCGGCGCGCGAGGCGCTCGCCTCGCCGCCGCCGCTGGTCGAGATCGACGACGGCGCCGGCGGCGCGCCGCTCGGCGGTACCGAGTACGAGGCCTTTCTCGGCGAAGGCGAAGCCGCCGGCTGGGACCTGCCGGCCGACGAATGGGACCCGATCGCGCTCAACTACACCTCGGGCACCACCGGCAACCCGAAAGGCGTGGTCTACCACCACCGCGGCGCGTTCCTCAGCGCGATCGGCAACGCCATCACCTTCGGGCTCGGCGGCGGCTCGGTCTATCTGTGGACCCTGCCGATGTTCCACTGCAACGGCTGGTGCTACACCTGGGCGGTGACGGCGGCCGCCGGCACCCATGTCTGCCTGCGCCGCGCCGATCCGGCGTCGATCTTTGCGGCGATCGCCGAGCATCGCGTGACCCATCTGTGCGCGGCCCCGATCGTGCTCAACCTGCTGGTGCACGCGCCCGAGCAGGTCAGGCGCCGCTTCGACCATACCGTCGAGGTTGCGACCGGCGGGGCGGCGCCGCCGGCAGCGGTGATCGAGGCGATGGAGCGGATGGGGTTCCGCATTACCCATCTCTACGGGCTGACCGAAAGCTTCGGGCCGACCACGGCCTGCGCCTGGCAGCCGCAATGGGCCGAGCTGCCGCTGGCCGCGCGGGCGGCGCGGATGGCCCGCCAGGGCGTCGCCAACCTGACCGTCGACCGCCAGCGCGTCGTCGATCCCGAGACGCTGGCCGACGTGCCGGCGGACGGGGCCACGCTGGGCGAGCTGGTCCTGCGCAGCAGCACCCTGATGCGCGGGTATCTGAAGAACCCGGACGCCACCGAGGCGGCGTTCAAGGACGGCTGGTTCCACACCGGCGACCTCGCGGTCATGCATCCCGACGGCTATGTCGAGATCAAGGACCGCTCGAAGGACATCATCATCGTCGGCGGCGACAATCTGTCCTCGCTCGAGGTCGAGGACACGCTCTACCGCCACCCGCAGATCATGGAGGCGGCGGTGGTCGCCAAACCGGACCCGGTCTGGGGCGAGGTGCCGTGCGCCTTCGTCGCGCTCAAGCCGGAATCCGGCCCGGTCTCGGCCGACGAGATCATCGCCTGGTGCCGCGCCAACCTGGCCGAATTCAAGGTGCCGCGGCTGGTCGTGTTCGGGCCGCTGCCGAAGACCTCGACCGGCAAGATCCAGAAATTCGAGCTGCGCCAGCGGGCGCGCGCGCTGTCCGCCCGGCCGCCGGACCCGGCCCCGGCGGCAGGCGCGGGCGGCGGCGCCGGCGGCAGCGGGAGGCCGATCGCCTCGGGTTCCGGCTTCGGCGCGCTGTTGCGCCGCTGGCGGCGGCGGGCCTGACCCGGCCGCGGCGGCGTCAATCGCCGAGCGCCTCCGGCCGGGCGAGCTCGACCACGTGCATCTCGGCAAAGGCGTAGGGGCCGTAGCGGTGGATCGTGCGCTCGTCCTCGGCGGCGAGAATGCCCGGCGTCATCAGCGCGAGCTTGTCGCGGGATATGTGCACCAGCACCGTCATCGCGATGCGCAACGCCAGCCCGCCCTGCCCGGCGAGGACGCGGCTGCGGTCGAGGCCGACAAATGCGTTATGGGTGATGACGGCGCGCCCGCCGGGCGCGAGATGCGCCGGCAGCCCGGCGAGAAAGCGGTCGAGCAGGCGGCGCCCGTCCGCCCCGCCGCAGCTCCAGCTCGGCAGCCGGCCGGCCATCCCGCCCGCTTCCATCGGGAAATGCGGCAGGTTGGCGGCGATCAGATCGAAGCGGCGGCCGGCGAGCGGCGCCCACATGTCGCCGCAATGGAGCCGGGCGCATTCGCCGTAGCCGAGCGCGTGCAGCAGGCGGGCGCCCGCCGCGACCGCCTCGCCCTCGATATCGACGCCGCACAGCGAGGCGGCGCCGAGGGCGCCGAGCGCCGCCAGCACGACGCCGCTGCCGAGACCGATTTCGAGCGCGGCGGCGCCCTTTGCCCAGGCGGCGCGCGCCCGCAAGACCTGGATCAGCGCCGCGGTGTATTCGCTGGGCCGCAAGAGCGGTTCGTCGTCGTGCATCAGCGGGCGGCGTGGCGGTGGATGCGGCGGGCCGGGTCGCTCGGCGCGAGGCGGCGCACCAGCTCGTTGGCGACGGGGTCGTCGGGGAACTCGGCGAGCACGGCGCGATAGCGCTCGACGGCGACGGCGAAATCCTCCTGGACCAGCGCCTCGTAGGCGAAGCGGGTCAGGCGGCAGAGCTGCAGCGTCGCCGCATCGGGCTCGAACTCGGCGCCGATGCCGTAGGCGCCGATCAGCTCGTAGATCGGAATCCTGACCCGCCGACCCTTGACCGCGACGTCGTCGATCGGCCGCACGCACAGCCGCTCGCCGGCCTCCTTGAAGACGGCGTGGCTGATGCAGATGCGCGTGCCGTAGTCCTTGTTGATGCCTTCGAGCCGGGCGGCGACGTTGACCCCGTCGCCGATCACGGTGTAGCTCATGCGCTCGGGCGAGCCGATATTGCCGACGACGACCGCGTCGCTGTGCAGGCCGATGCGGATGTTGAGCGGCTTCAGCCCGTCGGCGCGCCAGGCCTCGTTGAGCGCCGCCATGCCGCGCTCGATGCGCAGGGCGGCGACGCAGGCGCGCCAGGCGTGGTCTTCGAGCAGCCCGGGCGCGCCCCAGAACGCCATCACCCCGTCGCCGATGAACTTGTCGATCGTCCCCGCCTCGTCGTTGACCGCCTTGGTCACCACCCCGAGATAGGACGACACGCGCAGCAGCAGGTCGCGCGACGGCAGCTCCTCGGACAGGCTCGAAAACGCTTCGAGATCGGAAAAGAAGATGGTGAGAAAGCGGCTGTGGCCGCCGAGTTCGAGCTTGCGGTCGGAGCCGATGAGCTGCCGGACGAGGCCGACCGGCACGTAGGCGGAGAACGACTTGACGGTGTTGTCGAGGGTGTCGATCGCCTTGGACAGGACGGCGATCTCGTGAACCGGCGACTCGAGCGGCGGCGCGGTTTCGCCGCTGAACGATTCGATGCCCGCGACCTTGCGCGACAGCCGCTCGAGCGGCGAGGAAATCGCCGCCGAGAGGAAATAGATGACGACGATCTGTACCGCGATCGCGATCAGGCCGAGGTACAGCAGGTGCAGGTTGTGCCGGTCGAAGGCGCCGGTGAAGTCGCGCAGCGGGGTGATCGTGAACAGGTGCCAGCGCTGGCCGAGCTCGGCCGGCAGCGCGGAATAGCTGGCGCGGTACTCCTCGCCGCCGTAACCGAACGAGTAGAGGCTTGCGCCCTGGCGCGGCCGCGCGCCGAAGGCGACCGCCGGCAAGGCGTCGGGCAGCGAGGCGATGTGTTCGAGCGACACCGTGCCGTGGTCGTCGGCATAGGTGGTGGCGCGCGCGGAATTGGCGATGACCCCGCCCTGGCGGTCGAGGATATAGCTGAGCGTGCCGGGGCTGACCTTGTGCTCGGCGAGGTAGGCCGAGAGCCCGTCGAGCGTGATGTCGGCGGCGGCGACCCCGGCGACCTTGCCGTCGGCATAGAACGGCGCCGCGACGGTGAAGCCGATCAGCCCGAGCGTGGCGAAGACCTCGGGGTCGGTCAGAGTCAGCCCGTGGTGCGCGACGGTGTGCCGGTACCAGAAGCGGGCGCGCGGGTCGTAGGGGTTCTCCGCCTGGGTGGCGCCGAGCTCGCGCTTGTCGGCGTCGAGAAAGCGGTAGTGGTCGACCGGCACCGCCCCGCCCGGCGGCTCGATCCAGCGATAGGCGAAGCGGACCCCGGCGGGCGGCAATCGGCCCTGGACCGGGACCGCGGGATCGATGCGCCGGGCCTGGCGGAACGAGCCGTCGGCAAGGCCGACATAGACGCTGACGATGGTCTCGCTGTGCAGCAGGGTGCTGAGCAGGTAGGGCAGGGCGCGGTTGTCGGAATAGAAGTCGGGCTGCTGGTCGCCGAGCACCGCGGCGCTGCGCACCAGCGAGCGCACCGGCGCCAGCATGTTCTCGATGTCGGCGACCGCGTTGACGCGAAACCGCTCGACCAGCGCGTCGGCGTCGCTGCGCGCGATGGCGTCGTTGCTGAGATAGGTGATGCCGACGATGGCGAAGAACACCGGCGCCGTCAGCACGATGAACAGGGTCAGGATGCTCGGCCGCAGCCGCCACTTGTGGGCGAACAGGCGGCTCATCGGCGCCGGGGCCCGGCCGGGCGCGGCGCGGCGGCAGACAGAGGTTCGAGCGCGGCGGCAGACATGAGGCCGAGCGTCCCCAATTCTCGGCGGGCGGGGCGCATGTTTCCACCGCCCGGCATGCCGCCGCAATAGAATTTGCGCGCGTTAATACTACCGAAAACCGCCCGGCGATAGACATCGCGGCGTGGTGCCAGACCGGCAAACCCTGATACGATGCCGGCGATGCCCGGGCGACGCAAGTCGGCGACCGGAACGGGGGAAGGCTTGGTGGGCTGGCTGATCGACGATCGCGGCAGGGTATGGAGCGCGGAAAGCCACCCGATTACCCACGGTTCGCCCGGGCCCGACACGATCAGCTATGCGGTCACCGATCTCGGCTTCATCCACCTGCGCGCCGAGCAGAGCGCCTTGCGGCTCGGGTTCAACCCGCGGCGCGTCAGCCGCGCCGCGGTAGTTGCGGCCTTCTACATCATCGCCGAGGTCAAGCCGCAACGCGTGCTGCTGTGGTACGGCAACGAGGACCGCGACGTCGAAATCGCCGGCGCGACGGCGCAAGCGATCGACCGCATCGAAGAGCTGGTCTGCGCCTCCCCGCCGGTGCAGCGCCCGGTGTTTCAGACCCGCCGGCTCTCGCTCGACCGGGCCTGGGAGGCCGGCCGCGAATCGGCCGCCGTCCTGCTGCGGGCATGGGCCGAACTCGGCGGCGAGCTGAGCCGCGAGCGGCAGGAAAACCTGTTCCATGCCGGCATGCTCGACACCGGCCTCATCGTGCGCAATCCGGCCGCCTCCGACCGCCTCGTCATCGAACACTGGGGCAGCGCGCGCGACCTGCTCGGCCCGCGCTGGCTGCGCATCGCCCGCGGCCGCGAGGTCGAGGACCAGCCGTTCCGCGAGCTCGGGCAGCGCGTCGCGGCAACCTACCGGGCGGTGCTTGCCGACGGCCGGCCGCGGCTGCACCGGGTCAGGACGATCCTGCCGCAGGCGAACGGCCAGCTCGCCGGGCGGCAATACGAGCGGCTGCTGCTGCCGTGGCGCGGGCCGGAGCGGGAACGCCTGCTGACCGGCGTCAATTTCCTTGTCGAACCCCTGGCGCTGTGACGCGGGCTGCCGTGACCAGCCGACGCGACCGATCGCGAGCCTGGATCGACGCCCATGTCGGCGGGCGCATCGCCGCCCGCCGCCGCCAGCTGGGTCTCGCGCAGCACGAGGTGGCGCGCGCGGTCGGCATCGGGCCGCGCACCCTCGCGGCCTACGAAATCGGGGCGCGGCGTCCGACGGGACCGCAACTGATCGGCCTGGCGGACACTCTCGGCGTCGGCGTGTCCTACTTCTTCGGCGGCCTGGCCGAGCCCCCGAAAAGCCCCGCGGCGGAGCGGGCGGGAGACGGCGAGACGGCAGCAAGACCGGGCTTCGGCCGATCGCTGGCACTCGGCTCGTTCGTCGTCGCGTTCGGCGGCTCGGCGGCGGCCCAGGTCAAGCGAATCGCGATCGCCCGCTCGCGCAGCCTGGCGTTCCTGCCGGTGATGGTGATGCAGGACCGCAAGCTGGTCGAAAAGCACGCCAGAGCGGCCGGGCTCGGCGCCCTGTCGGTGAGCTACCTGACGTTC
>Ga0209581_1002464_pt1 | contig 17683 bp, 15 predicted proteins | sample Coa_R2_FD_187160 | JGI IMG/M metagenome (GOLD analysis project Ga0209581, IMG submission 187160) | Surface soil microbial communities from Centralia Pennsylvania, which are recovering from an underground coalmine fire - Coalmine... | ecosystem: Environmental > Terrestrial > Soil > Unclassified ...
GCGGCGTTTGCCCTTGCCCGCGCCGGAGCCAGCGTGTATATCTGCGCCCGCCGCGAGGCAGCGGCACGCACTCTCGCCCGCGCCGCCGGCGCCGAAGCGTTGCCCCGCCGCTCCCTGCGCACGGAACGCTTCGACGCCATCCTGAACGCGACGCCCGTCGGCATGCACCCGCGCGACGGCGTTTCGCCTCTTTCCCCGCGCGAGTTAAACTGTCAGCTTGTCATGGACCTGATTTACCGGCCGCAGCGCACGAAGCTCTTGAAGCTTGCAGCGTCGCGCGGCATTCGCACCGTCTCCGGAGTGGAAATGTTCTTCGCGCAAGGCTTTGCGCAATGGGACGTCTGGCTGAAGCAGCGTCCGCCGGAGGCCGCGATGCGCCGCGCCGTTCTGGCGAAGCTTCGCGCCGAGGAGAATTCGTAGCTCTCGGCCCGCGCGGGCGATTGCCGGCGGTCACCGATCTCAGAAACCGGACTCACATGATCCAGCCATCCTTCACGGAATTTAGCCGCCTCGCCAAACAGGGGAACCTCATCCCCGTTTACGATGTTTTCCCCGCGGACCTGCTCACGCCCGTCAGTGCCTATCTCCGCATTGCGCAAGGCTCGCGCTATTCGTTTCTCCTGGAAAGCGTCGAAGGCGGCGAGAAAATTGCCCGCTACACCTTTGCCGGCGCGAATCCGGAAGAGGTCTTCCGCTACGCCAACGGCGCGTGCGTCCTGGAAAGCCGCGATCGCATCCTGTGGGAAGAGCGCGATCCGGTTTCCTTTTTGCGAGCGCGCATTGAGCGGTTTCGTCCGGTCCGCGTTCCAGGCTTGCCGCCGCTCGTCGCGGGCGCCATCGGCTACTTCAGCTACGACATGGTGCGTCTCATCGAGCGCCTTCCGAAGCGCTTGCGCGATGACATCGGTCTTTTTGACGCCATGCTGGCCTTTTACCACGGCCTCATTGCTTTCGACCACGTCCAGCACCGGCTTTGGATCGTGCGCAACGTGCACACCGGCGGCTCCGGCAGCCTGCGCGTGAAGTACAACGCTGCGGTGCGCGAGATCGAGCGCACACGGAAGCTTCTCGAACAGCCCGCCGCCGCGGAACAGCCCAAAAAGAAGCGGCCGCGCGGCGCGAAGGTCAAAATTCGCTCCAACTTCTCACGGCCCGAATATCTCGCCGCCGTTCGCAAGGCCAAGGAATACATCCGCGCCGGCGATATCTTCCAGGCTGTCATCAGCCAGCGCTTCTCCGCGAAAACCGGCGCCAATCCCTTCGAAATCTATCGCGAACTGCGCGCCGTCAATCCGTCTCCGTATCTTTTCTTTCTGCAGATGAACGACGTCGCCGTCGTGGGCAGTTCGCCGGAAATGCTCGTCAAGGTGCAGGGCCGCGACGTCTTTTACCGCCCCATCGCCGGGACGCGGTGGCGCGGCAAGACCGAAGCGGAGGACCAGCGGCTCGAGCGCGAAATGCTCGCCGACGAAAAGGAGCGCGCCGAACACATCATGCTCGTCGATCTGGGTCGCAACGATCTGGGCCGCGTCTGCGATTACGGCACGGTGCGCGTCGAAAAACTCATGGCCGTCGAGCGCTATTCGCACGTCATGCACCTGGTTTCGAGCTTGCGCGGCCAACTCCGCGAAGACGTCGATTGCTTCGACGCGCTGATGGCCTGTTTCCCCGCGGGCACCGTTTCCGGCGCGCCCAAAGTCCGCGCCATGGAAATCATCGAGGAGCTGGAAAAAACGCGCCGCGGGATTTACGCCGGCGGCATCTTGTACCTCGACTTTGCGGGCAATCTCGATTCCTGCATCGCGCTGCGCACCATGGTCATCAAGAACGGCGTCGCGCACATCCAGGCCGGCGGCGGCATCGTCGCCGATTCCACTCCCGAGGGCGAATACAACGAGAGCGTCAACAAATCCATGGCCCTGCGCCGCGCCCTCGAAGCCGCCCACAACCGCCGCTAGCCCGCGCAGTTGAGGCCGCCCGCCTTGCAAAGGCAGTGCACTTCGCATCAAGCGGGCCGCTTTGTTTTAGAATGGATGGAGACTATATGATTCTCCTTCTCGACAACTACGACTCCTTTACCTACAACCTCGCCCAGTATCTCGGCGAACTCGGCTGCACGGTGGAAGTCCACCGCAACGACAAAATTTCCGTGGAAGAGATCGCCCGCCGCAAGCCGGAGCGCATCGTCATCTCTCCGGGCCCGTGCACGCCGAAGGAAGCGGGCATCTCTGTCGAACTGATTCAGCGCCTGGCGGGGAAGTTCCCGATTTTAGGCGTGTGCCTGGGACATCAGGCCATCGGTGCGGCTTTTGGCGGGAAAATCATACGCGCCCCCAAGCTGTTCCACGGGAAAACGAGCGAGATTCATCACGACAAAAAGGGCGTGTTCCGCAAGCTGCCGGATCCGTTCACCGCCACGCGCTACCATTCGCTCATCATCGAGCGCAGGTCGCTCCCGCGCGAGTTAACCGTCACCGCCGAGACCGGCGACGGCATCATCATGGGCGTTCGCCACCACCGCTACAAACTCGAAGGCGTCCAGTTCCACCCCGAATCCGTTCTCACCACCGCAGGCAAGCAACTCTTGCAAAATTTCCTTGCCCTTTAACGAGAATTTCCTTCTCCGTGCGCTCTGTGTCCTCCGTGGTGAATTTTTCCTTACCACTCCAGACCCGCCAGCAGCGCGCCGTAGGTCTCCATCCCCTGCCACAGATTCCCCAAGCGCAGGTTCTCGTCCGCGCTGTGCTGGTGATTGTCATAGTTCACGATCGGCACTCCCACCCAGGGCAACCCCAAATCCTCGAAGATGTACATCGGCACGCTTCCGCCGAGGGTCGGCGCAATCACCGCCGTTCCGCCCGTCGCTTCCTGCATCACGCGAACCACCGCCCGAGACACCGGCAAATCCATGCGCGTCCGCGAAGCGCGGTACCCGCCTTCGTCCACCACTTTCGCAATCAGCGCGTGCGTTCTCCGTTCTTCTATCGTGGGCTCGCGGTCGATCACGTAGTAGCCCTGCTTCCGGATGTAGGCAACAATCTGCTCGAACTTTTTTCCCGGGTCCTCGCCCTTCACCAAACGCGCCTCGACCGAGGCTTCCGCCTTGTCCGGCACAATGTTGGTCGCTTCCGCGCCGACGTATCCGCTTCGAAGCCCGCGCACGTTCAGCGACGGCTCCTGCAGCAGTTCCACCAGCTTCTTCCCGCCGCCTTCCGGCTTCGCGATGCCGAGTTCGCGTTCGAGCTCCGCGTCGTCGTCCGGCATCGCCGCCAAAGCCTTTTTCTCGAGTTCGCTGAGCGGAGCCACGTCGTCGTAGTAACCGTCAACCAGCACCCGCCCGTTCGCGTCTTTCATCGACGCCAGCAAACGCGCCAGCTCCATCGCCGGATTCGGCGCCCAGTTGCCATAGTGCCCGCTGTGCAGCGCGCGCACCGGCCCGTACACGGTCACGTCCAGCCCGATGTCGCCGCGGTTTCCGAAAAACACCAGCGGCCGCCCGCTTGGGTGCACCGGCCCGTCCGCGGTGATCAGCAAATCGCCGCTCAACAGGTTCCTGTGCAGTTCCAGGGTCTTCTGCAGGTTCGGCGAGCCGGCTTCCTCTTCTCCCTCGAAAACCACTTTCAAATTCACGGCCAGCGGGATCTTCTGCGCGTTCAGCGCATCCAGCGCCGCCAGCAGCGCCACGATTGGCGACTTGTCGTCCGAAGCCGAGCGCGCATAGATTCGCCAGTTGTCCTGGTAGTTCGCTGAATCTCCCCCTTGCGCTTCCGGAAACGGAATCCGCTTTCCGCCGTTCTCAATCGAATCCGTCCGCAGCGCGGGCTCAAACGGCGCGCCATCGGTCCAGGCCTTGGGATCGACCGGCTGGCCGTCGTAGTGCGCGTAGAAAATCACCGTGCGCGTCGCGCCCGGCGTTTCGAGTTTTCCAAAAACCACCGGCCCGCGCCCCGCAATCGGCAGCAGATGCGATTCAATCCCGCGCGCTTCCAGCATCTCCACCAGCCGCGCGGCATTCCTCTGAATGTTGGCGGTGTCGCTCGCCACGTTGGGGATCGCGAGGAACTCGCGCAACTCGCGCACGATGCGGTCCTCGTTCGCCTTCCGGTATTCGCGCACGGCTTGAACAACCTGCGCCGCCGGCGTCAGCTTCGTGCCGCCGGACACGCTTCCTGATGCAGACATCTGCGCCGTTGCCGGAAATCCCGGCAGCGCCATAATCATCACAGCCACAAGTTCCCGCAGGTTATCCATCACGTTTCCCTTCTTCAAAACAGGCTCTACCCGCCGCGCCCAAAGCACTTCCGAACTTCAGGCGGGTTCCGCCTTCGCTCCGAACTCGGCCAATTCCCGCAGTCTTCGCTTTGCCACTCCGGAATCGATGGCTTCGCGTGCGAGCCGGGCTCCTTCCCGGTAGGACTTCGCGACCCCTGCCGCCACCAGCGCCGCCGCCGCGTTGATCACCACAATGTCTCGCCGCGCCCCCGCTTCACCCTCAAGAATCCGCCGAATAAGCTCGGCGTTTTCCTGCGCGCTTCCTCCGCGAATCGCATCCAGCGGCGCGCGCTCCACGCCAAAATCCTCCGGCTCCACTTCATAGCGGTTCACGCGGCCTTCCCGAACCTCCGCTACGAGCGTGGTTCCCGCCAGGGAAATCTCATCCAACCTTCCTTCTCCGTGCACGACCAGCGCGTGTTGCGTGCCCAGTTCAGCCAGCGTTTCCGCCACGACGTCCACCACGCTCGCCGAGAAGACCCCCAGCACTTGTGCCTGCGCTTTCGCCGGATTCGTCAGCGGCCCCAGCAGATTAAACACCGTGCGCACGCCGATCTGCCGCCGCGCCGGCATCACGTGCCGCATCGCCGTGTGCGCCGCCTGCGCAAACAGAAACCCGATCCCGATTTCGCGAATCGCCCGCCCGGTCTGCGCGAAAGGCAGATCAATCCGCACGCCGAGCGCTTCCAGCACGTCCGCCGAGCCGCTCTTCGAGCTTGCCGCGCGGTTTCCGTGCTTCGCCACACGCGCTCCCGCCGCGGACGCCACAATCGCCGCCGCCGTCGAAATGTTGAACGTGCCGGAATCGTCCCCGCCGGTGCCGCACGTATCCACCATCCGTTCCGGCAGCGCTTCTCCCGCCAAAAAGACTTCCGCCGCGTGCCGCCGCATCGCTCGCGCGAATCCCGCCAGTTCCTCCGCGCGATAGGCTCGCGCGTTCAGCGCCGTGAGCAGACGCACGATTTGCGGCGTCTCGGCTCGCCCGGAGAGCAGTTCCTCCATGACGGATTCCGATTCCGCTCCCGTCAGCGTCCGCCCACGCGACGCTTTTTCAATGAGTGCCCGAGTCACTGTGCTGTGTTCTTGCTCCTGTGCGGCGTTCCAAGTACACTTTTATGTTTTGCAACCAGGAAAAATTCTAACACTGAGCACTGTTCCGCAGTCGCCCAGACACTGGATCCCGAATGAAGATTCACGAATATCAGGCTAAGGCGATTCTCGCGCGCTATGGTGTCACCACGCCGCGCGGCGAGGTCGCTTTCACGAAGGACGAGGCTCGCGAAGCCGCCCAGCGCCTCAAATCGAACGTCGTGGTCGTCAAGGCGCAAATTCATGCCGGAGGCCGCGGCAAAGCCGGAGGCGTCAAGCTCGCTCAGTCGCCGGAGCAAGCCGCGGAAATCGCCAGCCGCATGCTGGGCACAACATTAGTCACGGCGCAGACCGGTTCTCAGGGCCGCATCGTCAAGCGCCTTCTGATCGAAGAGGGCCTCGACATCAAGCGCGAGTTGTACCTCGGCCTGCTCATCGACCGTTCCGCGGGCAAGCCGGTATTTATGGCCAGCGCCGCGGGCGGCATGGAGATCGAGGAAGTCGCGAAAGAAAATCCGGGCGCCATCCTTCGCGAAACCATTCATCCCGCCGTCGGCCTTCAACCCTATCAGACGCGCAAGATCGCTTTCGGGCTCGGCCTTCCCGCGGAAGTCATGAGCAACGCCACGCCGTTTCTCCAGGCTCTCTACCGCGCTTTCATTGACACCGACGCGTCGCTCCTCGAAATCAACCCCTGCGTGCTCACCGGCGATGGCCGTCTCGTTGCGCTGGATGCGAAAATGACCTTCGACGATAACGGCCTCTTCCGCCACAAGGAATTGCGCGAACTGCGCGACCTGGACGAGGAAGATCCCCTCGAAGTGGAAGCTTCCAAGTACGGCCTCAACTACATCAAGCTCGACGGCAACGTCGCTTGCATGGTCAACGGCGCCGGCCTCGCCATGGCCACCATGGACATTATCAAGTATGCGGGCGGCTCGCCCGCCAATTTCCTGGACGTCGGCGGCGGCGCTTCCGCCGAACAGGTCAAGAACGCCTTCCGCATTCTGATGAGCGACCCCAGCGTGAAGGCGGTTTTCATCAACATCTTTGGCGGCATTCTTCGCTGCGACATCCTCGCCACCGGCGTCGTCGCGGCGGCCAAAGACCTGCAGTTGAAAGTTCCCGTGGTCGTTCGCATGGAAGGCACCAACGTCGAGCTCGGCCAGCAAATCCTGCGCGACTCCGGCCTCAACTTCACCATTGCCAACGGCATGAAAGATGGAGCCGAGAAAGTCGTCAAACTTGCGGGAGGCGCACGATGAGCATCTTGGTCAACGAGAAAACTCGTCTGATCGTCCAGGGCTTCACCGGTCGCGAAGGCACGTTCCACGCGCAACAAATGATCGAATACGGAACCAACGTGGTCGGCGGCGTGACGCCCGGCAAGGGCGGGACCAAGCATCTCGAGCGTCCTGTCTTCAACACCGTCGCCGACGCCGCCAAGGCCACCGGCGCGAACGCCTCGGTCATTTTCGTGCCTCCGCCGTTTGCCGCGGACGCCATTCTGGAAGCCGCCGATGCGGAAATTCCCCTGGTCGTCTGCATTACCGAAGGCATTCCCGTCATTGACATGGTTCGAGTCTATTCAGCCATCGACCGCCGCAAAACGCGCCTCATCGGCCCCAATTGCCCGGGCATCATTTCCCCGGGCAAATGCAAAATCGGCATCATGCCCGGCCGCATTCACAAGCAGGGGAACGTCGGCGTGGTCAGCCGCAGCGGCACGCTCACCTATGAAGCGGTCGATCAGCTCACGCGGCTCGGCATCGGCCAGTCCACCTGCATCGGCATCGGCGGCGATCCGATCATCGGCACTTCGTTTCTGGATGCCATTCAGATGTTCAACGACGATCCCGAAACGCACGCCATCATCCTGATTGGCGAAATCGGCGGCAACGCGGAGGAAACTGCCGCGCAGTGGATCAAAGCCAACGTGAAAAAACCCGTCGTGGGTTTCATTGCCGGTCAGACTGCCCCTCCGGGCCGCCGCATGGGCCACGCCGGCGCGATTATTTCCGGCGGTCAGGGTACCGCTAAGGACAAATACGCCGCCATGGCCGCCGCAGGCATTCGCACCGTCGAAACCCCCGCGGACCTAGGTTCCACCATGGCCGCCGCACTGAAATGAGGTGTAGCGGCGACCTGACGTCGCTATTCTTGTCCGACTAGCGCCGATCCAGAACGCTGTTTAGGGACTTATAGTGCCGCAACTTTAGCGCGGCATCTTCGATCTTAACTTTCACGGAGGATTTTTCGTGGCACCTGAACGCACTTTCGCAATCATCAAACCCGACGCCGTCGGCAGAAATCAACAGGGCGAGATTCTCTCTCGCATTCACAAAGCCGGCTTCAAAATCGTGGCTATCAAATCCATGCGCCTGACCAAGGAAGAAGCCGGCGGCTTCTACGCCGTCCACCGGGAGCGCCCGTTCTTTGGCGAGCTCACCGACTTCATGAGCTCCGGCAAGATTTTCGCCATGGTGCTGGAAGCGGAAGGTGCCATCCTCAAATGGCGCGATACCATGGGCGCCACCGACCCCAAGAAGGCCGCGCCCGGCACCATCCGCCACGATCTCGGCACCAGCATCGGCAACAACTGCGTTCATGGCTCCGACGCATCGGAAACCGCCGCCTTCGAAATCGGCTACTTCTTCTCCGGCCTCGAACTCATCTAGCTGTTTCCGCAGGCGAAGCTTGTCATCCTGAGGGCATCCGATTGGATGCCCGAAGGATCTCTCTTCGATTTTCGCCAGGCTCCTGTGCGCTTCTTCCCCCTGCTTCCTAACCTCTTTGCCTCCCTGCCTCCTCTTCGCTATACTCCCCCAATATGAAAGGCTCGCCGAAAGTCATCGACGAACTCAACAAGGCCCTCCGCGAGGAACTCACCGCCATTAACCAATACTTCCTCCACGCCGAAATGTGCGAAAACTGGGGCTACGAGCGCCTCTCCGAATACATCAAGAAGCAATCTATCGGCGAAATGAAGCACGCCGAATCGCTCATCGAGCGCATTCTCTTCCTCGACGGCACGCCCACCATGAAGCCGCTCGAGCTCACCGTCGGCAAGAACGTCCAGGAAATGCTTCAAAGCGACCTCGACCTTGAAATCTCCGCTGTCCGCGCCTACAATGCCGCCATCCAAACCGCCGTCGAGCAAAAGGACAACGGCTCGCGCGACCTTCTCGTCGTTCTCCTGAAGGACGAGGAGAGCCACGTGGATTGGCTCGAAGCCCAGCTTCATCAAATCAAGGAACTCGGCTACGAGCGCTACCTGACCATGCAAATGGGCGAATTTGAGGACGAGGAGTAGTTCTCAGGCTTTTCTTTCGAGTCCAACTCTAAGACGTATTGTTGGAAGTGATTTCAAAGCAATGGGGTCCGCTGAATGGCCACTAAGCCGGCTCTCATCGCTCGACTGCGGGATCACAAGTTTTATCTTTCCATGGCGATCTTCGCCGCCGTGGTCGTTTTTGCTGGATTTGCGCGCACCTTCTTTCTGAATTCGTTTTTCGCGCGGCTCACCCTGCCTCGGCTTTACGTTTTCCACGGCATCGTATTTTCTTCGTGGATCGTCTTGCTTGTTACCCAGGCTGCCCTCATCTCTTCGCGAAAAGTCCGCGTCCATCGCCTTCTGGGTTATGCCGCCATCGCCCTTGTGGTTCTCATGATCGTGGTTGGCCTGACCATGGCCGTGCGATCGGTGCAGCGCGGGTTCTCTCCTCCGGGTGCTCCTCCGCCCCACACCTTCATGGTGATCCCGGTCGGCGACATTGCCGTCTTTACCGTCTTGATCAGCCTCGCCTTCTGGTATCGCAATCGCACCGAAACTCACAAACGTCTTATGCTCTTCGGTACTTTGGCCATACTCCCGGCCGCCACCGCTCGCATCTTGTTCCTGTTCACAACGAGCGCCGTTCTGCTGCTTGCCTACGTTTTTTCCTTCGTCGTCATGCTGGGCTGCATGATGTACGATTACGTGAACCACAAGCGCGTTCATCCCGCCTACCTCTGGGCCGCGCTCTTCTTTGCGGTCTCTGTTCCCCTGCGCATGTACATCGGCGGTACCGCCGCCTGGATCTCCTTCGCCCATTGGATCACGGGTACCTAAGATCCTTCTCCACCCTTGATAACCAACTCTCGCCTCGGCGCGTCGTAATAAGATAGAGCCTCGGCACCCGCCCAAACGGAGGCCTTCATGCTCAAGATTCGTCGCCGCGAATTCCTCCATCGCACTTCCCGAGCCGTCGCGGGAGCCTGGTTCGCCTCCACTCCGCTCGCCCAGAGCCTCCTCGCCATTCCCGCGCTGTCGCAAAAATTCTCCGCCGCGGATACCGTCTCTCTTGGCCGCACCGGCATCCAAACCTCGCGCCTCGCCATGGGTACCGGCACCGTAGGCAGCGGCCACCACTCGCATCAAACCGCCCTCGGCATCAAGGGCCTCTCCGATCTCCTTCTCCACGGCTACGACCGCGGCTTGCGTTTTTTCGATGCCGCCGACTCCTACGGAAGCCATCCGCACGTTGCAGAAGCCCTCAAGCACGTCGATCGCAGCAAGGTCACCGTCCTCACCAAATCCTGGGCCCGCACCGCCTCCGAAATGCGCTCCGATCTCGACCGCTTCCGCCGCGAACTCGGCACCGATTACATTGACATCTTCCTCATGCACTGCCTGACCGATGACAACTGGACCACCCGCTACCGCCCCGTCATGGATGTTCTTTCCGAAGCCAGGCAAAAGGGCATCATTCGCACCCACGGCTGCTCCTGCCACACCCTTGGCGCTCTTCGCGCTGCCGCCAAATCTTCCTGGGTTGAAGTCGATCTTGTCCGCATCAATCCCATCGGCTCGCACATGGACGCTGATCCTGAAACCGTTGTCGCCGTTCTTCGCGAAATGCGCGCTGCGGGGAAGGGAATCATCGGAATGAAAATCCTCGGCCAAGGCGACCTGCGCCATCGTCAGGATGAAGCCTTGCGCTACGCTCTCGGCCTCGGTCTCCTGGATGCCTTCACCATCGGCGCCGAATCCATCTCTGAGCAAGACGACCTTATCCGCCGCATCTCGGCCGCGTAGCCCACATTGCGGATTTTCTTACACCGTTCTCATCCTGAAGGTTGCCGCTTTGGGGCGGCCTGAAGGACCTCAACCACCGCGTCTTAGCAAGTACTCTCTCTGACTCTCAGCCCCTTCGACTCTTTGACTCTTTGACCATCCGGCTCTTAGACTCATCGCAATGGATCCTCTCCGCGAATTTGGCCGAGCCTTGCTTCTGTTTGGCGGATTCCTGGCTCTTCTCGGCGCACTCTTCTACTTCGGCGGCAAGCTTCCTTTTCGCCTCGGCCGCCTTCCCGGCGACATCGTTCATCGCGGCGAACACACTACCTTTTACTTCCCCATCGTCACCTGCCTCGTTCTCAGCCTTGGCTTGAGCCTGCTCTTCTGGCTCTTCTCTCACTTCCGGCGCTAGCTCCTGCCCCTCGCCTGCAACCCCACGCTCCAGGTAGCCTTTTGCGCTTGAGCCGTTGTCTCCTTCTCTTCTGTTCTTTTCTTCTTTCCACTTCACTTCGTCCTAAATCTTCACTCCCAGCACGCGCACCAGTTGCGCTTGCAGGCTCCGCAATTCCGCTTCCCGCTCGTGCTCTTCGCGCGTTCGGTCGTTCAGCGCCTCTTTCAGGAGCGCCAGGTTCCGCCGGAACTCGAGCTGCGCCATCGTCAGCCGGCTCAGCGCTTTCAGCGCTTCCTTCTGTTCCGCGCTGAACTGCCTCGGCTTCCGGTCGATCACGCACAGCGTCCCCAGCGCGTAGCCATCTTCGGTGATTAGCGGCGCCCCCGCATAAAACCGGATTCGCGGCTCGTCCAAGACCAGCGGATTATCTCGAAATCGCTCGTCCTGCAGGGCGTCCGGCACCACGAACACTTCCGCCTGCTCGATCGCCTTCGAACAAAACGCGATGTCTCGCGGCGTTTCGTTCAGCGGCATTCCAATTTTCGATTTGAACCACTGCCGGTTTTCGTCAATCAGAGAAATCAACGCAATCGGCGTCCCGCAAATGTGGGACGCAAGCAATACAAGGTCGTCAAAGCAGCGTTCCGGCTCGCTGTCCAGAATCGCGTACATGTCCAGGGTCTTCAGGCGGGCCGCTTCATCGAATCTCGGAGCAGGGCTTGCCATAAAACACCTCCGCCGCTTGTCTTTGCCTGTGCCATGCCTCGGTATGGCGCAAATCTTAGGAGCCTGGCCTGCCCGAGTCAACCCGACTGAGTGTCACCAATCTTTCTGAACGAGCTCGCTCGAGTCCGTTTCATTCCGCGACCGGCAACGCCACGTGCGACGCCATCTTCGCCGAACAATACACTTTTTGCGTTGCCTTCACGTAATCCTCCGCCTTTGCCTGATAAATGCTCGGCACAAATTTCTGCGGATTCCGGTCGATGATCGGAAACCACGTCGATTGCACCTGGATCATGATCCGGTGACCCGCCTTGAAGACGTGGTCGTGATCCCGCAGCGGAATCTTCCATTCCACCGGCTTGTTGGCTTGCAGCGGTTCGGGATGCTCGAAGCTGCGCAGATACCGCCCGCGCCGCACCTCCATCGCTATCGGCAACTGATAGCCGTTTAGGGATTGCGCGTATTGCCCGGGCTTTGGCCCCATCGCCGGATCCCAATCATTTTTCTGCGCATCGTCCGGAAACACGTCTATCAGCTTCACCACAAAATCGCTGTCCGTGCCCGAGGTGGAAGCAAACAGGGACGCTTCCAGCGCCCCGGAAATCGTCAAATCGTGCTCCAGCGGCGCGCTCACAAACGACAGCACGTCGGGCCGGTGATCCACAAACCGCTGGTCCGCCACTTCCCACGTTCTCCAGTCTCCTCCCGGATACGTCGGCGAAATCGGCCTTTGCCGGTAAGGCACCGGATTCGCCGGGTCGGAAACATACTCGCGATGCGCGTCCGCTCCTTCCGCTTCCGTGGGAGCGGTGAAGGAGAGCGTCCCGTCCGCGTGCAAATACAGATTCCTTGCATGAGCTTCCCTCGGCGGCCAGACGGCATATGTGTGCCAGCTGTTCGAACCGCTCTGAAACGTGCTCGCCTGCCACTGCGGCTTCTCGCCAATCCCGTGCAGGTAGTACCGGAAAAATGGCGCTTCAATGTTTTCGCGGAACTCCCGCGCCGTGTCGTGTCCTCCGAACGGAATCAGCCCGATGCTTTCCGCTTTCGGTGCCTGCCATTGGCCGTGGAACCACGGTCCCGCCACCATCAAGCTCGTGCGCTCCGGATCGTGCTCTTTCTCATGCCGGAAAATCTGCCACGGTCCCCAGGGATCTTCCTGATCCCAGAATCCAGCTACGTTCAGATTCGGCACCGTGGAGGCGTGCAATTGGCGAACCCACGCCTCCGCCTTCCAAAAATCGTCGTAGTCCGGATGCTCCACCGTCGAGTTCCAATACGGAATCTTCCCGTGCAGATATTTCGCATTGATGTTGGAAAGCGGCCCCAGGTCCAGATACCACTGATAGGTGTCGTACGTTTCAAACGCGAAGTGCGTGTTGCTGTATTTGTCGGACTGTTCCATCACCGCGTATTCGAAATCGTAGTTTTCGCGCAGCGCCCCGTAGCGGTGATCGTCGTCGTTCATCCACTGATCCACGGGAGAAGCCTGCTCGCTGATTGCCTTCAGCGCCGGATGCGGATGCAGGAGCGTCAGCGCCGTGGTCAATCCGTCGTAGGAAACTCCATACATTCCGACCTTGCCGGTGTTGTTCGGCACATTCTTTACGAGCCACTCGATGCTGTCGTACGCGTCGGTCGTTTCATTGGTCGCTTTGGGATTGCTCAAGTCCACTCTCGAAGTCAGCTCGAAGACGCCTTCGGACTTGAACCGGCCGCGCAGATTCTGAATGACAAAGATATAGCCGTCCTGCGCGAGTTCTCTCCAGCTCACCGGAATCTCTTCCGGCGCTTTTTCCGGCACGCCGTAGGGCGTTCTTCGGAAGAGAATCGGCAGCGGCTCCTTCTGCCCCGCCGGTCGCAAAATCACTGTTTGCAGATGAACGCCGTCCCGCATGGGAATCATCACTTCCTGAAATTCGAAAACGGCTTTTTTCGCCGGCTCTTGTGTCAGGCCCGCCCCGGCCAGAACCACGCAACCGACCACACTCAGCACAAATGTTCGCACCGCATGCCTCCTCGCGCTCTCCTGGCTTACTCCATCTCCGGATGTCGCGCGAGTATATCAGTTTCCGGCTGTAAGCCGCCGTTTGCGCCGCAACCACAACCATGGAACTCAAGATTCCCCGATGTCCGAATCGCGCGCTTCCAAATCTGCCTTTCCCGCAGGTTTCGATCTAGTACCCGCTCTTGTCACGGATGGTAAAATAGTGTTTGAACGAAATCGGGAACACATCGGTTCTTCTTCCCAAGCCAAGCCCAAGAGGTCATTGAATGCGCTCTTGCCCCGCCTCACGCTCCTCGCCGGACTTGACCCTCGTTCCGTCAAATCACCTGCCCGAAACCCATGCGCCCGGTTCGCATTCTGTAAGCTCTTTTGTTTCATACTCTTGCGCACTCTTTACACACCTTGGCGGCGCGAAAATTCGTCTAACTCCTCCCGAATCAAAAACTTCCACACTCTTTGGGAAAACATGGGGGGTGGCATATCCCCGATTTTCCGCCCCTTTATTTTCAAACAGTTACGCACTCTTGAATCGCGCCAGCATTTACAACTTAGTTACCTCGTCCGCCTCGTTTGCCCCCGGCAATCCTTCCGCCGGTCGCCCAGGCCCGGCCCAAGGGGGCCGTTCATGAGCCAACTCACCTTCAACCTCATGCCCGAGCGCAAGACCTACACCGTCTCCGAGCTCACCGCCCGCATCCGCGACCTGCTCTCCCGGAATTTCACGGACATCCTCGTCGAAGGCGAAATCTCCAACTGCCGCGAAGCCCAATCCGGCCACGTCTATCTCACCCTCAAGGACGAACGCGCCCAGATCCGCTGCGTCTGGTTCAAACAGCAGCGCCTCCGCGTCCGGTTCCATCCCGAGAACGGCCTCAAGGTCACCGTGCGCGGCAGCATCGGCGTGTTCGAAGCCCGCGGCGAATACCAAATCTACGTCGAGTCCATGGAACCGCTCGGCCTCGGCGCGTTGCAACTCGCCTTCGATCAGCTCAAGCGGCGTCTCGAAGCCGAGGGCCTCTTCGATCCCAGCCGCAAAAAGCCGCTTCCGCTTCTTCCCAGCCGCATCGGCCTCGTCACGTCGCCCAAAGGCGCCGCCGTTCGCGACGTTGTGCGCATCCTGCGCCGCCGCTTCCACAACGTCCATCTCACCCTCTATCCCGTGCGCGTTCAGGGCGAGGAAGCAGCCAGGGAAATCGTCAAGGCGCTGAAATTCTTCAACGATCAAAGGCTGGCCGATGTTTTGATTCTCGCGCGCGGCGGCGGCTCTCTCGAGGATCTCTGGGCCTTCAACGAGGAAATCGTCGCCCGCGCCATCTTCGACTCACGGATTCCCGTCATCACCGGCATCGGCCACGAAACCGATTTCACCATCGCCGATTTTGTCGCCGACGTGCGCGCCTCGACTCCCTCCGCCGCCGCGGAGCTGGTCGTGCAAACCCGCCGCGAATTCGATAAGCACATCGCCGATCTCCGCGATGCGCTCGCCGAGCAGATGCGCTATCGAATTCTGGTGCTCAGCCGCCGCGTGCACGAGCTTGCCGGGCGGCGCGGCTTCCGCCGTCCGCTCGATCTCCTTCGCCAGCAACGCCAGCGCGCCGATGAAATGACTTCGCGGCTCGCCCACGGCCTTCGCACGCGCCTGGAAGTCTCGCGCAAGCGGCTGAATCACGCGCAGGTTCGCGTTGCGCGCTTCGATCTTCGCGCGCGCATCGCCGTCTTCCGCAAGCGCGCCGCGGAGCTTAACGCCAAACTTGCGCGCGATTTGCGCACCGTCCTCGAACGGTCGCGCAAACGCTTCACCGCCGCGCATCTGCGAATCGTCTCGTTTGATTTTCGGATGAAGATTGCCGCGCTGCGCCTGCGCCTCGAAAAACGCGGCACCGATCTGGGCCTTCGCGCCGAGCGCCTCTTGCGCCTCAAGCGTGAACGCCTGCAGCGCCTTGCCTTGCAACTGGAAGAACGCAGCCCGCTGAAAGTTCTCGAACGAGGCTACGCTATCGCCACCGACGCCGCCGGCAACGTTCTCCGCGACGCCGCACAAGTCGCCATCGGCGACACTGTGGCCATCCAACTCCACCGCGGCAAACTCTCTACGGAAGTCAAAAAGAGGGAGGTTTGATCTCTTACTTAGTACTTGGAACTTATGACTTACAGCTTGCCCTTGGGAATCACTCTTCCTCTGTGGAAGACACTTTGAGGACCGCGAGGAAGGCTTCCTGTGGAATGTCCACCTGGCCGACGCGCTTCATGCGGCGCTTGCCTTCTTTCTGCTTTTCGAGCAGCTTGCGTTTGCGCGTGATGTCGCCCCCATAACATTTGGCCAGCACGTTCTTGCGCATCGCCGCGACCGTTTCGCGCGCGATCACGCGGCTGCCGATCGCCGCCTGAATCGGCACCTCGAACATCTGCCGCGGAATCAGTTTGCGCAGGCGCGTCACGAGTTCGCGGCCACGTTCGTAGGCCTGCTCGCGGTGGCAGATCATCGCCAGCGCGTCCACCGGCTCGCCGCCCACCAGCACGTCGAGCTTCACCAGGTCCGATTCCTTGTAGCCGGCCAGCTGGTAATCGAGCGAAGCGTAACCGCGTGACACGGTTTTCAGGCGGTCGTAAAAGTCGAGCACGATTTCGTTCAGCGGCAGTTCGTAGGTCAGCATCACGCGCGTCGGCGAAAGATACTCGAAATTTTTCTGCACGCCCCGCTTTTCCTGGCAAAGCTGCAGAATTCCGCCGACGGACTGATCGTCGGTGATGATCATCGCCTTGATGATGGGCTCTTCGATCTTTTCGATGTCGCTGGGATTGGGAAATTTCGCCGGGCTGTCCACTTCGATTACGCTGCCTCCCACGCGCGTGATGCGATAACGCACGCTGGGCGCCGTGGTGATCAGATTCAAACCGAATTCGCGCTCCAGCCGCTCCTGCACGATTTCCATGTGCAGCAGGCCGAGGAAGCCGCAGCGGAATCCGAAACCGAGCGCCACGGAGTTTTCCGGCTCGTAGAAAAATGCCGCGTCGTTGAGCTGCAATTTTCCGAGCGCGTCGCGCAGCGGCTCGTACTCGTCGGCGAGCACGGGAAAGAGTCCCGCGAAGACCATGGGCTTTGTGGCCTCGAAGCCGGGCAGCGGAGGCGCGGGCCGGTCCGCTTCGATGATTGTGTCGCCCATGCGCGCATCCGCCACGCGTTTGATGTTGGCGACGACGAAGCCGACGTCGCCGGCTTCGAGCTCCTCGAGCGCGACGGGCTTGGGCGTGAGCGCGCCAAGCTGCTCGACTTCATAGACTTCATTGTTCGCGCAGAGCCGGATCTTCATGTGATTCGTGATGCGGCCTTGCTTGACGCGCACCAGCACCACGGCGCCGCGGTAAGGGTCGAACCAGGAATCAAAAATCAGCGCCTGCAGAGGATTTTCCGCGCTGCCTTTCGGCGGCGGAATGCGCTGGACGACGGCTTCGAGAACCTCGTCCACGCCGAGGCCGCTCTTCGCGCTGATCAGCAGCGCGTCCTGCGCGGGAATCGCCAGCACGTTTTCGATCTGCTCCTTGACGTATTCCGGCTGCGCGGCGGGCAAATCAATCTTGTTGATGACGGGAACGATGGTGAGATTATTTCCGGCGGCGAGGAAGGTGTTCGCGACGGTTTGCGCTTCAACGCCCTGCGAAGCGTCCACGACAAGCAGCGCGCCTTCGCAAGCGGAGAGCGCGCGGGAAACTTCGTAGGAAAAATCGACGTGGCCCGGGGTGTCGATCAGGTTCAGGCGGTAGGTGTTTCCATCCTTCGCCTGGTAGTGCAGCCGGATGCTTTTCGCCTTGATGGTGATGCCGCGCTCGCGCTCGAGGTCCATGGAGTCGAGCACCTGCTCGTGCATTTCGCGCTGGCTCAGCGCGCCGGTCATTTCGAGCAGGCGGTCCGCCAGCGTGGACTTGCCGTGGTCAATGTGCGCGATGATGCAGAAATTCCGCTCGAACTTTGGGTCCATTCGGTTTCTTGTCTTTGGCAGGGGCCGGCTCGAGTCGCGTGGCGCCTGCAGGGTCGATTCGGCGGATTTCCCGCCGCACACTGCCGCGCAGCGCAAAACACACCGTATGAACCTTCAGTTTGCCACAAATGGCGTACTGCGTCAGCCTGCCGGAAGCGCGG
>Ga0209581_1002465_pt1 | contig 17675 bp, 16 predicted proteins | sample Coa_R2_FD_187160 | JGI IMG/M metagenome (GOLD analysis project Ga0209581, IMG submission 187160) | Surface soil microbial communities from Centralia Pennsylvania, which are recovering from an underground coalmine fire - Coalmine... | ecosystem: Environmental > Terrestrial > Soil > Unclassified ...
CGCCCGCGCCCTCGCCGGCGAGAGCGACCGCCGCGACCTCAAGCTGAAGCCGGCGGATTTCGCCGCCTACCTGATCCACAGCGCGACGCGGTAGCAAATCCGTACGGGAAGGAGGCGGAAGATGCGCGACGGGCGCGGAAGACCCGATGCCGTCGCAGCGGTCGGCGGCTGACCGGTCCGGCTACGCGGCGTTCGGTTTGGTCCGCCCGCGCAACTCGGCAAGCGCCTCCGGGGTATCGATGTCGACGAGCACCGCGTCGCTGTCCATCTCGATCTCGGCGACCAGCTCGGCATACTCGTCGATCAGGCGGCGCGCCCCGGCATCGCCGCTGAGCGCCATCATCTCGGGGAAAAAACGCCGCGCCCACAGCACCGGGTTGCCGCGCCGCCCGCGCCGCGTCGGCACCACGATGGCGCGGCCTTCGACCGGGTTGAACGCGGCGATCAGCCGGTCGAGGTCGCGCCCGGCGATCAGCGGCATGTCGGCGAGGCAGATCAGCGCCCCCTCGATCTCGTCGCCGAGCGCGGCGAGGCCGCATTTCAGCGAGGTCGACAGCCCCGCGGCGAAATCCGGGTTGCGCACCCGCTCGACCGGCAGCCGGCCGAGGGCGGCATCGACCCGGTCGGCGTCGTTGCCGATCACCGCGACGATCGGCCGGGCATGCGACGACAGGAGGCGCTGCGCGGTACGCGCGACCATCGGCCGGCCGTCGATCTCTTCGAGCAATTTGTTCGAGCCCATCCGGGTCGAGCGGCCGGCGGCGAGCAGCACGGCGGCGATGCGCGGCCCCGCCGGCGCCGCCGCCTTTGCTGCCAGCGCCGGCTGCGCCTCCTCGCGCGGCTGGCCGCGCGACGGAATCTCGGCGAGCAGCCCGCCCGCACCCATCCGCATGATGTCCGCGCGCGTCACCGGCAGGCCGGCGGCGAGCCGCTCCAGCACCCAGTCGAAGCCGTTGACCTTGGGCGAGCGGGCGCAGCCGGGCAGGCCCAGCACCGGCTTGTCCCCGACCCGGCCGAGCAGCAGCAGGTTGCCGGGATCGACCGGCATGCCGAAATGCTCGACCGTGCCGCCCGCCGCCTCGATCGCCGCCGGGATGACGTCGCGCCGGTCGAGGATCGCCGAGGCGCCGTGCACGAAGATCATGTCGACGCCGCCGATCATCGCCGCGATCTGCGCCGCCAATTCGGCGGTGTCGTGGCCGCAGCGCGCGTCGCCGGCCAGCGCCGAGCCGAGCGCGGCGAGACGCGCCGCCGTCACCTCGCGGGTCTTGTCGAGGATCGATTCCTTGAGACCGGGCAGGCGGGTCTGGATCAGCCCGACCCGCTGCGGCCGGAACGCGGCGACCCGAAGCAGCGGCTCGGCGCCGCCGGCGATGGCGGCGCAGGCCTCGACCGCCCGGCGCGGCGCGGCGAACGGGATGATCTTGACCGTCGCGACCATCTGGCGCGGCTGCACCACGGCGTATTGCGGCAGGGTGCCGAGCGTCACCGCCTCGTCGACGAGGTTGAGCCGGTCGAGCCGTTCGCGATCGAAGACGACGAGGCCGGCGCGCTCGGCGAACAGGTTGGCGCGCCCGGTGAACGGCGCGGCGACGGTGATCCCCGCCCCGGCCGCGGCGGCGGCGACGCGCCGCGCCGCCTCGTCCTCGCCGATATCGTCGTCGTCGAGCCGGGCGACGGTCACCCGTTCGATGCCGGCGGCGGCGATGACCGCGAGGTCGGCCGCGCTCAGCACCCGGCCCTTCTTGAACGCGGCGGCGCCGAGGCGGAGGCTGTGCGCGAGAATGCCGCCTGCGGCCTCGCCGACGGGAACCTCGCCGAACCTCATCCCGCCGCCCGCTGCTCGCCGTTGCGCAGCACGTCGGTCATCTGGGCGAGGATCGACACGGCGATCTCGGCCTGAGACACCGCGCCGATCGGCAGGCCGATCGGACCGCGGATGCGCGCCAGCTCGTTCTCGCCGAAGCCGAGCTGCGCCAGGCGCTCGCAGCGCCGGGCATGGGTCCGCTTCGAGCCGAGCGCGCCGATATAGAAGCAATCCGAGCGCAGCGCGACGGCAAGGGCGGGATCGTCGAGCTTGGGGTCGTGGGTCAGGGTGACGACGGCCGAGCGGTGGTCGGGCTTCAGCCGCTCCAGCGCCTCGTCCGGCCATTCGGTGGTCAGCTCGACATCGGGAAAGCGCGCCTCGGTGGCAAAGGACTGGCGCGGGTCGATGACGATCGCGCGGTAGTCGGTGAGGGCCAGCATCCGGGTCAGCGGCTGGGCGATGTGCACCGCGCCGACAACGAAGCAGCGCCGCGGCGGGCTGAATACCTGGATAAAGACGCGCTCGCCGTGATGGTCGAGGGTCATCGTGCGGTCGGCGCGCAGCGCCTCGCGCATCGCCGCCTTCGCCGCCTCGTCGAGTTCGAGCTCGCCCTCGAAGCGGTCGCGGTCGAGCAGAAGCTGGCGGCCGCTGCCGAGCTCGGTGGCGAGCGCGACCGAGCGGCTTTCCCGGCCGGCGGCGAGCACGGCGTCGAGATATTCCGCCTTCATTCGACGCGCTCGACATAGATTTCGACCTTGCCGCCGCAGGCGAGGCCGACTTCCCAGGCCTGGTCGTCGCTGATGCCGAAATCGAGCAGGCGCGGCTTGCCGTCCTTGATCACCTCCTGCGCCTCGCCGACGACGGCGCCCTCGACGCAGCCGCCCGAGACCGAGCCGACGAACTCGCCGCTGTCGGCGACCGCCAGCTTCGCCCCGGCCGGGCGCGGCGACGAGCCCCAGGTCTTGATCACCGTCGCCAGGGCGACGCCATGCCCGGCCCGGCGCCAGCGCGCCGCCTGGTCGAGGATGTCTGCGGTATCGCTCATTCTTCCCTCATTCCGTAGCTGGCCTGCGCCTGGGCGGCGGCGGTGTGCCGGTGCGCCGCGGCGCTGATCACGTCGATCAGGGTTTCGAGGCTCTCCAGGTTGTGCACCGGGCGGAACTCGTCGACATGGGGCAGCATCGCCTTCATCCCCAATGATCTTGGCTCGAAGCCCTCGTAGCGCAACAGCGGATTGAGCCAAATCAGCTGCCGGCACGAACGGTGCAGCCGGTCCATCTCGTGGGCGAGGCCGGTGCCGGCGTCGCGGTCGAGCCCGTCGGTGATCAGCAATACGACCGCCCCTTGCCCCAGGACGCGGCGCGACCACAGCCGATTGAACTCGCCGAGGCAATGGCCGATGCGGGTGCCGCCGGACCAGTCGGCGACCGCCTCGGCGACCCGGTCGAGCGCGAGATCGACGTCGCGGTAGCGCAGATAGCGGGTGATGTTGGTCAGCCGGGTGCCGAACACGAAGGTGAACACGCGGTCGCGGTCGTTGGTGATCGAATGCATGAAATGCAGGAACACGCGGCTGTAACGGCTCATCGAGCCGGAGATGTCGCAGAGCACGACAAGCGGCGGCGGCCGGCGGCGCGGGCTCTTGCGCTTCAGCTCGATCAGGCCGCCCGAGCGCAACGCGGCGCGCATCGTCGCCCGCATGTCGGCGCGGGCGCCGCGCGGGTCGCGGCCGTAGCGGCGGGTCGGCACGTCCTCGATCGGCAGGCGCATGCGGGCGATCGCCGCCTTGGCGCGGGCCAGCTCGTCGAGCGACATCTTCTCGAAATCCATGCCGCGAAGCTGCTCGCGGTCGGAAAAGGTCATCGCCGCGTCGAACTCGATCTCGGTCTCGGCGCTTTCCCGGGTCTCGGGGTTGGGGTTCAGCGCCTCGGCGAGGCGCCGCGCCATCTCGCTGCCCGGCTCGGGCGGCGCGTCGATGTTGAGCTGCGGCAGGACGAGGCTCAGCATCTTCTTCAGCAGCTCGGGATTGCGCCAGAAGACGTGGAAGGCCTGGTCGAAGATCAGCCGCTGGTCCGGCCGGTTGACGAAGACGGCGTGCAGGGTCCAGTAGAAATCGCGGCGGTCGGTGATGCCGACGGCGCGCACCGCGGCGACTGCGTCGATCACCTTGCCGGGCCCGACCGGCAGCCCGGCGGCGCGCAGGGCGCGGCCAAAATGCATCAGGTTGGCGAGCAGCCGGCCGTCGCCGTCGGATGCGGCGGAGGCGGTCGCGTTCATGCCTCGCGCGGCGCGGCGGCGATCTCGGCCTTGACCTGGTCCAGCAGGCGCGCCGCCTCGCTGCCCTGGATGCGGGCGATGTCGTCCTGGTATTTGAGCAGGACGCCGAGCGTGTCGTTGATCGCGTTCGGGGTCAGTTCGAGCACGTCGAGCTGCATCAGCGCCTCGGTCCAGTCGATCGTCTCGGCGATGCCGGGCAGCTTGAACAAATCCATCGTGCGCAAGCGCTGGACGAAGCCGACCACCTGCCGCGACAGCGCCTCGCCGGCGCCCTTGGCCTTGCGCCGCAGGATTTCCAGCTCGCGCGCGGCATCGGGATAATCGACCCAGTAGTAGAAGCAGCGCCGCTTCAGCGCGTCGTGAATTTCGCGGGTGCGGTTAGAGGTGATGATGACGATCGGCGGACGCTCGGCGCGGATCGTGCCGATCTCGGGGATCGTCACCTGGAAGTCGGAGAGCAGCTCGAGCAGATAGGCCTCGAACGGCTCGTCGGTGCGGTCGAGCTCGTCGATCAGCAGCACCGGCGGCCCGCCGACCTCCGGCTCCAGCGCCTGCAACAGCGGCCGCTTGATCAGGAAACGGTCGGAAAAGATCGTGCTCTCGATCTCGTCGCGGCCTTCCTCGGCCGCCTCGGCGAGGCGGATCTCGATCATCTGGCGGGCATAGTCCCATTCGTAGACCGCCGAGGCGACGTCGAGCCCTTCGTAGCATTGCAGGCGGATGAGGCGCCGCTCCAACGCGGTGGCCAGCACCTTGGCGATCTCGGTCTTGCCGACCCCGGCCTCGCCTTCGAGAAACAGCGGCCGCTGCAGGTGCAGCGCGAGATGCACCGCGGTCGCCAGCGAGCGGTCGGCCACGTAATCGGCGCGGCCGAGCATCGCCAGGCTGTCGTCGACCGAGGCGGGGAGGGGAGAGGGTTTTGCGTCAGCCATGCACAAGGGTCCGCCCGCAATTAAAATCCCCCTCCCGGCGGGAGAGGGCTGACTGTTGCCGAGCGCTGCACGCACCCGTTGTCCGCCACCGAATTTAGTGTCTTCCGGGCGCCAGCGCTACCCGCCGCCGCAGCGCGGCGCATCCCGACCGGCGCAACGCCGCTGCCGTGGGCCGAAAGCCGGCGGTCGAAGGCGGCAACGGCCTCGCCTCCCTCCGCCGCGGCGGGATGGAGCGCGGCGGGGGAGAGGGTCGGGGTGAGGCGGGGTAATGCCTCGATCGCGTTTCGCGGACCTGCGATTCCGGGTCCTAGGCGCAGGCCGCCACCGCGCGCCGCGCCATCACGTTGACCAGATGGGCGCGGTATTCGGCGCTGGCGTGGATGTCGGAGTTGAGCCCGTCGGCGGGGATGGCGATGTCCTTGATCGCATCGGCGCTGAACGAGCGGGCGAGCGCGGCTTCCATCTCGGGCACGCGGAACACGCAGGGCCCGGCGCCGGTGACCGCGACGCGGACGCCGCCGCCGGTGCGGGCGACAAAGACGCCGACGATGGCATAGCGCGAGGCCGGGTTCTTGAATTTCTGGTAGGCCGCGGCCTGCGGCTTGGGGAAGCGGACGGCGGTGACGATCTCGTCCTGGGCGAGCGCGGTCTCGAACATGCCGGTGAAGAAATCGTCGGCGGCGATCTCGCGTTTGGTCGTCACCACGGTGGCGCCGAGCCCGACGAGACCGGCGGGATAATCGGCCGCCGGGTCGTTGTTGGAAATCGAGCCGCCGATCGTGCCGCGATTGCGCACCGCGGGGTCGCCGATCATGCCGGCCAGGCTGGCGAGCGCCGGGATCGCGCGCCTGACGATGTCGGAGCGGTTGACGTCGGCGTGCCGCGTCATCGCCCCGATGGTCAGCGTGTCGCCGCTCTCGCTGATCCCTTTCAGCGAGGCGATCGCCGCAAGATCGACGAGGTCGGAGGGCTTCGCCAGGCGCTGCTTCAGGGTCGGGATCAGGGTCATGCCGCCGGCGACCAGCTTGGCGTCCTCGCCACCCAGCAGCTTCGCCGCGTCGTCGAGGCTGCCGGGCTTGTGGTAATTGAATTCGTACATCGGGCCTCTCCTATTGCGCGGCGCGTGCAGCCTGGTGCTGGCGGATCGTCCGCCACAGCCGTTCCGGCGTCGCCGGCATCTCGACATGGCGCACGCCGTAGGGCTTCAACGCGTCGACGATGGCGTTGGTCAGGGCTGCCGGCGCGCCGATCGCCCCGGCCTCGCCGCAGCCTTTGACGCCGAGCGGGTTGTGGGTGCACAGCGTCGAATTGGTCGACAGGTCGAAGGCGGGCAGGTCGTCGGCCCGCGGCATCGCATAGTCGTTGTAGGAGCCGGTCAAGAGCTGCCCGGTCTGCTTGTCGTAAACGCAGCCCTCGAGCAGGGCCTGGCCGATCCCCTGCGCCAGCCCGCCATGGACCTGTCCGGCGACGATCATCGGGTTGATGATGCGGCCGAAATCGTCGCTGGCGGTGAACCTGACGATGCTAAGGCTGCCGGTCTCCGGGTCGATCTCGACCTCGGCGATATGCGCGCCCGATGGGAAGGTGAAGTTCTTCGGGTCGTAGAACGCGGTCTCGTCGAGCCCCGGCTCCAGCTCGTCGTGCGGGAAGTTGTGCGGGACATAGGCGGTCAGCGCGATCTCGCCGAGCGTCTTCGAGCGGTCGGTGCCGGCGACGGTGAAGGCGCCGTCCTTGAACTCGACATCGGCCTCGGCCGCTTCGAGCAGGTGCGCGGCGATCTTTTTCCCCTTGGCGATCACCTTGTCCATCGCCTTGATGATCGCGGTGCCGCCGACCGCCAGCGAGCGCGAGCCGTAGGTGCCCATGCCGTACGGGATCTTGCCGCTGTCGCCGTGGACGATCTCGATGTTCTCGATCGGCACGCCGAGCCCGTCGGCGACAAGCTGGGCAAAGGTGGTCTCGTGGCCCTGGCCGTGGCTGTGCGAGCCGGTCAGCACGGTGACGCTGCCGGTCGGGTGGACGCGCACCGCCGCGCTCTCGAACAACCCGGCGCGGGCGCCGAGCGAGCCGACCACCGCCGACGGCGCGATGCCGCAGGCCTCGATGTAGGTGGCGATGCCGATGCCGCGCAGCTTGCCGCGCGCCGCCGCTTCCCGCCGGCGCGCCTCGAACCCGGCGTAGTCGGCCGCCGCCATCGCCTTGGCCAGGGTGGTGTGGTAGTCGCCGCTGTCGTATTGCAGCGCCACCGGCGTCTGGTAGGGAAAGGCGTTCTGCGGGATGAAGTTCTTGCGCCGCAATTCGGCCGGGTCGATGCCCAGCTCGTCGGCGGCGAGATCGACGATGCGCTCGAGCAGGAACGTCGCCTCCGGCCGGCCGGCGCCGCGATAGGCGTCCACCGGCACGGTGTGGGTGAACACCGCCTTGGTCTCGACATAGATCGCCGGGGTCGTATAGGTGCCGGCGAGCAGGGTGCCGTAGAGATAGGTCGGGATGCAGGTGGCGAAGGTCGACAGATAGGCGCCCATATTGGCCAGGGTCGAGACCTTGAGCCCGGTGAACCGGGCGTCGGCGTCGAGCGCCAGCTCGACATGGGTGACATGGTCGCGCCCGTGAGCGTCGGACATGAAGCTTTCCGAGCGCTCGGCGGTCCATTTGACCGGACGGCGCACCTTGCCGGCGGCCCAGGTGACGATCGCCTCCTCGGCGTAGTGGTAGATTTTCGAGCCGAACCCGCCGCCGACATCCGGGGCGACGACGCGCAGCTTGGCCTCCGGGATGTGCAGGACGAAGGCGCCCATCAACAGGCGGATCACATGCGGGTTCTGGCTCGTCGTATAGAGCGTGTATTCGCCGGTGGCGCGGTTGTATTCGCCGATCGCCGCGCGCGGCTCCATCGCGTTCGGCACCAGCCGGTTGTTGACAAGGTCGAGCCTGACGACCCGCGCCGCGCCGGCGATGGCGGCGTCGGTCGCCGCGAGGTCGCCGAGATGCCAGTCGTAGCAGAGGTTGCCCGGCGCGTCGGGCCAGACCTGCGGCGCGCCGGGCTTGACCGCATCGGCGATGTCGACGACCGCCGGCTCCAGCGCGTAATCGACCGCGATCAGCTCGGCGGCGTCGCGCGCCTGCGCCGCGCTCTCGGCGACGACGACGGCAACCGGGTCGCCGACATGGCGCACCCGGTCGGTCGCCAGAACCGGATGCGGCGGCTCCTTCATCGGCGAGCCGTCCTTGTTGGTGACCAGCCAGCCGCAGGGCAGGCCGCCGACCCCGTCGGCCGCCAGATCGGCGCCGGTAAACACCGCAACGACGCCGGGCGCGCGCGCCGCGGCGGCGGTGTCGAGCCCGGCGATGCGGGCATGCGCATGCGGGCTCCTCAGGATATAGGCGTAGGCCTGGCCGGGCCGGTTGATGTCGTCGGTATAGGTGCCCTGGCCGGTGATGAAGCGGTAATCCTCGCGCCGCCGCACCGGCGCCCCGATCGCCGACACCGGCGTCACTCCGCCGCCGCGCCGTGGGCTGTGGCCGGGGCCCCTCGCATGGCGGCGGCCCCGGCTTTGATGGCCAACACGATGTTGTGGTACCCGGTGCAGCGGCAGAGATTGCCTTCGAGGTATTCGCGAATCTCGCGCTCGCTCGGGTCCGGGTTGTTCTTTACCAGGTCGAGCGCGCTCATGATCATGCCGGGGGTGCAGAAGCCGCACTGCAGGGCATGGTTGTCGCGGAACGCCTCCTGCATCGGGTGCAGCTCGTCGCCGTTGGCGACGCCCTCGATGGTCTTGACCTCGCAGCCTTCGGCCTGGACCGCGAGCAGCGTGCAGGACTTGACCGCCTCGCCGTTGACGTGGACGACGCAGGCGCCGCACTGGCTGGTGTCGCAGCCGACATGGGTGCCGGTCAGGCCGAGGGTCTCGCGCAGCAACTGGACCAGCAGGGTGCGCCCTTCGACCGTCGCGGATACCGGCTTGCCGTTGACGGTCAGGGTCACCGATTTCTGCATTGCAACCTCCCTTCGCCGCGCCGCCGGGCCGCCTGCCCGGCGGCCGCGATTGCCCGGAGTTTCGTGCGCCGTCGGCGTCGGGTCAAGGCGGCATCGCGGCGCCGCCCTCCGGGTTCATCGCCGCCACGAAGCGGGTGAAGAACTCGTCGGCCATCTTGCGCGCAACGCCGTCGATCAGGCGCGAGCCGATCTGCGCCAGCTTGCCGCCGACCTGGGCGTCGACGCCGTAGCGCAGCACCGTCTCGCCGTTCTCCTCGGTCAGCGCGACGGTGGCGCCGCCCTTGGCGAAGCCGGCGACGCCGCCGCTGCCCTCGCCGTTGATGCGGTAACCCGAAGGCGGGTCGAGATCGGTCAGCGTGACCTTGCCGGCGAAGCGCGCCTTCACCGGCCCGACCCGCGCCGTCACCTTGGCGGCGAACTCGGTGTCGGAGAGCTTCTCGATCTCCTCGCAGCCGGGCAGGCAGGTCTTCAGCACCTCGGGATCGTTGAGCGCGGCCCACACCGCCTCGCGCGGCGCCGGGATGCGCCGCTCGCCGTGCATTTCCATCGGCTTCCACCCTTGTGGTCGACGGCGAGAGAGTGGGCCGGCGCGGCGCCGATTGCAACCGCGGGAAACATATCCCGCTCCACCCCCGGCGGGGCGAGGGACCCCGCACCCCGCCTTAAGGAATAACCGCGATCGCGCTGATCTCGATCAGGTAGTCGGGATGGGTCAGCTTGACCACCTCGACCATCGTCGAGGCGGGCAGCGGCTCGCGGAAATACTCGCGGCGCACCTCATGGATCGCCGCGAACTGCTCCATGTTGCGGATGTAGACATCGACCCGGCAGATGTCGTCCATGGTGCCGCCGGCCGCCTCGACCGCCGCCTTCAGGTTCTCGCACACCTGGCGGGTCTGCGCCGCGATGTCGCCGACCCCGGCGATCGACCCGTCGGCGCGGCGCGCGGTCATGCCCGAGATGAACACCAGCCGGCCCCGCGCCTCGATCGCCGTCGCATGCGAGAACACCCCGCTCGGCTGGCGCAGCCGGTCCGAGCGGATTTGCTGCTTGGGCATCGCTGGTCTCCCTGCTGGTCGCTCTGCTATATGACAAGCCGCAATGTCGCCGCCGTTTCAAGCCCGTTTCAACCGCCTTGCGGCGGCGCGCTCGCCGCTCTGCGTCGGCATCGACCCGTCGGCCGAGGCGCTGCGGCAATGGGGGCTGGGCGACGATCCGGCCGGGCTGCGGCGGTTCTGCGAGACGCTGATCGACGCCGCCGCCCCGCTGGTCGCCGCGGTGAAGCCGCAGCTCGCGTTTTTCGAGCGCTTCGGGCCGGCCGGGCTCGCCGTGCTGCGCGCGGCGGTGGACCGCGCCCACGCGCACGGCGCCCTCGTCATCCTCGACGCCAAGCGCGGCGACATCGCCTCCACTGCGGCGGCCTATGCCGAGGCGTTTCTCGGCCCCGCCAGCGCCTTTGCCGGCGATGCGATGACCGCCAGCGCCTATCTCGGCTTCGCCTCGCTGGCGCCGATCGTCGCGGCGGCGCGGCGGGAGGGGGCGGGAGTGTTCGTCGTCGTGCGCTCGTCCAACCCCGAGGGCGCCGGCCTGCAGCGGGCGGCGATGGCGGACGGCCGCAGCGTCGCCCGGTCGCTGGCCGACGACATCACCGCCGAGAACGCCGGGGACGACGGCCCGCTCGGTGCCGTCGTCGGCGCCACCCTCGGGCCCGAAGCCGGCGACATCGCCGCGCGGCTGCCGAACGCGCTGCTGCTGGTGCCGGGGATCGGCGCACAGGGCGCGACGATCGCCGATGTGCGGCGCGATTTCGGGCCGCATTACCGCCGGGTCATCCCCGCGATCTCGCGCGGCATCGCCGGCGCCGGCCCCGACCCGGCGGCGCTGCGCGAGCGCGTCGCCCGCTACGCCGCGGAAATTCGCGGGTGAGGCCGATGATCGAGATGCAGGGCGTACACAAGTGGTACGGCGATTTCCATGTGCTGCGGGACATCAACCTGACCGTCGGCCGGGGGGAGAAGGTCGTCGTCTGCGGCCCCTCGGGCTCCGGCAAATCGACGATGATCCGCTGCATCAACCGGCTGGAAGAGCACCAGCGCGGCCGCATCGCCGTCGCCGGCATCGAGCTGACCTCGGAGCTGAAAAACATCGAGGCGATCCGCCGCGAGGTCGGCATGGTGTTCCAGCAGTTCAACCTGTTCCCCCACCTGACCGTGCTGGAGAACCTGACCCTGGCGCCGATCCGGGTGCGCAAGTTGCCGCGCAAGGAGGCCGAGGACACCGCGCGCTACTACCTCGAACGGGTGCGCATCCCGGAGCAGGCCGGCAAGTATCCGGGCCAATTGTCGGGCGGCCAGCAGCAGCGCGTGGCGATCGCCCGCTCGCTGTGCATGAAGCCCGAGATCATGCTGTTCGACGAGCCGACCTCGGCGCTCGACCCGGAGATGATCAAGGAAGTGCTCGACGTGATGATCGAGCTGGCGGGCGACGGCATGACCATGCTCTGCGTCACCCACGAGATGGGCTTCGCCCGCACCGTCGCCGACACGATCCTGTTCATGGACCGCGGCGAGATCGTCGAGCGCGGGCCGCCGCAGGAGTTCTTCGCCCACCCGAAAAGCGACCGCACCCGGCTGTTCCTCAGCCAGATTCTGGCGCATTGAGACGCGGCCGGTTCACTCCGGGTCGAGCGGCGGCAGCAGCGGGTGGCGGAGGCTGCGCGGCAGGATGCCGCTGAGGCGCGGATCGGCGAAGCTGAGCTGCCGCCGGGCATAGACGGTAAAGCCGGCGCGCTGGTAGTTGGGCAGCGCGCGCGGGTGGTCGAACCGGCTGGTATGGACCCAGAGGCGGTCGAGCGGGCGCGACCAGGCGCGGTCGATCGCCGCCTGGAGCAGGAACGCGCCGAGCCCGCGGCCGATGAACTCGGGCACCAGGCCGAAATAGTTGAGCTCGGTCTCGCGCGCCTCGGCCGCGTTCAGCTCGAAATACCCGGCCGGCACGCCGGCCGCGTAGAGCACGAAAATCTCGGTGGTCGGGCGGGTGATCTCGGCGGCGAGCGCGGCGTCGCTCCACAGCCGGCGCTCGAACCACAGCCAGTCGGTGCCGACCGTCTCGTAGAGATAGCGGTAGAACCGGACCGGGCAGTCCTCGGCGCGGATCAGCGCCAGCTTGGCCGCCGGCGCCGGCAAACGCGGCACCGCCGGCCGCGCAAACATTTCGAGATAGGTGATCGTGTCCTCGATCAGCGCCATCGCCGCCGCGTCTATCGCGCCGGGCCGGTTTCGATCGGCGGTCCGTCGGGCAGGCCCCATTCCGACCATGAGCCGTCGTAGACCGCGGCGCCGGGATGGCCGACCAGGTGCAGCGCGAAGGCGACGGCGCAGGCGGTGACGCCGGAGCCGCAGCTCGTCACGATCGGCCGGTCGAGCGGGATGCCGGCTTCGGCGAACAAGGCGCGCAGCGCCTCGGCGTCCTTCACCTGCCGGGTCTGCGTGTCGGTGACCCGATCGAAGGGCAGGTTGCGGCTGCCCGGGATATGGCCGCGGCGGCGCCCCGGCCAGGTCTCCTCGGCGCTGCCGTCGAAGCGGCCGGCGGCACGGGCATCGACGACGAGCTCGCGGCGGGTTTCGAGATTGGCGAGGAGCGCGGCCTTGTCGCGCACCAGGGCGGGGTTGAAGCGGGCGACGAAACGGCGCGGCGGGATCGCCGGCGGCTCGCCCGACAGCGGCCGGCCCTCGGCCCGCCATTTCGGCAGGCCGCCGTCGAGCAGCGCGGCGTTGTCGTGGCCGAACAGGCGTAACAGCCACCAGCCCCGCGCCGCCGAGGACAGGCCGTGCGTGTCGTAGAACACGACGCGGTCGGCGTTGCCGATGCCGCGCTCGGCCATCTTGGCGGCGAAGCGCTCGGCCGACGGGATCATGTGCGGCAGCGCGGTGCCCGGCTCGGCGACGTCGTCGATGTCGAAGAACACCGCCCCGGGAATGTGGCCCGCTTCGTAATCGGCGCGCGCGGTCGGGACGATGCCGGGCTGCTTGTAGGAGCAATCGACGACGCGGAGCTGCGGGTCGTCGAGATGCGCGGCGAGCCATTCGGTCGAGACCAGCGCCTCGGGATGGGCGTAGGGCATCGGGCGCCTCCCTATTCGGCAAAGGCGAGGTTGACGCGGCGGTTCTGCCGCCCCTTGTTCTCGATCCTGGTGACCGCGACCGGGCCGATCTCGGCGGTGTTGCGCACATGGGTGCCGCCGCAGGGCTGCAGATCGACCCCGGCGATGTCGAGCAGCCGCACCCGGCCGGCGCCGAGCGGCGGCTTGACCGACATCGTGCGCACCAGCTCGGGCCGCGCCAGCAGCTCGGCCTCGTCGATCCAGCGCGGCACCGCGTCGTGGCCCTCGGCGATCAGCCGGTTGAGGCCGGCGGCGATCGCCTCCTTGTCGAGGCTGGCGCCCGGCACGTCGAAATCGAGCCGGCCGCGGCCGTCGCCGACCTGGCCGCCGGTAACCGCCCCCGGCACCACCGCGCAGAGCAGGTGCAGGCAGGTATGCATGCGCATCAGCCGGTGGCGCCGCGCCCAGTCGATCTCGGCGGTCACCTCGCTGCCCGGCGCGGGCAGCGCGGCGCCGGCGGCCGGCACATGGATCACCTCGTCGGCCGCCTCGCCCTTGAGGGTATCGGCGATCGCCACGACGCCGCCGTCGGCGAGCACGAGGCGGCCGGTATCGCCGGGCTGGCCGCCGCCCATCGGGTAGAACACGGTGCGGTCGAGGCGAATGCCGCGCGCATCGGCCGCCACCACCCGCGCGGTGCAGCGTTGCAGATAGGCGTCGTCGCGGAACAACAGCTCGGTCACTCAGCCCTCCAGCCAGTGCGGCACCGGCAGGTTCTTCTCGCGCAGAAAGGCGGGGTTGAACAGCTTCGACTGGTAGCGCGTGCCGGAGTCGGCGAGGATCGTCACCACCGTGTGCCCCGGCCCCAATTCGCGGGCGAGGCGGATCGCGCCGCACACGTTGATCCCGGTCGAGCCGCCGAGGATCAGCCCCTCCTCCTGCGCCAGCGAGAACAGCACCGGCAGCATCTCCTCGTCGGTGATCTGGTACTGGCCGTCCGGGGTGAAGCCTTCGAGGTTCTTGGTCTCGCGGTTGTTGCCGATGCCCTCGGTGATCGAGCTGCCCTCCGGCTTGAACTCGCGCCGCGCATACCAGCTGTAGATGCCCGAGCCCATCGGGTCGGACAGGTAGATCTTGACGTTGGGGTTGCGCTGCTTCAGCGCGATGCCGACCCCCGAGAGGGTGCCGCCGGTGCCGACCGAGCAGGTGAAGCCGTCGACCCTTCCGTCGGTCTGGCGCCAGATCTCGGGGCCGGTGGTCTCGTAATGGCCGCGCCGGTTGGCGAGGTTGTCGAACTGGTTGGCCCAGATCGCGCCGTTCGGCTCCTTGGCCGCGATCTCCTCGGCAAGCCGGCCGGAATAGCGCACGTAGTTGTCCGGGTTGCTGTAGGGCACCGCCGGCACCAGCCGCAGATCGGCGCCGCACAGGCGCAGCATGTCCTTCTTTTCCTGGCTCTGCGTCTCGGGCATGACGATGACGGTGCGGTAGCCGAGCGCATTGCCGACCAGGGCGAGGCCGATCCCGGTATTGCCGGCGGTGCCCTCGACGACGACCCCGCCCGGCTTCAGCAGGCCGCGCTCCTCGGCGTCCTTGATGATGTAGAGCGCGGCGCGGTCCTTGACCGAGCCGCCGGGGTTCAGGAACTCGGCCTTGCCGAGGATGGTGCAGCCGGTCATCTCCGAGGCGCGGCGCAGTTTGATCAGCGGCGTGTTGCCGATCGTGCCGATGAAGCCGTCGCGAAATTCCATGCCTGGTCTCCCGAACCGAACGGGTCGCGCCCACACTATCGGGCCGCGCCGAGCGAGGGCAAGATTGCGGTCAGCCCGATACGTGAGCGTCCGGGGCGCCGGCGGCAAGCGCAGCCATGTAACCGAGGATCAGGTCGCGGGACCGGAAGCGGCCGTAGCGTTCCTCCTCTTCGCGCCGCACGATCGGGAAGGTGCCGAGCACATAATCCGCCGCGTCGCGGTCGAGGCCGTAGAGGTGGAAGAAGACGGCATCGAGCCGGGCACGGCGGCGCAGGCGATCTTCCTCGTCCCACCGGAAGGGCGGCCCGTCGTAACCCTGGTCGCGGGCGAAGGCAGCCATGTCGTGCGCCGTGTAGGTCAGATGCAGCACATCGTCGCGGATGATCTGCTCCGCCGTCTTTGCGCCGAAGCGGCGGCCGTATGCGGTAGCGGGTATGACGGGCAACTGTTCGACGATGTACCAGTTAAGATGCTGCCCTTGTACTTTTTGCCGAGCGATGAAATCGAACACCATCGAGTTCAGGTTTGCCAGCCAAAGGGGAGTGCTGCGTGCGTAGATATTGCCGTCGCTGTCCTCCGCAGGAAGCAACAGAGGGAGAGTATTTCCCGCTGGCGACGCCGGCACCATAGCCGCAATCATCGTGCGCACGTTTGTTGGGGCCGTAACGTCCTTAAACCCAATAAGATGTCTGCAGCGGCCGAAGGGACAATCCTCTTTGGCGACCCAGAACTGCGGGGTGGGGGCCCATGAGGGGTCGCTGTGTTGAACTAGGCTCGTTGGAGTGGGCTGTCCCGGGCGGTTCAAATTGCCGGGATTGACCGTCACTGACGCTGCGCGGTGGTCGAACGCTTGGACCATTTTGCCCTCGTAGAGCGGCAGCCAGCGCCGATCGCCCTTTTCCCAGCATCCCCCCGCCACCCGGTAGGCGCCGAGCGCTTCGAGCTCTTCCGCGGTGCGGAACTTGTCCGAGTCGTTGGTCATGTCGAACATACGAACGTACCGCACCGGCCATTGCGAAACCGGCTTGTCGCCGCGCCGGTCGACAAGCACCGGCACGCGCCGATAGATGGCGAGGGTGAGGTCCGCATCGCGGCGCGAGCGGAACACCGGCGCGGTGCCGGTATTCGGGTTGACCGCGGCAAAATCGGCCGGCGTGAGCAGAAACGCGGCGGTTTCGGCATCGGTCGCGCTCTGCTGGAAAAATGCGCAATCGGCATGCGGAAATTTCCGGGCCGGCCCGCCCGCGATAACGGCACAAAACTTGAACCTGCTGTCCACCTCGGGGAAGAATGGCTCGAGCCGAAGCCGGGTGCGCCGGTTCTCGAAATCCAGCAGGGCCGCAAGGCGGCCGGTCGTGCTAACTCCGCGAAAAAACCGTGCGGCGCTCTGATCGGCGGCGATTCCCGATGGCACGAGCAGGCCGACGATGCCGTCGGCTCGGACAAGGCGCATCGCCCGCTCGACAAACAGCGAGTAGACATTGATGTCGCCGCTCGACAGGAGCGGATAGGCACCGGCCCCGCGGGCGACGCGCGCCGCCGTCTCGGCAGTCCAGGCCGCACGGTCGTAGTCGGCCGCTATCGGGTCGCCGCGCCGGTGCAGTTGGGCAATCAGCCGCTTTCGGTCGGCGGCGCGCTGGGCGCGAGCGATCTCGGGAACGCGCGCGGCGAACCACTCCACTTCCTGAAGCTTTATGCGGTCCCAAGGCGGGTTGCCGATCACCGCGTCGAAGCCGCCGGCCGGAGCGGCGCTCTCCCAGTCGGACCACACTCCGGGGAATGCCGGCTCCCAGTGCAGGAATCGCCGCTCGGCCGCCAAGGCGCGTGCCGCCGCCACGAACCTGCTCGCCGCTGCCTGCGCCTCGGCAGGGTCGATCTCTTTGCCGCGTCGGCGAAGCTTTGCCGCTTCGGTGCGGGGCTGGGCGAGAGGTGCACCCGCTGCGATCGCGACCGGGTTGCCGTAATTGCCGCCGAACAGCATTTCGCGACCAAGCTCGTCGGCAAGATCGGGCGCGGGAAGCCACCTGGCGGCATGCACCAAATCCAGAAAAGCCCGCAGCTCGGCCGTATTCTCCTCGACGCCGGCAAAAAATTCGGCGCTGCTCCTCACTTCGCCGATATCGGCGTCGGCATATTCCTCGACCTTCGCCATGCCGGCGGCGGCCTGCCGGGCCTTGGCGACATCGGCACTGACGACCAGCCCGTAGCGGTCGTGCAGCTCGCGTTCGACGGGGGCGACGAATTCGCCGAACAGCGAGTCCCCACAGCGCAAATGGTGGTCGAGGAACGACATCGGCGCGCCCACGGTGAAAGAATGAAGCCACAGCGAGAGCTTCGCCAACTCGACGGCCATGGGATTGAGATCGACGCCGTAAATGACGCGCTTGAGGATGATCCGCCGCACCAGGTGCCGGTCGTCGAGCTGTTCGTCGGGGACAATCCAATGATTGGCGGCGGCGGACTGTTGAATCTCGTAACGAAGATGTTCAATGCGCTCGATCAACGGCGAGCGGTACGGTTCGTCCGGATCGGCCCAGTGGACGAGGATCGGCGCCTCGGTTATCGCCGTCAGCGCCTCGTCGGCCAGATAATCGACAAGCGAGACGAGGAAATGGCCGGACCCCATCGCCGGGTCGCAGACGCGCAGACCGACGAATTTCTGTGCCGGGTCGAGGGCCCGCAAGTCTCGCAGGCGGTCGGCTTTGGGCCGTCGGTCGTGCGCCAATTCGTCGATCTTCTCGTCGAAGGCGGTTTGCAGCTCTTTAAGAAGCGGCCCAACCGTCCGCCGAATGATGAGGCGCACCAGTTCTTC
>Ga0209581_1002469_pt1 | contig 17650 bp, 19 predicted proteins | sample Coa_R2_FD_187160 | JGI IMG/M metagenome (GOLD analysis project Ga0209581, IMG submission 187160) | Surface soil microbial communities from Centralia Pennsylvania, which are recovering from an underground coalmine fire - Coalmine... | ecosystem: Environmental > Terrestrial > Soil > Unclassified ...
CAGTCTGAGCAGGAGCGAATGTATAAGTCGTTCATGCAAGGTTCTATGACATTGCAGGATTTTGCTGATCAGATTGGCATGGTTAACCAATTGGGCTCTCTCACGCAACTTACTAAATATTTACCAGGTATGGGAGCAGTTAAGATTTCCCCTGATATGGTTGAAAAGGGAGAAAAAGACCTTAAGCGATTTAAGGCTATTATTAACTCAATGACCCCAAAAGAGCGTCTGGTTCCTCAAATTTTGAATGGCTCTCGCAAGAGCAGAATAGCAAAAGGGGCAGGGGTAACGGTGGCTGATGTGAATATGTTGCTTGCTCGATTTGAAGAAACTCAGCAATATGCTAAACTTTTTAAGAAGTTTTTACGTAAATAATAAATAAAATCTCATAATATTAGTCTAAAAGCTAAGAGGAATTGTTAATGGCAGTTAAAATTAGACTCTCACGTGTAGGTAAAAAAAGTGCCCCATTCTATCGTATTGTTGCGGTTGATTCACGTAAAAAGCGTGATGGAGCATTCTTAGAAGACTTGGGAACCTATGATTCACTCGGCAATAAAGTGGTGCGTATCGAAGAAGATCGTATTGCAGATTGGATGTCTAAAGGGGCTCAACAATCTGATACCGTTAAAAAAATCTATAAAGAGTTCAGAAAAGCTTCTGGTTCAGCAGTAGCTCCAAAGCCTGCAGCAGCAAAAGCAAAAAAAGCAAAAGCTGAAAAACCCCAAGCATAAGCTTATTAACCCTCTATCTAAACCTGATGTTTCAGGCGCTGTCTGATGCAAAGGTGTACTCTATATGTTAAAAGAACTAGTTGAACACATTGTTAAAACGTTGGTTGATAAACCTGAACTGGTTTCTGTTTCAGTTACACAAGAAGGCCTCAAACACGTAATAAAAATAAAAGTAGGCGAGCTTGATCTTGGAAGAATTATTGGCAAAGATGGCCAGACAATCCGAGCAATTCGGGCTTTGGCTAGCGCGGTAATTCCTGCAGGAGAAGAAGTCAGCGTTGATGTTTCTAAATAAATGAACATTTCTATACTTTCTGTTTTTCCCGCCATTTATGATCAATTCTTAAAAACGAGCCTTGTGCATAAAGCCCAGGAAAAGGGGCTCGTTAACTTTGATGTTGATAGCTTTTTTTCCTATGTTGAGCCAAAGGAGCGCATTGATGCACCTACCTTTGGGCATGGGGCCGGAATGCTTATCCGCCCCGATGTGGTTGAAACTGCAATCGAGGATAAGCAGAAAAAGTTGGGTAAAGCATTCAAAGTATTTTTCTCTCCTCACGGTAAAAGGCTTAATCAACAAGTCTTACAGGAAATAGCCCCAAAAGTTCAGCAGGCAGGGCATCTTATGCTCGTGGCAGGCCGCTATGAGGGAATGGATGCACGAGTTGAAGAAATGTATGCTGATGAGATCATCTCCTTGGGTGACTTTGTGCTCATGGGCGGTGATATACCCGCTATGGTTTTTTTAGAAGGACTATTGCGGCTTTTTCCCGGTGTAGTAGGCAAACAAGAATCAATTGAGCATGAATCATTTTCAGGTCCTTTTGTTGATTATCCAGAGTATACAGCTCCGGTCGTTTGGAAAGATCTGGAAGTTCCTGAAGTGGTAAGATCGGGCAATCACGCAGCGCTAAAAGAATGGCGCGAACGGCAAGCAGCTGAACGGACCTTGAACAATCATTTTGATTGGCTCAGGTCGCATAAACTAGATACAGCTCAAAAAGAATTGGTTGAAGATTTAATACCACCTCATTATGCAGTTTTAACGCACACCGATGTTTTAGTAGGAAAAAATAGCAAAGAGGTTGGTACAACTTCAGTTACTTCATTGGATATCCATGATATTGCGCGATCCTGCGCTACCTACGGTATAAAAAATTACTTTATAGCTACCCCTCTTAAAGATCAGCAAGCGGTAGTCCAGGTATTACTTGATTTTTGGCAACAAGGAGTAGGGGTTGAATATAATAAAAATAGGCATGAAGCAGTTAAATCAGTCCAGGTAAAAAATGATGTTGAAGATGCTATTGGAGCAATAGAGGCTATAGAGGGTAAAAAACCACTGGTGATAGCTACTTCAGCTCGTGCAGTTTCTCATGAACAACGAATCACCTTCTATGATCAGGGAAGGGTATGGGCTGAAAAGCGACCAATCCTTTTGGTTTTTGGAACAGGTCAAGGATTAACGCCTGAATTTATTGCCCGGTGCGATTATCTATTGCCTGCCATTGGTGGATTGACTGATTTTAGGCATTTATCGGTACGATCAGCGGTAGCGGTGGTTTTGGATCGCTGGTTAGGGCTTAATGAGCGGTCCTAGGGCTAGATTAAACATTTGGCAGAATGCTCATTTTCAGGTATATTGAAAACATTCTTAAAAGATTATTGTAACCTAATTTTTGGTATCTAAAGGATTATTATGAAGGCTAAACGTTATACGCGCGAAACAATTAATAGTTTAGGTGTAGTTGAGCGCAACTTCCCTGATTTTGAAGTTGGTGATGTGATTGCCGTATCTCAACGTATCAAAGAAGGTGATAAAGAACGCTTACAAGTGTTTGAAGGTGACGTTCTAGCTATTAGTAATAATGGCATTTCAAGCACCTTTATCGTACGTAAAATTGGTGCAGATTCAGTTGCTGTTGAGCGTATTTATCCTTACTATTCTCCCGTAATCGATTCAATTACCTTAGTAAGAAAAGGTAAAGTCCGTCGTGCGAAACTCTATTACATGAGAAAACGAGTTGGAAAAGCAGCACGCGTACAAGAAAAAGTTATTACTCGTTCTCAGCGTGAGCAAAAAGCTGAAGCTGCTGCTCAAGTAGAAAAAGCGAGCTAGGGTTTAGCAGTGATTTGGGGGCTAGCATCGTCTGGCTTTGGATTGCTGGTAGCACTACTTGGTTTCTTCGGTGGCGGTTGTACAAAAAAAGTGCATAAATCACCAATCCTCAAGCAGGAAGAACGTTCTCCTTTTAATGAGCCGACTCTTGAAGAATTGCGCAAATCAGTGGTAGTTAATATACCAGTGGTGGCTCACAATGATGCGCAGACAAGTATTGATGCTCAATCACATAAAGTTAGAGCAGTATCTGAGGAGCAAATGTTTCAACAAGAAGCTAAATGTTCAGATGTTCCGGTTCCAATGGGAGCCCAAATTGTTAAAGAATTAAACCACCAAGAGCAAGAAAGCATAGCATTGTATTGCACTTGTGCAGGTACTTCTAGCCAAGATATTCGTTCATTTTATGAGCGTGAAATGGAACGACTTGGATGGCAACAAGTTGCCGCAATTGAAGGATCTGAATTATTATTAACCTTCCAGAAACCAACCCGCTTTTGCACTGTTTTGCTAAAACCAATTAAAGGAAAACGGGGCAAAAAAGCAGTGGATATTTCATTGTATACGGGTACTATGCTCACCTAATTGCTACGATTTTGCAAAAATGATAACGGGCTCTGTAATAAAACAGAGCCCGTTTTTCTTTCTAATGTTTATCCATTCTTTTGTTATTTATAAAGCGAATCAGATGATATGCCAATTTCTGATGTATATTCTTCAGGCACATATTGATCTACCACATCTGGTGCTTCGGTATCATCAGCTTCTAAAGGCATTGGCGCATATTCCTCTTCAGGTAAGCAAGGCTTATGAAATGGATGTCTTTTTTTCCTGCAGGTTGGGCAGTGTCTTTTTTTGGTGTACTTGCGTTCAGTAATATACGGTTGCTTTGATGATTTATTAATACTCACTGGATGTGTAAAACCCTTGTGTGTTTGACTACGCAACTGTTCATTTTCTTCACGTAACATTTCATTTATGGTTTCAGTAGCCTCTGCTTTTGCATGCCAGTAATGCAAATCTCTTCGTAGCAATCTATTTTCTTGCATGAGGGATTTGTTCATTTTCTTTAGATCTTTATAACTATATTCAACATCAGAAATGTCGCTTTGCGCGGCCCCTATGGCAGTGGCAGTAACTCCCACAATAGCGCCTCCAATCTCTGATCCTTTATCACCACCTGCATATTTACCAATAGCAGACCCTGCCAATTTACCGGCACTTAAATTTTTTGCTGCATGTCGCGCAGTTGCAAAAAATTGCGCGTGAGATAGTAATGAAAATAGTCCGACGAGAATATAACGGTACTTCATGTGTATACTCCTTTTTCAATATACATAATACGCATTTAAGTTACCAATGAGTGGTGCCTAAAAGCAATCTTATTGTACGGTGACAGAGAATGCCGAGATATCTGATCTTGAGATATATGCAGTAAAGATTCATTCGCAAGCAAAAGGATTCAGAAATGTTGCAAGAAGTTGGAATTATTGCTTTGGATCCACTTTAATCGATATCATTGTTTATTAATTTTATAATAAGAAAGGAATGTATGAAAATAATTATTACCCATTTATTGTGTTTACTTACACCTTTAATGATAGTACCCGCTTCTGTTAAAGAACGTGCAAAGCAATATGAACAACGAACTGGTGCATCAGCAACATATCAACCAAAAAAGCCGGAACCTCCTGTCAGGGCAAAAGTAGCAGCATATGAACAAAAAATTCAAGCTGCGGAAAAAGAAAAAAACAAAGAAGACGTTAAAGTCTGGGCTAATATGGAAATACTTTATGGATCTCAAACTGGTGATCTGGCAAAAGTAAAAGAAGCATTATCATATGGTGCTAATATAAATGTACGATCTAAATTTGGTGATCAAGATACACCGTTAATGGTTGCTGCTTCCTATGGTAAAAATGATATAGTCGAGTTTTTATTAGCAAATAAAGCCGGCGTAAATGTGCAAAATCAAAAGGGAAATACGGCACTAATGTGGGCTGTCACGTATAACTTTAAAATAATAGCAGAAATGCTCCTTAAAGCTGGTGCTAATACTAAATTGAAAAATAAAGAAGGTTTAACTGCCTTAGATATAGCACGCAAATATGGTGCTCAAGATTGCATCAATTTATTAGAACCTTCAGGTGCAGGGGCTACTCAAGAAGAAGAAAATAGAGTTTGGGCGAATCAAGCAATACTTTACGCATCTTCCATTGGTGATTTGGCGCAAGTAAAAGAAGCTTTGAACTACGGAGCAAACCTAAATACTCCATCACAAGAAGGTGATCAAAATACGCCTTTGATGTTTGCAGCTATGAATGGCAGAGATGGGGTAGTCGAATTTTTATTAGCAAATAAAGTAAATGTAAATGCACAAAATAAAAAGGGATTCACTGCACTCATGTGGGCAGTAAACTATAATCATGCAAAAACTGCAGAATTGCTCCTTAAAGCCGGTGCGAATACCAAATTGAAGAATAACGAGGGTTTAACTGCTCTGGATATAGCACGTGTCTATGATGCTAAAGGTTGTATTGATGTGCTGGAATCTCTGGGAGAAGCAGCTGTAGAAAAAGTTGGTGGCATAAGCCCATATGCTGTTCTTGGGATTCCTGATGGTGCTGACGATGCTAGAATTTTAGGTCTTACTAAAGAACAATTGAATGATAAATCAGCGGTCAAAAAAGCTTACCGAGCTTTCGCTTTAATATGGCATCCAGATAAGATGAAGGAAAATGAAATTGCCAAAAAGCGATACGCAGCACCAGATATCAAGAAATTAGACGATACACAAAAATATAAGTTGGCTACATTAGTATGGCAGCTTATACAACGTGCATATGAAAGGCATAAATAAAAACAGGCAATTATAAGCCTAGGTAGGTAAAGGCTGCTCTGGTTTGATTTTGTAATGTGCTTCTGGAATAAGTGAAAATGCAATTTTAAAGATTTTACCTGCTCCCAGTAATAACACCAAATCATCTGGTTGAATTGTTTTTTCAAGGGTTTTGATGAGTGTAGAAAAGTGATCATCATAAGGAACATAGTGCACCGGAAAAACTGGCCTATGATCAACAATTGCATTCACTAGATTTTGAGCAGTGATACCCGGTATTGGTGCTTCACTTGCAGCATGAATGTCTGTAATAAACAACTGATCGATGGCACTTTCTGTAAGTACCTTAACAAAATCATTCCAAAGCTTATCGGTACGCGTATAACGATGAGGTTGGAATGCAACAATGAGGCGCCCTTTGGCTCTTTTACGCGCAACCAGAAGCGTATTGAGAATTTCTTGTGGATGATGGCCATAATCATCAAAAATTTCTGTTCCTTTATAGGTGCCCCGATAGGTAAAACGTCGTTCAACGCCTTTGAAGGTACTTAATGCGTGGGCTGCGGTATTAAAATCAACACCAATATCAAGAGCAACAGTAATTGCTGCAAGAGCATTGAGCGCATTATGGCGGCCTGGCATAGCAAATTGAACCGTTCCTAATGGCTTAACATCGTCTTTGTGCCACACGGTGAAGGTGGAATATGTTGGATGTAATTGTAGTTCCTGCGCGTATATATCGGCTGATGAATCGAGACCATATTTAATGGTTTTTATATGCGCAATTGGTAATAAGGAACGAATATGAGGATCATCGATACAAACAATTGCTTTTCCATAGAAAGGTAAATTGTTTAAAAATTGTTTAAATGTTGCTTTAATGTCATCAATATCTTTGTAGGTATCAAGATGTTCTAAATCAATATTGGTAACAACAGCAATAGTCGGTGATAAACGGGTTAATGAACGATCACTTTCATCTGCTTCCGCTACCAAAAAGTCACCCATACCTAATCGTGCATTAGTCGATATTGTTTTCAAATGCCCGCCAATAATAATAGTGGGATCAATATGTGCTTCCATCAGAATGTGGGAAATAAGCGATGTTGTTGTTGTTTTTCCATGTGATCCAGCAATCGCAATGCTGTATTTGGTACGCATTAATTCTGCAAGCATGAGTGCTCGAGGGATGGTTGGGATCCCTCGCTGTTGTGCTCTCTGAATTTCAGGATGATGTGCGCGAATTTCTGATGAGTAGACCAAAATATCTATGGAATCATCTTTGCATTGTGGTGTATTGTTGCCATGATAGATATGGCAGCCAATTTCTTTTAAATTTTTAACACTTTGTTGATCCATATCAAGATCACAACCTGATATTTCATAACCCTGATTGTTAAGTACTGTGGCAATACCACTCATTCCAATGCCACCGATTCCCACAAAATGAATATGCGCTTTTTTTCCGTACATACCAACCCTATGCCTTGCGAAATAAAGTTACAAATAATCTGTAACAAAAATAGCGCAAATGAGCATTATTTACAATGTGAAAGTTACAATAGTTCACGCAATTGTACTAATTGTTTTCTGAGATCAAGCAATTGATTTTGCAGTTCTTGTTTGTTTTCTTTTTGAAGCGTTGTTTTACGTGACCCAACTACCACGGCGGGAGATTCTAAATACTTTTTAGCTCCGGCAATGGTAAATCCTTGCTCATACAATAGCGATTTAATCATTTTAAATTGTTCAAAATCTTCTTGGCTATAAAAGCGTTGCCCGCCATGGGATCGATTGGTCGATAGGTTAAATTCTTTTTCCCAAAAGCGTATCACGAACTTCTCAATATTGAGCTGTTTAGCCAACTGGCCAATACGGAACTGAACTTTTTGCATTCTCATAGGCTCTTCCTTTTTTTATGGTTTAGAGGGGTTAATTGATTGTATAGCCTAAAAATCTGACTAGCACAATCCTTACGTATATGGTATTCTAACGTCAATTTTTCTTCAAATTCCATATCTTGTTTATAACCGGCTTAAGAGGCAAAATCCATGAACGTAAAAGAGTTATTAGTAGTTGTACTACTGGCATTAATTACTACCTGGGGAATTGACTATCTTCTGTATAAAAGAGGCACCAACCAAGAGGCCGAAGTCAAATCAGGCCAACAATTTGTAGCTCCTAAGGTGGTGCAAGAAGCGAAGCCACTCAATGTTGAGGTTGATTTTATTGATATTAAGCGACCAGCGCCAGCAGTGGTTACTGAAATTGAGACTGATTATGCACGAATGGTATTTTCTACCGATGCTGCCAGTCTTGAGCGGCTGGAATTTAAACCAACAGTTGAAGGTATTCAACGAGAAATGACTACCATTTTCCCTGTTGCCGAAACTGATCGTGATAAGCGTTGTTTTTTAGTAGCGCTGCAAGAAACAACTCCCTATTATTATACGCTGGTGAGCAATAGAGATTTGGGAAATACGATTGAATTAGTATACAGGGCTGAATGCGCACAGGGTGTTATTAATAAAACATTCACTATTTATAAGCAGCTTTATAAGATAAATTTATTGTTATCTCTTGAGCCAAAGGCCGGCAATGCTATGCAGCCCCGTGTTTTCTTTCCTGCCCCCATTTTGCCGAGTTTAAAAGATGATATACGCAGTGGTATATTTAATGACTCTAAAGGATCAATTACCATAATTCCTCGCGCGAAGATGGAAGAAGACAGCTATTGGTATGCGCCAACATTATTTGGAGCCGATGATCGTTATTTTGTACATGCTTTGGTTGATTCCGGTTCATCGACAAGTGGTGAAACAGCATTTGTGCAACGCGCTTATTATAAATTAACCGGTCAACAAGATATTCAAGCGATATTAGAAGGTCCGACAGTTGATCGAAATAGTTCCTGGAATATGGCTTTTTATTTTGGACCAAAAGAAGAACAAGCTATGGTAGCGGTAGATCCTCGCTTAATAGATACACTCGGCTATGCTGGATGGTTTGCTCCAATTGCTAAATGGCTGCTGAAATTATTGAATTTCTTGTATGATTATGTTGGTAATTATGGCTGGGCAATTATTATTCTTACCATATTGACCAAGCTTGTTCTGTTACCATTCTCAATTAAGAGTGCACAAGGCATGAAGAAGCATGCAGAATTGCAGCGTAAATTAAAATATCTTGAGCAAAAATATAAAGACAATGCTGAAATGTTGGCCCGAGAAAAGGCGGAATTGATGCGTAAAGAAGGTTTAACAAGCATGGCGGGATGTTTGCCATTATTTTTACAATTGCCGGTATTCTTTGCACTCAGCCGCGTATTATCTACTTCAATTGAATTGTATGAGGCTCCATTCATTCTCTGGATCAAAGATTTATCTGCTACAGATCCTTACTACATATTACCATTATTAGTTGCAGCAACAATGTTAGCACAAGCAACTACGGTTGAAGCAAGCCAGCGTATGCAAATGGTGGTAATGGCACTCGTTTTTGGTGCGATTACGGCAAATCTTTCTGCTGGTTTGTGTTTGTATATTTTTATGAGTACTTTGTTGGGAATTATTCAAACGGTAGTGCAGCAAAAAATGAAAGTAGTGTAAGCAGATGTTGTCAGATCTTCCAACACTTACAAAATTATTAAAAACCTTACAGCAGGTTCCATACCTTGCCTCTAAAAATATGTATCGGGTAGCAAACCATTTTTTGGCGATGGATCAACAACGATTAGAACAATTTTGTACCATTTTGCTTGAGGCAAAAAAAAATATTATATACTGCCAAACCTGTTTTTTCTGGCAAGAGGTTGATAAGCCCTGTTTTTTATGCAGTTCACCTAAAAGAGATAAATCGGTGATTTGTGTGGTTGAAACATGGCAAGAATTAATGGCTATTGAAAAGACTGGTGGTTACACGGGTATGTTCCATGTTCTTGGTGGTGTAATTTGTCCACTGGAAGGTATTGGTCCAGAGCAGCTTACTATTGATCCGTTAATCAAACGAATTGAAGCTGAAGTAGATGAAATAATTCTTGCTACTAATCAAACACCTGAAGGAGAGGCTACGGCTGCCTATATTGCAAGCAAACTGAAAGGTAAATCAGTTACCATTTCTTGTCTGGCACGTGGTATTCCTGTTGGTTCATCTTTAGAATTTATGGACCGATTGACGGTATATAAAGCATTATCTGAACGACGACCATTTTAAGTAATGAATTAAAAGTTCCAATCTATTGATAGGATATAATTTTTATTTGGGGAATTTTAAAGGGTTTATTATGAAACAAACAGGACCGCAACCACAGTTTTTAATTCAGACTACGCGCAGAAAAGAATTATTAACTGCTATTAAACAACAGCATGGAGCCGCTAAAGGAATTGTCGTGCTCTTTGCAGATTTTGAGGTAGAGCGATTAGTATTTCGTCAGGAAAGTTCGTTTTATTATCTGACTGGAATCAAAGAACCTGGTGTTGCATTGGTGATGGAACTTGATGGCGCAATTGATTTATATATCCCTAATTGCGATAAAGAACGTGCAAAGTGGATGGCAACTGCAATGCCATTAACGCAAGAGAATGCAGTAAATATGGGGTTGAACTCGATTACTCATTTAGGTTCAGTCTGTCCTGGATATCAATTTCATCCATTCTTTCCTAAACAAGAATATTCACATTTGATTGCTCGTATTGAGCAGGTGATTGCTGCCGGAGGTAAACTTTTTACCTTATCGCCAAATACACCGAACCAATATATCCAGCAACGGCTCATACTTGAACGCTTGAAAGGCTTTATGCACTTGCGTGAAGAAAACATTATTGATATTTCTCCGCTCGTTGCCGCAATGCGCAGAAAAAAAGATATGAGCGAGATTGAACGTTTGTATAAAGCTATTGATACGACTATTCTAGCGCAAGAAGCAGCTGCACAAGCAATTGGTGATGGCGTATTAGAATGTGAAGTGCAAGCAGCTTTAGAGTATATGTTTACGGGTTCTGGTGCGCGACCAGCATTCCCAAGTATTGTCGGTAGTGGCAAAAATTCTACCGTACTCCATTATCATGATAATAATACGCCGCTTAAAAATGGTGATTTAGTAGTAGTAGATATTGGAGCTGAACAAGATTATTATTGTGCTGATCTGACCAGAACATTTCCTGTATCTGGTACATTTACTAAACGGCAAAAAGAACTATACAATCTCGTATTAGAAACCCAGGAATATGTTGCTAGCCTTGCAAAACCGGGCATGTGGTTATCCAACAAAGACTATCCTGAACAATCGTTAAATCATTTAGCCCGCAAATTTCTGAAAGAACGTGGTTATGAACAGTATTTTTTACATGGCATCGGTCATTTTTTGGGTTTGGATGTGCATGATGTGGGTGATTATGGTAAACCACTCCAAGAAGGGGATATAATTACCATTGAGCCAGGTATTTATATTGCACAAGAACGCATCGGCATTCGTATTGAAGATGATTATTGGATTGTAAAAGATGGTGTTATTAATCTAAGTGAAGCTTTGCCTAAAAAGGCTGAAGATATCGAAGCTATGGTGCAACAAACTTTTGTTTATCCTGATGAACAAGAAGATGATGTTGACGAAGAATTTGACGATCAAGAGTATGATGATTAGCTCAATGATACTTCAAGTAGTTGGTGTATTTGTTTAGAGAGTAGCTTTAATAATAACTCAGCCTCTAAGATGGTCACAAGGCCCATAAAGATAAGTCCTGAGGCAATAGCGGTGAGTAAGATTCCCTTATAGCGGGCATTGGCATCTTGCGTGCCGCCACCGTTTATGAGTTTCTCTATACCACTTTTAAGCATAATGCAGCCACAAACCGCGGCAATAAGACCTATTCCCACAAGGGCGGTCGATTTTTCTAGAACTACAGAGACTTTTCCGAGACTAAACATGATAACCTCTATTTTGAAAATGGGCGCAACGATGCGCTACAGGTTAATTGTTTCTATATGAAATCTTTTCAATTATTAATGTTATTATAACTATAGCGCTTTTTAGGCAAAAGAACAAAAGGATCGTTTAAGGATATTTCAGGATTTTTTATGATTTTGGAGTCATTGCATAGTAAAAAGAGCAGATAGACATTGTAGCCCCTACAGTTGTTCTTACTAGACCGGCTTTAAAGGTGCGTGATGAAAGAGCTTTTTGTTCCAATATTTTTTTGGCCTCTCTTTTAGCACGTTTTTTTTGACCCTGACTAAGAGTGGAACTTTTATTTTCATCCTCTTCATCTGACCAGAATGGTTTAGGACTGAGTGGTAAAGAAAATCGGGTAGCTGAATCTCCCTGCAAAGATAACGGTTGTTTTTTTTCTTCCGTTATAACGGGAGCCATTTTAAAGCTATGGGCTACTTCTCCAATTCCAGCAACTGCTTCTCTAGCGCCAATAAAACCGGTTCCCAGTAGCAAAACATCTTCGAGTGTCTCTTTAGTAACAAATGCGCCCACATCTACCATTAATTTGGTACCTTGTTTGATGAAATCATTGATATTAATATTTACATTGAAGGTAAAGTTTGTAGGAAATACATTTGCACACATACAAGAAGCGGCGGCAAGAGCCTCTTTGGGCATTGTGCACAAACATAATTTAGCCGCCTCAAGTGGATTGCCCATTAACATTTCTGCTGCATGGATATTTTGATTAATTAATAAAGTCATTATATAGAGCAGCATGGCATGACGATTGAATTTCATCTGTTCTCCTTGAGCGATTCCTTTATTTTCACACAATATACACCAGCAGAAGATATATAGTATCATACGAGAAAGTCAAAAGAAGGTTACTTTTTTGATCCATATAATCGGTTCAGGATATACATTGTTAGCAAGCAAAGTGCGATGCTACTTACTAATGAAATTACCCAGGTAAACCATATGCCATGCGATATTAATAATCCTGCGATTATAAACGATATACAGCTGGCGAAAATAACAGGCAAAGCGTATGGTAATTGTGTTTGAATATGATCAATTGGATATGTGCCACAACTTGCAGATGCCATTATTGTTGTATCAGAAATTGGTGAAATATAATTGCCGCAAATTGCACCAGCAAATATACTGCCGAGCACTGGTAGAATCATGGGAATGTCTTGAACAGCGAAAGGCGGTGTTCCAGCGGTTAACGTGATTAACAATTGAGTGCCAATTGGTGCGAGCAATGCAATGGTGCCCCAAGTTGAACCAATCATGAATGAAATTGGTGTTGCAAGTAAAAATAGTACGCATGGCAGTAACCAAATTGGCATAGTTTCTCGCACAAGACCAGCCAAATAAACTCCGACATGCAAATCTTCCTTCATCATAATTCCCAATGTTGTTGCCAAGTAAATCATCAGAATAGCCGAATAAATTGAGTAAAAACCTTCTAGTGCAATACTAGGTAATTCTTTAGAGTCTATTGTTTTGCGCACTAAAGCCATAATAGTGCTTATGAAAATAGTCAGCAGGCTGGCGATGAGCAAAACCTGGGCAGTTTTTGTGTTGTTTTTCAGTGCCTGAATAACTGACATCGATTGACCACCAAACAAGTGATAACCACCGGCAAATAAAAAGCCAATAATGATCGAGGTTATTAATAGCAACACGGGAAGTATCATATCAAGAGCAGATGCATGAGCTTTTTCTTCAATAGTAATAGTGGTTACCGGCGCTTGTTTGCCGCCGAATAAATTGCCCGTTTTTGCAGCTATTAATTCTTGTTCTTTCATTGGTCCAAATGAGATTCCCATACGTACTACAAACCATACCGAAGCGATAAGGATAATAGAGAAGAATATGAAAGGTATTGTTTGCGCGAGCATAACAAAGGGTTCAGCAATGATTTTGGTATGAGTGGTAACAACGGTTGAAATATCTGCTGATTCAATAAAGCCTGTTGTTTGAGCTATCCAGCTAGAAACTGGTGATAACACTACCAGGGGCGAAGAAAGGGAATGAACCAAATAGGCCAATTTTACTCGCGGTATTGCAAACCGATCGGTCAGAGACCTCATTGCATAACCGGCGGTAAGGTTACTCAGATAGTCATCGATAAACAGGGTGCTTGAGACTACCAAAGATGCCGTTTCTACCATTTTTTTTGTTTTCAGGTGTTTAGTGATGGCTTTTGCAAAGGCAAGAGCCCCGCCTGTGCGACTAATTAATACAATTAAGGTGCTAATAACGACGAGAAACAGATAATTGCAGCCATTTTCTTGATCAGATATCTGATTATAGAGCCGATTGAAAAGGAGAGATCCTGCCTCCAATGATATGCCCTTGGCCAAAAGAGCCCCTACTGCCAGACCAAGCAGAAGAGATTGGTTTAATTTTTTGGTAATGAAGGCAGTAATAATCACAATAAAAGGGGGGACGAGGGAAAGCCAGCTGGCAATCATAGGATTCCTTGTATATTTTAAGGGGTAAACCGATGGCTTTCTGTTTGACCAATCGGCTGTTTTGCTTTATCATAATAAGGCTTCGTTCGCTAGTTTATAAAAATGGTAAATAAAAGTTAACCTGATCTTCAAGTTCTAGAGGTTCTTATATGTCAGCTCGCATGGATATGAATAATGCTTTCTTTAAAAGAAAAGAAGACCGTAATCCTAAATGGAGACTCATTGATGCTAATGGCAAGGTTTTGGGTCGTTTAGCAACCGAGGTTGCCGATATTCTTCGTGGTAAAGATAAAGCTGAATATACCCCCCATACTGATGCCGGTGATTATGTGGTGATCGTTAATGCGGATAAAGTGGTATTGACGGGTAATAAGTGGGAAGACAAAATCTATCAAAGCTATAGTGGCTGGGTTGGTGGTTTGAAAGAAAAAACTGCTGAGCAAGTAAAGCCAGAATTCGTAATCGAGCATGCAGTTCTTGGCATGTTGCCAAAAAATAAATTAAGCCGCCAAATTATTAAAAAACTTAAAGTATATGCTGGCGAGCAACATCCGCATGGCGCACATATGCCAGCTAAATAAATTTTTTAGCGAATTTTTTTTGAATATTAATGAGGCAGGATATTCTTCCTGCCTTTTCTTTTTACATATATTTAGGGCTTTTATGAAAAACATTCACGTATTATTATGTCTTGTGTTGCTCAATTCTGTCTGCCCGATGCAGGCAAACTGGAAACATGTATTAGCGTTAAGAGCCGAAGGTGCAAAAAAGAATGCTCCCAAATTTCTTGCATCAGCATTAGCTACTGCAGTCAGTATTAAATTAATGAGGATGCCTGATAAACCACTTCTTAATACTGGGGGTATTTTAGGTATTGGTGTTAGTTCTTTATCGGTCATAGATGCGTTAGTCCAAATTTGGAACTATCCTGCAGATAAGGCCAGTCAACAATTACTTAAAGCTATCAAGATGGGTGACGCAGTGGCAGTTGAAAAATATATACAACGAGGATTCGATATTAACAGAACGGGTCGACCATTATCTTCGGAGGTATCAGTTGATGATCACTTCACTCCAATGCAAGCGGCTGCTTATTATGGTAACGCCGACATCTTAAGATTGTTAATTAAACACAAAGCTAAAATTGATGCGCATTCTTTGCCGTTTGCTGCACAACAAGGACATGCAGAAGCTGTTAAAGTGTTAGTGGAGGATGGTAAAGCAAATATTTATACTGGCATGAGTTATGCAACGGGGCAAGCGCGTGAATATCTAGGCCAACGTTATTTGGCAATGGACAAACAGAAACCAGCACAGCAATAATTAAACTAACATTGAATCAAAAGAAAGAGGCAGGATATTCTTCCTGCCTCTTTCCATTTTATTGTACATAATATGTACTTTTCTTCTGATATTCTCTTATTTTAAAGAGGATACAATGGTAATGAAAATAAAGGGGGAAAGATTGTATGAAGACATTATCTCTATCATTGATGTTTATGTTATCTACTTGTTATGCGGATGATACCCAAATTGAAAAACTTCAAATGAGCACTGCTGATTCAGAAGGATCAAAAATGGGTGCATATACACTCAAAGAGCACAATGATGTCAAAAAATATACGGCGAGTTACTTTGAGGGAGTTAAAAAAAATTCAATGGAGTTATGTATAGCACTTGCTTCATGCATAGGCTGTAAGATGTTATGTAATTCTCCAAAAAATCAAAATGCTCAAATGGCTGTGGTTGCGGGTGCTTTTGGGGTTTTATTACTAGTCGATTCTGTAGGAAATATTATCAAGTGGCCTAAGCAAAAAGCAACTCAAGATTTACTTTTGGCAATCGATAAAGGGGATGTTGCTAAAGCAAAAGAATATTTACAGCATGGTGCTGATGCTAATCAGTGTAACGGCTATTATGTTAATAGTATTACCTTAGAACATTATTGTGATAGTACTCCTTTATACTTTGCCTCCGCTAAGGGTAATGCTCAAATGGTAAAAATGTTACTTAAGCATAACGCTAATGTTAATCAGCAGGTTAATGGTCAAACGCCCTTGTATATTGCAGCAGCAAGAGGAAATGGGGAAGTGGTTAAAGTATTAGTAGAAGACGGCAAAGCAGATATTTGGCAAACGGGGTTCAATAATAAAAATATTCTGCAAGTTGCTACGGGCAGTGCCAGAAAATATCTCGCTGCGTATTATGCTGCAATGGTCCAATAATGATTGATAATCTAGTAAATATGAAAAGAGGCAGGGATTTTCCTGCCTCTTTATTTTTCAATGACCTGAAAGAGTTATTTATAGCCAAAGAAACTATAGATATGCTCTAAATAGGGCTTTAAAATCATTTTAAGATCTTGAGCACTTAACAAAATCAGTAATGCAAGGAAACCGATCCAGCAGGCAATGTGAATATATTCACGAACGCGATCGGGAATTGAATGACCAATAATTGCCTCGATGGTGTATACCAATAATTGTCCACCATCAAGAATTGGTAAAGGTATTATATTAAGGATTGCCAAACTTACACTGAGGTAGGCAAGGAAGAAGAGGAAGTTCTTGAAACCTAACTGAGTATGTTTCATGCTTTGTGAGATAATCATAATGGGGCCACCAACGATAGAAGTATCACCGCTGGAAAAAATATGGCGGAAAATCGAAACGGTGGTTTTCATAATCGAATTGGTCAGTGCAATCCCTTCACTTATTGCTTTTGAAAAAGGAACTGGAGGCAATGAGCGCATTTTCAATCCAATGCCAGAAGATCCTACTTTTTTACCGAGGAATTCCTTTTGCTCTGGGGTGAAATCGATTCCCAGTTGTTGACCATTCCGTTCAACTTGCAAGTGTACCGGTGTATTTGCAGCGGCCTGTAACGTTTCTATTAATTGTTGAGCGTTATCTTCTGCTATTGCTTGATTGTTTATAGAAATGATAGTGTCATTAACCTGTAATCCCGCTTTAGCAGCTGGTGAATCAGAAACAACCTGGCTGACTACTGGGGTAGCATTTCGTGGGTAAAGCATGATTGAAGGCGGCATGCCAATCATAAACAGAAGCGAGCACGTAAAATAAGCAAACATCAAATTAAAGAGTATTCCACCAAGCATTACCAATGCTTTTTGATACCACGGCTTATTTTTAAAGGAATGTTCATCCGAGCTATAGGCTTCTAATTGTTCCCCCTGGCCAACTTCGGCTGCACCGGCAATTTCAACATAGCCTCCAACGGGGATTGCCGATAGGGCAAATTCAGTGTCCCCTATTTTTTTAGTAATTAGGCGTGGTCCAAAGCCGATAGAAAATGAGGGAGTCCGAATTTTAAAGAGCTTACAGAACAAGAAATGGCCAAATTCATGAAAGGCTATGATGAACCCAATGCCAACAAGCGCAATGAGCCCGAAAATAAGATTAGTGCCAATACTGGTGACTGTGTTGGTCAGCATGCAATCTCCCTTGTAAATAATTCAATAATGATTATAATTTTCTTATATCGTACGAGTGCTCAAGGTATCACTAATGCTTCAGTAAGTCT
>Ga0209581_1002470_pt1 | contig 17637 bp, 20 predicted proteins | sample Coa_R2_FD_187160 | JGI IMG/M metagenome (GOLD analysis project Ga0209581, IMG submission 187160) | Surface soil microbial communities from Centralia Pennsylvania, which are recovering from an underground coalmine fire - Coalmine... | ecosystem: Environmental > Terrestrial > Soil > Unclassified ...
ACGGTGGGAAGGCCTCCGGTCCCGGCCGGGACCGGAGGCGCGAGAGACGAGCGCGGTTGAAGGGATCGTGGCGGTCCGCAACGCACGGCGTCGCGCGACCGCGTGAGGTGGCGCGCCCGAGAGGAGTCGAACCCCTAACCCCCAGATCCGTAGTCTGGTGCTCTATCCAGTTGAGCTACGGGCGCAGCGCGACGCCGCCCGCCGACCGCTGCCCGGGACGGCGAGAGCGGCAACAACTACCCCAGCCGGGGGCGGCAAGGCAAGGTCGGGTTTGACTTCGGCGGGCGCGGCGGCGTAATCCGCCGCGGTCGCGGCGGCGGTGGGAGAGCGAGGTGGAACACGACGATCCGGCGGCGCGCCCGGCGATCGCGCTGCTGCCGGGGCGGCACCGCCGCGCCGAAAGCGGCCATCCCTGGGTCTATTCGAACGAGATCCGCATGGATGCGGCGGCGAAGGCGCTGGCGCCGGGGAGCCTCGTCACCGTGCGCCGGGCCGACGAGCGCCCGCTCGGCGTTGCCCTGTTCAACCCGCACACGCTGCTCGCCGCGCGGCTGCTCGACCGCGACTGGGCGCGGCCGATCGGCAAGCGGTTTTTCGTGCGCCGGCTGGAGCGCGCGCTGCGCCTGCGGCAGCGGCTGTTCCAGCGGCCCTATTACCGCCTCGTCCATGCCGAGGCCGACGGGCTGCCCGGCCTTGTCGTCGACCGCTTCGGCGCGGCGCTGGCGGTGCAGGCCAACGCCGCCGGGATCGAGCGGCTGGAGCCGCTGGTCCTCGAAGCGCTGCGCGAGGTGGCGGCGCCGACGGCGATCGTCATGCGCAACGACAGCGCGGCGCGCGGGCTCGAAGGGCTGGCGCTCGAAACCCGCGTCGCGCTCGGCGCGGTCGACGGGCCGGTCGAGCTCGACGAGGACGGCACCGTGTTCGCCGCCGACCTGCTGGCCGGGCAGAAGACCGGATGGTTCTACGACCAGCGCGACAATCGCGGCTTTGTCGCCGGGCTTGCCGGCGGCGCGCGGGTGCTCGACCTCTACTGCTACAGCGGCGGGTTCGCGGTGCGCGCGGCGCGGGCCGGGGCGGCGGCGGTGCTCGGCCTCGACAGCTCAATGCCGGCGCTGACGCTCGCCGCGATCTCGGCCGAACGCAACGGCGTCGCCGCAGCCTGCGAATTCCGCCGCGGCGACGTGTTTCTCGAAGCGGCGCGGCTCGCCGCCGCCGGCGAGCGCTTCGACATCGTCGTCGCCGATCCGCCCGCCTTCGCCCGGTCGAAGCGAGACGTGCCGGCGGCGCTGCGGGGCTACCGCAAGCTCGCCCGCCTTGCCGCGCAGCTGACCGCGCCGGGCGGCTTCGTGTTCGCCGCCTCGTGCTCGCACAATGTCGGCGCCGCCGAGTTTGCCGAGGCGGTGCGGCGCGGCCTCGGCGATGCCGGGCGCGGCGGCCGCATCGTCCGCGCCGCCGGCGCCGCGCCGGACCACCCGGTGCACCCCGACCTGCCGGAATCGGCCTATCTCAAGGCGCTCGTGCTGGCGCTCGACTGAGCGGCGCCGGCGCCGCGCCGGGCGGCGGCACCACCAGGCGAAAGGCGGTGCCGGCGCCGGTGGTGGCGACCAGCACGAGGTCGCCGCCCTGGGCCCGCATCAGCTCGCGCGAGATGGCGAGGCCGAGCCCGCTGCCGCCGGGCCGGGCCGATCCGAAAAACGGACGGAACAGGTTTTCCTGGGCGCGCGGCGGCAGGCCGGGGCCGTCGTCGGCGACCTCGATCGCGACATAGCCGTCCTCGATCGTCTCGGCAGAAAAGCGCAGGTTGCGCGCCCCGGCCTCGACCGCGTTGCGGGCGAGGTTGAGCAGCACGCGATACAGCTGATCGCGGTCGGCGCGCACGGCAAAGCCGGGGGCAACCGCGACGTCGAAGGCCGGGCCGTCGTCGCGCGGCCCGAGCGCGGCGACGACCTCCTCGACCAGCGGGCGCAGCGGGAAGGTGGCGGGCGCCACCGGCGGCGCGCCCTCGCGCGAAAAGTCGAGGGTGCGGGTGCACAGGGCGACCGCCCGGTCGATCGCCGCGAGCAGGCGCGGCGCGACGCGGCGCACCTCGGGCGCAGCGCTTTCCGCCAGCCCGTCGCTGACCAGCCGCGCCGTCGCCAGGATGCTGCGCAGATCGTGGTTGATCTTGGTCACCGCGGTGCCGAGCGCGGCGAGGCGGCCGCGCTGCGCCAGGGCCTGGCGCACGGTCTCCTGCAGCATCGCCAGCTCGCTCTCGGCGCGGCCGATCTCGTCGCGCCGGCCGCTCGGCACGATGCGGCGCGAGGCGTCTTCCGGGTCCTGGCGGAAGACGGTCATGCTGTCGGTGATGCGCCGCATCGGCCGCACCAGCAGCCGGTGCAGGCTGACATAGACGAGGACCGCGGTGATCAGCGAGATGATGATCGACAATTGCAGGATGCGCCGGCCGAAATCCCACATCTCGGCGCGCAGCGGCCGCTCGTCGAGCAGGATCTCGATCGTCGCGTCGGGCTCGAAGGGCGAGCGGCCGATCACCCGCATGATGCGGTTGCCGCTCGAAAACAGCGTCGCGAACGAGCCCCTGATCCAGCGCGGCACATTGCCCTTGGCGGTGTCGATGGTCAGGTCGGCGCGCGGCGGCGAGCTGGAGTCGAGCATCCGCACCAGCCCGTCGGCGCGGTGCAGGATCACCCCGTGAGCGCCGACCTGGCGCAACAGCTCGTTGGTCAGCGCCTGGTCGATCGTGCCGGTCGGGCTCGCCGCCAGCGCCAGGGTGGCGAGATGGGCGGCGGCGAGGTGGTTGGCGAAATAGGTCATGCGATAGCGCGCCACCGACGGCACGAAGATCAGCACTTCGCTCAGCATCACGAAGAACACCGTCAGCACCAGAAGGCGGGCGCTGAGGCTGCGGATCGGCATCGTGCCCTCAGCCGAATTTCGCGATCAGCCGGACCAGCCGCCGCGTGCGCGGCGAAAACAAGGCCGGGGCATAAAACTCGCCGGCGGCCCGCTTGCCGGCCTCGCCGCGGGTCGGATACGGCGCGATCATATTGGCCATCGCCGCGACCTTCAATCGGCGCGCGACCGCCAGGGCCCAGGGCAGGATCAGCTCGCCGGCGGCGGCGCCGAGGATGGTCGCGCCGAGGATGCGGCCGCCGGGCCGGGCGACGATCTTGACCGCGCCTGCGGTGTCGCGCTCGGCCTGGGCGCGGTCGTTGTCGGCAAACTCCCAGCGCGACACCCGGACCCGACCGGCCGCCTCGGCCTCGGCCGCGGTGAGACCGACCTGAGCCAGCTCCGGGTCGCTGTAGATGACCCGCGGCAGGGCGCGGTAGTCGGCCCGCGCCGGCAGGCGGAACAGCGCGTTGCGGATGACGATGCCGGCCTGGTAGAGCGCGGCGTGGGTGAATTGCGGGCCGCCGGCAACGACGTCGCCGAGGGCGAAGGCGCGGCGGTTGCTGGTGCGCAGCCGGCGGTCGACGACAATGCCGCCGGCGTCCGCCGCGATCCCCGCGGCGGCGAGGTCGAGCGCGGCGATGTCGGGCCGCCGCCCGGCGGCGACGAGCAGGTGCGAGCCGGCGATGCGGGCGCCGTTGGCGAGGCGCACGGCGATGCCGTCGCCGTCGCGCTCGACCGCGGCGATCGGGCTCGAGGCGTGGAGCGCGATCCCCTCGCCGGCAAGCCGGGCGGCGAGCGCGCCCGCCATCTCGGCGTCCTCGCGCGGCAGGATCGGTCCGGCGTCGATCAGCGTCACCGCGGCGCCGAGCCGGCGATGCGCCTGGGCCAGTTCGACGCCGACCGGGCCGCCGCCGATCACCACCAGGTGGCGCGGCAATCGGCGATTCTCGAACACGTTTTCGTTGGTCAGGAACGGGACGCCGGCGAGCCCGGGGATCGGCGGCACGAAGGGCGACGAGCCGGTGGCGACGACGAAGCGGCGCGGGCGGATCAGCGCCTCGCCGGCGGCGACGGTGCGGCGGTCGAGAAAACGCGCCTCCGCCGCGACGACGGTGACGCCGAGCCGGGTGAAGCGCTCGGCCGAATCGTTCGGCGCCAGGCGGGCGACGACCCGCCCGACGCTGTCGGCGACCGCGGCAAAGTCGATCTGCGGCGGGGCATAGGCGATGCCGTGCTCGCCGGCGTCGCGCCACAGCCGCGCGAGCCGGGCCGTCGCCAGCAGCGATTTCGACGGCACGCAGCCGCTGTTGAGGCATTCCCCGCCCATCCGACCGCGCTCGACCAGCACCACGCGGGCGCCGAGCCGGGCGGCGCCCGCGGCCACCGCCAGCCCGCCGGCGCCGCCGCCGATGACGCACAGGTCGGGCGCCAGCGGGGCGGCCATCACCGGGCCGGAGATTGCGGGGGCGAAGGCTGCGGCGGCGCGGGCCGCGGCTCGAAGTCGCGGGCACGCCAGCGCCGGTAGGCGACCGGGAGCAGCGCCAGCAGCGCCAGCCCCAGGATCGGCAGCAGGATCCCCGGGCGGTAGAGCAGGCCGAGATCGGGCACGCCGTTCTCGTCGAGCACGCTGCCGAGGCCGCTGCCCAGGCTGGCATAGACGAAGCTCGCCGGAACGATGCCGAGCAGGGTGGCGGCGAGATAGGTCGACAGCCGCATGCCGGTGGCGCCGGCGACCAGGTTGACCAGCCAGAACGGCACCACCGGCACCAATCGCAGCACCAGCAGATAGCTGAAGGCGTTGGCGCGGAACCCGCTCTCGATGCGGCGCCAGCGCGGGCGGGCGCGGGTCAGCAGCCCGGCGAGCCCGACCCGCGCGGCGAGAAAGATCGCGGTCGCGCCGAGCGTGGCGGCGACCGCGGCGTAGGTCGCCCCGAGGCAGGTGCCGAACAGAAAGCCGCCGGCGATCGTCATCAGCGCGGCGCCCGGCACCGACAGGGCGACGAGACCGGCATAGGACAGGATGAAGGCGGCCGCGGCGGCGACCGCACGGCGGGCGACAAGCTCCGCCAGCCAGGCGTGGTGCGCCGCCAACGACGCGAAACTGAGGTAGTCGCCGCCGCCCAACGCGACAAACAGAGCTCCGGCGCTCAACAGGATCAGCAACGGCAGCAGGCGGAAAAACGTGCGGCGGCGCAAGCTCCGGTCGGCCATCGTGTCAGTTTGGCGCCGGGCCGGCGGCGATGCCAGCGCTTTGCCCGCGGGGACGGTCATTTTCACGTGAGATGCGAGGCGATTGACACGCCGCAAGCGGGTTTCCTACGGTGCCGGCGAAGCCCGAGCCAACCGAGGAGGAGCGCCGTGCCCGAGGTTCTGTCCGCAGCGAGAGGCGCCGCCGCCGGTCCCGTCGCGATCCCGCTGCGCGCGATTCTGCCGTGGGCGGTATTCGCGGGCCTCCTGGCGCTGCTGGCGATCTATTTCATCGGGGCCGAGCAGGGCGCGACGGCACTGATTTCGGGCCACCTCATTCACGAGTTCGTGCACGACGGACGCCACCTGCTGGGTTTCCCCTGCCATTGACCGGTCACGGCGCCATTCGCGCGCTGCTGCTGCGCGGCATGCTCGCCGGGCTGCTGGCCGGGGCGATCGCGGTCGGCTTTGCCGAGCTGTTCGGCGAGCCGCCGATCGAGCGGGCGATCGCGTTCGAGGCGGCGCATGCCGCCCATGCCGAGCCCGAGCTGGTGAGCCGCGCGGTGCAGCGCGGCTGGGGCCTGCTCGTCGGCGCCGGCGTCTACGGTACCGCGCTCGGCGGGCTGTTTGCGCTCGCCTTCGCCGCCTGCCACCGCCGGATCGGGCGGCTCGACCCGCGCGGCCTGGCGCTCGCCCTGGCCGGGGTCGGGCTGGTGGCGGTCGTGCTGGTGCCGCAGCTCAAATACCCGGCCAACCCGCCGGCGGTCGGCGAGGAGGCGACGATCGGGCTGCGCACCGCGGTGTATTTCGAGATGATCGCGGTATCGCTGATGAGCCTGGCGCTGGCGATCGTCGTCGGCATCCGCCTGGTCGAGCGGATCGGCCGCTGGAACGGCGCGCTCGCCGCCGCGGCGCTCTATCTCGCGGCCGCCGGCGCGGTGGCCGCGGCGCTGCCGGCGATCGACGAGGTGCCGCGCGATTTCCCGGCCGACCTGTTGTGGCGGTTCCGCATCTCGTCGTTCGGCATGCAAACGGTGTTGTGGCTGGCGCTCGGACTGATCTTCGGGCCGCTCGCCGAGCGCGTCGTGGCCGCGCCGGCGCCGGTCCTGCCGCGGCTGCGCCCGGCCCGGCGCCGGCGCCGTTAGGGCGATGACGCAGCGCCGCCGCCTCTTCGGGCTGTACGCCGGGCTGGGCGCCGCCAACCTGCTCGCCTGGCTGTGGGCCTGGGCGGCGTTCCGCGGCAGCCCGATGCTGCTCGGCACGGCGCTGCTCGCCTACGGCTTCGGCCTGCGCCACGCGGTCGACGCCGACCACATCGCCGCGATCGACAACGTCACCCGCAAGCTGATGCAGGAGGGCAAGCGGCCGATCGGCGTCGGCTTCTTCTTCGCGCTCGGCCATTCGACCGTGGTCGTCGCCGCCTCGGTGGCGATCGCGCTGACCGCGAGCACATTGCAGGCGCGCTTTCCCGGCCTCGTCGCCGCCGGCGGAGTGATCGGCACGGCGGTGTCGGCGGCGTTCCTGTTCGCCATCGCGATCCTCAACCTCGCCGTGCTGGTCGGCGTGTTCCGGGTGTTCCGCCGGGTGCGGCGCGGCGGCGCCTGCGAGGATATCGAGATCGACCGGCTGCTCGCCCGCCGCGGCCTGCTCGGCCGGGTGTTCCGCCGCCTGTTCCGGCTGATCGGGCAAAGCTGGCACCTCTACCCGCTCGGCCTGCTGTTCGGGCTCGGCTTCGACACCGCGACCGAGATCGGGCTGCTCGGCATCTCCGCCGCCGAGGCGGTCAAGGGCCTGCCGATCTGGTCGATCCTGGTGTTTCCCGCGCTGTTCACCGCCGGCATGTCGCTGATCGACACGACCGACGGGGTGTTGATGCTCGGCGCCTATGGCTGGGCCTTCGTCGACCCGGTGCGCAAGCTCTATTACAACCTGACGATCACCGGCATCTCGGTCGCCGTCGCCGTCGCCATCGGCGGCATCGAGGCGCTGGGGCTGGCCGCCGAGAAATTGGGTCTCGAGGGCGGGCTGTGGGATGCCGCCGGCGCTGCGGCCGAGGCCCTGCCGACGCTCGGCTATGCGATCGTCGCGATATTCGCGGCAAGCTGGCTGGTCTCGTTCCTCGTCTACCGCATGCGCGGCGACGGCAAGCTCAGCGCCTGAGGCCGTAGCGGATCGTCAGCGTCACCTCGATCTCGGCGGCGGTCATGTCGGGCGGGAAGGGCGGCAGGGTGGCGCCCTGCATCATCTCGTCTAGCGCGGCGTCGAGATCGGGGTGGCCGGTACTCTGCACAATCGCATAGTCGAGCACGCGGCCGTCGCGGGCGACGCGGAAGCGCAGCACCGCACGGCCCTCCTCGCCGCGCTCGCGGGCGCTTTCGGGATAGCGCTTGTGGCGCTCGAACCAGGCGCCGAGCATGCCGCGATAGGCGGCGCTGACGATCGGCGCGGCCGGGGCCGGCGGCGGCGCCGGGGCGGGGAGCGCGGCGGTGGCGGCGCGCGGCGCCTCGGCCGGCGCCGGGCGCTCGGGAATCGGTGCAACGCGGGCCGGGCGCGGGCGCGGCGGCGGCCGCGGCTTCGCCGCCGGCTCGGGGATCGGCGGCAGCGGCCGCGGCTCGGCCACCGGCGCCGGCGGCGGGACCGGCCGCTCGACCGGCAATGCCGCGATGGCGCGGGGCGGCTCCGGCGCCGGCGCGGGCGGCATCGCCGGCAATTCCGCGGTCGGCGGCGCCGGCGGCTGCGGCACCTCGGAGACCAGCGAGACCTGCACCGCCGGCGGCTCGCGGGGCAGCTGCGGGCGGGTCGGCACGGCCAGCACGAGCGCCGCCAGCACCGCCGTCACGCCGGCGTGGAAGACGGCCGAAAGGCAGAGCGGCAGGCGCATCTCGTGCATGCCGGAGCCGGGTGCGGCGCCGCCGCCGATGCGATCTCTATCGTCGAACAGGTCGATCACGTCGAGCCGCAGTCCGCTGTCCTTTCCCGGTCTCCTGGCCGCCGCCGAGGATCGGGCCGGCCGCAACCCTTGTCCCGGCGGCGACGCGATCAGCGAGGCCGGCCGAGACGGTATAGCGCCGATCGCGGCGGACGGGGATGCCGGTGCGGCGCAACCGGCTCAACCCGCCGCCGGCGGCCAGGTGCCGAGCACGGCGACGGCGGCGAGCACGGCCAGGCCGAGCCCCAGCTCGGCGAGGGCGGCGCGGGCGAGCGGCGCCAGCGCGGCGCCGCCGCGCGCCAGGCGCGGCACCAGGCGAAAGCGGTTGGTTGCAGCCAGCGCCAGCATCGCCGCGACCAGCGCCAGCTTGAGCGCCAGCAGTCGCCCGTAGGCGGTGTCGGAAAACGCCCGGGCGCTGCCGACCAGCGCCACCGTATCGACGATGCCGCTGGCGAGGATCAGCGCGACCGTGGCGTAACCCATGCGGGAGAAGCGCGACAGCACCTCGCGCAGCCGGCCGACCGCCGCCTCGTCGCCGCTGCGGCGGGCCTGCAGCAGCAGCCGCGACAGCGGCCACAGCCCGCCGAGCCAGGCTCCGGCGGCAAGCAGGTGCACCGCCTGGTTGACCGCGAGCCCGTGCCCGGCGGGGTGGCCGACCCAGCCGAGGCCGGCCAGCGCCGCGGCGGCGAACAGCGCGGCGAGCGGCCCGCGCGGGACGACCGCCGGCGGGATCAGCAGCGCCAGGTGGAGGCACCAGACATGCCCGAAGCCGGTGTCGAACAGCACGGCGCGCAGAATCTGCGGATCGAACGCTGCGGCATTCTCGCCGGCCATGCGCGCGGCGGTCACGGGCAGCATCGCGAGGCCGCTGGCGAGGGCGACGAGCGCGGCATGGCGGACCGTGCCGGCCGGCGCCGGCGCGGCGGCGTAACAGGCGAACGCGGCGGCGCCGAACGCGGCCATCAGCGCGGCGAAATGCAGGAAGCGGAAGAGCGCGAGCGCTTCGGCCATCGCCCGGCCTCACGGATTGACCGAAAAGGTGTAGTCGCCCTCGGTGCGGTGGGTATCGACCGAGACCACATGCCAGCTCACCCGGTAGCGGCCGGGCGGCAGCGGCGGCAGCGGCAATACCAGCTGCCGGGGGTCGCCCGGATCGACCGCGGCGCGGCCGGCGGCGACCGGCTTGCCGTCAGCGGTGGCGAGGGCGATCCCCGAAAACGCCGGCTCGACCGGCTCGGTGAAGAACAGGCGGATCTCAGCCGGCGCCGCCGCCACCGTGGCGCCCACCGGCGGCACGGCGCGGTCGAGGAAGGCGTGCGCCCCCGCCGCGCCGCTCCACAGCAGCGCGACGAGGGCGGCGATCACGGGGCGCATCGCTCAGTCCCCGAACACCGGCCGGCCGAGCGATCGCGGAAACAGGTCGTCGAGATAGAAATGCACCTGCACGACCCCGCCGAAGCCGCGGCCGCTCGCGGCGTTAACCGGGAGGATCGCCTCGGCGCCGATCTGGACGTATTGCCCGGCCCAGATCAGCCCGGGCTGGATCGTGCCGGTGGTCTGCCCGCCCTGGCCGCGGTCGAGCCCGGTGCCGAACGCCATCTCGACCACCGGGACCATGCGGTCGAACGGCGCCCGCAGGCCGATGTCGCGGACATGATGCTGGAGATATTCGAGGCTGTATTCGACGGCGAAGCCGTAGTTGAAAACATGCGGGTTCGGGGTGCCGGCGCTCGCCGCCTTGGTCGGGAAATCGAGGCTGAGATTGCCGGTGACCGCGAACGGGCGCAGCCACGGCAGGGTCTCGGGCAGGTCGCCGAAGCCCTTGCCGACATCGAGCACCGGCGACAGGGTGGTGACGTCGGAGGCGCCGAGCGCCTGGACCCGGCCGGTATGGCCGAAACTGGCGTGGAGGCCGAGCATCGCGGTGGCCTCGTGCGGGCCGTCGCGAAAGAACTGCCAGTCGAGCTCGGCGTCGAGCCCGCCCGAACCGGTGACCGCCGGCATCCCTTTCGGCTGCAGATAGCTCCAGGTGTGGCCGATGCTGACGCCGATGTCCCGGGTCAGCCGCTTGGCGACATCGATGTCGAGGTCGTATTGCTGGGCGCGGTCGGGCCCGGTCGGGTTGCGGGTGAAGGTCGGCAGCGACAATTCGTCGGCGACGAAGGGGTCGTCGGTCAGGATCGTCGCGGGAAAGAAACGGTCGCCGGCAAAGCCGTGCGCCGCGGCGGCGCCGGAAAGCGCCGGCAGGAACGCGGCGGCGAGCAAGGCCCGCGCCGCCAAGGCGGAATGGGTCATCGGACTGGTTCCCGAAACGGTTGCGCGAAAGAGCGAGGCGTGCGGCTAGGCCGCAGGCGGCGCGCGCGCTCCGAGCGGGAAGGAGGGGCGGTGGCGGAGAGGGTGGAATGCGGCCGCGGGCGGGACCGCGGCCTCGGCATAGCGCGCGATCTCGCCGGTGGCGGCAGCCGGCGGCAGCACGAAGGCGGTCGCCGCATGCGACGGACAGCAGGCGGCGCAGGCGGTGTCGTCGTGGCCGGCCGGCCGCGGCTTTGCCGGGGCGGGAACCGCACCGGCGGCGGCGAGGCACAGCGCATGCTCGCCGAGCAGGGTGCCGAGCTCGGCCGGCGCCGGCGCGGGCGGCAGCGCATAGGCGGCGAGGCGCAGAACCAGCGCGACGACGGCGAGCGCCGCGATCGCACCCCGACGCCGGCGCGCGGTCACGGCCGCGGCACTCCCGGGGCGCCGCCGCGGCCGCGGCGCCACAGCCTGCCGTTCTCGATCGCCTGCCACACGACCAGCGCCGGCACGCCGATCACCAGATCGCGGGCGCGCTTCAGCAGCGACAGGGCCAGCGCCATCTCCGGGCCGAGGCCGAAGCCGGCGCCGAGCACGATATAGGCGCCTTCCTGGACGCCGACCGCATTGGGGACGAAAAAGGCGAGGCTGCGGGTGGCGTAGAGCAGGCACTCGACGGTCAATACCGTGCCGAACGGCAGCGGCGCGCCGGCGAGGCGCAATACCAGCCACGGCTCGACGACGCTGGCGATCCAGGCGGCGAGGTGCAGGGCGAAGCACAGCGCCAGCCCGCCCCTCAGCCGGTAGATGGCGGCGAGCGCCGCATGCAAAGCCGCGGCGCCGGCGGCGGTCTTGTCGGCCCAGCCGCGCCCGAGCAGGCGCACCAGCCGGTCGAAGGCGGCAAAGCCGCGGCGCTGCGCGACGAAACATCCGGCCGCGGCAAGCGCGGCGACGACAAGGCCGAGCGACACCGGCACCGCGACGGCGCTGCCGGGGCGCAGATGCACCAGCCAGAACAAGCCGAGCGCGGTATAGGCAAGCTGGGCGACGAATTCGAGGCTGACATCGACGATCGTGCTCGCGGTCGAGGCCGTTGCCGACACCCCGCCGAGGGTGGCGGCGCGGGCGCCGAGGACATAGCCGCCGACCTGCGACAGCGGCAGCACCTCCGACCCCGAATCGCGCACCAGCCGGGCCCAGACGAGAACGCCGGCGCGGGTTCCCGGCAGCAACACCCACCAGGCCGCACCCATCGCCGCGATCAGCGCAAGGTGGATCGCGCAGACCGCGGCGAACCCGGCCCAGCCGACCGCCGACAGCGAGCGCCATACCGCGTCGGCGCCGAAATAGACGACGAGCGCCGCCCCCGCCGCGACGCCGAGGCCGGCGGCGAGGAACGGCAGCGCCTTCACGCCGGCTCTTTCCCGACGGCGCCGCGGCCGAACAGCCGCATGCCCGACAGCGCGACGCCGCCGAGCGCCGGCAGCAGCCGCGGGCGCAGCAGATCGCCGTGAAACGCCGCCATGCGCCGCCGGTTTTCGGCGCAGCACGCCTCGACGAGCCGGCGCAGGGTGAAGCCTTCGAGGAAGATGCTCGCCTGCGTCGCCGAGAAATCCTTGCCGTCGTTCTCCTTGCGGCCGCGGCGCACGGTGCCGACGAGGCGGCCGATGGCGCGGGCGTAGTAATACAGCGAGGTCATCCCGCGCAGCCACGCGGCGCCCTGGCCGCGGAGCGACTTCTGCCACGCCATCCAGTTGACGAAGAAGACGATGTGGCGGGTCTCCTCGAGCATCAGCCGGTCGAAGATCTGGAACAGCGCCTCGGGGAGGAAACGCGCCTGACGGGCGATCTGAAACACGCCGAAGCCGAGAAACGAATCGAGGCATTCGCCGTAGCCGAAATCGGCGAAGGCGAGATAGGGGTCGGCGCCGAGCGGCTCGATCGGCTGCTCTTCGGCGGGCAGGCCGTAGCGCTCGATCATCACCCCGAGCAGCTCGGCGTGACGGCTCTCCTCGACGCCCTGCAGTTCGACCGCCTCGCGCACCAGCGGATCGCGGACGGTCTCGGCAAAGGCGGCGACGATGGCGCCGGCGCGCTTCTCGGTGTGCAGCACCTCCTGCCAGAACGGCACCGCGCGCATCCGCGCCAGTTCGGCCGCGTCGAGCTCGGGCCAGGGCAGGTCCGCCGGCCGGAAGCGCTGGTGGGTGTCGATGAACTGGCGGCAGAAACGCTCTTTGTGTTCGTCGGAGCCGTAGTTCATCGGGGTGCTGCTGCGGGTTGCGGGTTGCGAAGAAAGCGGCGGACAAAGCGCACGATGGTCGGCACCGCGGTCGGGCGCAACAGGCGCGGATCGTAGCCGGCCATGCGGCGGGCGTTTTCCGCGAGGCAGATGTCGAGCAGCGCGGCCGGCGAGACATCGATATCGGCGACCGCCTTGCTGCCGGTCAGGGTGAAGTTGTTGTCGTGCTTCTGCTCGTCCTTGCCGGCGCCGATGCCGCGCGACAGGCCGATGCGCTCGCGGATCAGCATCAGCCAGACCGCGGCCACCCGCAGCCAGAACCACGGCCGGCGCCACCACGGCAGGTTGCGGCGGTGCCACGCCACCCAGTTGACGAAGAACAGGATGTGCCGCGCCTCTTCCTGCATCACCGGCTCGAAGGTGTCGACGAGGGCGGGCGGGAAATAGCCCGAGCGCCGCGCCAGTTCGAACAGGCCGAAGGCGAAGAAGCTGTCGATGCACTCGCTGAACCCGGTGATCATGAACGCCCATTCCGGGTGCCGCGGCGGCGGATAGGGCGGCTCCGGCGCCAGCGCGATGCCGTAGGCGGCGACGAGGTTCGACAGCACCTCCTTGTGGCGGCCCTCCTCGAACCCGTCGAGCTCGACCGCCCGGCGCAGCAGCGGATCGGCGATGCGGGCGGCATAGCCGAGGACGCGGGCCTTGGCCTTGCCTTCGGTTTGCACCGCAATGTCCCAGATCGGCAGGCCGGTGAGGCGGCGGCGCGCGTCGTCGTCGAGCGGCGGCCAGTCGATGACCGCCGGCTTGTAGGGGTTGTGGGTGTCGAGCAGCATGCGGCAGAAGGCGTTCTTGTGGGCCTCGCTGCCGGGGTCGAGCGCGCCGCCGCCCGGCGCCGCCCAGATGCGGGCGGTGCGGTCGGCGGCGGCGAGGGTGGCGTCGTCGGTCACCGCGACCAATCTCCTCTCCTTGCCCGCGTTGACTTGGCCCCGCGGCTCCCGTATACAGCGGCCTCCGCCGCCGGAGCCGGTACCGTGAAGCGCACTTACCAGCCGAGCAACCTCGTACGCAAGCGCCGCCACGGGTTTCGCGCCAGAATGGCGACGCCGGGCGGGCGCCGGGTGCTGGCGGCGCGCCGCGCCAAGGGCCGCAAGCGGCTTTCCGCCTGACCGGGCTGCGACGCCTCGCCGCGCTCCGCCGCGCGGGACCGTGCAGGCATGCTGACGCGATGACCCAGGCTCTTGTCCGGCTCAAGACTCGGGCCGATTTCCTGCGTGTGGCCGCCGGGCGGGTCCGGGCGGTGCGCGACGGGCTGATCGTGCAGGCGGCGCCGGCTCCGGCCGGCGCGGCGGTGCGGGTCGGCTTCACCGCCAGCCGGCGGGTCGGCAACGCGGTCACCCGCAACCGGGCCAGGCGCCGGCTGCGCGCCGCGGCGGCGGCGGTGCTGGCGGAACGCGGCCGCCCCGGCGTCGATTACGTGTTGATTGCGCGCGCCGCGACGGCACAGCGGCCGTACCGGGCGCTGCTGGCCGATCTTGAAGGCGCGCTGCGCCGCCTCGAGCGGCGCCCGAAAGAGGCGGAATGACGGTGACGACGGTGATCGGCTGGCTGCTCTGCGCAGCGATTCGCGGCTACCAGCTTCTGTTGCGCCCGCTGCTGCCGCCGTCATGCCGGTTTGCGCCGAGCTGTTCGCACTACGCGATCGAGGCGATCACCCGGCACGGGCCGTGGCGCGGGCTGGGCCTGGCCGTCTGGCGGGTGCTGCGCTGCAATCCGTGGGGCGCCGGGGGCTACGATCCCGTGCCCGAACCGCACCGGCACTGAACCCCGGCGATGGACCAGAAAAACCTCCTCCTGGCGATCGTGCTGTCGGTCGCCATCCTGCTCGGGTTCCAGTACCTGTTCGAGGCGCACAAGCCGCCGGCGCCGCCGCCGTCCGAGCCGGCGAAACCGGCCGCCGCGCCGCCGCCGGCAACCAAGGCCGAGGCGCCGGGCGCGGTGCCGACCCCGCAGGAGGCGCAGACCCGCGCCCAGGCGCTGGCCGCGGAAAAGCGCGTCAAGATCGACACGCCGCGGCTGCACGGCTCGATCGACCTGACCGGCGCCCGGCTCGACGACCTGACCCTGGCGACCTACCACGACACCGTCGACCCGAAGAGCCCCGAGGTCGTCCTGCTCGAACCGACCGGCACCAAGGACCCGTATTTCGCCGAGTTCGGCTGGATTGCGGGCAGCGCCGGCGAAACCGTCAAACTGCCGGGACCGCAGACGGTGTGGTCGACCGCGGACGCGGTGCTGACCCCGAGCCACCCGGTGACGCTGACCTGGGACAACGGACAGGGGCTGATCTTCACCCGCCGTCTGGCGATCGACCAGGATTACATGTTCACGGTCGAGCAGGCGGTGCGCAACACTACCGGGGCGCCGGTCAGCCTCATTCCCTACGCGCTGATCAGCCGCACCGGCACGCCGCAGACCGCCGGCTACTACATCCTGCACGAAGGGCTGATCGGCGAGCTCGGCGGCTCGCTGCAGGAGGTCAAATATTCCTCGCTCAGTCCGAACAAGCCGCTCGACTACGACTCGACCGGCGGCTGGCTCGGCTTTACCGACAAATACTGGCTGACCGCTCTGGTGCCGCCGCAGAACGAGGCGATCAAGGCGCGCTTCCGCCATACCGTCGAGGGCGGCGTCGACCGCTATCAGGCCGACTATACCGGCGCCGCCATCACCGTGCCGCCGTCCGGCAGCGGCGCGACCTCGACCCGCTTCTTCGGCGGCGCCAAGGAGGTCAACCTGCTCGACGCCTATGCCGCCTCGGGCATCCCGCGCTTCGATCGGGCGATCGATTTCGGCTGGTTCTACTTTCTGACCAAGCCGATCTTCCTGACCTTGCAGTTCTTTTACGGGATTCTCGGCAATTTCGGGCTGGCGATCCTGTTGCTGACCTTCATCATCAAGCTGCTGTTCTTCCCGCTCGCCAACAAATCCTACAAGGCGATGAGCAAGATGAAACTGCTCCAGCCCGAGATGGCGAAAATCCGCGAGCGCTTCCCCGACGACAAGCAGAAGCAGCAGCAGGAAATCATGGCGATGTACAAGCGGGTGGGCGCCAACCCGATGGCGGGCTGCCTGCCGATCATCATCCAGATCCCGGTGTTCTTCTCGCTCTACAAGGTGCTGTTCGTGACGATCGAGATGCGGCACGCGCCGTTCTTCGGCTGGATTCACGACCTCTCGGCGCCCGATCCGACCTCGTTCGCCAACCTGTTCGGGCTCATTCCGTGGACGCCGCCGAGCATCCTGATGATCGGCGCCTGGCCGATCATCATGGGGATCACGATGTTCCTGCAGCAGAAGCTGAACCCGCAGCCGGTCGATCCGATGCAGGCGCGCATGTTCATGGCGCTGCCGGTCATCTTCACCTATATGCTGTCGGCCTTCCCGGCGGGGCTGGTCATCTACTGGGCATGGAACAACACGCTCAGCATCGCCCAGCAATGGGTCATCATGCACCGGGCCGGAGCGGTGTGACGGCGGCGGATCTGTTTCCGCCGCGCGACATCGAGGCCGAGGCGATCGAGGCGGGCCGCAGATTGTTCGCCCGCGAATGCCGCTTTGTCGCCGCGGCGGGCAGCAGGGCCGCGGTACCGCCCGGCGCTCTGCCGGAGATCGCCTTCATCGGCCGGTCGAATGTCGGCAAGTCGAGCCTGATCAACGCGCTGACCGGCCGGCGGGCGCTCGCGCGCATCTCGAACACCCCGGGGCGGACGCGGCAGATCAACTTCTTCGAGCTCGGCGGCCGGCTGGTCCTCGTCGATCTGCCGGGCTACGGTTTCGCCGCCGCGCCGAAGGCCGAGATCGCGGCGTGGACGGCGCTGATGCGGCACTATCTGCGGGGCCGGGCGAACCTGGTGCGGGCCTGTCTGCTGATCGACGCGCGGCACGGCGTCATGGCCGCCGACCGCCCGCTGCTGCAGCTTTGCGACGAGGCCGGGCTGTCCTACCAGGCGGTCCTGACCAAGACCGACAAGGCGCCGAAGGCGGCGCTCGCCGCCACCGCGGCTGCGGTCGCGGCCGAGCTGGCACGCCATCCCGCGGCGCATCCCGAGCTGCACCTGACCAGCGCGCGCACCGGCGGCGGCATCGCCGCCCTGCGCGCCGCGCTTGCCGGTCTTGCCGACATGGCGTTGTTGCAATTCGCGCGATAAAGTGCGGCGCCATGAACGACGCCGCCTCCGCCCCGACCGCCGATCCGACGCTGATCGCCGCCGTGCTGGCCGGCGCGGTCCCCTATCTCGCGCGCTATGCCGGCAAGACCATCGTCGTCAAATACGGCGGCCACGCGATGGGCGCCGGCGCCGCCACCTTTGCCCGCGACATCGTGCTGCTGCGCCAGGTCGGCATCAACCCGGTGGTGGTGCACGGCGGCGGGCCGCAGATCAACCGCATGCTCGACCGGCTCGGCATCAAGAGCCGCTTTGTCAACGGCCTCAGGGTCACCGACGGCGAGACGATGGAAGTGGTCGAGATGGTGCTGGCCGGGACGATCAACAAAGGCCTGGTCGCCGAGATCAACGCCGCCGGCGGCTGCGCCATCGGCCTGTGCGGCAAGGACGGCGGGCTGATGCGGGCGACGAAATCGACCAGGAACGGCGATCTCGGCTTTGTCGGCGAGCCCGAACGGGTCGACGCCGCGGTGCTCGACGGTTTTCGCCGGGCGCAGATGATCCCGGTCATCGCGCCGATCGGGGTCGGCGCCGCCGGCGAGACCTACAACATCAACGCCGACACCGTCGCCGGCGCGGTCGCCGCCGCGGTCAAGGCGGCGCGGTTCCTGCTCTTGACCGACGTGCCGGGCGTGCTCGACGCCGGCAAGACGCTGATCCCGGAACTCTCCGCCAGCGAGGCGCGCCGCCTGATCGGCGACGGCACGATCTCGGGCGGCATGATCCCCAAGGTGGAGACCTGCCTCGACGCGGTCGATGGCGGGGTCGAGGCCGCGGTCATCGTCGACGGCCGGGTGCCGCACGCGATCCTCCTCGAACTGTTCACCGAGGGGGCGGGAACCCTGATCCGGGGCGGGTGAGCGAGGTGG
>Ga0209581_1002471_pt1 | contig 17633 bp, 14 predicted proteins | sample Coa_R2_FD_187160 | JGI IMG/M metagenome (GOLD analysis project Ga0209581, IMG submission 187160) | Surface soil microbial communities from Centralia Pennsylvania, which are recovering from an underground coalmine fire - Coalmine... | ecosystem: Environmental > Terrestrial > Soil > Unclassified ...
GAATTCGCGCTCCTGAAGCACGCGCAGCAGCTTCACCTGAATCGCCGGCGGCACGTCGCCGATTTCGTCCAGGAAGACGGTGCCGGTGTCCGCCTGCTCGAATTTGCCTGGCTTGCTGGTATTGGCGCCGGTAAAGGCGCCTTTTTCGTAGCCGAACAGTTCGCTCTCCATCAGATTTTCGGGCAGGGCGGTGCAATTGATTTTGACAAACGGCCGCGATCTGCGCGGTGAATGGTGGTGGATGGCCCGGGCGATCAGATCTTTGCCCACGCCGCTTTCACCACATAGCAGAACGGTCGCGCGGGTGGGCGCCACGCGGGCGACCGTCGCGAAAATTTCCTGCATCGCCGCGCTGCGACCGATGATGTTATCGAACTGGTACCGCTGGCCCAGCTCCTCGCGGAGCTTTTCGTTCTCATCGCGCAGCGCGCGCACCTCCAGCGCCTTTTCGATTACGGTCATGAGGTGCTCGAGCGAAAACGGCTTCAGAATGAAATCGGCGGCGCCGGACTTCATTGCTTCAACCGCAGCTTCAACCGTCCCGAACGCGGTCATGAGAATAACCGGCGTGCGCGAGTTCTGGCGCTGGAGCGCCGACAGCAAGGCTACGCCGTCCATCCCGGGAAGGCGCAAGTCCGTAAGCACCAGGTCGGCCTGGTCGGCCAGCTTCAAAGCTTCTTCGGCAGCGCTCGCCTGAAGGACATTGAAGCCTGCCGTTTTCAGTTGCAGTTCGAGGACGCGCCGCAGCTTGTCTTCGTCCTCAACGATGAGAATTGTCTTGCTCATTCCGATTTGTGGTGAAGCGGCAGATATACGCGGAACACGCTGCCTTCGCCCGGCTGGCTCTCTACTACTATTTTGCCGTCATGTTCATCCACGATTTTGGAGACGATCGCCAGTCCCAGGCCGACGCCCTCCGATTTGGTCGTAAAGAACGGATTGAAAATGTTTTCGAGATGTTTGGGGTCGATGCCGGCGCCGCGATCGATCACCGATACCTCGACGCCGCCATCGGCGGGCCGCGTCTTTACAGTGACAGCGCCTTGCCGCGGCGAGGCCTGGGCGGCGTTCAACACCAAGTTGTAAAACACTCTCTCCATCAACTCTGCGTCGATCGGAACCGGCGGCGCGTCCGGCGAATAATTGCGATGAATGGAGACCGGCAGAGGCGGGCTGTGGCGTTCAACCTGGGCAATGGCGCGGTCCACTACCGTAGTCACGTCGACAATTTCTGTGCGCAGCCGCAGGGGTCGCGCGAACTCCAGAAAACGCGTAATGAGCGAGTTCGTGCGGTCGACTTCGCTGGCGATATAACCGGCCACTTCCTGGGCGACCGCATTGTCGGGCGGTACAGTCTTGGCGAGCATTTCAGCCGAGGTCCGTATGGTGCTTAGCGGGTTGCGCAACTCATGCGCGAGACCTGCGGTCAATTGCCCCAGCGCGGCCAGCCGGTCGGATCGGCGGACAGCCGCTTCCGCCGCGCGCAGGTTGCGGTTTGCTTCGGCGAGCTGCTCGGCGACCGCTCTGTAGCTGCGCGCGCGCATGCGATTTGTTTCAGCCAGCTGCTGCGTCAGAAAGCCAACCACGGGCAGGATCGCAACCCGAAGCAGCAATTGCTTGATTTCGCTTGCCGGTATGTAGAACTGATTCCAGTCAATAAACAGCAGAAACGAGAGGTAGACCGCGCAGGCAAGAGCGATGAAAATGGTTGTGCCGATGAGCCCCAGCGATGTCGCGGCCGATACCACGGGCAGCAGCAGAATGAAGTAATATCCGCTTTCGATCCCACCGGTATAGGCAATCAGCACCCAAGCGAGGACGAGCTTAATCACGATCGAGACGACGTTTCCCGCTTCAGCGTTGAAAAACGCCACCCTGGATTCCGCAATCTGGAATACGGCGAGGACGGTCAGAATTGATACAGCGACACCGGTCTGCTCCGGGCCGAAGGCCGCCAGCGCAGCGAACAGCAGGAACCAGACAATATCCTGCGCTCGTAGAAAGCCTGTCCAGGGCCGGTCCGACGGCGTTTCGGCGACGTTGGCGTCGCTCGCCGGAGTATTTTCGGGCTGCGCCGCCAAAGACTCCGAGGCCTGCTCTGTCGAGGGCTCCACGCCCCTCATGTTAGCGAGGATTATGACAGAATGGATCTAGAAATCCCTAGCAATGAGTCAGTCCAACCCCCAAGTGTCACCGGCAGAACCTCGCGGCGCGGCCCAGGATGCCGTTGACGCCAGTCTGGAAGTCCCTGATAGATCGTCATTTGGCGAAATTCTGTCGCAATACGAGCATGAGCATCATGCGGAGTTAAACAGCGGAGATACGGTTCAGGGTTCGGTAGTGGGGGTGGTCGGCGATACGGTCTACGTCGACGTGGGCCGCAAAATGGAAGGCCTGTTGCCCATTGAGAAGGTCCGGGAGGCAGGTCTTGAGACGATTCAGGCCGGCGATTCCATCCTGGTGGCGGTTACCGGGCGCGACTCCGAAGGGTATTACCTGCTCTCGACAGTTCGCGTCGAGCGACCGCGCGATTGGAGCGCCCTCGAAAAGGCATTTAACGATAGACTGCCGATCGCTGGCATGGTAACGAAGGTCGTCAAGGGCGGCTTGCGCGTTGACGTCGGCGCGCGCGCATTCATGCCAGCCTCGCGCAGTGGCGCGCGCGACCAGGCGGAACTGGAGCGGCTGGTCGGCCAGGAAATTCGTTGCCGTATTATCAAGCTCGACACGGCCAAGGAGGACGTCGTCGTTGACCGGCGATCGGTTCTCGAGGAGGAAGCCGCCAAGGCCAAGGACCAGCGCTTTGCGCAATTGAACGAAGGCGATGTTGTACAGGGCGTCGTCCGCACCGTTACGGAGTTTGGAGCGTTCGTCGATTTAGGAGGCTTTGACGGCCTCCTGCACGTGACCGATATGTCTTGGGGGCGGATAAACAAGCCCTCTGACGTCGTCAAGCCGGGGCAACCAATCGAAGTTAAAATCCTCAAGATCAACCGCGAGAATCGAAAAATCGCACTGGGGTTAAAGCAGCTCCAGCCGGATCCCTGGGCAACAGCCGCGGACAAATACAAAATCGGCGACCGCGTGCGAGGCGCAGTGTCGCGGATTACGGACTTCGGCGCGTTCGTCGAGCTTGAGCCGGGTCTGGATGGTCTGATTCATCTGTCCGAAATGTCGTGGTCGAAGAAGGTTCGAAAGCCGTCCGACGTGGTGAAGGTGGGGGATGCGGTGGAGGTTGTCGTCCTCAATGTCAACGCTGCCGAGCATCGCATCGCGCTCGGCTTGAAACAAGCGCTTGGAGATCCCTGGGAAGAGATTTCGCGCAAACATCCGGTGGGCTCTGTGGTCGAGGCGCCGGTCACGAGCTTGCAAAAGTTCGGCGCGTTTGTCGACCTTGGCGACGGCATCGACGGAATGATTCACATTGGCGATATCAGCCGCGACAAGCGACTGAATCATCCCAGCGAAGTTTTGAAGGTCGGCGACAAAGTGAAGGCGAAGGTCGTCGAGATTGATACAGCCCATCGCCGCATCCGATTGAGCATGAAGCAGCTCGAGCCGACCCAGCTGGACGAATACATGGCCGCGCGGCAGAGCGGAGACGTGGTGAGCGGCCGCGTGGTGGAAGTGTCAAACGGGCGCGCCCGCATCGAGCTGGGCGAGGGGGTATACGCCACCTGCCGGATGAAGGAGCAGACGCCCGCCCAGGCCGAAGAATCGACTGCGACTCGCGATCTGTCAAGCATGACCGAGATGCTATCGGCGAAATGGAAGTCTGGCGCCGCTGGCGCGAGCGCTTCGCGGGAGGCCGTCCGCGCGGGTCAGGTGCGGTCGTTCCGGATCACCTTGCTCGATCCGGCGCAGAAGCGCATTGAAGTGGAGCTGGCGAGCTGATACGCCCCAGCGCTGAGGCGCCCGCTTGAGCTCTACCGCTTGCGCGCCGGGGCCGTCAAAAGCCGGCGCCCGGCGGCGCGCTCGACGCAGAGATCGGGGCGCCGTTGCATCAATCCATCCGCTCTGCTTCCGACCAGCGTGTCGATTTCAGCCGTTCGCCCAAGGGGTCGTTGCGCGAATGGCAAACGAGGATGTCGTAGCCCGAACGCTCCACGGTCTCTTCAATACGGAACGTGACCTCGGCGAAAAGGAGTGTGAGATGTCCGGAATCACGACTCCGAGAATGGACGAGCGGCGCGCCGCCAGGCTCCGCGCCCAACGATTTGGCCGGTAGTTCATCATCTGGGCGCAGCGCAGCACGCGCTTGCGTGTGCGCTCGCTGAATGATCGCCCCCAGCCCGCGCCGCCAGGGCTTTGCGGTCTGGATGCTCTAGGAGCCGGGCGGCAAATAATCAAAGAGCGTCGTCCGCGGCATTCGCGCCTGCGACTGTAGCGCCGCCTGCTGCTGGATAGCCGCCTGGTTGAGCTCCACGATTGCCTGCGTCGCATCGGCGTCCTCCAGCGAGCTGATCTCGGTCCGCAGCTGCACTTGCAGTTTCTGGCCAAAATCCGTCGCGTTCGCAACGGTATTTTGAACGTTGCCGTAATAGGCAAGTTGCGCGTTGGCGTATTTCCCCGCGGTGATTACGTCCTGGAGCGCGCTGTTGATCGCGGTTTCGTCGTTATTCTGGAGCGCCAGCCGCAGATTGTTCACGGAAACGAAGATGTTTTCCGAAGGAGTGGTCGAATCAAAGATCTCCTGGGCCGTCTTGGACACCGAAAACCGCGATCCATTGGGATGCTGGACCTGGCGGGTCGCGGCCGAACCCTGATATGTGCCGATCGGATTCGTCTGTGTGAGGTCGATCGAATAGGGGGCCTGCTGGTCGGAATCGCCGCTGAAGATGTAGCGGCCGTCGACTGTGGTGTTGCTGAGATCCACCAGGTTCTGGAGGATGGAGCCGACCTGGGTCGCAAGCTGCGCCCTGGTGTCCGCTGTCGTGGTGGAACTCGCGCCCTGCGCGCCGGCGATTCGCGCCTGCTCCATCAGCGAAACCACCTGCTCCATGGCCTGCTCTGCCGCGTCGACTTCCGTCTTTACCCGCCCGAGGTTGGTCTGGATCTGCTCGGTCGAAGCGAGCTCGGCGCGCGCCTGAAGCAAAGGCGAGACCTGGTCCGGGTAGTCAGATACCGTATTCATGCGCTTTCCGGTCGAAAGTTGCTGCTGTGCGCGGCTCATGCGATCCGTAATGCGATTGAGGTTAGCGAGGAAATCCTGCGATTGAGGGTCGAGCGAACTGATCATGTTACGCCTGTACCGCCGCCATAAGCGCATCGGTGATGGAATTGATGACGCTGACTAGCTTGCCAGCGGCCTGGTAAGCGCGCTGCACTTGCAGGAGCAGCATCGCTTCTTCATCGAGCGAGACGCCGGAGATCTGGTCGCGCAGCGAGCGCGCTTGCGACAGCAAGGATTGCTGCGTGGCGTTCTGGTCTTTGGCGGCCGCAACATCGCGGCCGACTCTCGCTCCGAGGTTGCCGTAATACTGGGTGAATGTGTAGCCGTTAATCAGCTTCGCGCTTCCGAGCGCCGCCAGATCGAGCGCGTTTCCATTGCCGCCCGGAGCGCCAGCGGACGCCGCCGCAATCTGGTCCGGGGTGATGGCGGTAACGCCGATAGTGGCGGCGGCGCCAAGCGACGCGTCGTAGGAGAACAGGTCAACGGTGGGCGATGCGCCGTTCGCATCCACGCCCGCCGCCAGCTTCGAATTCACCTGATCCGCCACGTTTTGGGCCAACGTATTGAGATCGGAAAGATAGCCGGGAATGAGATCATTCTTTTCATCCAGCAGGCCCTTCAGCTTCCCGGCGGATATCTGCGCGGTGATATCTTTGCCGCTGGCGTCCAGCACGGCCGTTTGCGGCCCCGTGAAATCGGCCTGAATGTCGTACTGATGCGTTCCGATGACCAGTCCCGTCTGGCCGCCCAGGAATACGCTGATGGTCCCGTCGGGCTGCTGGAGCACGCTGATGTCGGCCAGCTCGGAAAGCTGTTCGAGCAGAGAATGCATTTGCGCATCCACCCCGGGATCGGAAGCGCTGCGAGCATCAGCCCTCCGCGCCGAGTTCAAGTCCGCGATCTGGCGCGTTAAAGCATTGATTGCGGAGATCTGGCTGCGAGTCTGATCGTCCGCATTGTTCGCTGCCTGCGCGAGTGCGGAAGCCGTATAGTTGAATGCGTGAGCGAGATCCGAGGCGCGGTCAATCACACTCTGACGCGCAACGGCATCGCTGGGGTTGATGCTCAATTGCGAAAAGCTTTGGAACAAGAGATTCAACGAGCCGGCGATTCCGGAATTGTCAGCGAGATCGAAAAGGGGCTCAATCTGGGCGAGATCAGCGGCTTTTTGCCCGGCGGCGCCGAAGAGCGAGGTCTGGCGGCGAACGCTCTGCTCGGCGTATTCCGACCGTGTGCTCTGCACATCGCCGGCCTTGACTCCTCCGGGCAGTCCCTGGTCAAGCTGAAACGGCATGGCTTCCACGTTCTGGACCTGGCGCGCATAGCCCGGGGTGTTCGCATTCGTGACGTTGTTCTGAATCGTCGCAAGCTGTCGGTTATAGACGCTCATGGCGTTAGCGGCATTCAGGAGGGATGTGAAGAGGTTGCCCATGGAACCGGCTCCCCGCTCAGGCCTGCGCCGAAATCGACGATTGTGAGGCGATGGGCGCCTCAGCCCCCGTCGCGGTATAGCCCGTTGGAAGCGCGGAGGTCAAGCGGGCCCATCCGCGATAGAACTGCTCCGCGTGGGAGTGAAGCGACGTCAGGAGACGGACTTCGGCAGCTAGCGAGCTCACTTCGCCAGCCGACTGCGGCCGGATGCCTGCGTGCGCGGCATCGGAAAGTGCGCCCACAGCGATCTCAAGCTGTTCGGCAATATCCGGAATGTCGTTGAATGAGGGCGTGCGGAGCAGTTCTGCGGCGTTGACGATCGCGCGCCGCGCTCTCCCGATGTGCTCCTCGGCGCTCATTCGGTCACCTCTGCCCGAACGCGTCGTTGATAATGCCGGCGCTCACAGCCCGCGCGTCCACCTGATACGATCCGCCGGCGTATTGCGCGGCGAGCCTCTGGATGTGGGCCTCGCGGTCGGCGCTGTTCAGGGCCAGCTCATGGAGCCTGGCTCCAAGCGAAAGCTGGACTTGATCGCCCGCGGCCCCGCTTTTTGACATTCGCTCCGCGTTCCGGCTATTTCCAACCGCCCCGGTCTGGGCGGCATCGCGTGTTCCGGCGACGCCATTCAAGTTCGAATCGTTAATTCTCATACCATGCTGCGCCATCCTGATCGGCTTTCCCTGAGGCTTGCGGCTCTCCTGCGATCAGGGCTGCGCCAAGGCGCTCTTATAGGTAGGTATCGGCGGACCGCCGAAAATATTTAGAAATCTTGCCGGCTTAAGGGAAGATTATGCGCAGGGATAGTACTGGTCTGCGGTTCAGCCATGCTTTGGTCCTGGCCGATCAGGCGGAGGCGCGCCACCAGCGCAGGAAAAACCCTCTGGAGGCGCCAGCCGGCTCCGCTGATGGCGCTCGTTCCGGCGCGCACTCGCGCTGGTATTCGGCAAGCAGCCGCGCTTCGCTAAATCCTGTGGCAGCAGCGTACTGGCGCAGGTAGCTGGTGTTAAAGATGCCGCCCGGGAGCTGGCTGAAGTCTTCGTCTTCAATAGCGCGGAGGAAACGCATGCTGATCTTTGTGGATTCGGCAATCTGTTCGAGGGAGATCCCACGTCCCTGCCGGAACTTGCGCAGATCCAACTGGGTCGACCGGGGAGCGTGCTTCGACGCGGCAGCAGGTGACTCTTTGGTCATAGAAGTACTAAATGACCTCTACTAGTGAATGAAACCTAATAGTAGAACATATCGGCGGCAAGAATCCGCTTTCCAATGGATTTTTCTGACAAAATCGACGCTCAACCGGTGGTCTCTTCCGGTAAGTCGTGGATCCGCGCCCGGTTTCTCGATTTTTTCGAATTGATGGGGCGCCTGGTCCGCGCCGGCCGCGGCTGTGAACGGAGGGCGTGAGGATTACCGCGACGAACGGGGACGGCCGAGGATAGTGTTCTCGGCCAAGCCTCGGGTCGGCTCATTCACGTACAGCGCGCGGGTGAACGTCTCAAACGCCGCCCAGTATACCGGCTTACGCATTGGTCCCGGCGAGTCGATGAGGGCGATTTTAGCTTCCCGCAGGGATTCGGAGGGGGTTCGCCCGCGGGAAATTGAGTCGTAGAAGCGGGACATGATCTCGGCGGTGGCGTGATCGTTGACGTCCCACAATCCCGCCACGACGTTACGGGCGCCCGCGCTGAGGAAGGCCCAGGCCAACCCGGTCAATCCTTCGCCCGAATATGTCTTCGCTCCGGCGGTCTGGCAGGCCGAGAGCGTAACCAAGTCGGCGCTCAAGCGGCGGGTCATGATATCGCGCGCATAGAGCTTATGATCGTGCTGGGGGCCAGACAGGATGATGGCGGAATCGAGCGGGTTGTCGCGGCTCGCCAGGGCGTGAGCGGCAAAGTGGATGGTTGAGTAGGAATTCACGGGAGCATCGAGATAGGCGCGTGCGGTAGCGTGGGAGGCTTCGTAGACGTCACGAGCCGGGAAATGCTTTGAGACGAGTTCGACTTCACGTTTTGCGTTCGTGAGTCGTGGAAATTCGGGGCTGGTAAAATCCGGATCGGCAATCAGCAGGAGGCGGCCCAGCGCAGGCTCCAGTTCGGGTCGAAGCAGAGCGAGCGAGGGCGCCACGGCAATGTCGGCGTCGCGGATCCAATACTCGCCTTGGGGGCTTGCGGCCAGCGTCTCGAAATTCAGGCTATAGAGGGGGCCATCGGGGGCAATGACCACCCGGCTTCCGGACGGGGGGCGGTAATGCCGCGCGATCAGGTTTTCAAACAGCCACTTGCCCGCGTTCGGTTCGCTTTCTCGGGGATCCTGTCCGTCGAGGATGGCGTTGCGCCAGCGGGCGACATTCGCGGCAATCGCGTCCTGAGCGGGAAGGGTGAATGCGCGAAGTCCGGAGGAATCGATGACCCATAGGAACGAGCGGCGGGGCGCAAGCCAGTAGGCCATCAGCACGGTTCGCGCTGTGAGCGCCGCGCGCTGCAGCCGCTGTATGACGCGCGCCTCGGCGATCTCGGGGCGGCCGATCCGCTCGGCGAGCACTCGAGCGCGGGCCGAGGCGGCGATGTCGAAGGCGCGGGTTTGCTCGCCGCGATCCATCAGGAAGTCGACGTAATCCTGATAGAACCGGATCAGGCTGGAAAGAAACGTGATCCGGTGCTCGACGCCGCCGATTTTGGAGCGTTCCCGTTCGATGATTTGAATCGCGGCGCGGTATTCGGCGTCAGCTTCGGCAGGGCGGCTGGAGGCGCGGTACAGGGAAGCGAGACCGGAGTGGCATTCCCATTCTTCCATTGGCCGGTGGGCTTCATTGTTGAGGGCGGCCGCATGACGATACCGGGCCTCCGCCTCCCCATACCGGAGCAACGCCATGGCGAGGCGGGCCGAATTGAATTCTGCCGCCGCCAGCACGGTTTTGGTATTCACTTTCCTGGCGACCGCGCTTTCGGCCTCGATCCAGCGTGCCGCCGTCTTCAAGTCGCCCGCAGCGAGCGCCACGTTGGCCAGATTCTCAAGAGTCTTGGCCCGCAGCTCTTCGTCCGAGTCCGGGCTTAAGAGAGATAGCGCTCGATGGTAGTGTTGCGAGGCGGCGTTCAGCTGACCGAGTTCTTCATAGATGGTGCCGATGCCGGCGAGCCAGGCCTGCTGATCTGACGGGTCCCGAATCTCTTCGGCGATGGCGAGGGCCTTCTTGTAAAACGGGAGCGCGCGTGTGAAGTCCCCCATCATCACGTACGTATTGCCTTGATTTCCGACGGCGAGCATTTCCGCTCGCCGGGCGCCGAACGCGCGAGCCTCCTGCTCGGCGCGCTCGAACCATGGTAAAGCCTCATCCCATCGAAACTGCTTCTGATAGACCAGCCCCAGATCGTTCAGCGCGTAAAATCGCATCAGCGACCGGGAGGGCAGAGCCTCCACCGCCCGAAGAAATTCACGTTCCGCCTCGGGATATTGTTCCTGCTTCAAATAGCTCATGCCGAGGGTGAGCAGGATTTTGGCGTCCAGTTCGGGGGCCGGGGGCGTGATGGACACCGCCTCAGCGGCTGCAAGCGTTCTAGCAGCAAGACCAAATTCCCTGCGGCGGTATTGAAGGATGCCTAAATCCGCCAAGCGCCGTTTTTCCAACTCCGGCGTGCACGCAGTCGCGCCGAGGAGCTGATCCGCGCCGTTGTAGTGTTCCAACTCCAGCAGACTTTCGAAAAGCAGAAGCCGGAATTCCCAGTGCCATTTTGAGTCTGCGCGGGTTTGCCAGTACTCATATCCGCGCTGAGCCAGACGGCTGCTGGCTTGAAAATCGGCTTTGGCGTAACAACTGTGTGCGGTCGCGTATATTGCATCCCAGTCTGTCGGCGAACGATCACCGGCATAGATCAGGCAGAGCGCGATCAGGATGCAGACGACTATGGCCATCCTCTTCCGTTGGTGCTTCCCGCCGCGATTTCGGCATCCATCCCGAAGTCGCTGCCGAGGGCGAGGCGGATCATGGAAATCTTCTGCTCGTCGCGCCCCTGCGGGTGCACCCAGGACCATTCGGCGAAAAATAACGTACCAAGGCCGGGTTTGTAGAACGGTTCGGGATACAGGCCGGGAAAAAATCGAGGGTCGTTCGGATCCTTGTCGTGCTGACCTGAAAAGAAATCCCGGACCGACCGTTCATCCAGGTTGAACGCCGGGGGCAGCTTGGGCTCGACTAACTGCCCGTCCACGCGCAGGTTGACGATCTTGCTCCCGGTTGGAAGAATGCGCGTGATCTTCGGGCCCGGATAGCTGCGGGAATCCCACACGCCCTCAAGCCGGCAGACGACCGCGTCGGCGGTAATGCGGTCGCGAATGTTCAGCCGCTCCACCGTCGCTTGAATGACCGATCGCCAGACGTACCCTTCGTTTTGCGCGACCAGCTCCGAATAGGCGGCGCCATAGGAGACATCCTTGTCGATGGCGAAGCCTTCATTGCGGTTGACCGAGCGCCCCGCGGAACCGCCGAAGGTAGAGACAACTGCGTGCTCGCCCAGATCCTCAAAATATGGCTTATGAATTTTTCCGCGCAGGCCTACCGCGCGCGAGTTGAAGAAAAAACGCCGGAACCCATTGTGACCGCTGCTTACAGAACCCTGCTGCAAAACAACGCTCCTTGGGACCCGTCGACGCGGGTCCGCTGTTTATGATGTCATTTCCTCGGCAAGATCGTAAGAATGCATCTGCCGATTTCGTCGGATACATCCTTATCCGAGCCGGTGACGATCAGCCTGTATTCACCGGGTTCGAGACCTGCTACAGGAACAATGATATCGAGCGTATCAGACCCTGCGGCCGCCGCCAAGACCCCGGATCGCCGGAAATGAGCGCCCGAGAGTCTCTCAAGCACATAAGAATATTTCTGATATTGTCGCAGCAGATCCACCCGGGCATTGGCGTAGGATGACGAGGGCGGAACCGTGACGGATGGAATAGCTCCCCGCGACAGCCCGCGCACGTTAAACGAATACGACGCGCCGGGCAGTTCGAGGCTGTGAAGCCGCGGCAATACTGCAACGGCGCCGTAAACGACCAGGGCTGCCATGGCCATGTTCAGCGCCCCCGAAAACGCCAGCGCGGGCAGCGGCTTCAGCCGGAGCCAGTCCACCCAGCTGCTTGCCTGGCGCAGCTTCAGCCCGGCAGCCCGGTCCTCAAATACTGAGCGGGCGTTGGCGGCGAAGATATCGAACGTCGAAACATCCTCCATGCAGCGCGAGCAGTCCGCAAGATGTTCTTCGAACTCGTCCCTCTCGGCAGGCGGAAGCTCTCCCAAGAGATATTTTTCCGATGCTTGCAACCGGACCGCTGTTTGGTGATCCATGCGCTTCGCCTCTGTCAGGTAGTTATCCTCATGATGGCGACGTTACAAAGAAACAAAAGCGCGTGAGTGACCATGCCATGCCGCTTGGTGTAGGCCGTCTGGAACCTGGCTTTGGCGCGATGCAGCAGAACCCGTAAGTAATCGGGATCGACCTTCAGCCGTTCGCAAATCGACTTGCGGTCCAGATCTTCAAAGAAGACGAGCCGCAAAATCTCGCGATCTTTCGCGCTGAGCTCGTCGAGCACCCGGGCCACCACGCGTTTGCGCTCCTCTGAAATCAGCGAGCCATCAATATCAATCCTGTGATCGGCGGCTTCGGGAGGCTCCTCCGGCGCCTCTCCGTCGCGCTTCTTTCTGTGCAGAAGCTCGAGCAAGACGTTGTTGCAGACGGAATTGACGAAGGCGCCGAACCGCTCTGGCTGCGACACTCCCGGACCAGCCCGAAGGGTCTTCAGAACCCGGAACAGAGTTTCCTGGCGCACATCGTCGGCGATTGCGCCGGCAATGTGGCGGGAGCGGAGCTTCATGGACAGATATTTTTCAAAGTATGCGCTGAAGTGCGCTTCAGTCGCAGGATCACCATCGGTGAGGCGACGGACATACGCAGCATCAAACGTTTGAAATTCCAAAGCCCACTCCGGTCGGTGATGCCCATTATATCGATGGATGACCGGAGCAGGCGCAGGCGATAGCGATTTTATCTCGAGGGACGCGGACATACAGTTGCCACAACCAGGCAGCGGGACCGGGTCTCAGTCCCCCTCCGAATCGGACTGGGCCCGGTCCGTCGAGAGCCGCTCGGCGGTGTTGGCGCGGCTACGTTCAAATGGTGAATCAGGACAGGCGAACGTTTCAGGATTGAGAATACTTTTGACCGGGGAATGCAGCGGTCGCGCGTCACTGGGAGGAAAGCAATTGTTCTTCCACGGCCGCCGCGGACATGGGCTCGCCAAACAGATGTCCTTGCACTTTATCGCATCCCAGCGCGCGCAGGATGTTCAGTTGCTCGCGCGTTTCGACGCCCTCGGCGACGACGCTGAGTCCCATGTTGTGCGCCAGGACGATAATCGTCTGAATCAGAGGACGGGAACTTCCGGAGCTGGCCAGTTCAGCGATGAAGGAGCGGTCTATTTTCAGCGCGTCCACGGGCAGCCGGCGCAGATAGCTGAGCGATGAGTAGCCGGTCCCGAAATCGTCAATCGACATGCTGACGCCGAGCCTTCGCACTTGCCACATGCGCCGCACGGACTCCTCGACGTCGCGCATGATGATGCTCTCGGTCAGTTCAAGGTCCAGGCACTGCGGCGGGAGCCCGGAGGCATACAGCGCATCGGCGATGGTCTCATAGAAGTCCGCGCGGGCGAACTGCAGCGAGGAAACGTTAACGGATACGCGCACCGGCGGCCGCCCGGCGATCTGCCACTTCGCATTTTGAATGCAGGCCTGTTTCAATACCCAATGGCCGATGCCGACGATGATGCCGCTTTCCTCAGCGATGGGAATGAACCGGGACGCGCCGACCTTGCCGAACTTCGAGTTGTTCCAGGCGAGCAGAGTCTCCAGACTGTCGAGCGAGCCGTCCATCCGCATCATGGGCTGGTAACAGATTTGCAGCTCCCCGCGCTCGAGCGCCCGTCGCAGTTCGTTTTCGAGCTCCAGGCGCTTCATGGTCCGCAGCGCGAGGTCGGGTCCGAAGAAGTAGTAGTCGTTTTTGCCCTGCGCCTTGGCTCGATACATGGCGGCGTCGGCCTTTTGCAGCAGCGCCTTGGGATCGCGGCCGTCGAGCGGGAACGCGCTGATGCCGATGCTCACCGTGAGCAGCAGTTCGAATCCGTCGACGAAGTAGGGCCGGCGCAGCTCTTCGAGCAGGCGCTGTACTTCGGGCGTAATCTCGTCGCGTGAAGTGCATCCGGGCAGAATGAGCGCGAACTCGTCGCCGCCCATGCGTCCTACGCAATCGCGCGAGGGAGCGGCTGTACGCAGCCGTCCGGCGACCTGTTGCAGGACAGCGTCGCCGGTGGTGTGTCCCAGCGTGTCATTGATTTGCTTGAAACGATCGAGATCGATGAACAGCAGCGCCAGCCCGGTTCCGTCCCGCTCGGCGGCTGCAAGGGCGCTCTCCAGGCACTCTGAGAAATGAGAGCGGTTTGAGACAGCGGTCAGCGGATCCAGCCTGACCTGTTCGGACAAACGCTCGGTCAAGCGCTCCCGGTCGGCGTGCAACTGGCGCTCATAGACCGAGCGCCCGATTCCTTTCGCCATGAGTTCGATCAGTTCGCGCTCATGGGCCGTGAATACGCGCGCGTCGCCCGGGTTGCTCGAGCAGAACATCAACGTGCCGTACGGTTCGGCGCCGCGAAAAATGGGCGTGGCGATCCAGCAGGGCAGCGCGCCCGCGCCGCTCGATGAATCGGCCGTGTGTTCCAGGCTGGCGCATTCAGGCGGAATCGCGCCCAGGCGGGCGCTGCCGCGCAGGTGGCTGGCCCGGATTTCGATCGAGCCGGAGGTATTTTGCAAGACGAGCCCGGCGGGCATTCGGAAAATGGCGCAGCCGGTGTCCAGATAATCGCTGAACAGATCGTCAATGGAATTGTAATCGGTGGTGCTGAGGCGGTGCAGTTGGCGCAAGTGATCGCTGAACTCCGCCAGCTCCGACCGTTTGTCGCGCAGCTCCTGCTCCATGCGCCCGCGGATATCGAGCGTATTGGATGCAGCGGTCAGCTTTTGACCGAAGGCATCAATGCCGACCGGCAGTCCTCTCTCAAACCGCAGGCGCGTGCGCAGTTGAAGAGTCGCCCGCAGTCCCTTTTTGCCACAGACGACCGCCTCGAAGGAATCCGCGCCGCCGCTGCCAAGCTGTGCAGCCATGCGCGCCCAGAAGCGATCGCGCTCGGCAGCTACGATCATTTCGGTGATATGCATGCTCGCGAGCTCGCGGTCCGAGTAGCCCGTGATTTCCTGAAGCCCCTGGTTGGCGGAGATGATGCGACCGCTCAGATCGATGCTGAACGCGATATCGAACTGGTCGGCGCTAGGAGTCGGATCCGGGCCGCTTTCGCGGAGGCCAGCCGCTTCCGCCGCCATCCGCGCGAGCGCGCGGAAAACCGACATCTGCTCGGTGCTGAGCTCGCGCGGGGCGGTATCCGCAATGGCGAGGACTCCTGCCCTGGAGCGTGACGGGAGGGCGCAGGCGGCAAAAAATCGCGCGTGCGCCAGCGGAAAGTCCGGCGGGGGCTCGGCCGAAACGCACGCGTCCGCTTCTAAGGCCGCGGCGAAGAGCGGGATTTCACGGGTGCGCCACTCTGCATCGCAGCCGGTGACAATGTTGCTCCACGCTCCCGATGGGCTTCGCAGTCCGACGGCGGCAAATGGCGCTTTGAGCAGGTCAGCTGCAAGCTGCACGACCAAGCCGAGCGTGCCGTGCGCCGGCGCCTCGGTAAGAGCGTCCTCCAGGCGAAGCGGGTAGTAACTGAATTCCGTGCCTTGAATGCGAGAACCCTCGCTGAAGCCCAGTCTAATATATTCGCCGTTCCGTTCGCCGTCCCGGCCGCCGGTTCATCATTTCACTTTGCCGCAAGCGTCTGCTAGGCTGAGAGTTAGCGTCCGTACCAGGCATGCCGGTGCTCATTCTTGCCAGCTCCGTAGCTCTCATCGCCGTTGTCGGGGTGATTTTAGGAGTGCGGCTGAGCGCACTGCCCGCGCTGTCGAGGCGACTGGCGCCGTTCAGCGGAGGGATGCTGGCTGGAATCGGCGCGTTCTGGGTGGCGCCGGAGATGGCTCACTCGCTGGGCTGGAGCATCACCCTAGCGTGGGTCTCGGCGGGAGGGGCCCTCATTTGGTCGATTGACCGGTTCGTATATCCCATCTGTCCGTTGTGCTCACACACGCACGATCACGACGCGTGCGGAACGCGGCTGCACGGATTTGCCGGGCCGCTGCTGGCTGCCGCAGGTCTGCACAGTCTACTTGACGGGTGGACGTTGGCGGCAGCCCAGGGTAACGACGGGACGCCGGTCATGGCGGCTTTCGTTGTCGGGATGGCGCTGCATAAAATACCTGAAGGTCTTGCGCTGGGCGCGATTGTCCGCGCGGCGATGACCTCGCGGCGCAAGGCGCTGGTGATGAGCGGCGCGGTCGAGGCGCTAACCATCGCGGGCGCCGTGGTTGAAACGTCTCTTGCCCCCCGACTGGGAAGCGCGTGGGCGCACGGATTGCTGGCGCTGGCCGCCGGCTGTTTCATTTACCTCGGCTATCACGCGGTGCACAGCGAATATAAGCGGCGCGGCGCGGCGCCGGCCGTCGTTCCCGCGCTGACCGGCGTTGCCGGCTCTTCAGTCATTCGCCTGTTCGGCTCGCGCTTGCTGGGATTCTAGCTATCGCGTGTACTTCGGATGCGACCGCAGCGCTTTGGTCAGACGCTTCCATTTCTGTTTCTCAACTGTCGCGGCCGTCCTCTCTGTCAGGACCTGCAGACGGCGGAGTTCGGCGCGGAGTTTGAGGTAGCTGCTCCAGCGGCCAGGGTCGAGCGCACCGGAGTCAAGAGCCGGCAGGATTGCGCACCCCTGCTCTCCGGTATGTGAGCAGTCTCGAAAACGGCATCCCGCCGCGACGGCCGCCACATCATCGAAGCTCTCGTTGAGACTCTCCTCGGATGCCCACAGTTGCAACTCCCGCAGGCCCGGCGTGTCGATCACAACCGCGCCGGACGCCAGCGGGATCAGCTCGCGGCGCGTGGTCGTATGCCGGCCGCGGCTATCGTGTTCTCGGACTGCCTGCGTTTCCTGCCGCTCCTCTCCGATGAGCCGGTTGATGATCGTCGATTTACCGGCGCCGGATGAGCCCAGCAGCACGATCGTAGTTCCAGGCGTCATGAATTCATTCAGCGTTGTGAGTCCGGCGCCGGTTTGAGCGCTGATTGACAGCACCGGGGCGTCGCCAGCCAGCTGCCGGACGCGTCCGGCGATCAGGTCTGCATCATCCAGAAGGTCGGCCTTATTCAGTACGAGAACAGCGCCCGCGCCGCTCTCGATTGCGAGCGTCAGATAGCGCTCGATGCGGCGTAGATTGAAGTCGTGATCCAGGCCGCAGACGATCATAGCAATGTCGATATTTGTGGCGATCACCTGCTCCCCGGCGCGCGATCCCGCTGCGCGGCGCGAGAACTTCGTCCTCCGCTGTAGGATGTGGTGCACGATCGCTTCAGCCGGTCCGATCGCGCGGGCTGCAACCCAATCGCCGACTACAGGAAGACCCTCAGTAGATCCCGCGGCGTAAAGGAGAGCGCCCGCGGGCTTCGCGCGGAATTCGCCGGCTGCCGCATACAGCCGGTATTCCTCTCGTATCGCGCTGGCCACCCGCGCGAGCATCATGCCGCGCGACTCGTACGGTTTGAAATCATTCAGAACTTCCGGCGTCGCGCCGAGGCGCGCCAGATCATAAATGGCAGGACCCATTGGGTTCGCTCCGTTTCGGTTCTGGACACACTTAGAGCACCCGACCGGGTTGAGGCCCGGGGCGGGCAGCGCCCGCCGCAACGTCAGCGAACCATGACCGGCAGAAGCAAACCGCAGGATACGTCAGTTCACGGCGATGCGCAATGCGGTTTCAGGGAGTGCGGCCTCAAGCTCGCGATATACATCCATACCCTCGCGGGCATAGGATATTAAGCGGGAGGGTCATCCGTGGCATACGAT
>Ga0209581_1002473_pt1 | contig 17631 bp, 16 predicted proteins | sample Coa_R2_FD_187160 | JGI IMG/M metagenome (GOLD analysis project Ga0209581, IMG submission 187160) | Surface soil microbial communities from Centralia Pennsylvania, which are recovering from an underground coalmine fire - Coalmine... | ecosystem: Environmental > Terrestrial > Soil > Unclassified ...
ACAAATGCCAGTTGTACGGAAAAGACCTCCACTTTTTAGATGAACGCGAGACGTCGAAAACCTGTAGCGGCTGTGGGCACAAGCAAGCCATGCCGCTCTGGAAACGGACGTATTGTTGCACGGAATGTGGACTCACCATGGATCGCGACGACAATAGCGCCGTCAATATCTTGATGAGGTTCCTTGCCCGGCTGGGGCCACACACGGGCGATCCCGTGCGGTGTGCGGTCGTTTTCCCCGCAACTGAAATTGTGTGAACACGTTTGAACACATTTTAGAAAGCAGCAACAACCGTGTTGAAAAAGAAATCATTGCTGGTCAGCAGCTGTCTCTTGCTACTTATCGTGATGCTAACGGTTGGTACGCTGATCTCCCATTCGCCTGCCTCGGTGCATGGACAGAACGCCGGAGATTGGCCGACCTTTATGAATAATACCTCTCGTACCGGAACCAATCCGTTTGAGACAACTATTACGGCTGGTACCGCGAGTAACCTGCACCTGGCCTGGAAATACTATACCGGTGGCCCAATAGAAGCCTCGCCCGTCACTGCCGATGGCGTCCTCTATATCGGCTCCTGGGATGGTTACGAGTATGCTCTCAATGCCTCGAATGGCACGCTGCTCTGGAAACAATTTCTGGGTATCAATCCAGCAACAAGGCGCTGTCCCGCCAAAGGAATTACCTCGACAGCAACTGTCGTCAACGGCGTGGTCTATGTCGGCGGCGGCGACGGCAATCTATACGCATTGAATACCGCCGATGGATCAGTCATCTGGAAAACACTGATCGCCCCAACGCCGTCCTACATCTTTGCATCTCCCCTGGTCTATAATAATTTACTCTATATTGGCGTGGCATCATCCTGTGAGCCACCCGAGGTGCAAGGCAAATTTTTTGCGCTGAACCTCGGTGATGGTACAATCGCGGCCAGCATTTCGCTGGTGAAGGATGGCGATCAGGGCGCGACCGTCTGGAGTTCCCCCACAGTCGATCCTACTACCAATACCATCTACATCGCCACCGGCAACAACCAGGGGTTTTCGCTATCAAAGCAGCATAACGCGGAGTCTATCCTGGCCATGGATCCCTCTACGCTGGCCATCAAGGATCACTGGCAAATCCCGCTCGCCCAGCATATCCCGGATGGCGATTTCGGCGCGACACCCACATTGTTTGATTACAACAACAACCATTATATTGGCGTCTTGAACAAAAATGGCATCTATTACGTACTTGACCGCACCAACCTGGTGCAGGGGCCGGTATGGGAGCAGACGCTGTCAAGCAATTCAGAGCAGGTTAATGGGGATAACGTCTCATCCTCCTGCTATAACAACGGCGTAGTCTATACTGGTTCTGCCGGAGGCGTCAACAATGGTCAGCCTTATGGAGGTACGGTCGGCGCATTTACTGCCGATACCGGCGCGCCTCTCTGGTTCTTTCAGATCCCCGGCAAGATACTCTCATCCGTTACCTGCACCAGTGATCTTGTTGTTGATAATCAGGCACAGGCCGTAGAAGTCCGTTCTGCCGCCACCGGTAATATTCTCTTCTCGTATGCGACAAAAAAGGAGATCTTCGCCACCTCGATCATCTCGAACGGCTATCTCTACACCGCTTCATCTGATAAAGCGGTGTATGCCTTTACGGTGTAGGATTCTGTGCAAGGTATGGCCGGTTTGCCAGACGGCAAACCGGCCATACCTTTTTTAGCCATCCGAAGCTTGCTGTTCTTCTTGCCTTTTCAATTTGTGGGATGACTCATGTTGCACCATATTAATCTTGAATACCCCATACCAGTCGATTGCCCGTCTTCGCGTCAAAGGCCTCTTCGCCCAGTTCAAATTTGTGCGGACCCTGGTTACTTATCATCGCGGTTACATTCGTCAAAAGGAATGGCCCTTTTACCACTACATAATACACCTCGGCATTATCTGGAAGCCCTACGTATTCTCCTCGCATTTGTACACTCGCTTCCTGGCTTGTCATAAGTTGGAGAATCACAATTTTTAGCTGCGTGCCTGGAACAACAGGCCCTCCAGGGAACGGATGGGTCGTTACATATTGTTGTACGTCTGCAACTGTCAGTAATGTTCCATCCTTATGAGGAGAGATGGCAGGGGTTCCATCGGTATCGTGTATACTAGCAGATAAATTCATCATTTATCTGGAATAAAAACAAGTGCAATTGATGCCATACACCCTCTTTTGAGTGAGGCGGATTTGGGAAATGGTCCTCTCTCAACCTAATGGCTTAATGTTTAAGCGATTTAGCGCGAAGAGGAAAGGCAGTGGCAATCCTCTGCTTTAGTTCACTTTCTGTTATCCCATTAGCTGCATCCACTGCATATCGCAAATTATCTGCATCTATCTGCAGTGCTTGCAGGCCAGGGGTTCCGTATAGCTCAATAATAACTCGACCGAGATAGCGATCATCGGGGCTATCCTCACCAATAATCGGCAATTTATATCTCGCTAATGGTCCTATCACAGCATTAGAAGGCCTGGAACTAGCAACGCGAAGAGGAAAGGCGGCAGCAATTCGTTGTACTAGTTCGTCTTCTGTCAACCTGTTGGATGGACCAACGATGCATCGTAAACTATTTGCATCCGTAAGTTTTTCTTTTAGGCGTGTGATTCGGTATAGTTCAATGATAACACGTCCGAGGTAAGCACTGTCAATATCACTATTTTCAAGAATCGGTGATCCATAATATTGGACTAGTGGATCAACTCGCTTCTTCCCCGTTGTCACAAGCACTTTCTCTGGCATAGATAATTTCCTTTCCTTTCTGAAAACGCAGATCTCTACAAACAACACTTATGTGCAGAGAAGATAGCCACAACTGAATTGAGGCTCATTTTGCCACCAGTACCAGTGCCCGAATGCTTGATGTGGTTGTAGCCAGCAACAATTTGGACATGATATGAAGCATCTTTCTCCACCGCTGTAACAGTATGAGGAATAAAGGCTACACTCTCCGTAGCAAGGATCAGGAAGTCCTGATTGTGCAAACACATTTTTTCCTGATCCCCCTATGCCTACTCCAATTGCGACGACTGCAGCTCCCCCTTTTGCTAAGGAACGTAAAAAACCTCGACGGGTATGTTGACGCATTACAAAACGCGTTAAGGTATCCACTAGACTAACCTGTTTTTTCCACTCGTTCATTGTCTGTACCTCCTAATGTATTTTGTAACCAGTCCGATGTCGGACCGATAGATTGTTGCATAACTTGACCAAATTTGTTAAGTACCATTCCGAATGGAACTCCTCGAATACCATAGCGTCGAGCTACAAATCCACCCTGATCAACCAAAATATGGGTTCCTTCTAATTGTGTACTGTATTTACTCACCATTTGCATAACATCGCCTAGTTGGCCAATGCAAATCAAGACTATTGGAACAGCTTGATCTTGAGCGCTAGATGTAAGCTCAGCTATACTATTGAGTAATATGCGGCATGAATCACATGTTGTTGAAAGGAATAGAAGGAGCAGTTTTTGTTTGTTTTTAAGTTTGAATAGTCTTTTACTGCTGATGAGCCGTCCTTGAAGATCGGGTAACTCGAATTCCATCACATGTTCCCCACGAGTAAAGCGAGATGTAAGAGGTATTACATCCTCAATCTTACCCTGAATTGTTCCCAAATACCGTAGTACGCCAGCCATAAGTATAGTCAGAAAGAGCAACAATATCCATATTGCACGGGCGCACTGACCTGCTCGGGGAACGGGGCCAGGATCACTTCCTGGCAAGCGGGACAGCACTTGCGCTCGGCTTGATGCTCGATTACCACGAGGCGTTTGGCAGGCAACTCCACCACCTGCCGACGTTCCACCTGCCAAGCTGGGATGTCTCGCAGGTCGTGCTGACACGCCGGACAGGTCTCGACTGCATGGCTAATCACCTGATCAGGTGTCTGGACCATCGGCAGGTGCTCTCCAGGATGTCCTGCTTGCCCTCCTGCCTTTTTGCTGCTCTTCTTGCGCAGGCTCTTCGGCCTCCGTTTGAAGCGATCGGAAGAGGGTGGCAGATGGCTATTATGACTGTCTTTGGACAGGCGCGCTTGCAGGTCTTCCACTTGGGCGCTGAGCAGCGCAATCTGCTGGCTTTGCCGTTCGATCAGATCCTGTTGTCGGCGGACTTGCTCCTGCAAGCGGCTATTCTCTTGTCGCAGCTGTTCTTCTTCGGGCGTCATGGCTTTACTGTAGTCGCTTTTTCGTCTTTAGGCAAGCCTTCTAGGACTCCTGAATAGTTACCCAGGCAACTGCTTCCCCCCAACGTTTGTTGATTTTTTTCTGGAACAAGTGATATTTTAAATCGTTCTCTTTTCCTAAAGATCCGATGCAAAGTAAATACGCTAGCTTCCGCAGTTAGCCTCTAGATAGTAGCATGTTTTATTTTATACTTGAGTGCTGGGAGGAGAAAAGCTAAAGGCGAATGTTCTCATCAGTTTCGTCTACGTTTACCAGGCAAGATTCGTAGTTATCTCATCTACAAATCTTGCCTGGTAAACGCGCACACACGCTGTTTGTTTTTCTCTTGTTCAAGGAAAATCGCGTCCCCTACATCATGGAAGGTGGGAATGGGGGATTGCGCTGTAAACGCGTCGGCAACGCAGCCGCAACTCTTTGCAATAATTTTTCATTATTTCCATCAATAGCATCGGCCAGGAAAGCGATTTTATAGGAATCATCATGGGCGCTATCGTCTTCCCAGATCTCAACAATCACTCGACCCAGATATTGTTGATTTCCCTGGCCCGAGCTGATAATAGGCTTGTTCTGATATCCTACCAGCGGATCATCAGCCGAACTAACTTTACTGATCCAGCTTTGAGGTGAAGTGGCTGTTGCAGTTACTGATTCGGGTGCTGGTTTAAAGGAGCTATTATGCTGTATACGTACTGGCAACGCAGCCGCCACTCTTTGGACTAGTTTTTCGTTATATCCATCAATTGCTCTGGCCGAGTAGGCAATTTTATAAGAATCGTCATGGCTGCTGCCATCTTCCCAAAGCTCAACAATCACTCGGCCCAGGTATCGCTGATTCCCTTGTCCCGAGCTGATAATAGGCTTGTTTTGATATCCTACCAGCGGATCATAACCTTGAGATTCTCGATTCATCCATTTGGACATAACCGACCCCTTTCAATCATTTGAACCATGTCAATTGCTAACATGGTAAACACCTGCAAGAGAAGAAGCATTGATTCAATACCCACTGCCAGCTACATTCGGCCATCACCGAGGTTGGGTCGCAATCACCACAGAAAGAAGGACAAACGCAGGTACATTTCTTCCCGCCACTTGTGCAGGCGCTAAATTCGCAGCTACAAATCCCAAATGCGGGACCTGGACAAACATCCGGGGGACAGGCGTTGGGAGAAGTAGGGCGTCCAGGTGAGAGAAGCCTACTGGGGCCAAATACAGGGCTGATCAGGATGAGCGAGGTAGCTCCAACAGTCCTTAAGAAACCTCGCCGGGATACCTGATGCATAAAAAAGCGTGTGGAACGGCTAATGAAGTTCAGATCCTCACTATCATTTGTCATCTTTCAGCACTCCTTTCAAATGCACTTCCGGGACCTGGATTTTTTGCTCAGTGACTCCGATAGGCTGCAGGAACAATCAGGCTGGTACGGCCAGAAGAAATTGGCTCCGTTGGTGGAGTCACATCCAGTCGCACATAGAGCCATTTGGTAACATGGGGATTGTGCGTTTGATGGACAAGCCGGCTCTCACGGTCCAGGGCGAGGCCCAAGGGGACTGCTGTGATACCGAATTGACGTAGCGCAATTCCATCTGGATCAGTTAGGACTACGATTTTTTCGTTACTTAGACTGGGATAGGATACTAAAAGCTGCTCTAAGTTACCTGTAACTCCGAGTACAACGACTACCAGGGATTTTTTCAATAATCCATTCGGGCGTGTAGCTATTTCCGATACTTGCGCTAGCAGAGCCTCACAGGCAGAGCAGGAAGTGCTAACAAATAGAAAGACTGCCCCATTAGACCGTCGAAGCAGATCCTCACTATGGATCAACTGACCAGTCATATCCGGCAAGGCAAAATTTTCGATCCTCTGCCCCAGTTCATATGAAGAAACAGGAGGTGCTATTAAATTCCATCGCTCCTCAACAGAAGCTAGGTATCTCAAGATACCGGCTACCAGGACCAGCAGTACGAGAACAATGACCCATTGGACAAGAAATGTGACTAGCCACAATCCTGACATGTATACTCCTTTCTATCTATTATAGTCTTCTAAACTCTTGCTCAAGGTGAAAAACCAGAGAAAGTGCTGCTTCCCATTTTTCCATATCTATTAGTCGCTTTATTCGGTCTTAGGAATACGGAACAGAATATCGATTTCACCAATGATCAAGAGCAGCATGTATATATTACTGCTAACAAGGATGAGAGCAAGTATATTTAGATAAAACAAAGAACCGGCACCTATATGAAGTGGCTGTATTGCTGAGGGAATCCAGGGAGAATGGGTAGCCAAGAGCAGGCTAATAATAATCAGGAGAATATTGCGACTTAGAGAGCCTATGCCAATCTCAGCACTTGCTGCACCAAAACAATGGCAATGAAAACGGTGACCCTGGATGAGATTGATTACCATAGTAATGGTGAAAATAAGTAGTATACCCGAGGCTCCAATAGCCGCAAACTCAGGCCAGAAGCCGCTAACTAGCAAGAGTCCTAGTAGAAGCTCGAATACCAATAATAAGCGTGCTACGACATAGGCTAGTTTTGGGCCGATAAGCCCCAACCCATATTGCTGGATAGCTTGTAAGAGAGTCCGAGAAAGCCGAACCTTTGCTCCTGCTGAAGTGAGAAATACCAGTCCAAGAGCAGTTTGTGCGATCACAATCAGATACTGCATAGTCCCCACCTCTTACTCAAGAAATAAGAAAATGATGCTGTAAGCTAGAGCCAGAGGAACTCCTGTAGCTGGCAATTTCAGATATAACGGTCTAGCCGACTACTGATGCAAGGTAACAACCTTGGTTTCCCAAGACTTTTGCCATGTATCTACGATCAATTTATCCACTATCAAGTATACTCTCCACCTCCACTTTTTCCCATCAACAAACGTTGGTTTTTTGTTGGTCTTTGTTGAGCAAGCAACCTGCGAAATTCTGAATATACCGTTCTCGTATGCAATCAACCCTCACCCTTTTGTTGGTTCTTTGGCAACTTAAGGCGCATCAATTGCTCCCGCCTCATCCCCAATTTGTTTGTAATGTGATGCACATGGTACCTGACGGTGCTTTCAGCAACCGAAAGTCGCTTCGCAATCTCAGAATATTCCAGGTCATCATGCAAAAGGTAGAGTATCTTACGCTCGGTAGATGTCAACTCGTGAAGATCAACAGCGGGAGAATAATCTTCAGGAAGAGCATCGAGCAGATCTGGTACCAGGCCTGGATCGAGAAAGAAGCTTTTCTCCCCTTCTCGCTGAGCAATCCTTAGAAGCAGTTGCAGAACTTCTAGCGAAAGGTTCTCCTGAAGATACCCTCTAGCTCCATACCTTCGTGCAATATTTAAAAGATCAATGTCCAGCCGTTCTGCCATAATCACGAAATGATCCTTTGGAAGCAGTTTGATAGCTGTGATTAACGATTGATGAATGACCACAAGGTCGATTGGATAAGAGACAAGGACTTGCTTTATCCCCTGGATAGTAGTTGCTTCAATGTATTTCACAAGTGGAACTGTTTCGAAGAGTCTGCGTAACCCTTTTCGCTGCAATTCGCGCGGGTCTGCGAGTAAAATAGTCACCATATAGCTAATACTCCTACTTCCCTGTAACGATTTAGCAGTGACGAGATGTCGCTTCTACCGGAGCTAAAATATTCATTTCGCTCTAATAAGCAAGGGTCATCGTTGGTATAATCCTGTATGCATCCAGGCAAGGTTTGGTTCTGAAGGGGTCATCCTTATCTATTGTAGGCGAGATAAAGTAATTTTTGCAAGACATACAATTTGAAGATGAAGACTCTTTATAGGATGAAAAATGCTGCTGCATAAAGCAATGTGCCGGTTGCTGAGAAGAAGCTCATCTCATAAAAAGCAATATATATTTATGAAGCAGTGAGTTATCAGTTATCACCGCAGCGCCTCCCCAGGCAGCACAATCCGCACTGTAACACCCTCATCAGGGGCGCTCTTTATCATCAACTTGCCACCCGCTATCGCGAGCAAAGCGCTATGTGTCAGCAGCCCGCCACCTGTGCCGGTGGTCGAACTGCTGGCGGAAGCGATACCAACACCATCATCAGCCACGATTATTTCTAGAGAGGAATCCTCGGGGTTCCAGGAGGCCTTGAGCAGCAGGCGCAGGCGGCGATGCACGTCAGCCCCCCGTGCGTGGCGGGCAGCGTTGCGCAGCACCTCTTGCACGGCGGCAAAGATCAACTCGGCGATAGCAGGCGGCGTCACCTCATCAATGTAGGCCGCGGTTTCATCGGATACTTGCCATTCAACCTCGTCGAAGGCGTTCTGAAAATCCTGTTCGAGCATGGCATGGATCGCCTGCATCAGGCCATCGCGTTCCAGGTGATGCGGCGCGCTGGGAGCGCTGGCGCGCATCATCGCTGCCAGGCGGCGGTGCGCATCGCTGATCATTTCTATCGCCTCGTTCAAGGCCGCGGTCTCGCTTACCTGTGTAGCCGCGTAGCTATTATGCCCGTTTGAGGAACTACTACGCTCGTTCAGCATACTTTCTTGCGCTTTTTGTCCTTCCGAAGGAAGCGCGCGTAGCGTTTCCAGGCGCAGCAGGGCCAGGTGCATCTGTGGCAGAATTTCATCGTGCAGCAAACGGCGCTGCTGTGCGTCCAGTAATTTCACATCGACGATGCGGCGGCGCAACAGACCAGTGACGGCCTGCATGGCTTCATGGTCGCCGAGGGCATCGAGTATGCGTTGCCCGCACGTTTGAGCGATACTCATATCCTCGTCGGTGAAAGCCGCGCCATCTTCTCGCGGGCCAAGATAGAGCGTGGCGACGAGGCCGCGTTCGTCGTAAATCGGCAAGACCCAGCAGATCATGGGCCGGTCACGCAGCATAAATTGTATGCGTTTGGGCGTCCGACCGGCGGGCCGATGAATCGGCGCTGGGCGCGATGAATCGGCCTCCGTCCCTTCTATCCTGGTTACATTTTTAAAATCCATGATTGCGTTCGCAGGCCAGCGATAGCTGAAACTTCGCCTCACCGTGCCGGCCATCACATTGAGGTAGGCGCATTCTACGGCCAGCACATCGTGACAGAGGTGGTAGAAGATATTCTTCAAATCCTGTTCCGTCTTCTGCAGGTCCGTATTCAGCCAGTGGCGCAGGCCTGAACTGCGCACAAATGGGCGCAGCAGGGCGATAAAACGATCATGGGCGGTATAGCTGCTCCATGTGAAGAGCGCGTAAGCCACGGTCGCGAGCAGTGTAATCAGCAGCAGTCCCCCAAGATCGCTATTTGTGAAGTTGACGAGCAGCGCGATAAAAATTGCCACGGTCGTGAGAACAATGACGATGCCGCGCCATTGCTGGAGGAAGCCACGCCGGGCCAGGGGACGTTCAATCAGGATGCCATGACGCACAACCGAGTACCCCAGCAGCAGGATAATAACCGCGACCGCCCCGGTGGCCAGCAGATCGAGTACGATCAGGTTATAAGGAAGAATGCTCTCTGGCCCCAGTACGCTGACAGTCGCGTGAAACACTTGTGAAGCCGAGCGACCAAATGTATGCAGGCGTTCATAGCCCAGCCAGTTATCGAGCGATTGAATCACCAGTATCACCAGTGTCGTAGTCAGTCCGGCCATCAGCAGGGCAGCTGCTAATAATCCGGGGCGTGCCAGGTGCCAGGAGAGAGCAGGCTCTTCCAGCATTTCAACATTGGTGGGATCATTCCAGAATGCATCTACGAGGGCACGCCCTAATTTCGGAGCAGTGCTTACCGCTACCTCACTTTTCCTGTGAAACGCATTGCTCAGGTGTTGTCCGCCGATATACCATAGCACACGCAGCAGGCGACCAATGCGGCGGAAGGTAAACCATGGACCGACGGCACAGAAGGTGACGTAGACTAGAAAGAGGATCGGAATCACTATAACGGGCAAGACCGGGGTACCGGGCGGCACAACGAATTGAGCGCCAACGCTGAATATATTGATTGTACCGCTAAAAGTGAACGTCGATGCATTCAGTACGAGCAGCAAAAAGACGATACAGCCAAGCGCGCCTGCCGCTATAAGCATCGGTGGGCGGCGCCTGCGCCAACCCTCGTTGATGAGCGCGGCATAGTACAGGCCAATGGCGAACCAGAGATAGGGAACGCCGATGGCAGGCAGCCAGATAAGGTGCCATAAAAATTCCTGCGAGATCAGTTCTGGCCTTTCCGCGGGTGTGCTGGTGATCAGCAGCGCCTGGACGAAGAAAAACAGGGCCGACAGCCCAAGACCAACAACGCCCATACGCGTGATAATCGCCTTGCGGTCACCATTGAGCCAGACGGTCAGCGCCAGCCAGAGGAAGGTTGCCATGTTGAAGATCGAGAGCGCCAGCGCGATGGACTGGAGCAGGTGGATGGGTTCGAGAAAGGTCGAGAACGCCATGGAACTTATTCCTCTTTATACAGTGGGACCCAATCGCCGCGGCGATCCTGCACAAGTGCTTCGCCATTTTCATCCCATATAATCATACGATTGAGCGTATAGATAAGGGTTGCGCGCGCCCTGGCCACTTTGTCGTCGACGGCGCTATCGCTCAGGCCCCAGGCTGCGTAAATGCGTCCATTCGTGCGGCTCACGGCGCGTTTATCATGCAGGTTCAGGCGCGCCGCGATCTGCTCGTTGGTCATGCCCTGCGCCACCAGTTCGGCCACGCGCAGTTCATTCGGCTCCAGCAGAGCGCGAGGAGATTGTTCATCCAGGTCTCGCACCTCCTGCACGCGATCTTCGATTTCGGGATCAACCAGGCTGCGCCCATTGATGGCATCGTGCAGCAACGGAACCAGCATGCCCGGCAAGAGATAGTTGCTCTTGCGCACGTAGGCGTAGTGGGTCAGAATGCCGGAGGCACGAAATTCACGATAGTATTCGTCATCATCCTGGATGGAATAGAAGACCACGGGCATACGCGGGCGCTCGCGGCGGATCGCTACCGCGGCGGCCACACCGCTCATTGCCTTCTTTCCCAGTTGCGGGTCCTGCAACTGCACATCCATCAAGATCGCGTCGATATCCAGTTCCAGCGCGCGTGCCAGCGCCTCCTGCCCCGTGGCCGCTTCGCCCAGCACCTGCACCGCGCCGGTCGCCTGTAATCCTTCCTTTAGTGCCTTCCGTAGTGGTCCATGATCGTCAACAACCAACAATTTAATAACTGCCATACGCTTCCTACACCCGTTCAGGATACTTTTAAAGAGATCCTCGTGGTCTCTCTATTGGATATATCACAGGTCATGTAAAGTATAGCAGCTTCGTGAAGAGGCAGACAGGTTTCGGGTGCATTTTCTTATCTCTTTCCCCATCCTCTCCATAATGCCCATCCCAGCGCAATATACCACACCGGATTCAACACGAACCCGCATAGCAGGGCATCCACCGCAATCAACGGATTCTGCGGATTCAAAATAATCAAACGCCCAAGGTAGAGTATCACCAGCAGCACTCCCAGCAGATAGCCCCAATAGCTCATCACACGTGGCAATTGCCCACCGCTGCCGATCAGCCATGCCAGTATTATCACCGCAATGCCCGTCACACCAAAAGTAAGCAAACCTCGTGGATCAACCGCGCTTGGCAGATTCATAATTGCGGCGCTTACATTCGGTGCGTTGATGGCATTTGCCAGATCATAGCCCCCATGCAATAGCGCTCCGAATGCGCCTGCTATGCCCAGTAGCAACATCCATAAGGACGCGCTCTCATTGACTGTGCGCACGCGCCGGTAGACAGCCGTCAGCACTACTGTGGATAGCAAACCGCCGAGCATCAGAAACAGCGAGCTAAGCATACCATTTTTAAGCACCACAAATGCAATTCCGTACAATAGACTGCCGATACCCGCCAGGATTGCGCATATACTCGCGAAGCGTTCGAAGGAACCAGTTTCCAATGTAGTTTTGCTGGCCGTCTCGCCAGCAGTTCGAGTGACCATAACAAATCTCCTCAATCTCGTGAATGAATAAATACGGTCGTTAGTCATGGATGCCGGAATGATGCAACACACCGCTACCTCTCAAATAAGGTACGGCAGAAGATTGATTTGAGATCAATGAAATGTACCTGTTCTTGCTATCCTTGCCCTTGCCTATAGACTCAATCGTTATAATTGTGGAGAACGAAAGAGTTTAAAGTAGTGCCATATATGGCCGACAGGGGGAGAATAATAGTTCCTATGGCAAAGACGAGTCAACAGAAAACATCCGCTAAAAACCGCCCGCGGACTACGCGCCGCCCCCAGCAAACAAAACGTGCTATGAGGCGCAAGGCGACAAGGCCGCGTAATAACATAATCCTGATCGGAATTGTAGGCGTTATCGTGATAGCGGCTGCTGTGATTGCCTACATACTTTATAATAACCATCTTGCCGCGGTTAATGCTGCCAACGCGCAGGCCGCGGCCCACGCATATGCCGCCGGTACCAGCGCGGGGGTAATGTTTGGCTTCAACCCGCAGCATACCGGCTTTAATCCCTACGAGCGCGTCCTGAATACTTCAGATGTCGCTCAATTGCAGCAAGATTGGAGCATCACAACCGGCGGCGAAATCAATACCAGCCCTGCTGTTATCAATGGAGTCGTCTATACCGGTTCTGGCAACCACAAGCTGTATGCTGTGGATGCAGCGAGCGGTAAGATACGCTGGACTATCACACTTGGTAACGTGATTTCATGCTCCCCCGCGGTTGCCAATGGCATCGTCTATGCTGGCTCCTATAATGATAAATTCTATGCCCTGGATGCCGCGACCGGGCAAACGCGCTGGTCTGTCTCCATTGGCGGGTCATCAAGCTCCTCACCGGTAGTCGTAAACGGCGTTGTCTATGTTGGCTCACTCGCGGGCAATCTTTACGCCCTGGATGCCGCGACCGGCAAGATACGCTGGACTTTCTCGACGGGTGTGCCAATCAATTCCTCTCCTGCCGTCGCCAATGGCATGGTCTTCTTCGGTTCCAATGATAGCAAGATATACGCGCTGGATGCCAACAGTGGCAAATCCCTCTGGACGGTTGCCACCGGGTCTCCCATCAATTCTTCGCCCGCGTTCTCAAATGGCAAAGTCTACATCGGCTCCGGCGATCAGAAACTCTACGCCCTGGATGCTCCTACCGGCAATATCCTCTGGACCGTCAAAACTGGAGATGCAATAGAATCCTCACCCGCGGTTGCCAATGGCGTAGTCTATGTGGGTTCCGATGACCACAAGCTCTATGCCATCGATGCCAATACGGGTACGATCCACTGGACTGCCACAACCGGTGACAAGATTCAATCTTCACCGCTCGTTGCCGATGGAATTGTCTATATCGGCTCCGATGATGACAAAATTTATGCCTTCGATGCCGGCAGCGGCAATAACCTGTGGAATAGCACGCTCGGCAATGCCATCGTCTCTTCACCTGCAGTCGCCAACGGCGTGGTCTATGTCGGCTCCGATGATGGCAAGCTGTACGCATTTCATTGATAGAAATGCTGGTATGCTGAGCCGGCACGGTGGTTACTCTTTATCTCGATCTGGATGCCGGCTCGTCATACACTATCATTTACCTAATATCCGGTGCCCTGCTCAAAGGTATTGGCAATCACCTTGTAACCCTTGGTCGTGGCGTGAATATCATTGAAGAAACTGCACATCCAGGTATAGCTGCAAATGTGTTTGTTGGGCACGCCTGGGCCGCCGAATGCGCTGAAGACATCGACAATGATGCCAAAGCCGCTCACATCGTTAGCAAGGTGCTGGTTGATCATCTGAACTAATGGAACATCCTGCGGGCAGATATTCTGGTAGGGATCATAATAGTTCATCATCACCAGGTCGCCCGTCACCTGCCCGTGGACGGTAAGCGCTGCCTTCAACTGTGGTAGGATAATCTGCGTCAGGTTTTTATCGAGCGTCTGCAAATCAGTGTTGAAGCTCGAACTGACGCTGCAATTGTTGGGATTGATGTCCGGTAGCAGGTCGTTCGCGCCGATATCGAGCGTTACCGGACTCACCTGTCCCGCGAACAACTGCAAATAGGTAACGGCTGCGCTCAGTTGCGGGCCGACATAAGGAAACTTACGCAGGTAGGAGTAGGGACACCCCCCATTGATAAACGTGTTGCTTGTCTCACCTGGACAGCCCATGTTGGCTACGTCCTTGACCCCATACCCTTTCAGGTTGCTGAAGAAGTCATCGACGTAACCATGGTCCCAGTTGAGATCGGGTTGGTAGCCAAAAGCCAGCGAATCTCCCAACGCTAAATAATACTTCTTGGGTCCAACGAGCTTTGTATGACGCCCGTTAGAGGCCGCGAATGCTACCGGCGCTACACTAAAGCCTAGAAAAACGACGAGGAAGAGAGGCGCAAGGATGAAGCGGAACACATAGGCATTCTTGAGCATGGCAAGCTCTCCTTCTGAATGCAAGGGCAGCAGACACCCCCAGGTATTGCTGCTTCCCTAAAAATAGAGGAAAAGAGTAGACACCACCTGTAGATAGTATAACCTTAACTATAGGATAAAACAAGAGGTTATGTTTCCGGCTTCAAGGCTTTCCAATGCTAAAAAACCGAGCAGGAGCTGGTAAGTAAAAATTGCACCGGCTGAGCAGCATTTTCATCCCTGTCGGCTAGCATTGGAAAGCCCTGGAAGCAGCCAGCAGGGCGATTCAAAAGTCGAGCGAACACGTACGCCTCCTGTAGGGACAGTGGCTGGTCCCTGTCCGGCCGGGGTGCAAGAGAGGCATCAGGACCCCCAACGAGGACAGGGACCAGCCACTGTCCCTACAGGACTTTTGAATCGCCCTGGCAGCCAGTTTGTATCTTGACAACAAGCAGTTGAGTATTTATACTTATCCGTAGTAACGCTATTTCTCTCATCGGGCGTTTTTGCCACATTGGCATCTCATAGGTGTTTTTCGCTGTCCAGAGCGGGGAGACAGCTCTCAGCATGTGGAACCAGTTCGATTTTTTCGTGGGAGTCGTACGATGTCTACCAACAACCATCACCCTGATGTATTACCGGAAGCCAACGCACCTCGTTCTCATCCTCTTGATTCCATGCAGTTTCTTGCGCGCCTGCTGCACCTGCGGCAGACCCTGATGGTAGAGCCGCACGCAGTGGTGGAAACCATGTGCCACGAGGTAGCGCTTGCGGCAGCAGGACAGGCACAACTGCGCTTGTATAGTAAGCAGGGGAGACTGACTCGCGTTCCATCTTTCTGGCAGAGCTTTCCGGTTGAGATCGATGGGCGGGAATATGGAACACTCTCCTTCGCGCCTGATGCGACAGCGCCTGACCGCCCTGTCGTTCCTGTACCGGTGGCCCAGGTAGCCGCCAGTATCTGCGCCTTGTTCTTGTATCGCATAGAACTGCTCCTGCTCAACAAAGGAAGGTCTCCATCAGGAAACACTTCTATCACTCCCACCTTCACGCCTCGTGAAAGGGAGGTGCTCACATTGCTGTGCCGGGGCGATGACCTGCAGGCGATCACAAACGCCTTGCATATTACAGAGGATACAGCAGGCCAGCACCGCCGGCGCATCTATACGAAACTGGGCGTACAAAATGAACGGGAAGCCGTCTTTGCTGCATTTTCCGCCGGTTTGTTTTTTCCTCTTGCAGATCTTGCCCCTCGTATCCTGCCGGAGCATGACCTTCTGGAGCCACGCTAGAGGCATACAAGCAGGTCTCTTTTACCGAAAAGCGGTATTTTTTCTACGTTTTTCCGTAGAAAAAATACCGCTTTTCGGGATGACAAATCGCAACAAAGTAGGTATGCTTGGAGCAAGGGGAAAAAGCAGAACTTCTACAGGGGAGAGAGGAAGTATCAACCTCTTGCTTCTGCACCTTCCTCTGCCAATCATGGCATTATCCTGCAGTGCGTCATTTTGTCGTGCGTTGCTTTCTACTTATCTGCTCAACCTGATGTCAGGCCTTTGTGGCTGTGCCCGTATGACCTGATGGATTGTAACGACCGAAAGAGGTACTGGGACAGGGACAAGCTGCTGTCCCTGCAGGACGAGGCGATTCCCGTTTCGGTCGTCAGAATTCAACAGGATGCGGGGACATGGTTCCTGCCTTCGCTTTTTCGGTTGATACCGTTCATGAGGTGGTTGTTTGTGTGCTGCCGACAAGAAATGGAGCGTGCTACATGTTTCATCCGCCTTTTGACCCGCGATCTGCTGCTCATCGATCTCGACAGGCACGTCTATCTTTCTCGCCTGTTCGCCTGGTCGTTCCACTGCTCCTCTGCCTGCTGCTGTCGCAACTGTTGAGCCAGTGGAGCCTGCTGGCCCCTCCTGCGCTGGCTGCTGGCCTTCATGTTCGTCCCAGCGCTCCGGCCAGCCTGACCTACCAGCAATTTCTCAAGCAGGGACGGCCCGGCTCGGGCTCGCATGCTCCAGCGAGCCATCCCCATACGCTGCCCCCGCTGCCCGGCGCGTATAATGCCCACACCGCCGATTACAGCACACTGCCGCCCAGCGCGGAACCCGCCACTATGCAGCCTCTCAGCCAGCCGCTCTCGCAGGCCTTTCTCTCCGGCCAACCCGGCACTCCGGCCCTTGATCTCGTCGGCAGCGATCATCGCCTGGAAGTCCAGCTCCAGCCGGGAGCTCTAGACCTCTCCCATGCGAGCGTTCCTGGAGGAAAATCGCCCTCTGGCCCACTCACCATGCACTTGAGCCAGGTGCATGGGCATTTTGCTGCCGCCTTTACCGAACTCGGACGCTACCAGCTGCAGCTCCTCAATAGCCACGGGCAGGTGGTGAGTGGCATTCAGCTGCGCACTCCGGTCACAATTATTTACCACTATCAACCCTCTGAACTGGCGGCGCTAGGCCTCGATCCGAGTACCTTAGTGCTGACCTGGCCAACCTTGATCGCGGTAGCCGAGGCGGCGCACAAGCCCACGACCAATCTCATCATTCCGATGCAGGATAACGCGACTGTCCATACCCTGACGGCCACCAGCCATGTGCTTGATCCCAGCCCGTTCGATACCGGTGGTGGCGATCCACAGAATCAGAGTCCGCCAACCACGCACCTGGCCGCCGTGCAGGGTAACTCGGGTCAACTGGCCTACAGCTATCCCATCCAGGTGCCTCCCGGCCCGGGTGGCTTCGCTCCGCAGCTAGCGCTCACTTACTCCAGTGGCGACCCCAATAACCGGCACAGCCGCACCTCGCCGGCTAACAACGTCGGCGACGGCTGGACGCTCTCGCTGGGGTCAGTCAGCGCCGATGTCTATCCCAACACGGGCACCACCTGGTATTTCATTAGTGGCGTGGCCAATGTCGGCGACCGCCTGATCCCCAACGGCTCCTTCTACGATACCGAACATATCTCTTACCTGCGCATTCAACAGGTGACCAACAATGGCCAGCCCTGCTTCCATGTCTGGGACAGAT
>Ga0209581_1002475_pt1 | contig 17620 bp, 15 predicted proteins | sample Coa_R2_FD_187160 | JGI IMG/M metagenome (GOLD analysis project Ga0209581, IMG submission 187160) | Surface soil microbial communities from Centralia Pennsylvania, which are recovering from an underground coalmine fire - Coalmine... | ecosystem: Environmental > Terrestrial > Soil > Unclassified ...
GGGCCTGCCAGACGGCGCTGTCGCTGTTGAAGCCCTTTGCGCGCGCCACGAGATGCAGGCCATAGCCATTGAGGAAGCCGCCGCTGACCACCTGCGCCGGGTAGAAACGCCACGCCGGATTACTCGCGCTCAACTGGATGACGCCCACCGCCGTTGAGGTACTCTCGCCGATGGCCGAGAAATCGTTCGGGTCGATACCATGACTTGCCAGCGCCGTTTGCAGGTCAGGCAACGGCCTGAAGTAGGCGACCGCCTGGATATCATAGCCGCCGGTCTGGTTCTCGATGCTGACATAGGTGTTCTGCATGGCCGCAGTGATGACGGCCATCACCGTCATGGCGAAGACGACGAGGCTGAACATGATTACGCTCAATCCCGTGCGAAAACGCCGGTGAAGGGGGTAGGCCGAAGCCAGGCGCGCCACTGCATAGGAGCCGGGCAGGATGGAGCATAGCTTCAATATCGGCCCGACCAGCAGTTGCCCGTTGGCGATCAACGCCCAGACCGTTCCCACAACCATCATCATACCGGCGATGAAGAAGACCTCAATGCCGCCGTAGAAGCGCGGCAGGCCCAGGTTTGCCAGTACGTCGAAGGGCAGCGCCCAGTACGCCGCCAGCGCCAGCCCGGCCAGCGCGGCGAAGATGCCCCCGGCGGATTTCGCCGCCTCACGATGATGCAGCAGGTACAGTACATATTCGATAGCAGCCTTGAGCAGCAGGCCGCCGCCCAGTACAATCAGCGTCAGGCCGAGTGAGAAGGGGACAATTTCCGTGTTTTCCAGCCCGTTCTGCATGAGCAGATAACCGCCAATCAACGGCAGGAAGCCCAGGCGCACCAGTGCGGCCACCAGACGTACCAGCGCGTCGGGCAGTTGCTCAAAGGCCACCCGGCGCACGCGGCGCACTCGCTGCCAGAGTGTCTGCGCTCGCGCCCGCCTGCTGGCGGGATGGCGCACAATGCCGGTGAGTTCGAGGATACGCAGGCAGGTTTCGCCCAGCGACCATGCATTGCGCTGCGGCTCCGGCAGGTCCCGAATGGCTTCCACGACCGTCATGCGGCTGACAAGCCAGGAGGAAAGCGCGACGGAGAAGAAGGTGAAGATGACGCCCAGGCAGTAGGCGATGACCAGGCTGCGCGGCTGGAAGCTCAGTTGTAGCGGGAAGTTAAAACGCGCCAGAATCGGCCCCAGCAGCAGAACGAGCAGCGCGCCAATACCCACCCCGGCGGCCAGCCCGACAAATGAAGCGAGCAGGTCGTAGAGGGTGCCTTCAAAGAGGAACATCAAAATCAGGTGGCGACGCTGCACGCCGATGGCGCGCGCCATGCCCATCTCCGCGCGCCGTTCTGCCGCCAGCAGCACGAAGATCAGGAAGATCAGCAGCAGGCCGATGGCGAGCGCGAACAGGCAGAAGAGGGTGAAGATACGCGAGAAGATATCCGACGCCAGTTGCGAATCCTGCACGCCCTGCTCTTTCACCTCGATCACGTGGACATAGGGGGGTAGCCAGAGCCTCAGCGCGCCCGCTACCTCGTCTGAAAGGTTGATGCCGCTCACGCCCCCGCCGCCACGATTCTCGACGAAAATCTGGGTAATATCGTCAGAGCGATGCTCGATCTGGCGGAACGGCCCGATCTGGCTGATGATGTAGGGCAACTGGCCGACAAGGCCGCCATTCAAGACGATGGCTCGCACATGAAAGACGTAGCGTTGCCCCGGCCAGCGTTGTGAGTAGAGATAAAGCGTATCGCCTGCGTGGGCGTTGAGCAACTGCGCCGCCGTCTCGTTGAGATAGACTTCGTTGGCCCCCAGCTGCGTCGTACTCAGACGCTGTTTGCTGTTGGTCGCGTTCTGCATGCCGCCGAAGCCCTGCTCGCTGCCGTTGAGGATGCCGAGCGCCGTCACTTTTGAACGTACCTGCCGCGAGGTTTCATCGGCCACCAGCAGGTTCGTCTCCGTCAGGGAGGCGGCGACGGCGGTGATGTCGGAGTCATCGCGCGCGCGACCGAGCAACTGGTAATAGACGCGATCATCGTAGAAGCCGAGATCGCCCTGCCCGCCCTGGATAATTTCGTCGATATTCTCCCAGTTGTAGATGGCGACGCTCTGTACGGCGCTGGTCATCACGTCTCCGGTTGCCAGTACGCTGGAGAGCAGCGTCGTCGAGAGCATGAGCGCGAAGACAATCAAGACCATCTGCGTGCGCCGCCGGGGGATGTTGCGCGCCCCGATTTTGAAAAAGATGCGGTTCGCCAGCGCGAGCAGCCCGACCCCGCCGAGAATGATCAGCGTGATAACGAGCAGCACGGTCATCAGTGTGTTGAGTGGGAAGCCAAATAAGCGGATCATGACTTTTTCGGATTCCGGGCAGTGGCAGCCTGCCATGCCTGATAAAACAGCTCCGCCAGCTTGCTGTAGCCCAGCGTACTCGGATGCAGGCCGTCGCCGCTGAGGTACTCAGGATGCAGGCTCAAGACGCGCCATTGCTGATAGAGATTGACCAGAATGGCGTGATGGCGGGCGACGATAGCGGCAATGGCTGCGTTGTATGCCTGCGCCGTTTGCATGAGGCTTCCCTGATCGTAGGAAGCGAAGTAGGGCAGCAGCGACAGATCCGGCACATTGCCGAAGACAATTTGCACGTGCGGGTTGACTGCTTGCAGGCGGGCCAGTATCTGATCGAGGTCATGAGCATAGCTGGCTACCGGAACGTTGTCGATGATATCGTTGACCGCCAGCCAGATCGTCACCAGATCAGGATGGGCGTCGAGCGCGACGGGCAACTCGATTTTGATCGCTTGATGCGCGGTGATGCCGGGGACGCCGAGGTTGATCAGTTGTACGCCGTTGCCGAGCTTTGCGGCAAGGTCAGTTGGCCAGTTTTCCGTCTGCGGATCATCGGCTCCAATGCCAAAGGTATCGGATGCGCCGATGGCGACATAGGTAAGCCGAACGTGCGGATCCTGCTGCACCGGCACTGTGCCAGAATGAGCAGTGGTGGCTGATGCGTTACAGCCGACCAGAAACAACAAAAGAAAGCAAAAAGATAACAGAGGAAGCGCAAAAGCTCTCCCCTCGTTTTGCTTCTTGCCGGTAGATGCACGATGAAATTGTGTTGTGTTATTTAATAAGCGCACTGAGCAGGGAGACAATGGCAAAGAGTACGACGAATACGATGGTCAGATTAAAAATCAAACGCTCTACGCCACGCCGTGTCTTAAACACTGAACCTGCACTGCTGCCGCCAAACGCGCTTCCCAGGCCCGCTCCGCGTACCTGGAGCAGGATGAAGATGATGACGGCGACACATAAGATAATCTGAATAGTCTGAATTGCCGGAAGCCACTGGGTCAAGATTGTTTCCTCTCTTTCTGCTGTATCCTTTCAGAATACGCACGGAATTATAACATACTTTTTCCCCGGCGTCTATTTTTTTCGTGCATCTTCAATAGATACGTTTGCCGGTTACGCCCTGTTGCCTGTCGCGTGTGCCTGCTCGTGACATTCGGGACAGAGGACGATGAAATGCGCCGGGTTGTAGCGATCCAGCAGGTTGCGGGCAACGTGGACGGTATGCAGTTGCAGCGCCGGAACGTGCCGACCGCACTGCTGGCAGATGGAGTGCGCCTGCTCGCTCAAGGACCATTTCAAGTGATTCATCTCTGCCACGTGGATAGCATCCAGGCTGACATGGAAGACCAGCCCGATCAGGATGAGCCAGAGGATGCGCGAGCGGGTGCGCAGTGCCAGCACGAGCAGGAGGCCCAACACAATGGGATGGTGCAGCAGGCGGGCCTGCGCCAGCTGCGGCGGATCGGCCTGGCCGAAATAGCGCACGGCGGCGCGCAGGCTGAGTGTGCGATGCGTCACTGCGTGCCAGAGATAATGGTCAACGTCGATCAACACGCTGGCCGCCAGGGGAATCCAGGCATCTTTTTTAAGCAAGGGCAAGGCGATGAGCGTAGCCACTGTAGAAATCTTAACATGTTCTTGCACGCGCATAGCTTTATTCCTCCACTATTTTTCTGTTATGCAATATTGCAGCTCAAGCGGGGCAGAAAACTATTCTTGCCTTTTCATGTCGCTGAGTATAGCGATTATGGCTCAGCCGGTCAAGAGAAGACTCTTTAGGTTCTCTTATCCGCTTCTTACGGTTTCATAACTCCATTTGCATATTCCTAACCATTTCTCAACCGTTTGTTCCTACTTTTCAGAAAGTACCGGTGTTACGCTAATGACAGACCGTTATTGAGTTGTTTTCTTATGAGATAAGAAACGGGAAAAAAACGGATACAAAAGGACAATTTTTCAGACGGTTGGCCGCAAGTACCGGTATTTTACGCGGCGAACCGGAGACGCATTGCTGGAAGGAGACGCCTTTCAATGGCAACGAGGATAGAGAACGAAGTAGTAGAGACAGGGCTGGTAAGTGAAGCGGAAGAGGATGGTCGTATTGGATGCAGTGTAGGCATCATGGCATATAACGAAGAGGCAAATATTGGTCGCACTCTGCGCGCTGTACTCGACCAGCAAGGCTCATCGCTTCGCCTTGAGGAAGTGATTGTCGTTGCCAGCGGCTGCACCGACCGCACGGTGCCGATTGTGAGCGAGATAGCGGCGCAGGAGCCGCGCGTGCGTCTCTGTGTGCAGGAAAAACGCGAAGGCAAGGCTTCGGCCATTAATCTTTTTTTGAAAGAGGCCACCAGTCCGGTGGTTATATTGATCGGCGCCGATGTTATTCCAGAGGAATCCGCGCTTGATTATCTTTGCGCTCCCTTCAAAAATCCAAAGATCGGCATGGTTGGCGGTCGCCCCGTTCCGGTCAATGATACCGCAACCTTCATGGGCCATGCCGTTCACCTGCTCTGGCGCTTGCATGATCGCCTGTCGCGTATCCAGCCCAAACTGGGAGAGGTCATCGCCTTCCGTAACGTCATTTCCGGCATCCCCACTAACAGCGCCGTTGATGAAATCTCCATTCAGGCCCTGATCTCGCAGCTTGGCTACCAGTTGATTTACGAGCCAAAGTGCGTTGTCTATAACAAAGGCCCCATCAATGTGCGTGACTTCCTCAAGCAGCGCCGCCGCATCTACGCGGGCCACCTCAAGGTGCGTTCGCAGCAAAATTATGAAGCCTCAACCATGAAGGTCACGCCGATTATGCGCCAGTTGATCGCCAACCGCGATTTCACTCTGCGCACGCCCAGAAAGGCCATGTGGACATTCGGCACCGTTGTGCTGGAGGGCTATGCGCGCATGCAGGGCTACATGGATTACACCCGCAAGCGCGAGCATCACATCTGGCAGATGGTAGAGTCAACCAAAGACCTGGAGGCGAACCATCACAAGGTACGCCGCATCTGCAACGCGCAGAGCGTCATCGTCTTCCGCCTTATCCTGGCAGGCGCGAAGGGCAACGATATTCACCGCGAGCGCGAGGAGCGCGAGGCCAACGAGGTGGCGCGCAAGCTGCTCCCCTACCTGCGTACAAAAATTCGCAAAGAAGATGTTCTTTCTATCAACGGCCCCGGCATTATGACCGCCGTCATTCGCGCCGAGCAACATGGGGCCTGGCTTGTCGCCGAACGCCTCAAGAAAGCTGTTGAGGAAGCTCCCGTGCGCGTGGGTGCGCGCGGTCGCGAGGTCAAGGTCTCCGTTGCCTACAGCACGCTTACTTTCGCCTCCAAAGCCCCCAACGGCAGCGGCGTCACCGTCAGCGGCCCCCTGATCGACGAAGCCATGCTCGCCGCCCTCACCGCCTCTGCCAGCGGCCAGGACTGAGGGCATCTCCGATAGGAATTGTTTATCATACCGGAACGATCTGTAACCCGTTCGATGCATGAATGCGTCGGGCGGGTTGTAAGCCTGGGCAGACGCCCGGCGGCAGGCCAGCCGCCAGGGGTGGTCAGCAGACGCCTGGCGGCAGGCCACCGGCAAGGGGTGGTCAGCAGACGCCTGGCGGCAGGCCACCGGCAAGGGGTGGTCAGCAGACGCCTGGCGGCAGGCCACCCGCCAGGGGTGATCAGCCGCCAGGGGTGGTCAGCAGACGCCCGGCGGCAGGCCACCCGCAAGGGGTGGCCCTACTATATACGATCAGTCAGTGTCCTTACGACGCTCTGAGAAGCTTTATAATGAAGTTTGACAAGCGAAAACGGGAATCGTCGGGTACATGTCATGCTGAGCGCGCCGCCGACCGGGAAGGCCCATCGTGAGTGAGGACGCTCACGATGGGCCTTCCCGGTCGGCGGCGCGCTCAGCATGACAGGGTCGCGTCCAGGCTTGCGATGGGCCTGGTCAATGGGTTCGCCAAGAGTATCTTCACTCAGCATGACATGAGCTTCCTGGTTTCGTTTCTCAAACTTCATTAAGTTCTGAATCTGAGATTGCCTATCTTTAACCACAGCCCCTAACAAGAGAAGCTCGCCCACTATTCTCTACTGTAGCGGACTCGCTACAGCTCGTATATAGTAGGGCCACCCCTGGCGGGTGGCCCTGACTTGGGATGGCCTGGGTGTGGGGTGGCCTGGGTGTGGGGTGGCCTGGGTGTGGGATGGCCTGGGTGTGGGATGGCCTGGGTGTGGAGTGGCGAAGCGAAAAAGGCTGATTACTCCTGCGGCGGTAGCTCCATCTCCGGGTATGAGGCCAGAGGTTGCTCGTATTCCGGCTCCGTTGCCTGTGGCTGGTAGGGTTGGAAGGCGTCGTTTTGCCCGGCAGGGCGCACAGAAGTTTGCGCGCGATACCCCTGGGTATAGCCGGGAGGCGTATAGAGAGGTGGCGACTGCGTTGGGCGTGGCTGCTGCGGTTGAGGGGCAGGACGCGGTTGATATGAAGATGGTGGCATGGTTGGCCCCGAAGACTGGAAGGCCCCTTTGATCGCGCGCAGGTAGTAGGGGAAGGCGTCGATGGGGTTGCGCAGCGTGCATTTCATGAAGTAGTAGATGATGGCCCCGACCGGGTTGACAAAGAATATGAAGAGAAACCAGAAGAGTTTGTTGCCGCCCCGTGCGCGCTGATTGAACAGGCAATCTATGAGCATCCAGACCCAGAAAGCCGTGAGCAGCAGGCTAAAGGTATCGATTCCAAAAGAAGGCATGGCTCTATTCCTCTCCGCGCTCTGAAAAAGACCCCTCGCGTGATCTGCGAGAGTATGTCATCGATCATGCAATAAAAGGCTCTTGCCCTGTGTTTACTCTAGTAGAGAGAACGAAATCTGTACGTAGACATCAAAACATGCGCCATATCAACTATACGCAATGGTTGAGAGCCAGTCAAGGGTCTCGTATGCGGACATATCCATACAGCCAGGATTGGCTATCTGCTTGTAGAAGTGTTAGAACTGTGGTACAATAAGGTGCGGGCGAGGACAACAGTCCCCGCCCGCACTTATTGTTTAAGAGAAGTGAAACGTAATAATGGAAATATTCTGGCTTGGCCACTCCTGTTTCCAGTTGCGTGGCAAGAATGTTACCCTGATTACCGACCCGTTTACCCCTCAGCAAGGCTACTCGCTGGGCAAGATTAATGCCCCCATCGTTACCGTCAGTCATAACCATGCCGGGCATAACTATGTGCAGGGCGTGGGGGGCAATCCGCGTGTGGTGCGCGGGCCGGGCGAGTATGAGATCAGCGATGTGCTGATTACGGGCGTAGCTGCCTTTCATGACAGCAAACGCGGTCAGGAGCGGGGTCGCAATACCATCTATGTGATCCACATGGATGATCTGGTTATTTGCCACCTGGGAGACCTGGGCCACACATTGCAGGAAGCACAACTGGAAGAGGTTGCCGACGCGGATATCCTGTTGATTCCCATCGGTGGCCGCAATACGATCAACGCGACGCAGGCCGCCGAGGTGATCAGTCAGGTAGAGCCGCGCATCGTGATCCCGATGCACTACCGCACCGAGGCCATCGCGGGTACGCACCCCGACCTTGAGCCGCTCGACAAGTTCTGTCGTGAGATGGGCATCGAGGCCGTCAGCCCGCAGCCAAAGCTGGTGGTGACGCGCAACAGCCTGCCCCAGGAGACGCAGGTCGTCATCCTGGAGCAGCGCAGTCGGTAATCTTACCGGCATGCGATTGAAAACGAGTTGGAACCTGTCATGCGGAACGAGAGCGAAGCATCCGAGGTGAGCAAGCGGACGGCATGGCCCACGCCGGTGCTTCCCCTTCGCGGCACTCAGGGCTAACGGCTGACTGCCGCTCAGCATGACAGGTTCCGGGCAGTTTTTCAGAGCAAGCAATGATTATCAATCTGGTAAACGGCATTTTTATGGCAAAGCCCTGGGTGTTAAGGAGGGACTTGCACATCCGTACCTCGCGAGGAGCGAGTGCGGCAGGAGGATTCTATCTATGTCAAAATTCATTTTTGTTACCGGAGGCGTCGCCTCATCTGTGGGCAAGGGCATTACCGTCGCCTCGCTCGGGCGGCTGCTCAAAAATCACGGCGTCTCCGTCTCGCTGATGAAACTCGACCCGTATATCAACGTTGACCCAGGCACCATGTCTCCCTACCAGCATGGTGAAGTCTTTGTCACCGACGACGGCGCCGAAACCGATCTCGATCTGGGCCACTATGAGCGTTTCACCGACGAACCCGCCTATCAGGCCAACAACGTCACGACCGGCCAGGTCTACGCAGCAGTGATCGGCAAGGAGCGGCGCGGGGAATACCTCGGCGGCACCATTCAGGTCATTCCCCACATCACCAACGAGATCAAAGAGCGTATGCACGCCGTCGCCCGCCGTTCCGATGCCGATGTGGTGATCGTCGAAGTTGGCGGCACCGTCGGCGACATTGAAGGCGAGCCGTTCCTGGAAGCCATTCGCCAGATGCGCAAAGATGTGGGCCGCTCCAATGTTCTCTACCTCCATGTCACCCTCCTGCCCTACCTCGCCGCCACGAAAGAACTCAAGACCAAGCCCACGCAGCACAGCGTCAAAGAACTGCTGCGCGTCGGCATTCAGCCGGATGTCATCCTCTGCCGCTCAGACTATCCAGTCAGTGATGAACTGCGCGAGAAAATCGCCCTCTTCTGCAATATCGAGCCGCGCGCCGTCGTGCCGCTGCTCACGGCAGATACCATCTACGAGGTGCCTCTGGTGCTGGAAGAGGCCGGGCTGGGCGAGTTCCTGATGCAGGAACTCGGTTTGCATGGCAAGGAATCGCAGATGCAGGAATGGCGCGAACTGGTACACACCATTAAGCGCCCGCGCCCCGAACTGACGATTGGTCTGGTCGGCAAATATGTCGAATTGCACGATGCCTACCTCTCGGTCGCGGAAGCCTTGCGCCATGCCGGCTGGTCCCATGATGTAGATGTGCGCATCAAGTGGATCAATTCGGAGGCGCTGGAGAACATGGGCGAGGGCTATACCGAGGTGCTGGAGGATGTGGATGGCATTGTTGTTCCCGGCGGCTTTGGCCATCGCGGCATCGAGGGGAAGATCAAGGCCGCCAACTTTGCGCGCCGCAACAATATTCCCTACCTCGGCCTCTGTCTGGGCCTGCAGGTCGCGGTAATTGAGTTCGCGCGCAATGTGCTGGGCCTCGCCGATGCCAATAGCACCGAGTTTGACCCGCAGACGCAGAATCCCGTCATCGACCTGATGCTGACGCAGCGCGGCGTCGCCGACAAGGGCGGCACCATGCGTCTGGGCAACTGGGTCTGCTGCCTGACGCCCGGCACGAAAGCCCACGCCGCCTATGGCGAGCCGATCGTCTTTGAGCGCCACCGCCACCGCTACGAGTTCAACAACGAATATCGCAAACGCATGGAATCGCATGGCATGGTGGTCAGTGGGCGTTCGGCGGACAATAGCCTGGTGGAGGTCATTGAACTGGCCAATCATCCCTGGTTTGTCGCTTCGCAATTCCATCCCGAATTTAAGAGCCGCCCCAATCGCCCGCATCCGCTGTTCCGCGACTTCGTCGGCGCGGCTGTCCGTTTGCGCAGAAAGCGAGAAGATCACGCCGCCAGCGAAGCGGGTGATCTGGGGATATCCCTGCTGGCGCGGCACCCCTATCAAACGCAGCAGGATTCGCTTGCTGAGAAATAACTATGTTGTACCTGAGCCAGTTGCTCGGCGCGCCTGTGGAGGATATGCAGGGCGAGCGAGTAGGCAAAATCATTGATATTCTGATACCGGCCTCGGAGGTGGGCGCGTCCGCGCCGGTTTACCCCTCCGCTCTGCTGGTTGAAGGTGAGGAGGAGGAACCCTGGCGCGTCCCTATCGCCGATGTCGAGTGGCACGATGGGGTACTGCGCCTGCGCGTTTCTACCGGCCAGTTGATGCATCAACCGCCTGCCCCCGCTCGGCAGGAGGTGAGCCTGGCACACGATGTGCTGGATAAGCAGGTCATCGACATTGCGCGCAAGAAGGCGGTGCGCGTCAATGACGTGGCGCTGGGCGATACCTGGCAGCTTCTGGGCATCGACAGCAGTACGCTGGGGCTGGTGCGTCGCCTCGCCCCGGCCTGGTTGCTTGGCACGCGCAACAAAGCGCGCCCCTCCTCGCTCGGCCTGATCCCCTGGGACCGCGTCGAACTGATCGGCTCGCAGGCGCCAGAGGAGCGACTGGAAGCGGAGAAAGCGCAGCCTTCTCAGCCGCTGACCCCACCCGTGCAGCACCCGCCGAGCGGCCACCTGTCCGAGTTGCGCCCCGCCGATATCGCCGCCATTGTCCACGAACTCACCCCCGGCCAGGGAACGCAGTTGATCGAACGGCTGGACGATGAGACGGCTGCCGACGTGATGGAGGAGATCGATACCGACCGCCAGCGCCATATCCTCGAACACATTCAGGCCGCGCGCGCCGCCGATATTCTGGACGCGATGTCGCCGGACGAGGCCGCCGACCTGCTCTCGCAGCTACCGGAGGAACGCGCTCAAGAACTGCTGCGCCTCATGCAGCCCGAAGAGTCTGAAGAGGTGCAGGAACTGCTCGAATACGAGGAGGATACAGCCGGCGGCCTGATGACCACCGATTATCTCGCGCTTGATCGCACAAAGAGCGTCGCGGAGGCGCTCGATACGGTCAGGCAGTATGTACAGGAGCAGGATATTCGCCCCATCTACGTCTACTGTGTCCCTGATGAAAACGCCGACGAATGCCCGCTGCTGGGCCTCGTCTCGCTCTGGGATCTGCTCATCGCCGCGCCAACGCAGACGCTGGAACATCTGATGGAGACCGATTTCATCTCCGTGCAGCCAGACACCCCGGCCCGCTCCGTTGCTGAACTGATGGCAAAATACAACCTGCTCTCCCTGCCTGTCGTCAATGAGCAGGGCATCCTGGAAGGCATCGTCACCGTTGATGATGCCCTCGATGTGTTGCTCCCGCCCGAACGTCGCCGCAAACCGCGCCGAATGTATTAAAAAAAGCCAGAAAAGCGTGCAAGCTCTGCGCCATCATGCAGAGCTTGCACGCTTTTCTGGCTTTTTTCAGGAGAGCGAGCCGTAGGAGCGTGCTGCTTCCAGGGCTTGCAGGCCATGCACGATATCCTGACAGACCTCGACCATCACCTGCGGCACCCACTCTTCCGGGCGCGGGTTGTCGGCCACTACCTCTACCGGTTCTATATCCTCGTCTTCGTCCTCGTTCTCATCTTCGTCGATCTCGCGCTGGCGCAGGAGGAAACGCGCGGAACGTCGGCTGGCGCTGTCTATTTCGTATTCGTGGAGTTCATGCAGGCCGTGCATGCCCTCTGGATGCCAGATCGGGATTTCCACGCGCTGTTGCAGCGTCAGCGCCTCCGGCTGTAAGCGATTATCTTGCAGAGCCATACTGATGCCCGGTCGCGTCTCCGTTGCGCGCCTGCTCTGCTCGCTGGCGCGCAATTTGAGCATCTGTATGAGGGAGAACAGGCCAGCCTCTGAGATCACCGGCCCGCTCAGTACCAGGTTATAGGAGAGATCAAAAAGCAGGGGGGGAATGTCGCGGGTATGCAGATGCGGGCAGGCCTCGCCCGGCTCATGGAAGAATTCGCAGATGCCGGTTGGGCCTTCCAGCGAGAGGGCGGTGTCCAGCGTACTCCAGGTGAAAGAGATGGTGCAGGTGCTGCGGTTATCAGCCTCTTCGCAGCTTCCGATATGGCAGGTGCAGGCAAACTCTCGCTCCAGTGTGCGGCTATTTGTCCAGTATTCGGGGTGTGTGGTCAGACCAACGCGCGCTGCCGCCTTGAGAAAAAACTCCGTTACGTCTTCAAATGTGATCATTGCAGTGTTGCTCCTCGCCGCGCCGCCAGTCTCATCTCACCGCGTCAAATCCAGGCGTCTCTCGATGTCGATGGCAACTTCCGTCTCTTGCGGCGTTGCCCATATCATATCACTATGCCAGAGAGTGTCAATACGACGGTATCAAATCATGGCATGCCTTTGCGGGCAATTACCAGGTTTATCCGGTTGATTATGGCGACCTGCTGGCCGCGCTCATTCAGCGTGGCGTTGAGCGCGATGAGTTCCGGCCTGTAGATGCGCAGTCCGTTGCTATTACCATTGCATCCCTTTACGAAGGTTTGGTCCTGCTCTGGATGGTTGACCCGCAGGCTGTGCAATGGGAGAACGCGAGCGAAAAATCGCTGAACTTTCTGCTCGAAGGATTACAAAACCATCAGGTGGGTTAAGCGATCACACGGGATAGGTTTCGTGGCCGCGCCGGAAGAGGGCGCTGATGGACTGGCCCTGGTGCAGGCGCGAGATCGTCTCGGCCAGCAGACCGGCGACGGAGATGACGGAGGTTTTGTTGAGCAGACCGGCGCTGTGGAAGGGGATGGTGTCGGTGATGACGATGCGCGAGATCTCCTGCCTGCCCAGCCGTTCCTCGGCGGCAGGGGTGAGAACGCCGTGCGTCGCTACGACCGTCATATCCGGCTTTGCCCCGGCTTCCAGCAGGGCCTCGGCGCTGGCAACGATGGTGCTGCCGGTAGAGACGATATCATCGACAATGATGGGGCGTTTCCCCCTCACCTCGCCGATGATGGCGCGGGCTTTGACCTCCTCCCCGTGTTCGCCGCCGCGCCGCTTATAGATCACCACCAGCGGCAGGTTGAGCAGGTTCGCGTACATATCCGCCACTTTGAGACGGCCCGTGTCGGGGGAGACAACCACCGCGTCTTGCAGGTTCGGGACATATTTGCGTACATGATCGGCCAGCAGGGGAATGGCCGTCAGGGAGATCATGCCGATATCGAAGAAGCCCTGGATAGCCGGGGCGTGCAGGTCGATGGCGACCACGCGGTCCGCGCCTGCGGTCGTCAGCAGGTTTGCCACCAGTTTGGCGGTGATTGGCTCACGCCCCGTCGATTTCTTCTCCTGTCGCGCGTAACCATAGTAAGGGATGATGGCGGTGATGCGACGGGCGGAGGCGCGGCGGAAGGCATCAATCATAATCAGCAGTTCCATCAGGTTTTCATTGACGGGCCAGCAGGTAGACTGGATGATATAGATATCGCGTTCACGTGCGTTGTCCAGTATCTTCACATGCGTCTCGCCATCTTCAAAGTGGTGAATGTCGCGATGTCCCAGCGAGAGACCCAGAATTCCCACCACTGCCTGTGCCAGTATAGGCGTGGCCGAGCCATCATAGATATCAACGTCGATTGCCGGTTTCTGTGCAGGCACCTGCTTCGTTGCTGTTACTTCTGTCATAAATCAACCCTGCTATTTCCATTGCTAAGCGATTTAAAGAATGTCCCTGTGTTCATATTCTACCATCTTGACAGAAGGATGCCCACTGCCGCCGGAAACTGCCTCACCTGTTCATGGCAAAGCCATGTCTGGGATGGGTTTTGAAGAGCAGAAAAAGAGAACAGGCCACGAGCGGATATAGCTGCTCATGTGCCTGTTCTCTGTGATGCCATTGCTTAGAGCATAGGGCTGATCTCAAGGATAAGGTAGGTGGTGACGCCGCCAGGAGTAGAAACGGTCACTTCTTCGCCCTCTTTGTGGCCCATCAACGCCTTGCCCACCGGTGATTGATCGGAGATGAGGCCCTCTTTCGGGTTGGCCTCGAAGGTCTCGACGATTTTGAAGGTACGTTCCGCGCCGCTTTCGGTCTCAACTTTTACCTGCATACCGATGCGCACAACGCGCGGGCCTTCTTCGTTCCCGTGCATATCCGGGGTCATGATCTCTGCGGCGGAGAGCAGTTGTTCCAGTTCAAGAATCTCCCCCTCGACCTTTGCCTGCTCGTTTTTTGCATCTTCGTAGGCGCTGCTTTCGCTGATATCACCGGCTTCCTTTGCCTCGTGGATGTAGTCAGCAACTTCCTTCCGTCTCACATTGCGCAGGTACTCCAGGCGCTGCTGCATTTTCGCGAAGCCTTCGGGTGTCAGGCGATAGATGCGGCGTTCGGGTTTTGCGTCACTCTGTCCACCAATACTCATGTTTTCAACTCCTCCCTGGTTTTGAGGTATTTTCTCTGTCGGCGGTGCGTTCTTTTCGGTAATAACCCTTGCCCCACCGTCTTTATTCCCATTTTTCATCCCCTCCCATTCCTCTACCCATACCAATTCTTTTTTTGCCTGCTTCAAGCAATACCATGCTGTGCGCTCTCGTTCTGCGGTGAAAACGCCCACCTGCTCTGCAAGAGGTGCGAGCAGTACGGTGGCTTTCCGGGATGATAAGCGGCACACCTTCACAACACACGAAGGTGATTATACGGCCTTGCCTGCCTCCCGTCAAGGGATTTTCGTCCCGATTTCTCCCCCCTGCCTGTTTGCTCGAAAGCGTTATGACAGCTTGCCCATGCGATACTGGCCCGCGCCGCACACCGAGCATTTGCCGCGTATGGCTGGCGCGCCGTTCTTTGTTGTCACCTCCTCGATATCTTTCATCGGCGTTTTCTTTTTGCATCTGACACAGTAGGCTTCGGCCACAATCGTGGGTTGCGCCTCTTCCTGTTCCTGCTGTGCCGGTTCCCGGGCCTGCGCTCTCTCCGTTTCCCGTTGCGTCTCTGGCTGCGCTGCCTCTGCCGCCGGTATCTCCTGCGTCGTGGCCGGGGCGGCTGCTGGCTCTTCCTCTGCCTGCGTGACGGCAGGCGCCTGCTCCTCCTGCCACTGGAGGATGGTGGTAATCACGATTTCAGGATGCTCTTCGTGAACGGCGGCGCCCGCGTCTTTGATAAGCTCCATGCGTGTCTGTGCTGGCGTTACCAGTTCGTGCGGCCCGTTGATGGCTTGCAGGTTGTTCAGGGCTTCTGTTCCCCAGAGCAGGAGCGTGGGCTGCTGCAAGTTTGCGAACTCCTCTGAGACATCCACGTCCAGTTTCCCGGCCAGCAGCGCCAGTGGGGCGCGCTCAGCGCCGAACTGGTGGCTGGCGGCGTACAGGTAGTCGATCTCTTCCCGCGTGACCGCGCTATTTTCTGCCGCGTGTCGGCGTCTCACCGCGTAGCGCAGCGCGGGCCGCGTGCTGGCAAGCGGGTAGAGCAGTCTTGCGAGAGCCGGTGCCTGCGCGAATGCCGGCGGCAACAACTGGCCCCTATGGCTGCTGAAGAGTGTGGTCGGAGAGAGCAACACGAGCCGCTCGCAGAGTTCGGGCGAGCGACGTGCGACCGTTACCGCGTAATTACAGCTCGGGCCGCTGGCAACGAGGGTTGCTGGCTGCTGCACCACGTCGCGCAGAAAATCCTCTACCAGCAGCGTATACAGGGCGGCGGAGTAATCTATATGCAGCCGGTCGGAAAGGCCGAAGCCGGGCAGGTCGGGCGCGTAGACGCGAAAAGTGGTCGCCAGTGGCCCCATGATTTTGCGCATCTCGTAGGAGGATGCGCCAACGCCGGGTGCGTGCAGCAGCACCAGCGCCGGGGCCGCTTCCGGGCCAGATACTTTGTAGAAGACGTGTCCGTGCCGCCAGCGATAGATACGGGCCTCACCGGGCAGCAAGCTTTCAAGCGGCTGTGGCGTTTCCATGATGTGACGGAAAGCGACCGCCAGCGCCAGCAGTACCATGCCCACCGCGCTGAAAATGAGCAAGCCGAGGCTGCTCAGGAGACGATTTCCGAGTTTTTTCATACATACCTCCTCATCCGTATCAGTATATCATGCTCTGACAAACCTTCACAGGCGTGTCGTGCTGCGTTCGCCGCAGGCCATCCCTCGCCGGTGGCCTGCGGTTACGTGGGTCTGATATGTATAAACCAGAGATTTTCCGCGATATGCTAGATTTTTGCCTGGAATGTCACTATAATTAGGTCAAAAGAGCAGAGTCCAAATTTCTCTGAAGGAGGCTGCTATGCCTGGCATCGCTGGTGGCATCATCATTGCCCTGATTGGCTATCTCTGGGGATCGGTTCCCGCGGGCTACTGGATGGGAAAGTTGCTGCGTGGGAAAGATTTCGATATCCGCGACTATGGTAGCCATAAGATAGGGGCGACCAACGTCTTACGCACGCTTGGCCGGTTTCCCGCGATCATTGTCTTCTTATTTGATATCTCAAAAGGTGTCGGGCCGACCTTGCTGGCGAAGTTGCCGGTTTTCTATCTCTCCGGCTGGGGCCTGACCATCGCCGCTCTTGCCGCCCTCATCGGACACTGTTACCCGGTATTTATTGGCTTTAAGGGCGGGCGCGGCGTCGCCACCGGCGCGGGCGCGATCCTGGTGATCTCCCCGCTTGTCTTCCTGATCTGCGCGATTACCACGCTCAGTACCATTGCCATCTCGCGCTACGTTTCTCTCGGCTCCATCGTTGGCGGCCTGACCTCGATTATCTGTGGCCTCATCTTTTTCTTCGTCGGCCAGTTCGGCTTCGTCCACCTGCCGCAACTGGTCTATCTGATTGTTGGCCCGGCCCTTGTCATCATTTTCCACTACGATAATATTGTCCGCCTGCTGACCGGCAAGGAGCGCAAGATTGGCCAGAAAGTGCAGCTCGATGAGGGTACGTCTTCGACCGGTAGCTCACCATCACAGGCATGAAAGCGTACACTCGCCCGTCGCAGGCATACATGCGCATCGCAGGCCACCCGCAAGGGGTGGCCCCCGGAAGCGGTAACGGAAGCCAGTGCGAGCGCGAAGCAGGCCACCCGCCAGAAGCGGTAACGGAAGCCAGTGCGAGCGCGAAGCAGGCCACCCGCCAGGGGTGGCCCTACTATAGACGAGAGTCCCGTGCCGCTGGTGGAGCGGTCGTCTAGAGTAGGGCCACCCCCATAGGCGTTAACTTAAGCCCGTGCGAGCGCCAGGCAGGCCACCCGCAAGGGGTGGCCCTACTCTATACGCGGTGTTCGTGCCGCCTGTGGAGCCGCGTATAGAGTAGGGCCACCCCTTGCGGGTGGCCTGTGGCGGCCTTAAGTTAACGCCTAAGAGGGCCACCCCTTGCGGGTGGCCTGTGGCGGCCTTAAGTTAACGCCTAAGAGGGCCACCCCTTGCGGGTGGCCTGCGATGTGCATGTATGCCTGTCATGGACGTATATGCCTGCGATGCGCATGTATGCCTGACGAGCATGTATGTCTGTCATGGACGTGTATGTCTGACGAGCATATATGCCTGCGACGGGTGTTCATGCCTGCGATGCGCATGTATGCCTGCGACGGGCGTTCATGCCTGTGACGGGTTCGCCTGCTCTTTCTGGAAGATGGGCGCGGCCCCGATCATGTACTCCACGCCTGAGAAGATGGTCCAG
>Ga0209581_1002476_pt1 | contig 17617 bp, 15 predicted proteins | sample Coa_R2_FD_187160 | JGI IMG/M metagenome (GOLD analysis project Ga0209581, IMG submission 187160) | Surface soil microbial communities from Centralia Pennsylvania, which are recovering from an underground coalmine fire - Coalmine... | ecosystem: Environmental > Terrestrial > Soil > Unclassified ...
GATTCCCCATGGCGCATGTTAGACTCATGAACCGGCGCTTGACCCGATGTCAACTGTACCTGCTTTCGCTATCCCGGAGGTGCGTCGCATGAATGAAGTGGTAATCGTCGACGGAGTCCGCACCCCTATCGGCCGCTCGAACAAGGACGGTTATTACAAGGATGTTCGCGCAGACGATCTGTCGGTGACCTGCGTAAGCCGGTTGCTCGAGCGAAACAACAAGCTCGACCCGGCCGAGATCGAGGATGTCGTCTGGGGTTGTGCCAATCAATCGGGAGAGCAAGGGCTGAATATCGGACGCATGATCGGACTGCTCGCCGGACTGCCGGTCGAAGTCGCGGGAACAACGGTCGATCGTCAATGCGGGTCAGGTCTGCAGGCGGTTAACTTCGCCGCCTATGAGATTATGACCGGCAATGCCGACGTTACGCTCGCCGGCGGCGTCGAACAGATGAGCCACGTGCCGATGGGTTCCGGTCTGTTGCCCAACACCAAGCTGCTCGAGCTTTTCCCGCAGGACATGTTCGTTATGGGGCTCACGGCGGAGCGGCTGGCCGGGATGTATCGAATCTCACGGGAACAAGCCGACGCATTTTCGCTGCGCTCGCAGCAACGCGCGATCGCGGCGCGCGAGCGCTTCAAGGAGGAGATCGCGCCGGTGCAGCTCACGTCTGGTGTGGTCGATGCAGACCAGGGGCCGCGGCCGGATACCAGCATGGAAAAGCTCGCGGCGCTGAAACCCTCGTTCAAACCCGACGGCCAGGTGACGGCCGGCAACTCCTCTCAGGTATGCGACGGCGCGGCGGCGGTGCTGCTGATGAGCAGCGAGCGCGCGCGATCGCTCGGACTCCAGCCAAAGGCGCGGATTCGCGCCACCGCGGTCGCCGGCGTGAGGCCGGAAATCATGGGATGGGGACCCGTGCCAGCGACGCACAAGGTGCTCAATCGCGCGAAGCTCAAGATCGATGAGATCGACCTGGTGGAAATCAACGAGGCATTTGCCGCGCAGGTGCTGGCCTGCAATGGCGAGCTCGGGATCGACGAGAATCGATTGAACGTCAACGGCGGCGCGATCGCACTTGGGCATCCGCTCGGATGCTCCGGTGCACGGCTGGTGGTCACGCTCACGCATGAAATGCGCCGGCGCGGAGCTCCCCTGGGCCTCGCCACCATGTGCATCGGCATCGGGCAAGGTATCGCTACCGTGGTTGAACAGGTGTGAGCGCCGCGGGCCCACTTGAAAAGTCCGTGGTTGTCGCGGATTCGTCTCCGGCCCGACTCGACAGCGCAGCGCGCGATCGCATCGGCCGTCTCACTTCAGGATTACGACAGCGCGCCCTTGCCGATCCGTACTTTTACCTGACCACGGTCTCGTGGCCGCTGCTGCTGCTGATCATTGTGGGTCTGTTCGCGTTCATCAACGGCGTGTTCGCGATCTGTTACCTGCTCGATGGCGGAGTGGCGAACGCGCGAACGGGCTCCTTCACTGACGCGTTTTTTTTCAGCGTCCAGACCATGGCGACGATCGGGTACGGGGTAATGGCGCCGCGCTCTTTCATCTCCAACGTTCTGGTGAGCGTGGAGGCGCTGAGTGGGCTGGTCGCGCTGGCCGTGGTCACCGGGCTTGTCTTCGCCCGCTTCTCACGGCCAACCGCGCGTGTGCGCTTCAGCAAGGTTCTCGTGATCACGCCGCACGACGGCGTGCCGGCGCTGATGTTTCGCGCCGTGAACCAGCGCTCCAACCGGATCGTCGAGGCCAACGTCCACGCCGTCTTCTCACGCTGGGAAAGAACGCTCGAGGGCCAAAGCATCCGCCGCTTTTACGATCTGCGGCTCGCGCGGGAGCGCAATGCGCTGTTCTCGCTGAGTTGGACCGTGATGCATCCGATCGTCGAGGGCAGTCCGCTGCTGGGAGAGACGGCGGAGTCACTCAAGGCCAAGCGCGCGCTCGTCATCGTTTCGCTGGTGGGCCTGGACGAATCCTTCCTGCAGAACGTGCATGTTCGGTACGTGTGGACCGCGGACGAAATACTATGGGGGATGCGCTTTGCCGACGTATTGACGGAATTGCCCGACGGCAGCTTTTCGATCGACTACTCGCATTTCGATGAAGTGCTGCCGTCGCAGGCCAAAATGCCGGCGCAAGCGGACCGATCGGCCGCCGGCGACCTCGAGGCGCAGGCGGCCCAGGGACGGGAATGACAGAACGCACGAGCATCGCGCGCCGCGCAACACCGGTATGGGGAAAAAAAACCTGCGAACCCGCTGGACCGCCAAATCGCGGCTGGCACCTGCCAAAGATTGGGATATGTGCCAGGTGGAAATTGGCGGATGACGGGCGCTATGATGGGGGATTGATGGACGCGCAGGAAATCAAGGAAATGATCGAACGCGGCCTACCCGGCGCACGGGTCGAGGTGCGGGACTTTACCGGCGGCGGCGATCATTTCGAAGCGCTGGTGGTCAGCGAAACTTTCGAAGGCAAGGGCCTGGTCGAGCGCCATCAGGCGGTTTACGGCGCGCTCGGCGACGCGATGAAGGCGCGCATCCATGCATTGACGCTCAAGGTTATGACGCCGAGCCAGTATCAGAACCGGAGGTGAGAAGAACTCAGATGGCCGATCCAATCGAACGCATCCGTGCGGCAATCGCCGGCGACAAAATCGTGGTGTTCATGAAGGGCAACCGTAATTTTCCGCAGTGCGGGTTTTCGGCGGCCACCATCGAAGTGCTCGAAGAGTTGGGGGTGCCTTACAGCACGGTTGACGTGCTTAGCGATCAGGAAGTGCGCGAAGCGATCAAAACCTACAGCAACTGGCCGACGATTCCGCAAGTCTATATCAACGGTAAATTCATCGGCGGATGCGACATCGTGCGCGAGCTGCACGCTAGCGGTGAGCTGCGGACGATGGTCAAAAACGCGCTCGGCGAAAGCGCGCATCAGTAGCGGCCTTCCGCAATCATAAGGCGCGAGCGGGACGCGCGCCGTCGACGGAGGGTCACGTCCCACTCATCGTTTCTGGGCATCGAGCGATTCAGGCGGCGGCACGCCGGTGATTTGAGCCGACGCCAATCGGCCCCGGCCCGTACACCGCGAGCAGCAGAAAGCCGCCCATGATTGCGAGGTTCTTCTGCCATTCGATGGTCTGACCCGTCCGCACGTGGAAAATCCAAGTCACGGGAATGAACCACAGCAGCATGATGAGCGCCGCCACATCCGCATGCCATCCGAACACCAGCATCAGGCCGCCCAGCAATTCGACAATCACCGTAAGCACGAACAATTCAGGCACCAGCGACTGCGGCAGTCCGGCGTGCGCCATTTCATTCATCGTGGCGACCGCGCTGAGCAGCTTCTCCGTGCCGGAGACCACGAAGATGTACGCTAGCAGGATGCGCCCGAGCAGCGCGCCGATATTACGGAGCGAATCCATCACCTCACCTCCCACAGGTTTGCCGGCCAGATCGTTCGCGGTCGGGCCCGTCCCGGGCGCGAGCGGACGAAGGATTTTCGTAGTCAACCGGTTTGATGCGTCTAATGCAACGTCATTTGCCGGGCCCGAATCTCCCGCTTGAATCAGCGGGTGCATCTATTTAACTTCGAAGCTCAGTCCGCATCGAAAAGGGGCACACACCGATGCTTTGGAAACCCGACCAGACCTTTTATCCATCGCCGCGGATGGCGATCGAGGGCCCGCGCGAGCGGCTCGGTTATGTCGCGACCTTCAGTCTCGACCCCAAGCACGGTAAGCGCGACGCGATCAACGTGCTCGACCTCGATCCCGGGTCGCCGAGTTTCGCGAGCGTGGTCGGGCGCGTGGAAATGCCGAATGCTGGCAATGAACTGCATCATTTCGGATGGAACGCATGCAGCTCCGCGCTGTGTCCCTATTCACCGCATCCGCACGTCGAGCGCCGCTACCTCCTGGTGCCCGGCCTGCGATCGTCGCGCATCCACGTCATCGACACCAAGCCCGATCCGCGCGCGCCCAAGATCGTCAAGGTCATTGAGGCGGAGGAAATTGCACGGCGCGCCGGCTACAGCCGGCCGCATACGTTCCATTGCGGCCCCGACGCCATCTATGTGAGCGCCATGGGCAATGCCGAGGGCGGCGGGCCTGGCGGCGTTTTCATGCTCGACCACGAGAGCTTCGACGTGCTCGGCCGATGGGAGGTCGATCGCGGTCCGCAGTTCCTCGCCTACGATTTCTGGTGGCATATCGGTTACGACGTCGCGATCAGCAGCGAATGGGGCACGCCGGATATGTTCGAGAACGGACTCAGCCTCGAGCGCCTGGTCAAGGGCGACTACGGTCACCGCCTGCACATCTGGGATTTGCGCAAGCGCCGTCATCTCCAGGAAATCGACCTGGGCGCGGAGCATCAGATGGCGCTCGAGCTGCGGCCGGCGCATGATCCGACCAAAGCCTACGGTTTCGTGTGCACGGTCATTTCGACCAAAGATCTGAGTTCGGGCATCTGGCTCTGGCATCGCGAGAATGGCAACGGGAAATGGGCGGCACGCAGAGTGATCGAGATTCCGGCCGAGCCGGCGGATCCCGCCCTGCTGCCGCCGCCATTGAAGCAGTTCAAGGCGGCGCCGCCGCTGGTTCCTGAGATTGCGCTCAGCATGGACGACAAGTTCCTCTATGCTTCGTGCTGGGGCACCGGCCAACTCATCCAATACGACGTGAGCGATCCCTTCCATCCGCGCCAGACCGGCGCCGTGCGAATCGGCGGAATGGCCGCGCGCACGCCGCATCCCAAGGCAGGCAAGGTCAATGGCGCCCCGCAGATGCTCGAGATCAGCCGCGACGGCCGGCGCATCTATGTGACCAACTCGCTCTATTCGGCGCTCGACGAGCAGTTCTACCCCGAAGGCATCCGCGGATGGATAGCCAAAATCGACGTAAACCCGACCGGCGGCATGGCCTTCGATCCCAACTTTTTCATCCCGTTCGAAGGCGAACGTCCGCATCAAATTCATCTCGAGGGCGGCGACTGCTCGTCTGATTCGTTCTGTTACCCGTGACCGCGGCCTGGCCGTGGATCGCGATTGCCGCGCTCGGCGGTTATCACGGGCTCGACCCTTCGATGGGCTGGTTGTTTGCGGTCGCGCTCGGGCTGCAGGAGCGCCGTCGCGCGACCGTGCTCGCCGCGCTTTTGCCGATCGCGCTCGGCCATCTCATTTCGATTGCCACGGTGGTCGTCCTGATCGGATGGGTGCGGCTCGCGGCCGCTTCGCCGCTTCTGCGACCGCTCGGCGCCGCCGTCCTTATCCTGTTCGGCGTCTTCCGCTACCTGAGGCCGCGTGCGCATCCGCGCTGGGTCGCGATGCGTGTTCGATGGTACGAGCTTGCGCTGTGGTCGTTCCTGATGGCCTCTGCGCATGGTGCGGGCCTGATGCTGTTTCCCATCCTGATGGATATGCCGGGCGGAGCCCCGGCTCATGAGCGGATGCTGCATGGCATGCACGGGCATCTCGTGCACGGATCGATGGCCGCTATGAGTCGATTGTCGTTTGCGCAGGACGTCGGCGTGGTTCTGCTTCACACGGCCGCGATGCTCCTGGTGATGGGCACGATCGCAATCGTGGTTTACGACCGGGTCGGGCTGGCCTTCTTGCGCAGTGCCTGGATCAACCTCGACGCGGTCTGGGCGGGCGCCCTGGTCGCCGCCGGCCTGCTGTCGCTCGTCATCTGAGCCATATCGCACGAACGGCGCTCGCCGTTATACGCTCATTGTGGCCGGGGCCGTCCCGCCGGGAACGCCGGAGTCCCTGCGATGACCAATGCTCGTCTGCTGCTTGTCGAGGATGAAGAGAAGCTCGCCGCCAATCTGAAGCGCGGCCTTGAAGAAGCGGGATACGCGATCGACGTGGCGCCCAGCGCCGAAGCCGCGCGCCAGTCGCTGTCCCACGGCGTTTACGACCTGATGCTACTCGACTTGCGGCTTCCCGGCCAGGACGGCTTGGCGTTTCTCGCTGACCTGCGTGCGGCCGGCGCGGCGCTGCCGGTACTCATTCTGACTGCGCGCGACTCCACCGAAGAGCGGGTCCGCGGGCTCGAAGGCGGCGGCGACGATTACCTCACGAAGCCGTTCGCCTTCCGCGAATTGCTCGCGCGCGTGCGTGCCCTGCTCCGCCGGCGGCTGGCCGGCGACGGCGCGATCATCGAGGTTGGCGACATCACGATCGATACCGCGCGCCGCGTCGCGACGCGTGGCAGCCGCGCGCTCGATCTTTCGCCAAAGGAACTGATGGTGCTCGAATACCTGGCGCGGCGCGCCGGTGTGACCGTCACGCGCGACATGATCGGCGAAGCGCTCTGGGGCAAGGACTACAATGCGATGTCCAACATCGTTGAAGTTTTCATCAACCGCGTGCGCCATAAAGTCGAATTGGCAAATCAGCCCCCGTTGATCGTGACCGTGCGCGGCGCGGGCTATATGCTGCGCATCGACCTGGCCGCGCACGAGGGCCGCGCCAGGAGTTCCGATTGAGCATTCGGCTGCGGCTTACCATTTATTGGAGCGCGATTACCGCGCTGATCCTCTTCGCCGCCGGACTCCTGATATTCGCGATGTTCGAGCGTGCCATGCTGGGCTCGCTCGATGCCGCTCTCATGGAAGAGGCCGATACGACCGCGGCCGCTATTTCGCGGTCGCGCCCCGACGATGCGCAATCGATTCTGGGCCGCCTCGCTCGTGAAAGAGACCTCGGACCCGGTCGGCGAATACGGCTCGAGGCCGGCGGCCGCGCTATTTTCGATATCGGCGACGATGCTGCCGACCTGCCGCGCCGGACCGAACCGGGCGCGAACAGAATCGCCGACGGATCGCTTCACCGGTATCGCTACGCAATTGTCCGCCTGCGCTTTCAGGGCGCGGATGCCGCACTGATAGACGGTACCGATGCGAGACCGGTGCGCGGGGCGATTGCGCGCCTGCGCGACGCGCTCCTGCTGGCGATTCCCGTCATCCTCGCGCTCTCGATCGTCGGCGGCTACTGGATGGCGACGCGGGCGCTCGCGCCCCTGAACAAAATCTCCGATGCTCTCGCGCGCATCGAGCCGCGCGATCTGACCAGCCGACTGGCGGCCCCCAGCCCCCAGGACGAGGCGCATCGGTTGGTTTCCGCGATTAATCAATTACTCGAGCGCCTGGAGCGCGCATCGGCCGCACAGCGGCGGTTCGTCTCCGAGGCCGCGCACGAATTGCGCACGCCGCTCACGGTCTTGCGCACCGGCCTCGAGGTGACTCTGCAGCGTCCGCGAACCGCTGAGGAAAACCGTGCCGCGCTCGAACAGGCGGCGGAGGAGGTCGAGCGTCTGTGCAGGATGGCCGAGGACCTCCTCGCGCTCGCGCGCCTGAATGCCGATTCCACATCTGAGCGCGCGCCCGTTGATTTAAGCGAAATCGCCGCCGAGGCGTCCGGGGTTGCGCGCACGCTCGCCGAGCCGCGCGGCCAGGAATTGACGCTCAAAACGCTCGCGGGAATCATTGTCAAAGGCAGCGCCCCCGACCTGCGTCGTGTCCTGCTCAACCTGTTGGACAACGCGGTCAAGTACACGCCCGAGCGTGGTCGAATCGAAATTGCGGTCACGAGGGACGGCTCGGACGCGATGGTATTGGTGCGCGACAATGGCGCTGGAATCGATCCGCGCGACCTGGATCGCGTATTCGAACCTTTCTATCGCGGTCGCGGCAACGGCGCGGGCGGCGGGCTCGGGCTCGCTCTCAGCCGGGAAATCGCGCATCGCCACGGCGGCACGATCGAAGCCGCAAACCGCCCGGAGGGCGGGTGTGAAATCCGCTTGCGCCTGCCGCTCTCGGCCGAGCCGGGCGCGCCGGCGCAGACATGAACGTTTGTTAATTCGTGTAAATGGCGCGCGCTTGTTAAATCTGATGGCCGACTCGGCGATCGAGTTGCGGCAGAAATTCTTGCAATCATGCGCTCGCTATCCTCAGCTCGCCTTGCTCTTGCAGCCGTGTTCGCCATCGGCGTTTTCGCGGCTCCCGCCCATGGCGAAACGCTGACGCTCGATCAGGCGCTCAAGCGAGCCCTCGCCTTTGCACCGGCAATTTCCTCGGCCGCAGCCCAGGGCGATCTCGGCGCGGCGACGGCGCGCGAGGCGCGCGCGCCGCTTTACCCGTCGCTCTCGGCCGGCTCCGAATACATGCAGGCGCCCGGCTACAGCCTCGCGATCACCAACGGTGGATTGTCCGATGCGCTGATTACGCTCAATTACACCGCCTATGATTTCGGCCATCGTGTCGCGCAGGCGCGTGCAGCACTGTATCAAAGCGAGGCCGACCGCTACGGCATAGAGGTCGCGCGCCAGCAGATCGTCTTTGATACCACCATCGCCTACTACGACCTGGCGCGCGCGCGCGGCCTGGAGCGCGAATTCCGCGCGGACAGTCTGCGGCTCAAACGTTACATCGAGGTCATCAAGGCGCTGCGCTCGAGCGGCCGCGCGATCGCCAACGACGTGCTCAGGGTCGAGACCGCGAGCAACAACGTCGAGCTCTCGCTCTCGAGCGCGCACCACAACACGCAGCGCGCGGCGGCGGTTCTCGGCGCGGAGATGGGCGAGTTCGGAGGTTCGGACATCACGATCGACGACTCGAACGGCATACCGGAATGGCCCGGCAACGATGTCTCGCACAATCCCGTTCTCGCAAGCGCGGAGCGCGGCGTTGCCTCTGCTGAGGCAGCGGTTCGCGCCGCCGAAACCGAACGCTATCCCACATTCAAGCTGGCGCTGAGCGCGGGGTGGGAGGGAATCAACCCGCCGCACACGTTCCGGCGCAACGGCGGCGCCTCCTACGATGGCTTGGTCACGATGCCGCTGTTCGATGGCGGCGCCATCTCCGCGCATATCGATGAGGCGCGTGCTCGGCTGAATGCCGCGAAGGCCCAGGTGCGACAGATCAGGTTCGAATTGCGCAAGCAGTTGGCGGACGCCGAGCCTCGCTATCGCGACGCGCGCGACCAGCTTGCGCTGCTCGACCGCGCGGAGCCTGTCGCCCGCGACAATTTTGCCCTCGATTGGACGCGCTTTCTCGGCGGCGGCAGCGCGACGCTGCTCGAGGTCCTGGATGCGTTTCAACAGTACGAGCAGTTGCGTCTGGCGCGTCCGGATCAGATCTTCGCCGCCCGCCAGGCCGCCGCGCAGGCATCGCTGGCATTGGGCGGCCATCGGTGAACGCGCGCTCGCGACCGCAAAGGATGCGACGCGGCGGCACCCTGTTTGTTGCGCTGCTCGTAGCTGGCGCGATCGGCGCCGCTGCATGCAGCCGGCCAGTTTCCGACAATGAAGAAGGGACAAACGAGCCGGCAACGCCCGTGGTTCTGGCGGTGACCGCGTCGCGCGTCGTAACCGCTCCGATGCGGCGCGAGATCGTGCTGCCCGGAGTAACCGCCGCACTCAGCACGCTCACCCTGCGGGCACCCGCCTCGGGACGCATCGTCGGATTGCAAATAACTACCGGAGACTCGGTGCGGCGCGGCGAGATCGTCGGCCACATCGTCAATCGCGAAGAGGACGCGGCGCAGGCGGGACTGGCGGCGGCGCGCAGGATCGATCCCGCCGAAGCCGCTTCGCTCGCTCGCTCGGTGGCGCGCTATTCAAACGACAACGGCATTCCCGTTCGCGTGCCGCGCGATGGACTCGTGAGCCAGCGCCTGGTCAGCCCGGATCAGATTGTGAACGAATTCGACCCGCTGGTTGAGCTGGTCGATCCGTCAAGCGTCTATGTCGACGCGCAGGCTCCGATCGACCGCCTCGGCGCCCTGCGCTCGGGAATGGAGGCCACCGTCGTGTCGGCGCTGAAACCCGGCATGGCGTGTCCGGCGCGCGTCTGGTCAATCTCCCCCAGCTTCTCCGCCGGCGGGACAACCGCGCCCGTATGGATACGGTTCACCGGCCCGGACCGAATCAGTGAAATAGGCGCCGCGGTCGACGTGCATGTGACGCTCGAGTCTTTTCCCCATGCTCTCGTCATACCCGCGGCGGCATTGTTTCAGGATGCGGCGCGCAACAGCTTTTACGTCTTCACCCTCGGCAGCGACGGCCGCGCTCATCGAACCAGCATCGCACTCGGCATCCGCGATCCATCAGTGGTCCAGGTAACGCGGGGACTCGCACCGGGCGAGATAGTCATAACCTCCGGCGGTTATGCGCTATCCGACGGTCTCAGGGTGCAAGCGAAAATCGCCCCTGCCGAATCCGGTCAGCCCGGCGCGCAGCCGTCGACGTGAGGTCTCGAGCGAAGCGATGAACCGCCGCAACGAAATTCTCTCGCTTTTCGCGGTCATCGCGCTGAGCATCCTCGGCGCACTTCTCGCGCGATCGATTCCGAGCGCGGTGTTCCCCGAATTCGTCTTTCATCGCGCCATCATTCTTGCCGACAGCGCCGAACTCCCGGCGAATCAAATGCTAGCTTCAGTAACCCGGCCGCTGGAGGAAGCCGCGTACAGTGTTCCCGGCACCGCGCTGGTGCGCTCGACCACCACGCGAGGCAGCGCGGAAATCGACGTCACTTTCAGCGAGACCGCCGACCCTACCACGAGCTTTCAGCTGCTGGGCGCCTCGCTCGGCGAAGCGCGCGCGCATCTCCCCGACGGCACCACTCTCGACACGCGCCTGCTCACCACCGGCACGTTTCCCATCCTCGACCTGAGCCTCAGCTCCAGCGTGCGCAACCTGACCGAGCTCACGGACGTGGCGTTTTACGATCTGGTGCCAAGCCTGCATCGTATCGCCGGAGTTTTCCGGGTCGAGATGGTCGGCGCAAAGTATCGCGAGTACGTAGTGCGGCTCGATCCGACGCGGCTCCTCGCCCACGGATTGACCTCCGACCAGGTCGTCAGCGGAATCAGGCGGGCCAACGTGATCGCGTCCGCCGGCCGCCTGATCGATGAGCATCGCATGCTGCTCACGGTGGTCACCGGAGGGCTTCACGAGCGCGATCAGTTGCTGTCCGTGCCAATCGCGACCGTCAACGGTCGGCCGATCTACGTGCGCGATGTCGCCGAGGTGGACTCCGGCGTCCTGGAAGATTACATCCGCGCCGCTTGCGAAAATGGGCCGGCAGTGCTGGTCGGGGTCTCGCGCACACCCGACGGCGACACCGAGCAAATCGCGCGTAAGGCGCGCGCCCTGGTCAGTGAGTTCCGCCGGCGTTATCCGGACGTGAGCTTCTCGTTCTCCTACGATCAGGCCGCGCTGGTAACCGAGTCGATCGCCAGCGTCCGCGATGCCATCGTGCTCGGCCTCGCGCTCTCAGTCGGCGTGGTGTGGCTCTTCACGATGAGCTTCTTGAGCGCGCTGGTTGCGGCCATCGTGGTGCCGTGCACAATCGCAATTACGATGGCCCTGATGGCGGTCTGCGGGCTGACCTTCAACATGATGACGCTCGGCGGAATCGCGGCCGGCATCGGCCTCTTCATCGACGACGCGATTGTCATGATCGAGGCGATCCACCGCGGCCATGCGAGCGGATTGCCGACCGATACCGCGGTCGAGGGCGCGCTGGCCGAACTCAGCCGCCCGTTGATCGCCTCGACGCTCACCGTGGTCGCGGTTTTTGCGCCGCTGGTCTTCGTCTCGGGCATCACCGGTCTGTTCTTTCGCGCGCTCGCGATCACGCTCGGCGGCGGACTCCTGATTTCGCTCGCGCTGGCGGTCTTCTTCACGCCCGCGCTCGAACAGTTGATCGGTCGATGGCGCCGCGAGAGCCGTCCGCCGGGGCGAATCTTCGGTGCGATGCGAATCGCGTTCCTTGCCGAGCTGCGGCCGTTCGTGCGCTTGCCCGCGCTCGCTCTGATTGTCGCGGGCGTATGCTTCGTCGCGGCGTTCGCCCTCTATCGCGCAGTCGGAACCGACTACCTGCCCGCGCTCGACGAGGGCGGTTTTGTGCTCGACTATATAACGCCCCCGCCGAGCACGCTGGCCGACACCGGCGCGCTGCTCGCCCGGATCGAAAACATTCTCAGAGCGACGCCGGAGGTGGCCGCGTTCTCTCGCCGCACCGGGACGCAATTGGGCTTCTTTCTTACCGAGTCCGACCGCGGCGATATTTCCGTTCGCCTCAAACAGCGGCGCACCCGGTCCACGGGTGAAGTGATCGACGACGTGCGCCGACGGATCCTGGTCTCGGTGCCGGGCGTGCATATCGAGTTCTCGCAGATGTTGCAGGATTTGATTGGAGACCTCTCGGGAGTGCCGCAACCGATAGAAGTCAAGGTGTTCGGAGCCGATCAGGCGGCAATCGAGACCGTCGCGCGCCGCGTCGCCTCTGAAATCAGTTCGGTCCCGGGCATCGTTGATGTTTTCGACGGCATCGTGCTCAGCAACCCGGAAGAGGTAATCGCGATCGATCAAGGCGCCGCTGCGCGCTTCGGGTTCAGCGCCGAGGATATTCGCGCCACTCTGGAAACGGTAATCGAGGGCACGGTCGCCACGCAATTAAGCGTGGGCGATCGGCTGGTCGGCGTTCGCGTGCGGTACCCGCCAAATTTCCATCGAAGCCTGCCCGCGCTCTCCGAGGTGCTGCTGCACGCGCCCTCCGGCGCGGTGGTTCCGCTGAGCACGATGGTGACGGAGCGGTACGGCGGCGAGCCGGCCCAGCTTGCGCGCGAGCGGCTGCGAGCGATGGTGCCGGTGACAGCGCGCCTTGAAAACGTCGACCTGGGCGGCGCCCTCGCCGCGATAGCGCCGCGGCTTGCGAAGATGACCCTCCCGGCCGGCGTGTCACTCGAGCTGGGCGGACTCTACGCGCAGCAGCAAAGCGCCTTTCATCAGTTGACGCTGGTCATGGCCGCCGGCATGGCCGCCGTCATGCTGATCGTGCTCTGGGAATTCGGGCGCGCTGCGCCCGCCCTGGCGACGATGATCGCGGCACTCGCCTGTCTTGCCGGCAGCCTGGGCGCGCTCGCGCTCACCGGCATAACGCTCAATATTTCGTCCTTCATGGGCGTGATCATGGTGGTCGGCATCACGGCCAAAAACGGCATCCTGCTGCTTGATCGCGCCGAGCACGGCGTCGCCGCCGGTGCAATGCCTTCGGTGGCGCTCACCGACGCGGCCGTCATCCGACTGCGACCGATCATGATGACCACGATGGCGACGGCGGCCGGGCTGCTGCCGCTTGCGCTGGGATACGGCGCCGGCGCCAAAGTGCAACAGCCCCTGGCCCTCGCTGTAATCGGCGGCCTGGTGCTCGCGATGCTGCTGTCGTCGATGATCGCCGGCGGAATCTATCTGCTTGGTACGCGAACCGCGCCGCCGGCGCATACCGGAGCGGCACCGGCTGCGGACTAGCGCAATCGAAGGCGGCCCTGCTCTCGCCCGGCGCGCGATTGCGCGCTATTCATAGGGTCGCCCGCTGGACCTTGCGGCCGGCAGCGCATGAATCAACCGACGGAGACGAGAACGATGGCAACGCAACCTGGTAAACAAAGACTCAAGGGCAAGGTCGCGGTGGTTACCGGCGCAGGACGCGGAATCGGGCGCGCCGAAGCGATGCTGCTGGCGGCTGAGGGCGCGAAGGTCGTGGTCAACGACCTCGGCACCGATATGCTCGGCAAGGGAGCCGACCAAAGTGTCGCGGGCCAGGTCGCAGCCGAGATTCGCGCCGCCGGCGGAGAGGCGGTGCCGAACATCGACAGCGTCACTACGATGGAGGGCGGCGAACGCATCATCAAGACCGCGATCGACGCGTTCGGCCGGCTCGACATCCTGATCAACAATGCCGGCGCCGTGCGTCCGAAGATCATCTTCCATATGACGGAGGACGATTGGGACTCGATGATGTCGGTGCATCTCAAGGGTCATTTCACCACGATCCGTTTTGCCAGCCCTGTCTTCCGCGAACAGAAAAGCGGCGTCATCGTCAACACCGCCTCGGAATCGGGCCTCGGTCATTTCGGGCAGGCGAGCTACTCGGCAGCCAAGGAGGGAATCGTGGGGCTGACGCGCACCATCGCGCGCGACCTGGGACGTTACGGCGTCAGATGCAACGCGATCCGGCCGCGTGCGGCCACGCGCCTGTTCGACGAGAGCGTCGCGGATGCGATCGAACGGATGCGCACGACGCTCGGTCCCACCGCCGCCCCCGCAATCGACCGCAGCGGCCTGCAGAACAAGCCCGAGCACGTCGCCGCGCTCGTGGTATGGCTCTGCACGGATGCCGCCGCCAATGTCAACGGCCGCACCTTCGTGGTCGGCGGCGACCTGGTCGGCATCTATGCCGAGCCGGAACCCGTACGTTCGCTCTATCGCGAAGGCGGCTGGGACCTCGACACGCTCGATCGCATCGCGTCGAGGGACCTCATTGCGGGCGTGACGAATGAATTTCTTCCCCGCTAGCCAGGTCGCGAGCGGAACCCGGGTGCGTGCTTGTGAGCGCGCGCGCGCCTCTGGCACAATCATCTGATGCCGGTCGTCGATGCTCAGATCATTCAGGCGACGCGCGCGAAATGGCATTCGGCCGAGGTGGCGAAACGGCAGACGCAGAGGACTCAAAATCCTCCGTGCACAAGCACATGCGGGTTCAAGTCCCGCCCTCGGCATTCCAAAATAAACCAATAGAATCAGATATTTATCTGCATAACGATTCCGCGAGTGGAACGAGCGACTGGTATCAGATCCGGGAATTTGTACAGGTTTTGTACAGGCCACCTAAAACCGCGTGAATAGAAAAATTCCGTGAAGGTAGAAACACTCACCACGGTCACCACAATCACCAAGCCGGGAAGATCGAAGGCGCACGGTATGCGAGGTTGGACCTGTCGCCGGTGCGGGCCGCGCTGGAGCAGAACGCCACCGCGCTCATGGCGACGATGAAGCAGCCGGTCGAGGCGGTAACGCTACCAGCGCCCGAGGCCGTAGAGCCGGCGGCACCAGATGCTCGGGCTGCACAAGCTGCGCGTGGCCGTAGCCCTCGGTCTGTGGTAAAGCAAGCCAAACGCAAAGAGGGCCGGACACATGGGGGAAACACTGTGGTGGTGCCAGCGCTGCGGTGAGACTGGTCATCGAGGAACGGCGGTGTTTTGCCGTCGATGCGGTCAGCGTCTGGTCAGGCACTACGATTTACCGCCAACCAGATCAGCAGCGGCACCGAGCGCATGGAAGTCCATACCAGCGCCAGTGCGCTTCGGTATCTGGCTGATCGTACTCCCTCCACTACTGGGCTTCGCTTCCTGCGCAGCGTGCACCATGCTCGCGGCGCTTAGCGCGCATCCACACCCATAAAGCGCTCATGTTTGACCGGGCGGAGAGGGTGACTGTGCTGCGTTCCTTTCGCTGCTACAATCCCAAGGCCATGCGACGAGGACATCAAGCCTTCATAGCTCTCGTTCTCTCATGCGCGATGCAAGCCTGCACGTCCGGTTCGTTCATTCCGCTTGGTCCCGGCTCGGCACCGCCGATGAACCCGCCGTTTGACTCGTATGATAACTGCATTCACGGCACGATCATGGACTCCAGCCGCGAGGCATGCTTCGAGAAAGCAATTCAGGCCAGCCACATAACTTTGCCCGCTGGCACCACTGCCGAGCAGGCCTACGCCAAGTACAAGGAATGTCGCAAGAAGGATATGACCTTGGGGCTCGCTGTCGGGCCTTATCTCATTAACGGAAACAACGTGAACACGATCCGGCAGAAGTGTTTCGACCAGGCGGTGCAATCCGTTCCTACCGTCGCTGCAACAGCGCCAGCAGCAGTTGCGACGGCACCGGCACCGGCGGCGCCGATCCCAGCAGCTATTGGTGGGCTACCACCCGGTGCAGGCACACCGGGAAACCAGTGGCAACCCGCGAGATAAATCAGCCTTAGCTAGGCGGACTGAGTCGGTAGATGTTCGAGCTTCCTCCGCGTCGGCTGTATCGGTGAACGCGCGTCAGAAGACCGGCCTGCTCCAACTCATTCAATGCATGTGCAACCGTTGCCTTTGACAGGTGCGTCCTTGCTGCGATGGTTCGCACGAAGGGGAACGCGTACCCGTCAACATCCGAGATGTGCGAAAGGTAGTAGTAGACCTTCTTCGCCGACGCCGAGATTCCTCCGACGCGGAATATTTCAGGCCGCGGTTGGCCGCGGCGGTCGTCGCCATCTGTCCTGGACGCGCGCAGCACCCCTTTTCGGCTTTTCCAGACGTATCTGACCGGCGTTCGCCGGCCGGCTCGTGATGTCAGTACAGCGCCGACAAAGGAGCTACCTCCGGAAGCGAGCGCGCTGAGGATGCGTCGCAGACGGCCGGGATGCTCGACCACGGATGCGGGACTGTCGGAGAGAAGAGCCTGGCCGCACTTCGTGCAGAAGCGCGCGACGTTGCTGAATTGCCGGGCGCCGCAGACCGGACAAGTTTCGGCCTCGGTCATTTCATCGCGGCCTCAATGAGTTGAGCCCGACCATCGCGCCATCCTGAATAATCGCGTCTATCGGGACTGCTGCAAACGTCGCCGGAGCGCGACCGATAACCGCGCGCAGGGCGCCCCCGTCATCGACGCCGCGATTAACCTTAGCGAACCCTTCACAGCCGGGGAAATGCTAATATAGTTCGGGTGGTGACGTTCGCACCCATCGCGTGCAACCACTGGAAGTAGGGTTAACCGTCTGTGCAATTAATGCCGGCACGAGTCTACGCCGCCCCAGCTTCTATCTGCCGGCGAAGCTCCCCCAACCGCTCGGCCGCCGCGCGGCGCATTTCCGCGTCGTCTGCGATCTGTTCGCGCTCTGCCTCGCATTCCGCCTGGTAGCGCTTCGCACGATCTAAAACCGGCTGACGTTCGGTCGCCGTGAGCGGTCGCCTCGCGGCCTTTGGGAGGTTCTCTTGAAGCTCAGCAAACCAGTCGTCGATGTGCTCCGATGGCTCAACCTCGCGCGCGATCGCGTCGAGCGCATTCACGCAAATCACTCGCGCGACCAGCGGCTCGGCCATGGTTTCGTAACCCCCGCGTTCCCAGTGGCCGCCCTCCTCCACCGCGGGGTAGCGACGCGCCTCGCGCTCTAGGGCCGCCAGGTTACCTATACTCAGACGCCGCATTCCCTTCTGGATTTCTCGACCGAGCCAAGCGCGCATTGCCGTCGTAAAAGGTTTACGCATGTCCTGTTGCCCCCTGACGAAGATGTGTAGCGTGAGGCGACTGGCTAGTCAAATATCAAGTAGTCAATAGAGACACGACAACTGTACTGCGTAACGGACAGTTGTCGTTTCTGAACGGACAAGCAATTCAAATAGGTAATTCGACTGACTTTCACGCCGCGACTCGGCCCGTCTCGTCGAGGAGATAGGCACGCCGCAAATTGGCGGGCAGCGTGCCGACCTTCCGCTCGCGATCGAAGACCGTCGCGGCCTCACGGCATGTCTTACAAACCGGCCAGCGGCCACGCTCCAGCCGCCTGCGCTGATCGGCCGGTAGTTGGCCCGGTACATCTCGGCCGCAGAGGGCGCATCGGCGTCTCTTGACCTTAGCCTTCATGATTTCACCTTCGGCGGGCTCAAGGGCCGGAAGTTCTTCAGCGCCTCGCGGGCGCGGGCGGACTCGCGGCGCTTGCCGACGCGCTCGAAGAGAGTCTCGCGCCAATTTGATGTCAGCTTTCGGGGCGGT